>Ga0272441_10000138_pt1 | contig 160915 bp, 174 predicted proteins | sample SSMProp6N_FD_193582 | JGI IMG/M metagenome (GOLD analysis project Ga0272441, IMG submission 193582) | Marine sediment archaeal communities from Little Sippewissett salt marsh, Falmouth, MA, United States - SSM-Prop-6N | ecosystem: Environmental > Aquatic > Marine > Wetlands > Sediment ...
CCCCCGCGGTCTTGACATCAGACTTGTTGTATGCGTCAAAGATGTTTACACAGATCCTAGGTACAACGTTGGCGATGGCTACAATCCCACCCTTTCCTCCTAAACTCAGTGAGGGTAGTATCATGTCAGCAGTACCACTCAAAGTATTGATCTTGTCACCGCACAGGCTAATTATATCAGCCATGTTACCCGGGTTGTTGCTGCTGTCCTTGATTGCCACAAGGTTGCTGCACTCCTCGGCTACCTTCGCGACAACGTATGGGGAAACGCTGTAAGCAGTGAACTTTGGCACATTATACATGATTACTGGCATGTCCACCTTGTCCATGAGGTCAATGAAATACTGAGCGATCTCATCCCCAGTTGGCTTGAAGAAGTATGGAGTTGTAACCAGCACCGCCTGAGCACCAGCGGCTTTTGCCTCCTTGGTGTACTCAACAGTCTTCCAGAGACTTGGGGCACCTGTGCCTGCATAGACGTTGATTCTACCATCTGCTTTCTCCACGAGGTACTCGATTATCCTGACTCTCTCAGCGTTACTCAGGTATGGGGCTTCACCTGTGCTTGCGTTGGCAACGACGCCGCTTATGCCTCCATCGATCCAGAACTCCAGCAACTTGCCGAGTTTATCGTACAATATTTCCCCTTTTGCGTTAAACGGGGTGACGCTTGGAATATTGATTCCCGTTGGTCTCAATTTTATCACATCCAAGGGGAATAAGCTACCATAAAACAGCATCGCCCCACAGTTTTTATACTATGTCCCAATCCACCTGATACATGGCGGCTAGAAAGAGCTACCCCCGAGGCGTACCAATCTCCATCAACTACCCCGTGATGCCCGTCTACGAGTTTTGGAGAAACAGCGCCCGAAAGTTCCCGGAACGAGACGCCGTCATATACTTGGATGCCAAACATAGCTACGCGGATCTCTGGGATCAGACTGAGCGCTTTGCCTCAAACCTGATGGGCATGGGGGTAGGCAAAGGGGATCGCGTAGCCCTCCTTCTACCTAATACCCCCCATTTCCCCGTAGCTTACAACGCTATCTTGCTATGTGGGGCAACTGTGGTGGCGCTAAACCCCCTCCAGTCTATGGAGGAAATAGAACGCCAAATCCACGTCACAGACTCAAAAATATTAATTATACTGGATCGACTCCTTGAAAAACTACCAGAAACATACCCCGAGCTTATAGTTGCTGAGGCAGCTTACTATGTCCCACCGAGACTGAGAACATTGAGCAGGCTACGATACAGGATCAAATACCCAAAAGAGGCTCATCGATTCGAAAACCTCATCACAGGCACAAAAATATCAGACTTTCCCAAAATCGACCCAGCAGAAGACGTTGCTGTTATCCTATTCACGAGCGGAACCACTGGACAGCCCAAGGGTGTCATGCTCACTCACTACAGTCAGGTGGTTAATGCCTTGCAGTCCTATTTCTGGTTAAGGGGCTGGGGGTATAGTGCAAAGCCGCAGAGAGCTGGGTACCCGATTATCCTCTGTGCTATGCCCTTCTTCCACAGTTATGGCTTGGTGGTAATGAATGAGGCAGCTAGCTTCGGTTGCACCATGGCGTTAATCCCGAACCCCACAGCCATGGATATAATGAAGGTAACCCAGAACCATCAGGTAACCCACTTCCCATTGATCCCCCGCCTAATCAGGGAGGTCGTCGACCACCCAGAGGTCAAAAAATATGACCTCACTAGCCTAACCACCTGCTCATCTGGAGGAGCCCACATACCAGTACCATTGATGAAGCAGTTCGAGGAAATCAGTGCTGCAAGAATGTACCAAGGATACGGCTTGACGGAGTCTGGTCCAATAGTAGCCGCTACACCAGTGGAAGGAGACCCCAAATATGAGAGCACAGGGCTTCCCTACCCCGATACATTGATCAAGATAATGGACCTGCAGTTAGGCGAGGTTGAGATGCCCCCCAATCAAAAAGGCGAGATAATTATCAATGGGCCTCAACTGATGAAAGGATATCTAGATGACTCAGAGACCACCAACAAGGTGCTCAGGGATGGTTGGCTATACACCGGTGATATAGGGCTCATGGATGAAAGGGGATATCTCTACATTGTTGGGAGGAAGGATGATAGGATCGTTGCTGAGGGGCATACTGTTTGGCCAATATTGGTTGAGGATGTGTTATTATCGCATTCTGGGGTGCTTCATGCTGTTGCCTTTGGTGTCCCAGACCCATTGAGATGCAATACTGATATCCGTGCCATCGTTGTGCCCAAAGAGAATTATGATCCCTCAATTCTGGAGACGGAGCTACTGAAGCTTTGCAGGGATAAATTGGAGCGTTTCGAGGTTCCTTCAAAGATAATTTTCCGAGACTCCCTCCCATTAACCTTACTGGGGAAGGTAGATCGCAAAAAGATCATTGAAGAAATCGATGCCATGATCGATAGGCTAATGCAGGGTGAAGAAATACCAGAAGAATATCGCTAAACTATCCTAGGCAACTCGATTGTAAACACAGTGCCCTTCCCATGAACGCTGTCCACCATGATTGAGCCCCCATGGCTCTCGATGGTCCTCTTACAATAAGACAGCCCGAGTCCGAGACCGTGGGGCTTTGTGGTATAGAATTTGCGCTCAAACAGGTTAGGCAAGACTTCCTCGGGTATACCCACTCCTGTATCGCTTATCTGGATGATAAACTTGCTATCATCCTTATGTTTGGTGATTGTTATTGCTCCGCCGTCTGGCATAGCCTCAACTGCGTTCAATAGCAGATTATCTAGGACCCTGCGTACCTGGGTTCCGTCTATCCATGCTTCCAGCTCCGGATCGAGTTCTACTGTTACTGTAATATTGTTTGGACGGGGGAGCTCCTCCACGCTCTCATTGATTATCTTGTTTAGATCTGTGCGCCTGAGTTTGGGCTCTGATTTTCTCATGTTATCCCTGAGGGTCTCCAGCATCTCAAGGCTCCTAACAATGGATTTCTCAATAATCTCCAGCCCAACATCGAATTTCTCAGAGTCTTTCTTCATCATATAAGCCGCGTTACGAATAGACTGCAATGGGCTCCTAAGGTCATGGGCGATCTCACTTGCCAAGCTGCCTGATGCAGCCATTTTCTCTGCTTCGATTAGTTCTTGGGTTCGGCTGGCTACCATTCTTTGGAGTTGACTTGTGTAGCTTTCCATTTCTTCTTCTTTTTGTTTCTGTTCTGTTATGTCTGTGAAGAACCATATTCTGCCGTAGTATTTTTTGTCTTTATCAAGTGCTTGAGTTTTCCTTTCAATGGTTTTTCCGTCTTTGAATTCAATGATATCTGTACCTTGATACTCGCGGTTGGAGTATGCTTGATTTAGTTTTTCTCGGAAGCTCTCCGGATTCTCGATTTTGTCGAGAATCTTCTCTAAAACTGACAATCGGGACTTGTCAGCAATGTCTTTCACTTCTAGGCCCCAGATTTCCAAGAACCGTTTATTCCAGTAGACTATCTTTTCTTCATTATCTATAACGGATATACCTGAGTTTGATAACTCTAGTTCAGATTCAAGTATGAGATTTCTAAGAATCTCGCTATATTCAGTGTCTGGTATATCCATTCTCTAGGTATTGTATTTAGATTATAATAAAAGAATGATGTAAAAAACAGCTAATTTACTCTAGTCTGCGAACTGGATCGTCGCCCTCCGGGTGTCATCGAGTAATAATCGGAGGATAAACCTGCCAAGACCCTCCAGCCGCGCTGTACGCTTGTCACGTATCGAGCCATAGCTAATCAGGTTTAATTCTCTCAGTATTCTCGCGTTTAACTTCAAAGTGGATAGGGGTACCCCATATTCGGTTGATAACTGCTTTAGAAGGCTTGTTAGGCTTTGATCTCTCTCGGCTACAGCGTTGAGGACTAGAAGCTGATTATCGTTTAGGGTGCGCAGAATTAGAACGCGGAGATCGTCGACTCCGCCGGTTGATATTGGAGTTGATGCACTTCCTTCACAACCGCAATATCCCCTGTTATCTAATTTAAGTTCTTTGGGCAGTGATACCTGTCCATTTGGTCGCAGCTAGGAAAATATTATCACCTTTTGTGTAGTTTTATTTTATTGATTTCATGGAGTCATATTACGATATCAGGGAATCCGATATCCAAGAATACAAGGCATGCCAATTTAACTGGCAATGCGAGACCTGTTCAAAGAATCTTTGCATAAACTTGGTGGCTGTAGCTGATTTACCCAGCGAATATGGTACATTCAAGATACTGGGGTTAGCGAACAACAAGGATCACAAGGACCATATCGCAGTAGTAAAAGGCGATGTGTTCGGAGAGGAGGATGTGTTAACCCGGCTTCATAGCGCTTGTTTGACGGGGGATGCTCTTGGATCTCGGCGCTGTGATTGTGGTCCTCAGCTTCATACTGCATTGCACTTGATGGAGCGAGAAGGCATGGCGGTGCTTCTCTATATGCAGCAGGAGGGAAGGGGGATAGGGCTTGTGAACAAGATCAAGGCTTATCAGCTGCAGGATGCGGGGTTTGATACTTATGATGCGAATCTGCATCTTGGGTTTGAGCCTGATGCCCGTGATTATGAGGTCTCCGCAGCAATGCTCCGTAAGCTCGGGGTCAAGAGTGTTAGGCTTCTCACGAATAACCCTGATAAGGTTACCCAGTTAACCAAGTACGGCGTCAAAATAAGCAAGCGTGTTCCCCTTGAGTTACCATTACACCCTGATGATGAAGAATATATGAAGACCAAGAAGGAGCGTTTTGGGCATCAGCTTGACCTGAAAAAAGAGTAAACCCTCTTCCACTGATTTTTAGGAGACTAGTTTTTTATTATCCCCTTTCCACATGGAATCGAAGTGCAGCGTATTGAGTAAACAAAGCAGTACTGTAAGGTTGACTGGTACCGCAATATTAGCTGCCTTGGTGATTGTATTCGATTACACCCTCAAGTACTCTGGGTTCAAGATTCCCTTCCCATGGTACCCCAGTCTCAAGTTTGATTTCACAGGGATACCCATCGCATTGAGCCTATTCCTCTATGGGTTCCCATCCTCAGTGATGACATCCCTAGTAGCCGGGATCGGCATTGTTGCCAGAAGCGGAAACGTTATCGCAGCAACAATGAAGGTTGCAGCCGAGTTATCAACGGTCACTGGGCTTCACATAGGGCAACAACTTGGCTCAGAGAACAGGTATATCTCAGGGGCGACTGGATTGATCTCACGGATACTCGTGATGACATTGGTGAATCTCTATGTCTTGCCAAATGTTTACAGTGTTCCCATGGAGGCAACAATAGGACTGCTTCCTTTAATTGGTGCTTTTAACGCGGTTCAGGGCTCAATAACCATTGGGCTGGGCTACTTCCTCTTTGAAGCCATAAAGTCTCGGCTCCCAAGATGGGCTCAATAACATGTGGATGGTTTTAAAACAATCCTAGCCTGTATCCATACTGGATCAAGTTGAAAGAAACCGCTTTTCAATGGATAGACGAAAACGAGAAAAAGATCATAGAGTGGAGCGACAAGGCTTGGGAGTTCGCAGAACTCGGTCTCCTCGAGTTCAAGACCGCCGAATACCTATCAGGCGTCACCGAGAAGGCAGGATTCAAAGTCGATAGAGGCGTCGCAGAGATGCCCTCCGCCTTCATGGGCACTTGGAGTAACGGAAAAGGACCAACAATAGGCATCTTAGGAGAATTGGATGCTCTAGCTGGTCTTAGTCAAAAAGCCGTACCTTACAAGGAGCCAGTCAAGGAGGGAGCCCCAGGACATGGATGTGGACACAACATCTATGGCGCAGGAGCAGTTGCAGCAGCCATCGCGTTGAAGACTGCCATGGAGGAACACAACATTGGTGGAACCGTCAAGGTCTATGGTTGTCCGGCTGAAGAGACTCTGGTAGGCAAGATTTGGATGGTCAGAGAGGGTCTATTTGACGGAGTAGACGCCGTTCTGGCTCACCACCCGGGAAGCGCAAATACAGCCGGAACAGGAAGCAGTAACGCCATGAACAGCTTCAAAGTCCACTTCTACGGTAGGACCGCTCACAGCGCCGGTGACCCTGAGAACGGCATCAGTGCACTAGATGCTGTGGAACTCATGAGCAATGGCGTAAACTTCATGCGTGAGCATGTGATCGAGAAAGCAAGAGTACATTATATTCACGAGGAAGCCGGTGGGCAGCCCAACGTGGTGCCCGCTTACGCCCGAACATGGTACTATAACAGAGCCCCAGAGCGCGCACAAGTTGATGAGATCTATGACTGGATCATGGATATCGTGAAGGGCGCCAACCTTATGGCACGGACCACGAGCAAGGTCCAATTCCTCACAGGCTGCTATAACAAGCTGCCTAACAAGGTACTGGCTGACCTGGTGGTGTCCAAAATGAGGGACATAGGTGCCCCTGTGCACACAAAGGAGGAGTTGAAGTTCGCTGACAAGATGGCAGAGAGCATTGACATAGATAAGAAGATGAACAGCCTCCAGAAATCCAATCGTCCTGACTGGCAGAAGCTACGAGATGTTCATTTTGATGAACGTATATTGGATGATTACCGTGAAGGAATGGTTGGCGCGGGAAGCACAGATGTTAGTGATGTTAGCTGGGTCACACCCACCATCGAGTTCTCCACTACCACTTGGGTCTTAGGCAGCCCCGGTCATAGTTGGCAGATAGTAGCTCAGAATGGCATGAGCATCGGTCACAAGTCACTGATGTTCAGCACAAAGGTTCATGCAGCAGCTGGATTAGAGCTACTTACCAAGCCTGCTCTATTGCAGAAGGTCAAAGATGAATGGGTCGAACGGCTAGCTGGTCGAGTATACAAGTCACCCATCCCGGCTGACCTCAAGCCTCCACTGGACCAGTTAAAGGACGCCTAAAATCCCCTATTTTTTACCCATCTTTTTTAAACCAAGAAACTATTTTCTTGACAGGTTGATAGAGTCCTATATTCTGATCTTTTCATCGTTAATCCTCTCAGTGGGTAACTTCGTCTTGTGGTGGCTCCTCTTTGACGAGGACTTCACACAGCGTCTAGAGATCTATGAGACAGCTTATCGAGAGCAGATGAAGAGAGAGAACGAGGAGTTCGTCGCAAAGATGGGTGGGATAATGGATCTCGACCCAGAAGCGGTTGAGATAGCTGGATTCGGAGAGACATGGCGCCAAAAACTGGAAAAAGTAAGCAAGGTAAGAAACGAGGCGCAAAACATGCGGAGAAGAACCATCTGGGTCTACTATTCTGCTCTTATAACCATATTATTCGCTGCCATTGGGCTGGTTATCCCACAGGGGGTCTCGTTGACTGATTCATTTACATTGTATCCGACAGCGATAAGCTGGTGGGTCCTTGTAGTCGGAGTATTAGTAATGGTGGGGTTACTAGTTCATTATCAGTTGATTGAGAACAAGTCTGAGCCAAGGACCGAAGGAGAACCCATCAGGGATGATTCCCCTGTTCAATCCCTTTTCGGGGGATTGAGGAAAAAGCTACCCCTATAATCGGTCCTTGTACTCGAATTGATGCTCATAGAGCCTACCTACGTTTTCTATTGTGTCTGCTTCGTTCGGTATCTTATCTGTTCTTATCCTTGTTATTCTTGCAAAACGCAGCGCGTACCCTGATTTGTAGTGGGGACTCCGCTGGATCTCGTTAAATGCAACCTCTACAACCAGCTCAGGTCTCACATATACCGTGTACTCTGATTCTCTTTGCCTTATTTTCTGGAGATGATCTGTCATCCATCTGAACTCATCATCTGTCAATCCCTTGAACGTCTTACCGATAACCAGATACTCTTCCCCATCCCAGACCCCGAGATGATAATTACTCAGCCACCCGCGCCTGCGCCCGCTCCCCCAATCCGCAGCTACGATCACTACATCAAGCGTCTCAACCTGCTTTACCTTGTACCAGTTCTTACCCCTAGCTCCCGGGCTGTATGGGCTATCGAGGCGCTTTGCCATCAATCCCTCATGTCCTTCCCGTATGGCTTGCTCTAGGAACTGTTCTGCCTGCTCTGGCTGGTCTGTGATTATCCTCTTGGTCAGGAATTTTTGTGGGGCTATTTGTTCTAGGATGCTCCATCGGGTACTGTAGGGCTCGTCGATGAGGAGCCTATCTTCATAGAATAATGCATCAAAGAGGTAGAGCCTCAAAGGTATCTGATCCACCATATCATCCACCTTGTTCACCCTTCTGAACCGTCGCATCAGATCCTGAAACGGGAGTGGACGCCCAGATTCACCCACTGCCACTACCTCGCCCTCGATAATGAAATCCAAATCCGTTGGGAACTCTCTTATCTTCTCGACTATGTCTGGTATGCTCTCGGTTACGTCGCTGAGTCGTCTACTGAATATCCTCACCTCGTCACCCTTTCTATGGATCTGGATACGCGCCCCATCATACTTGTACTCAAAAGCCGCCTCATCCCCATAATCCTGAATCGCATTCAGCGGCGCCTCAGCAGTGGTAGCCAGCATGGGTTTCAAAGGCACGAACAAGGTAGCCTCAAGACCTAGAAGCCCCTCCTCCCCGTTTTGGACAGCCTCCTCCGCCACCAACCCGATATCCCCAGTCATCATGAGCGCTCTTCGCACCAAAGCCGAATCAGTCTGAGTTGCCTCTGCTATCCCTTCCAGCATCATTCCCTCATTGACCCCGATCCTCATCTCCCCGAAAATTATACGGGCAAGAATCTCCGACTCCAATGCCTCTGTCTGGGCGAACATCCTCTCAAGGAGCTGCTCTTTTTGTTTCCTGCTCCCCTCTCCAGTAGCCTCTGCAATTTCTTGGAGAATATCATAGACATCTCCTATGGAAAGCTGATGTCTGAATAATGTGGTCTGTCCTCCTCTATCCATAACCCTTCTTAAGGTTCTCCATCCCACATCCAGCGTCTTATCGCTGGACTCCGGGAATATAGCTCCGATAGTAAGCAGTATGGCTGGTTTTATCTCATCCCGGCTTATGGTTTTCAGGAACTCGCTGATGAGGGCTGTCTTCTCTTTGCGCTTGGTGGTGGACTCAAGCTCCCTGCAAAGCATCGCTAGGTTCTTGAAGGGTGTCTCGGTCATCTGCTTCCTCCGAAATAGTCTTTGAGTGATTTCTGGGCTGCTCTATTTCGCATCCTGTTTATGAGTGTCTGGACTCTTCGGGTTGAGAAGTTTTTCTCCCTACAGAGAAAATCATCAAGGGCATCTTCCTGTAACTCGCCTCTCTCAATACTGTATTCATCTGTGACCTCTGGGTGCAAATAGAGCTCCCTTATCTGATCAACTGTATCAGGCAGCTTCTTCTTGATATCATCTGGCAAACTTTCCAGTGAGCCATGTTTCTTAACCAACTTCAACGCCCTCTTGGGGCCAACCCCCTTAATCCCGGGGTTGAAATCTGTGCCTATCAGAATCCCCATATCAATAAGCTGCGCTCGATTGATCTCGTGATACCCTAGGAATTTATCAAGCTCGATTAGCTCTGGTAAAACCCTCCTAGACCTACCCTTACTTGGGAGCCACTCCTGACTACTGATGCTGAGAAAACGGACAAGTCTTGGAGCCCCAAAAAGAAGCGAATCATAATCCTTGCTATTGGAAGCCCAGACATCACCCCTCTGAGCCATATAAGCAGCTTGGGCTTCTCCCTCACTGGGCGCCTGCACCCAAGGTATACCCAATAAATCAAGAAGGCGTTTGGTATCATCCACCCCCTGATGTGTGAGTCTTCCAGTCATCACTGCTTTACTGAATGCTTCCCGCATATCCCCCCGCTCGATAGCCTCCTGATACTCTACCTCTGCCCTTCGTCGCGCTTTTCTTCGGGTATTGATCTCTCCTCTCTTCAGACTCGGTGGCTTACCGTCGAAGACAAAGACCAGATCAATGCCATAATCCGAGATCAACCGCGTGGTCCTGAACGCCAGACCAACGAGATGGCTTGTTACATTTCCATTCTCGTCTGTTAATGGTCTCCCAGACCTATCCCGTATCAATGCTAAAAACTCGTGAAGCACTATGAAACCATCTACAGCGAAGCTCTTTCCACGAAGCTCCTCAAGGGTCATCTCCTGTTTCTGTATTATGGGCGTCAATAATACTCCCAAGTTGCTCAATGATGAATCTGGGTGACCTTGTTAAAAGATTCCCGCTAAAACAAATAAAAGAACAAGTGATAAGCCAAGCCAACAAGGTAGAGCGCGAAGCTGCTGGGGGCTAGGTACTTGATTACCTTGTTCAAATCTGATCTGAAGTAGTTGTTCGTTAATACAAGGCATAGGTGTAGCGGGGATGTAATGTAGGTACAGGTAATCCCAAGGAAAACAATGCTGGTAAGATGAATATTGAGATCCCCAAGCAGAGGCAATAATATTGGGAACGCAATGCCTACGCCCATCGCCGGTGAACCAGATATCGCGCCAATAAACAATGGAATGATTATTGCTATGGCTAGCACCGGGACACCTGACTCTATTACCACCTCGAAAAGAGTTGTCACAGAGCCTGTGGCCTCAATCATGTCTCTCAAGTAGAGCATACTAATAATGGATAATGCAAGCTCCCATCGAACCCCATTTCTAAACATTAACGCCCCATCCTGAGGCTTGACCTTTCCCAAGATCATAGCTACAAGTATTCCGGCTAAGAGCGACGCCCATATAGGGGCACCAAGCAGTGTCAAAGCAACTGTAACCAGTATAGGGATCCCCCCTATCATATTATTGAGGGTCAAGTCTTTGACTCTGCCATTCTTCTTCGGGGTCTTGATAAATCCCCTGCTCGCAATGAAGCCTATCGCTGTCATTATAAAGAATAACGGTGATTGAACCCTCAGCCAAGTATTGATTGGGATCCCGCTAAGGGTTGTAGCCATGATTGTTGATGAGGTAATTGGATTTACCCAGTATAGAAGATGTCTAAACCATACATTATAGTATGTTTTTGCTTCTTGGCTGAGTCCCAGCTTGTTTGCCTCTGGCTCTATGAAAGGGGCTGACATCAACGCACCCCCAGGCATCGAGAGGAAGCCGAACAAAGCCGGTATAGTAGCCAACATAATATTACCTGGTAGAACCTTGCTCAGCTCCTCTATGAATCGCACCATCAACCCTGTCTCCTTCAAAGCGTATCCTAGAACCGTGATTAATACAACAGCCGAGACAAGGTTCCAAGTGTTATACGCTGACAAAGTGATAATTAAGGCATCAAACAGCACTGTAATCGGCTTACACGAAGTCACCCCAATAATCAAGGCAGCAAGAGTAATGGCGATATAGAACTCGACCTCCCTCGCCCTAAGTATGAAAATCCCTAGGAAGGCAACCAGTAAACCTATGACTTCTAACATTTGAGTACCCGCGATCTCGTACCCTATTTCCTTGTTGTATATAAAAGATGAGAAAATATGGGGCGACTACATGATGGTCGCCTCCCTTTGGGGCTCGTGGTTCTTAGATCAGAATATCAATCCAATCATCCAGAGCAGTATTCGTATGGGCAGGAATATCAGCCAGAAGGCTAGCTTCAGTACCACGCCGACGCCTGCGGTTATTGAGGCCACTAGGAAGAATATCCCGATGACCAACATTATGGGTATTAGGAGGATGCTAAACATCTCTCTATGTATCACTAGCGATACAGGTTATTTAGGGATTTCGATCTCTATTCCCTCTGGTGCCTTGGCTTTTAAACTGTAAAAACAGGTTAATACTTCCTGATGTTTGTTCTTTTTAAATCGGGATAAATTGTATTTATCTTGTATATTGAAATACGTATTTCAAATACGTTCTCAAAAACCAACCTCAAAACCTATATATCCAATTACTCTACGTTATTGCGAGTAACTCCGGTGCCCAACTATGAGTTTCCCTGAAAAGATAGATGTACTTGACCTAATCATCAACGTTCTTAATGAGCATGAGAAAAAAATGGACATGCTCGTCGAGAGGATGGAGAACATAGTAACAGTACTTGAAGGACACCCGGATTTCAGCCAAGTATTACATGAATACGAGGAGCAGGCTCGTTATTCGCAGGAAAAAGTCTTCAGCGTCCTAATAGTGGATGATGATGAATTCCTCGCTGACACATTCAAGATGCTACTCGAAGACTCAGGGTTCATGGTCGAGACCGCCTTGACAGGAAACCAGGCCTTAATGAAGGCCAGCCAACAGGACTTTGATCTAGCTATTCTGGATTATAGGCTTCCCGATACCAATGGATCTGAGTTGAGAAAGAGACTCAAAGAGAGAAAAGAGGATATGACCGTTGTTCTGCTTACTGGTCAGGTTGAGGCTCTTGAGGGAGATGGTATCGATGGTATAAGTAAAGACGAGATTCTCTTAAAACCGATTAGTCCTGATGAGTTGCTAAAAATAACTGAAAAACTTAGTCAGAAAAATTAGGCCAGTCTTGCTAGCCTTGCCTCGATGGCTGCTTTTGGCAGTGCTCCGAGGGTCTTGTCTACTAGTACTCCGTCTTTGAAGTAGAGTAGTGTGGGGATGCTCATTATTCCGTATTTCATGGGTACGGCTCTATTGTGGTCTACGTCTAGTTTTACGAATTTGATGTCTGGTTTCTCTGCTGCTAATTCTTCTATAGCTGGTGCTATCATCCTGCATGGAGCACACCATGCTGCCCAGCAGTCTACTACGACTTTTGGGTTTTCTTTAACGAATTGGTCAAAGTTTGCGTCATTGACTTCTACTGGTTTACTCAATTTATTTCACCCCTGCTTTATGGGCCACAAAATATAAAGGTATTTAAAGATGTTCACCATCATTGAACATAGGTATGAGTCTCATAGACATAATGAACATCCTAAACACAGAAGAAATAAACCCTCAAGAGATCATCAAATGCGCATTAGGCATAAAACGAACAGAGATCCAAGCATACTGCGTATTAGTTAACAAAGGTCCCATAACAATAGCAGAAGCCACAAACTTTCTAGGAAAAAGCCGTTCAACTGCCCAACGGTTGCTCCAGAATCTAGTAGAGAAGGGACTGGCCACACGTGAAGAAGAACTAATCGGATTAGGCGGCTACAAGTACGTCTATAAGCCGATTACCCCTGAACGTCTCAAGGAGAACATCAGTAAAAATTTGGATTTATGGTATCAGAAGATGAAATCAGAGCTTGAGGATTTTCCAGAGAAAATATTGCAGATAAACTGCGAATTCATGGTGGAATGAGAGCTAGGCTCTAGTTAGGTATCTTTCATATTCCCATGGAGTGATCTGTGGTCTGCTAGCCGCCCACTCGATTCCAGTGTAATCCATATAGGACTCGTATTCCTCCTGCTTCAACTCGATAAGGTTGCTGAAAAGGAAGTCCCCCAGCATTCCCTTCATGGATTCGTCTTCCTCAAAGAACTCTACTGCCTCTCCCAGATTTTCAGGAAGGAAAGTAACTCCATAATCCTTGAGCTGCGTCTTGCTTAGCTCATAAATGTTTTCTTGGATGTCTTGGATGGGCTCTATCTTCTTATCTACGCCCTCCCAACCTGCCTTCAATAGTATCACCGATGCAAGGTATGGGTTGCAGCTGGGGTCTGGGTGCCTGTACTCCAGTCTTGTTACAGTGTTCTTTTCTCCGGGCGCCAATGGGACTCTGACTATTGCGCTCCTGTTGGCATATCCCCACGCTACATATACAGGTGCCTCGTAGTGAGGTACTAGTCGTTTGTAGCTGTTTACCAGTGGGGTGACAATCATGCTCATGGCTGCTGCGTGCTTGAGAAGCCCACCAATGTAGTGTATCGCGGTCTCGCTCAAACCATGCTCGGTGTCTGGGTCGCTGAAGATGTTTTTGCCTGTGTCTAGATCGATTATGCTCTGGTGTATATGGCAACCGCTCCCATTTACGCCCCAGAAGGGCTTGGGCATGAAGGTTGCAGTTGTTCCATGTTTCTTGGCTATTGTCTTGACAGCTAGCTTATAGAGCATGAAGTTGTCCGCTGTTTTCAGTGCGTCACTGTATCTGAAGTTGATCTCTTGTTGCCCTTGGGCTGCCTCGTGGTGCACCCTGTCTATCTGGAAGCCCGCTGCTTCTAGGCACATGAGGGTCTCAAGTTTTACGTCCTCTGTTGGGTCAAGTGGGGGAGCATCAAAGTACCCGCCCTTACCAAATGGGGCTACTTCTCCCTCATTATCCAGAACATACATGTATTCAAGTTCAGGCCCGGTATTGAAGCCGTATCCTTTTTTCTCTAACTCATCCACTGTTCTCTTCAATAATCCTCTGGGATCGCCTGCAAAGGTAGTCCCATCTGGATTGCTGACATAGCAGAACATTAGAGCGATGCCTGGGGTCTCCCACATGGGTACTAGGAATGTTGTTGGGTCTGGGTGAAGGTTGAGATCGCTTCTGTTTACTTCTGCGAATCCTGGTATGCTGCTTCCATCGAATGCTATTCCTACTTCGAGGCTTTCTCGTACTTGGTACTCTGGTATTAGCATGGCTCTTGGCGCACCATTGGGGTCTATGACAATGAGTCTGACGTATTTGATGTCGTGGCGTTTGACTTTGTCCATTATCGTTTTAACGGCTTCTCCGTTGTTTAATTCACTTGAAACCATAATACTCCTCCCATCCATTATTCACACATATATATCTTATCCCATAAATACTAAACATATGTAAAATATTATGTAGTTAAACTATACAAACGTTTAGCGATCTTGACATATTCATATAAATTTTAACAAAAAAATGCTTATTTTTCAAAAACAAGTAAAAAACTGTCCGCGGGGGCGCTACATGTGTTTAATCAAATCAATAAAAACTATACAAATACGCCTAAAATAGATATATAAATATACGTGTGTATACGTAATTTAGAAATTAATAAACAGTGATTAAGATGTTCACATTAGATGAGATAGATAAAAAAATCCTAGCAGAGCTACTAAAAAACTCTAACAGGAGCAACAGGGAAATAGCCAAGGCAATTGGGGTCTCGGCTGCCACAGTTATCAATCATATTCAGCGCCTTGAGTCAGCTGGTGTCATAACTGATTACACAGTTATGATGGACTTTGAACGACTGGGCTTTGAGCTCACTGTCATCATGGAGGTTACAGTAAGCCGCGGGAAGCTTCTTGAGACACAGGAAGAGATCGCCAAGCTGCCCTATGTCTGTGGAGTCTACGATGTAACAGGTGAGATCGATAGCATAGTCATAGCCAAGTTTAGAAACAGGCGTGAGCTAAGCGAGTTCCCCAAGGACCTATTGAGCATGGAGTATGTAGAGCGTACAAACACCCACGTCGTCCTGAATACGGTAAAAGAAGATTTTAGGATGATAAACAACCTCTAAGCTGAGGTCTTATCTTTTTCTTAGCGCCTTCCCAGGTAAGGCTCCTGTGTGTTCTCCTTTCTCGATGACTATCTCGCCATTCACGATTACATAGGGTATTCCCGCTGGGTATCGCTGTGGCTCTGTGAAGTTTGCGACATCTATCACTGTCTCTGGGTCGAAGACTGTTATGTCTGCCTTGTATCCCTCTCTGAGGAGTCCCCGATCCTTGAAGCCCAGTTTCTGTGCCGGTGCCCCAGTCATCTTACGAACCGCGTCCTGAAGAGACAAGACTCCCTCATCCCTAGCATAGTGTCCGAGAACCCTTGGGAATGTACCATACAATCTTGGATGAGGCACATTGTTTGCCCATATACCCTCAGGAGCTATAGCTGAGCCATCGCTGCCCACCATACCATATGGGCTCTTCATGACCCGTTGTACATCTTCCTCGTTCATACCAAACATGACGCTGGGTACCTGCGTGTTTTCCAATACGAGCAGATCAAAGTAGGCTGTTAAGGGGTCCGTGTTCATCATGTCTGCTACTTCTTCTATGTTTTTCCCATTGTACTGGGGATTGTTCTTTGCGTTGGTGACCAGTACTCCAGTCCATTCATAATTAAGCCGCATTCCCTCAGCCATTTTTTTACGCATCTCAGGGTCCTGCAGATATTCCATTAGCTTCTCTGCTCCTCCCTCTTGGCTCCAGTGGGGAAGCATCGCGGTTAGACCTGTGCTGCTCGCGATATACGGGTACTGATCAAAAGTGACTTCAACGCCCAGCTCACGATATTTCTCAACGAGCGCGAGGCTTTCCTTGGTTTTTCCCCAATAGGGTTTACCGCTTGCCTTGAAGTGAGCTATCTGTACAGGAGTATTGCTATCCCTGCCAATCTCGCATGCCTCAGTTACTGCTTCTAGGAGGGTTTCTCCTTCTCCCCTGATGTGGCTAAAGTAGATACCGTCATACTCTGCGACAACTTTGGCTAGTTCTGTGATCTCTGTCTGATTACCATACACACTTGGAGGATAGATGAGCCCAGTACTCATCCCCCAGGCACCATCCTGCATGGACTCCTTTATGAGCTTCTTCATCGCTTCAAGTTCAGCTTCAGTAGGCTCCCTGTTCTCATATCCCATTACATTTTGTCTTATTGTACCGTGTCCAACCACTGGGGCAATGTTAACAGCTGCTCCCTGCCTATCAATTCGATTCATGTAGCTATCCATTGATGCCCAATCGTATTGGAAGCCCTCTGGAAGATTGCTACTTCTGTATTTTAGTCTGTATTCTCTTACTGATTCATTCATTGGTGCCGCTGAGTTGCCGCACTGCCCGATGACCTCTGTTGTGACTCCTTGCCTTATCTTGCTCTGAGCCTTGGGGTCGATTAATATTGGGAAATCAGTGTGACTGTGAATATCAATAAAGCCAGGAGATACTATATGACCTGAAGCATCGATTGTCTTCTCGGCGTCATCTATTTTGCCGATGGTCTTTATTGTGTCTCCTTTTATTCCTATGTTTGCATAGTACCAAGGGTTTCCTGTACCATCCATTAACTTACCATTCTTGATTACGAGATCGTAACTCATCTAATCCACACTTAGGGAGTACTCACTTAGAATATAGGGTTTAAGAGCCCTCAGAGCGAACGAATATTCTCCCATCACTCGGCTCGATTGTGAAACTCGTTGAGCTTGTTCCAGTTGTAACATCCGTAAGAGCCGCCTCAAAATTAACCTCGGCGCCATCAGGAGCAGATATGACTATACCGTTTTCAAACTCTCTCCAATAGGCACCATCCAACTCATAATAATCGCAAAGTGGCTCCCCAAGTTCGACATCGTATTCTTCATACCACCATGCCTGCCCATGATCCCTTGGACCAAAATCATATGTAAAATAGGTATTATCCTTGAGTAGGCTTAGGGTCAATCCCAGTCTCATCTTTTTGAGGTCAACTACGCTCGTATCATCTGTATCCACACCATATATCACAACATATTCGCTGTCTGCGGCTTCCAAACCCTCATTGAATGTTGTTTTTAGCTGTTCCCCCATGAAGTTCTCCATTAAGTAGCCGTCAAAGTATTCGCTGTATGCGTCTATGTCTGAGAATCTTGCTCCGGCGTTGAATATTACTAGCTTGTTTTCTGTGTTGAGTTCTGTTATCTGGTCATAGATTGCTTTGGTTGATTCTAGCCATTCATCATCAGAGATTGAATCGGTCCAGTACTGCTTATCGACCACCATATCAACGATGATTCCATCATGTTGAGGCTGTGCCAGAACCATCTCGTAAAACGATGTGACCAACTCAACCCACTCAGGGTTTCTCGGGTCCATGGCGTAGATCTCTTCTTGGTTCCATTCCTCTGAAGCCCAGCCGAATCCACAGCGAGTGCCATCTGGATTATGGAGATACATCTCCTCGGTGATCTCCATCGGAGTCTCACGATCATAATTTGCGATAACTAAGAGAAAGTTCATCCAGTCCTCATTATCCCAGACCCATGTTGTAGTTAGTCCAGCGAGTACCAGTACATCTGGGTTATTTTCCCGTAGCTCTGCTGCTTCCTCTGGGGTAAACCATCCAGACATTACGAGATCATATGGCTTTTGGCTCTCAATCAATTCCTCTTTCTTGGCTAGCCAGCTGGCTATCTTAGGGAAATCTGGTGGTTTCTCATGCTCCTCAAAGTCTATCGAGGTATCTGGTGGAGATTCTGATTCTTGGGGCTGCTTTTGTTCCTCTTGTGTTTGCTCATCTTCTTCGAGTATAATGCTCCCTATGACTAGTAAAGGCACCAAGACTGCAACTAATAACAGAATTCTCTTGTTCACACCCAAACTCAACAGGGTTTTTATTTAAACTTTATAGAAAAGGGGAAATGTTAGGGCTTTAGCCTTAGGAACTTGAGCATCCTTACTCTTCTGGAAGAGACGTTCATCTTGTAGAGTTCTATCAAGCCCTTCTGTATGAGACTGGGAACCGCTCCGCTCTCCCATGGAGTAAGATCCTTACACATTACGTCTCCTTGGCAGACCCGGTCGTAAACCCTCTGTTGCGCTGGTGTTAATTTCACCTCGGACAAGGTTCTACACCCATTATTTATGGGTCATTGAAGGGTAAAAGAATGATGGTTAGCCCTTGAGGTATCCTTCAAGATACTCTATCATGGGTTTCCCTAGGGCTTCTTCTATGGGCTCATAGGCATCGGCGTACTTGTTTCCATCTCCCACGGGTATCTTCTCTCTGGGCACGTTTACCAGATAGATTTTCTGGCCTTTTTCCAGTGCAGCGCTGGTAACTGGTTCTCCATCCTCGTTGAAGGTGGTCATCAAGTCTGGGAATGTGGCTAGCCTCTTCCCATTTTTCTCAAGGGTCATGTACTCGTTTACATATGTGAGTTCCCACTCCTCGTCACCTTGTCTGAGTATCATGAAGCCAACATCGAACCCGCCTCGTGCCTCGATGGTTTTTTCTACTATCTCCGCTTTACAGATCAACTCCCCGTCAAGGAAATCCTTGGATGCCTCTACACGGTTATCTGGGTCCTTGCCAGCCTCAAGATACTTGTATCCAAGGTTGATAGCCATCTTGATCGCCCCCGGCGCCCCATGCTCAAGGGTATAACTCACAGGCACAGGATCACGCGCCATAGCGATCAATGCCTTCATGTATTCAGCTTGCGCCCTGATAGCCGCACCGGTTGTTTGGAGTGATCCCCAGCTAATTACCTCACTGCCCTCAGTGACCCCTGTCTTAACGCTATGATACTTGGTCTTGTGAAGCCCCATACTACCCATTAACGCTGTTGGGTGAGCCCTACCATCCCCCGGAGTATCCACCACAGGAAGATCCAATGCAGCGGCTATTATCCAGCCACCGAAACTGTTGTGTCCACCATTCTCTGCAGCAATTACACCATTGAATTCTACTCCAGCATCTAGTAAAAGTTGGGCCGATCGTATGAAATGCATAGGCTTAGTATCTCCAGGCTGTGTAGGAGCACCTAAGGCTGCGCTCGTAATAACCTTCCAATCTGGATCAACCTCCTCTGGGCTCCATAATTCAATTTTCCCAATTTCAAGGGCTAGATTTCCTTCTCTTAGCCCCATCTCGGGCCATCCTCCTCCACCTCCTCCTAGAATTGTACCTCCTATAGCTAGGGCTTCTGCATCTTCTTTTGTGATGATCTTCGGCATACCTATGAGTATCGTTTACATGGATTAGAAAATTTGGATAAAAAGAGGAGGAAATCAGTACCAGGGAAGTTTTTCTTCCTTGTCAAGCTTGAGATAAGTATCCCAGTCCTCGGTGATATGACCTTGGATGATCTCAAGAAGTTCATCATCAACGTGGCGGAATCTTCTCTGAGGCGCAAGATACTCCTTCACTGGCTTCAATTCACGTGGCTTCACATTCAGCTTGAAGTTACCGTGGTCAATCTCAGCGACAGGCCAAGCACCTGTCTGGACTGCAAGTCTACCCACCTCTACTGTTTTTGATGGGTCGAAGTACCATCCAGTCGTACAGGGCTGATGTACCTGAATATACGCCAAACCTTCGCCGTTTCTAGTGATCTCAGCTGCCCTCTTTATCTTGCGCTTAAAGTCCGGAATATATGCAAGGCTAGCAGACGCAATGTATGGTATCCTGTGAGCCGCCATGATCATCAGCATATTCTTGCGACGCTGAGGCTTTCCCTTCCAGATTGAGCCAACAGGCGTAGTGCTCGTCGCTGCATATTCGGGGGTGCTTCCACTCCTCTGTATGCCTGTATTCATGTAGGCCTCGTTATCGTAGCAGAGCCAGATCATGGATTCTCCTCGTTCGGCAGCGCCGCTGATACTCTGGAGTCCTATATCGTAGGTTCCTCCATCGCCAGAGTAGCTAGTTACATAGACCTTGTCTGCTTTTCCTTTGGCTTTAAAGGCTCGATAAACACCTGTCTCATAGGCTGCTGCAGCTGCGAAGTTGGCTAGTAGCCAGGGGACCTTAACTACACTACCGTAGTTGACGCCACTGCAGTTTGGGGGATTAATGACGACAGTGTCCTCACCCAGTGTGTTCAGCAGGGTTCTGACGATGATACTCGCACCACATCCAGCACAGCCATCGCTTGCAGGATGCATGCAGCTATCGCTCTCTACCTTGATTGATGGGGGTGCTCCTGGGAAATCATGAGCGACGAACTCGACCTCTTGGTCCAGCCGCTTGCCCTTGTTCTTTATGACTTTCTTGCCCATCACGTATAGATCATCGATTGGGATGTCTTCTCCTCCGAGCCCTGTTACAAAGTTTTGAACCGGTACCCTGATGCCTGTATTATAAAGTGTAGATTTAACGTCCTGAAACGCCATTCCGCCTCCAGTGCCATGCATCACTACCCTATCCACGACACCAATACTGTCCACCTGTTCAGCCAACTCGATAAGCTCCTCGTTGGGGAAGGGTCTCATGTACCTGAGTTTGAGCAAACCAATCTTCTCACCTTCCTTCCTGAGCTTATCAACGGCTCTTCTGGCTGCGGTTGTCATGCTTCCCATGGTCACCATGATGCTATCAGCATCATCGCATCTGTACTTCTCGACCAATCCTCCATAGCTTCGCCCAAAGTTTTCTCCAAAGCTCTTGTCAACCTCGGCGATAACCTCCTTGGCATCCTCTAAGATTCCCTCATACTCTTTCCGCATAGGCGTATGCATCTGTGAGGGAATCATGGAGCTTGGCCATGCCTTACTGAGGGTGGGGTCCAATGGGTAAGGTGCCTTGTACTTGGGCAGCCAAGCGTCTACCTTGTCCTGCCCTGGCATGTATACACGTTCCTGACTGTAGCTTAGATAAAAGCCATCCAAGCTGATCATGGTGGGTAGTAGAACCCGGTAGTCTTCTGCGATCTTGAAGTTCATCAGGGTCATATCAAGGCATTCTTGATTGGTCTCAACGAAGTTTACTAGCCACCCAAGGTTCATCTCAGGCATGATATCGCTATAGTCGGGTCCGAGGCTCCAGTACCAACCGAGGGTCCTATCGGCAACTGCCATAACGATAGGTGTCCTGTAGTTTACTGCCTGTGCAACTACTTCATGCATGTATGCGAGTCCTTGACTGCATGTAGCCGTGAATGTACGTGCGCCAGCCAATGATGCCCCTACTGCTACAGCCATACAGCTGTGTTCTCCTTCAGTATGAACGTATTCAGCGTCCAGTTCTCCATTAGCCACAAAGTCGCTGAGATACTCGATAATAGTGGTCTGTGGTGTAATTGGGAAAGCAGGTACCACTTCTGTACGTGCTAGCCGTACTCCGTGGGCAATTGCCTTGTTTCCAGGCATTACATCAAAATCTTGTGCCATTAGAGCTCATCCTCCTTCATCATCGTGATGGCTTCTTGTGGGCACTCGTTTGCGCAGATACCGCATCCTTTGCAGAACCTGTAATCGATCTCTGCCTTGTTGTCTTCTCTTCTGCTTACTGCTTCCTCTGGGCAATAACTGATGCAGAGTCCACATGCTATACATTTCTCGTAGTCAATTATTGGCTTGTAGACACGCCAGTTGGCGACGTATTTTCCACCTTTGGTATTGATATCGTTCAGCGCGAATCCACGTAGTTTAGATTTATCTTGACTCATTCATATTCCTCCTAGTACTGTTTCACAACCGCTTGTTCGAATCCAGCTTGTGCAGCTTTCTTATTCGGTGCCGCCAATCTTTCCGGGAATCGCTTATCGATGGCCTTGAATATGCTCTCCATTTTCAGAAGCCCAGTAGTTTTGGCGAAAACTCCCAGCATAACAGTGTTTGGGATGGGTCTATTTATCGTCTCGACCGCTATCTTCGTGGCGTCTACTACACCAACCGTCCGAAGATTCTTCTTGAAAATTTCTTTAGTTTCTTCAGGGGTCTTGTGTGTATTCCAGATTACTACCCCACCATCCTTGAGCCCCTGTGTGATATCCATCTGCTCTGGCATCAATGGATCCAGTACGAGTAAGTACTCTGGGTAATAGATCATTGATCGTGTTGCCTCGTTTTCCTTACCTATCTGAGCGAAAGCTAGTACTGGTGCACCTCTTCTGGCACTCCCATACATTGGGAACGCGCGGCAAAACTTGTCCTCATAACTTGCCGCTATCGCTATTAGCTCACCGCAGGCGACTACTCCTTGGCCGCCCATGCCGTGAAGTCTGATTTCATCTACCAATTTTTATTCCTCAAAACATGATGTCGTTTGGATGTGTGTAGTCTCCTTTCTCCACTTCATCACGACTCTATAGGAATAAAATTATTCCAGTAATAACGCTTACTGTACGTTTTGATAACAATAAATATAGTAATTACCATCCTTTTTCTAATGTTTACATTTCAAAGCCTTAAGCCGAAAATAGATATACCATTAATGTGTTTCTCTCTGTGACAATATATGGATACCGAGAAATTCTACTCAAAACTAGGCGCATCATATCAGCCAGGAGTACTCACAACCGTTGTACTAGCAGCTGAAGAATTAAAGCGTCAAGGCAAGAAAATCATTGGACTAACAGGTGGCATGTATGATGAGGAGAGCTTTCCTTGGAGAGAAGTAAAGGAGATCCTCGATGATGCCACAGAAACGGATTGGCGGGTAATGCTCCAGTATGGCGGCACAAGAGGATATCAGCCACTCAGAGAAGAACTCAGCAAATGGATGAAGGGACATGGAATCGATGTAGATCCATACACAGAGTTAATGATCACAACAGGAAGCCAAGAGGCACTGGACCTTGCAGCACGCATTTTCCTTGATCCTGGTGATGTTATCATTGTTGGCTCACCAACTTATCTCTCGGCGTTAACTGCATTCAAGACAGCTGAGCCTGATATCAGAGAGGCAGAGCTGGACAAGGACGGTATGATACCCGAAGCTCTTGAGGAAACAGTGAAACAGGTAATCTCCGAGGGAAAACAGGTAAAGTTCGTTTACATTATTCCCAGCTTCCAGAACCCCATGAGCAGCATGATGACCATGGAGCGTCGCAAAAAGATCATCGCGTTGGCGAAAAAATATGATTTCCTAATCCTAGAGGACAACCCGTATGGTTATATCAGCTTTGAAGGGCCCATGCCAACCCCACTCAAGGGACTTGACGATGATGGCAGGGTCATGTATACCAGTACCTATAGTAAGATTGTGAGCCCCGGCATGAGGATAGGCTGGCTCTGCGCCCACAAGGAGTTTATCATGAAGATGGCAGAGGCAAAAGGGAGCACTATCATCAGCAACGCTCTTATCAGCCAATACGCGGCTGCTAAGCTCTTCGAACGAGGAGACGTTGACAAGCAGATCGAGAAGATGAAGAAGGTCTATGTCAAGAAACGGGATGTCATGCTTGAGGCAATGGATACTTATTTCCCCAAGGAGGCCAAGTGGAACAGCCCCAAGGGTGGGTTATTCCTGTGGGTCGAGTTGCCAGAGAATATCAACGCTACCGAGCTCTTGATGGAGGCTGTGAAGCGTGGGGTCGCGTATATCCCGGGAAGCAACTTCTATACAACCGAGACCCATAACCATATTCGGCTCAACTATAGCCACCCGAGTATTGATGATATCGTCGAAGGCATTAAGATACTTGGCGGGCTCCTGAAGGAGCAAATATAGCCAATCTATACCTCCTCTCTATTTTACTTCTCTATATTTCAATTCTGGGTTATTGGATAATAATCTTATAATAAGAATTCTTCAACTCAAAGCTTGACATTGAGTCCACGTAGATCTAGTTTCCAGATTGCCATAGATGTCTTGACGGTCATAGGTGAGGGAGAACGAAGGCCAACAAGAATTATGTATGCATCAAATCTAAGCTGGAACTCGTTAAAGAGTACGATTAATCTCCTTGTTAACAAGGGGTACGTAGATGAAGATCATGTCTCAGAACGAAATAAAAAATACTCCATCACCGCCAAGGGACGAGAGGTCCTTGGTTACTATGACCGTCTAGAATCATTGGTCCAAGTTACCACGGACTAAAACCTGGCGTTTTAGTTCATTTTTTTTATTTTCAGGGGTTGTTCTGTTCTCACGTTCTGCGGAGTCTGGTAGTATTTTTAATCAGTGTTTGAGTTGAGGATAAGTTCTTTATCCGCCAATATCTCTGATTCTTTGCTGATATCCTTGGCTTTCAGTGAGAAAGAGTTGGCGTTCCTGCGTATCCTCTGTAGTAGCCAGCATGAGCATATTAGTCAAGACTCGGTAGAAACGCGGTTAGTGGAGTCCGAGGTGCTTACACCCGAGGAGTTTAAACAGGTAAAGAAAAAACTCCTTTACTCAGGTGTCATTGGAATCGTCTATGGTAATATTACTATTGAGAATCGTGAAATCTTGGATTATTTCAAGGGTGAAGATAGTATTTAAGGTAGACTAAATATTTACCTTAAATGTGGTCAAATGTATAGTTTTTTTATTTAATTCTGTCCATTTGATTGAAACCACTTAAACACTTTCTGATTTTTGCTCAAATGATAACTCTTTAATCTGCTCTGGTACCAAAAAACATGTTGAAGGGTAATTTATTTGCCTAAAAATAAAGTAAAAATTATAAAAGCCCTCTGCAAAGGCTGCGGGTATTGTATCGAGTTCTGCCCCAAGAATGTCTTTGAACAATCAGATGAACTCAATGAGAAAGGAGTAACCATACCCGAGATTGTACGGGGGGATGATTGCATTTCATGCGGGCTCTGCGTAATGCTTTGCCCAGACTTTGCCATAACAATGGAGGGGACGGATACTGAGTAAGAGTCTCCTCACTGGCAAACACTTCGTCCACGGTGACTGGGCGTGTGCAGAAGGCGCAATCGCAGCAGGGTGTGGATACTTCGCAGCGTACCCTATCACACCTGCTACAGAGATATCGGAACGAATAGCCTCAAGGTTCCCCCAGCTTGGACGTCGGTTCATTCAGTTCGAGGATGAGATAGGTGCCATCGCGTCAGTCATTGGGGCGAGTTTCTCAGGTATGAAGGCAATGACTGCTACAAGTGGACCGGGGATCAGCCTTATGCTGGAAAACATCGGTTTGGCGGTGATGACTGAGGCGCCATGTGTCATTGTAAACGTGATGCGTGGTGGACCCAGTACAGGTCAGCCCACTATGGGGGCGCAATCCGATGTAATGCAGTGTCGATGGGGTGCCCACGGTGATATTGAGATAATCGCCTTGGCTCCCCAGTCTGTGCAGGAGTGTTTTGATCTTACTGTCCATGCCTTCAATCTATCCGAGAAATATCGTACTCCTGTCTTCCTGTTATCTGACGCAAATATCGGTCACATGTATGAGAAACTGGAGATACCGGCAAAAGAAGAAATAGAGTTAGTAAACCGTAAGAAACCCAGTGTCTCTCCTCGTGACTATAAGCCGTATTTGGCGGATGAGACGATGGTGCCCCCTATGGCTTGTTTTGGGGATGGATATAGATTCTACTCAACGGGGCTCACTCATAACGAGATGGGGTATCCAGACATGAGCGTCGAGACACAGGACAAGCTAGTCAGACGTTTATGTGATAAGATCAGGGTGAACATCGACAAGATAACCATGACCGAGGAGATCATGACCGATGGCTGCGAGGTGCTGGTCGTGGCTTATGGTGTAACGGCTCGTTCTGCTGCTTCAGCTGTTCAAATGGCACGCAGCGAAGGCATTAAAGCCGGATTACTCCGGCTCATCTCTCTCTGGCCTTTCCCTGAAGGTAAGCTATCTGATGTCGCTAATGATGTGAAGGGTGTTGTAGTGGCTGAGATGAATTATGGTCAATTGGTGCGTGAGGTTGAGCGCTCAGTGAAGCCTATCCCTGTGGAATTTATCCCAAAGCTTGGAGAGAATCCTCCCAGCCCGGATGAGATTCTAGCCAAGATACGGAGGCTTGCACAATGACCGAGCATATTGATCACTACTTGGCTGATTACCTTCGAATGGACCGGTTTCCTCATATCTGGTGCGCAGGTTGCGGCTTGGGCATCATATTAAAGAGCTATGTTCAGGCCCTCTATGAGCTTGAATATGACTTGGATAAGATAGTCACTGTCTCTGGAATCGGCTGCGCAGGTAGAGCATCAGGCTATGTAAACACGGATGCGTTTCATACCACCCACGGAAGAGCACTCCCATTTGCTACGGGCATCAGCACAAGCAACCCAGACCTCAACCCAGTAGTCATCAGCGGAGACGGAGACCTATTCGCCATCGGAGGAAATCACCTGATACATGCCGCTAGGCGAAACATCAATTTGCTTGTCATCTGTAGCAACAACTACAATTATGGCATGACTGGAGCCCAGTATGGACCAACCACTCCTCTAGATATGCGTACACCAACCAGTCCCTATGGGAACATCGAGAACCCATTCAACCTAGTCTCATTGGTCTCTTCAGCTGGCGCCACTATGGTGAGTAGATGGACAGTCTATCATGTACCTCAATTGAAGAACAGTATCAAGAGGGGGCTCCAGAAAAACGGGTTCAGCTTCATCGAGGTGCTCAGCCCATGCACCACTGGCTATGGTAGACTGAATAAGTTGTCACCTATCGATATGATGCGTGACCTCAAGGAGACCTGCAAGATACGTAAGGTGCATCCAACAGAGGCAACAATAGAGCCCGGGAAAGAGGTTATCATAGGGGATTTTGTGGATGTTGAGAGACCTACTTACTCGGATGTATTGGATCAGGTTTCGAGGAGGGCTAGTAATTGAGGAGCGAGATAAGAGTAGCCGGATTCGGAGGACAAGGTGTTATCACTTTCGGCTATATTCTAGCCAATGCAGCTAGTATCTATGATGGTAACTATGGGTTGATGACTCAAAGTTATGGTCCTGAGGCTCGTGGAGGGGCATGCCGCTCAGATGTTATAATCAGTGATGTTTCCATTGATTACCCGAAATTATCCCAGATAGGCTGTTTTGTAGCCCTTTCGATTGACGCTTACAATCATTTCTATAACGCTGTTGGGTCCGGAGCAACAGTGATTCTAGAGGAAGACCTAGTCAAAGTTCCCAAGTGTCAACTACTGAAAGATGTTACCTATTTCAGGATTCCAGCTATCCGTGAGGCTGAGGCATTAGGAAATAGGCTTGCCGCAAACATGGTTATGCTAGGGGCTACTCAGGTGATAACAGGAACAGTATCAAAGGAGTCACTGGAAGAAGCCATAAGACAAAGGTTTCCAAGGTTTAAAGAATTAAACATAAACGCGCTGCACAGGGGCATCGCTCTAGGTAAAGCGGCTATGGGTGAAGAGTAGTGTCTTCTTTTAGCGTGTTCAGGACAACCTGAGTTTTTGTTCTAACCACATGAGGCATCTTTAGTATTGTTTTTGTGAAATCGCTGAGTTCTTGCCTTGTCTTGAATTTAGCCATGACCAGTATATCCGAGTCTCCGGTCACGTTGTAGACGTTGATGGCGTTATCGATCTCAGAGATATTGTTCCCTACCTCTATCATCATACCCTCTGAAACAATAATCTCTGTAATCGCGGTCAACTCATATCCTAGCTTCTCATAATCAAGCTGAGTAGTATACTTCTTGATAATTCCCGTCTCTTCCAGTTCCTTTATCCTGTTGGCAACTGTGCCGCTGGCAATACCGATTTTTCGTGCTACCTCCCTGAAACTTTGCCTGCTGTCCTTTAGGTACTCTTCTAGTACTTTCTGTGAGGTTTCATCGACCATGGGCTATCTTTCTTCATTTGCGCATGGGTGGATATAAGTTGATTGACAATTGTCTAAAAAAGGATAATTTTGGGGTATAAATATTGGAAATATGTTTAGTATTCGACGGGGATGGTCTTCATCAATTCGAAGAGCCTGAGGAATGCCTTGCTATACCTGATGATGGCGCTCATGTTGCCCTTGAAGGGTAACTGCCTGGTCATCAATGCGCTCTGGGCATCCATCTCGTCCTTATTGAGCTTTGTCCAGACCTCATAGGGTCCAGCGAGGGTGTAATCTGTCTTCTCATCCTCTGCGAGTTCCCTTACCTCGGTAACCTCTCCGTCCTCAAATTTCATATAGATCTTGGGTAGTTCAGGCTTGTCTGTAGCACCATAGGTGAATGACGCTGTGAATCCCTTTGTCTTGATCCTGAACTCCTCGTCACTGTTTGCGATTTCTTTGCATTTTTTCCAGTAATCTAGTCCTAGATATTGAACCATAGTTTACACCTAGTTGCTGAGAAATACCCTATTTAACATAAAACACTTACTGATCTATACGTTGGGACGGTATTTACTATTAGTATATGGAAAATGCTTCTCGGATTCTTTCTTTTGATGCTGGTTCAGGTGTTATGGTGTCGTCCTTTTATCCAGCTAGACTCCTCAAGCCTTTCTACAGTCTCTGGGAAAAGGGATAGGTTTCGGTGGGGGAACTGTAAAGCATCAATATACGCCTGATTATATTCAGTGAGATTGGCAAGTTCAAGGTACCTCACTCTGTCTCTTATTCTCTGGGCTTCCTTTCTTGCTTTTCTCGAGAGCAGAGCCATTCTTGCCCCTGTTCCCGCCGCGTTTCCCACCTGTTGAATGTCCAGTAGCTTGAATTCAGGTATCATGCCGATGTTGAGGGCACTCTCCCTGTTGATGTATGTGCCGAAGGCTCCTGCCATGTAGATATGTTCAACTTGGCTGGGTTCTAAACCCAGTTGGTTCATGGCTATTTGTGAGCCGGAGAATATGGCAGCTTTTCCCTTCTGGAGTTCCCTGATATCTTTCTGTGTGATAACGATATCCTCGTTTAACCCGTTTTCTTTTTTCCGTGATACTATGTACTCTCTTACGCTTGTTCTTTCCTTGAGTCGGGGGTGGTCTCTCTCAATGAGTCTGCCTGAGCTGTCCATGATCCCCGCCTTGAGCATCTCTGATAATAAGTCGATGAGCCCTGAGCCACAGATGCCTAGAGGTGATGTATCTTCGATCACCTTGATTTTCGGTTCAAGGGTCTCTTTTTCGATCCATACACCCTCTATGGCGCCCGATGCTGCCCTCATTCCATATTGGATATGGGCTCCCTCAAAGGCTGGACCACTGGCGCATGAACATGCTATCATTTGATTTTTACTGCCAACTACTATCTCTGTGTTTGTGCCTATATCCATCAAGAAACTCATCTGGCTCGTCTTATCGATACCAGTAGCCAATGTAGCTGCAACACAGTCTGCCCCAATGAAGCCAGCGATCAATGGAAGCACATGAACCCCACCATACAGGTTTAGGTTCAAGGTCTCAGGCTTCAGGTCTCTGTGCTCTAGGTTTTCGGGCATGAATGGGTTTCTAGACAATGGCTCAGGGCTAATTCCCAATAGGAAGTGTTGCATAGCGGTGTTCCCCACAAGAACTATATCATAGACATTCATGATGCTTTGATTTGCAGCTCTGCAGGCTTCTTCCAGTAATTGTCTAATGCTTTTTACCAGTGTCTTGTGTAGTAGCCGTTTTTTTTCTTCAGACTGTATGGCTGAGGCGATCCTGCTGATAATATCTTCACCGTAGGGTATCTGGGGGTTCATGGCTGTAACCGTTGAGAGAAGACCCCCCTTATCTAGATCCATCAGGTATCCAGCTAGCTTCGTGGAGCCAATATCAACTGCGAATCCAAGAATCACCGCATCAGTCGAATCAACTTCCCTAACCACTTTATCCTCGTAGAGTATCTCAACTACATCTCCATGGACTCTCTTGGACACTAGAGGCGCCATCTCGACAATTGTCTCAAGTCCCTCGGTCTGAAGCCTCTGGGTTCCTGTTCTGCTTTCCTTGGGAACCGTGATTATCAAGTCAGTCTTTATCTTTTGGAGGCAGGCTAGCCGGAATCCATTCTTGAGGTTTTCCCTGTCTATGAATTTTTTATCTGTCTCGCTTGGATTCTCGATGATTCCTGAGTTTATCTTTACTATGCATTTTCCACAAGCACCGGTTCCACCGCAGATGGAGTTGATGTCTACTCCGAGGCTTCTCGCAGCCTCAAGCAGGCTCGTCCCTTCTGGGAAGTTACCTCTCTTTCCATCTGGTTGAAAGACTACCTTGAAGCTACGCTGCATAATGGGTAGAATGTCCTTCACCCTTAACACGTTATCGAAACCATAATACAGACGTAGGATTACCTAGGAGGGATAGACTTGTTCGATTACTCGGTCAAGCAGAAAACATACGAGATACACGGCATCAAGATAGGCGGTGAACCCGGTGAGGTTCCTACTGTTATGGTTGGCAGCATGTTCTACAATAAAGACAAGAATGTAAAGGATGCCTCCAAGGGTGTTTTCGATAAGGCAAAGTCCTTGGAAACGATTAGGGGCGCCGAGGAGATGAGTGAGATGGTGGGGCTCCCGTCTGTGATTGATTTGATTGCTGAGAATTGTGTGGCTGCGGGGAATTATCTTGACTTTGTGGTTGAGTCTACTGAGATGCCTATCTTCTTGGATGTGGTTTCTGAGACTGAGCAGGCTGAGGCGCTTAGGTATGCTGCTGAGATTGGGGTGATTGACCGGATTATTTTGAATTCTTTGAATCCCCACACTGGCGAGGGTCTCTACCAAGCCATAGAGGACTCTAAGCTCAAATCCGCTGTCTTATTGACACACAGTACTCATTACATTCTCAACAGCGATAAGTCACCATTGATCGAGGAACTGGTTCCCAGAGCCGAAGCTGCTGGGGTAGAGAATATAATTATTGATACGGCTGTAGTGGATATTCCGACTCTTGGTATAACCGCCAATGCCATTGACATGATCAAAGACAAGTATGGTTATCCTTGTGGCTGTGGGGCTCATAATGCGCTTTCTTCTTGGAAGCGTCTCAAGAAAAAGTATACAGTGGATGCCCAGACTATGGTGAAAGGAGTCATTGATGCTATTCCCACTATTATTGGCGCGGATTTTGTTCTCTTTGGTCCTTTGAAGAATGCCTCATCTCATTATCCCGCGGTGGCTATGGTTGATGCAGCTTACAGCCAGTTGATGATGGAGAAGAGGGTCCGTCCAAGTAAGAGTCATCCACGGTATAGGATCGGTTAGGGTATTAATTGTATAAATGAAGCACTCTTATACCCAAAATTACACACTTTATAGATCACTATGAAAAACATAGTCAAAGAAAAACTCCGACGAGGAGAAAACGCAGTAGGAACCTTCATTGAGATGGGACACCCAGACGTAGCAAATATCCTAAGCCACGCTGGATTCGACTGGCTCTTGATTGATGGTGAGCACAGCCCCATGGGGTTAGAGACCATGGAACTCATGCTTCAAGCTATGGTGGGAACGGATTGTACACCGATAATCAGACCTCAGTGGAATGATCCTGTTATAATCAAGCGTATACTGGACCTTGGAGCACATGGAATAGTCGTACCTTGGGTAAACACCAAAGAGGAAGCAGAAGCTGCGGTAGCCGCTGCCAGATATCCTCCGGAGGGTATCAGGGGCTGGGGTCCAAGAAGAGCAGCAAGATATGACCCCGATTATAGAAACACAGCAAATGAGGAGATTCTTGTCTGTGTGCAGGTGGAGACCCAGAAGAGCCTCGATAACCTTGACGCGATAATGGGCGTTGATGGAGTCGATGCGTGTTATGTTGGTCCTTGGGACCTGAGCAATAATCTTGGGTTCAGTGTTCCTCCAAATTATGATAACAAGAAGTTCACTGACGCCATTGATCATGTGCTCAAGGTTGCCGCTGATCACGGTAAGCCAGCTGGTTTATGGACTAATCTCGATAATGTCGGCTGGGCTGTAAAGAAGGGGTTCAGGTTCAACACTGTGATAAACGCTGATATGATGCTCCAGTATGGGGCGGCGGAAGCAGTGAAACGGGGAAGATAACTCTAGCCTCTGAGCGGTGATATGTACACCGTTACCCCTGTCTCTTCTTCTACTATCTTTTTCTCGTATTCTGCTGGTATCTCTTCAATTGAGTCTATGACTCCCTTGTATACTAAGCAGTTGAATGGTCCGTGTTCCATTACCTTCATCTTCATGGGTTATGCTCTGTTTTTTCTGTTTATGAAGCCGACCCAGCCTTCTAGAGCATGGAGACGGGTGAAAAAGCACATAATATTCAGGACTTTAATGAGACCATAGGTTCCATTCCACGAATCGTAATGAGTCTACATACCTGTTTCATACAGTTTTATATAGGATTGACTGCACATTTCCATGAAACCAGAGTTGAATTAACTTGGATGCTAACATTGCACTAGATAAGATTCTCAACCCCAAGAGCGTGGCTGTAGTAGGCGCCAGCACAGACCCCTTCAAGTGGGGCTATATGTTGTTGAACGCCATCAAGCAGAGCGGCTTCGAGGGACCAATTTACCCCATCAACCCCAAGGCAGGGGAGATACTCGACCTCAAGTGCTACTCCAACGTCAAGGACATCGGTAAACCCGTTGACATGGCGCTAGTGGTAGTCCCTGCACGTTTTGTACCCGGTGTGTTCCAAGATCTAAAGGATATTGGAACCAAGGGGGCGGTCGTTATTACCAGTGGCTTTAGCGAGGCTGGAGAGGAAGGAAAGAAGCTCATCGCTGATATAGTCAATATAGCTGAGGGGAGTACTCGTTTCATTGGACCTAACTGTATGGGTGTTACCAGCAGTGAGGCGAAGCTCAGCGCGTTAATGATCCCATTCCTCCATGAGAGTGGCGAGGTTGCCTTCGTCAGCCAGAGCGGCGGATACGGGCTCCAGCTATACATCAGGGCATCAGCCATGGGTGTAGGCGTAGGTAAGTTCGTGAGCAGTGGAAACGAGAGTGACCTCAAGGGCTGGAACTATTTGGAGTACTTTGGTCAGGATGATGATACAAAGATTATCTCTATGTATATCGAGGGCTTGAAGAATGGTAGGAAATGGTATGAGGCAGCAAAAGAGGTCACCAAGACCAAGCCCATAGTGGCTATCAAGGTCGGTGTAACCGAGGAAGGCAGCAAGGCAGCCGCAAGCCACACAGGATCAATCGCAGGTAGCGACAAGGTCTATGATGCAGCCTTCAAACAGGCGGGCGTCATCAGGGCTTATGATAGCGCGGAGATGTTCGATTACGTTAAGGGACTCTTGTATAGTCCACTTCCCCAGGGTAAGAACATCGCCATCGTGTCCAACAGCGGAGGCGTAGCGGTAGAGACAGCTGACAGGCTTATCCAGAACGGGTTGAAGGTCCCGACATTTAGTGAGGAGGCTCAGGCAGAGATACAGGAGCTTATCCCCGGATTCGGTAACGCAAAGAACCCTGTGGACTTGACTGCTACCTTGAACATGAATAGCTTCCTTAATGTGCCTGATATTGTCTTGAAGCAGCCTGAGATCCATGGTATGATCACCATTAGCTTGGGTACCAGTATCATCAAGACTATGTTCCCAGATGTAGCAGATGAGGACTTGAAGGGCATGTATGAATGGATCAACAACACATTGCTGAGCACATACAAGAAGTATGATAAACCAGTCATCGTAATCGACCCATCCGCAGATGTTGCAGGTGAATCAGCCAAGATACTGGAAGCACAGCGTGTACCCGTCTACACTACACCCGAGAGAGCAGCCGACGTAATGGGTGTACTCTACAGGCGCAAGCTTTACCTAGACAAGGTAAACGCCTAAACCTCTTATCCCTATATTGTTAATACTTAATTCCTAAATCTTCGATCTTTCTTTCTGTTTGTGGAGTATACTGATAATGAAATCGTTTGATGACGTTGAAAATTATTTAATAGAAAAGATGAATGCACGGGGTGTACCGGGTTTCCAAGTAGCTATAGTCCAAGGCGACCAGATCGCCTACAGTAAAACCTTCGGATACGCCAACATCGAGAAACAGATCCCTGTAACATTAAAAACCATATTCAGAGTAGCCTCGGTATCTAAACCCGTTATAGCTACGGGTCTTATGCAACTCGTAGAGAAAGGGATGCTTGGTCTAAACGACACAGTAAACTCTGTGATGAAGAGAGCCAAGATCAAGACTGAGTTCAGCCCTGAGCCTACTATAAGGGATATTCTATGTCATACCTCTGGGTTGCCGGTGCACGTTGACCCCACAGTATTCAGTAGGGAAATGTCAGTTCCCCTGGAACAGATGATAAATGATTCAGCCATAGCTGTAAAACCACCAAAAAAAGAGATTATGTACAGTAATACCGCGTTCAATATCATAGGCTATCTGGTAGGTGAGCTTACGGATCAGCCGTATCCCGATTATATGGATGAAAACTTCTTCAAGCTTCTTGAGATGCACGATAGCGCTTTCGAACAGACCCCGCATATACAAAAAAACATGGCTATGCCATACGCACGCAAAGGAGACTCACCACTGGAGCCTGTGGGGCCATGGTACGGAGGCTCATATCCTGAGAAGCCATGCGGCTCTCTTTTCACAACAGCACAAGATTTGGCCAAGTTCTTAATCGCTCACATGAACGATGGCATCTACAAGGAGAATCGGATGCTTAAGAAGGAACTCGTCGATGAGATGCATAATCTCCAATCAGAGGCTGGTTCATCTGGTTCAGGCTTCGCATTGGCTTGGAAACGATCAAACCACCATGGAAGGCTACTGTTGAGTCATACTGGGGGAAATCTTGGCTGGACTGCTCATCTCGTATTTTACCCTGAGCTTAAACTAGGTCTGGCTTTAGTGTGTAACTTGAATGACAATACTGGTTGGAGGCCACCAGCTAGAGAAGCACTGCACATAGTAGCAGGCGGATCACTGAGTTTCGATGCTGAGGAGTATAAGAAACCAGAGGACTATTGGACAAAATATACTGGGGTCTACTGTCATGGCTTCCAGAAGGCCACGGTAAAGGTCTCCGATGGAAACCTAATATTTGAAAGCGGGGCAAACCGAATGATTCTAGAGGAAGTAAACCCGGGAACTTGTCGAGTGCATGGAAGTTCTTATGACGGTTTGGATTTGATATTTGAGGACGTAGATAAATATTATTGGAAGGCGAGTCTTGAGTCAACAACGTTCCAACGTTTCATTGAGGACAAAAGAAAGATAGACTCCGATGCAGACCTTTCCGGTGAGTGGACAGGAAAATATGTCCACCATTACGGCTATTTCCCAATAACCATTAAAGTAGAAGACCACAAAGCTACAATATTAGGGATGACAGGTGAGACTGTTTCTATTGAAAACCTAGAAATAGCTGAAGGCAGATTAGCTGGTGAATCACAGTTTCATGTACCAGCTACCCACGTAGGATGGGGTGCTGATATTTTCCAGGTATCTATTTCTGTTTCTTGTATTGAGGGAAAACTAGAAGGGTCTATAGGTTTCAAATCCGAGGCTAGTGAATCAAAAATACCTGTTGTACTACAACGCGTATAACCTGTTTCCTACTTTTCTGGTACTTACCTAGTATTTATTTTTTTTAATATTTATATAATATTTAATGGACCAAGGAAGATTTTATACTCTCATTTTATAAAATCAATGCCATGAGTGGTAATGAAGTATTAGATGAACTTCGAGCCATGCAGGAAAAGATAATGCATAGACTCGATTCGATTCAGAAACAAGTAGATGATATATTATGGGATCAGTGGCTCAGTGGGGTCGCAACTGTAGAGAAGCATAGGATCACAGGGCCTCCACCCACCGTTATTCCAAACCCCACTGCACAGGGAGCTGGAAATCCCATCGTGTTTTATACTTATACATTCACACCTGTTGATCTTGATACTACTAAAAAATATCCATTGATTGTGCTTCCCCATGGTGGCGTTCATAGTAACATGACAAGCAACTATAGCCAGATCATACGCGAGTTGGTGGCTCAGGGATACATAATAGTGGCGCCAGAGTATAGAGGTAGTACTGGGTATGGTAAGAACTTCTTCGAATTAATTGATTATGGTGGTGCAGAAACTGAGGATTCCTATGCGGCTCGTAACTGGATGCTTGAGAACTTTGATTATGTTGATCCTAATCGGGTAGGTATAATGGGTTGGAGTCACGGAGGAATGCATACTTTACTGAATATCTTTAATCACTCTGATGCATATCATTGCGCCTTCGCGGGTGTTCCTGTGAGCGACTTGGTAGCCCGTATGGGTTATAAAACCCAGCAATATCGAGACTTGTACAGTGCAGACTACCATATAGGCAAGGAAGCAGTTGATAACGTATCAGAGTACCGTAAGAGAAGCCCTGCTTGGCAAGCTCATAAACTGTCAACACCATTGCTGATCCATACTAATACCATTGATGAGGATGTCAATGTGCTTGAGGTTGAGCACTTGATTAAGAGCTTGAAAGCTGAGGGAAAGGAGTTTGAGTATCAGATATTTGAGGATATACCCGGGGGGCATGTCTTCGATAGGATTCAGACTGCCAAAGCTAAAGAGATACGGCTTAAAATCTATAGTTTCTTAGCGAAATATCTGAAGCCTGAGCATCCTCTATAATAACCTTTTTTATTTAAAGAAAAAAAGAAAAGAAAATTGGCTTATTCTGCCTGCTTGCGTCTGGTCAATACATCAGCTACTATGACAAGTGCTGCTACGGGAACAAGATAGATGCTTGGTGTTACTAGTACACCATCCATAGTGCCTATGACTATGCTGAGACGTCCCATTATGCTATTAGCGAAATAGGCTCCCATGGTGATCATTAGCACATATCGGCCTAGATTAGGTAGTGGTCCTGCGATCCTTGAAGTCTTCTCCTCATATACAAAGTAGAGAAGTACGCTAATCAGACCTATAGTATAGGCGATGCCTTCAATTGTGTTGAGAGGCATGATAGCTCCCTTGATCTGTCCTATGACGTTATTGTATAGCAGTCCTCTCATTGATAACGCAATACCTACGCTCAACATGAATGCAATGGATATCTTTGAGACATACCTATATTTCTTTGAGAACTGTAAATACAGTCCTATTCCAAGAAGAATGGGTATTACATAGAGTATCTTGCTGATATCTCCTGTAGCTAGACCTTGTTGAACTTTGATTATTGCCAGGTCTCTTACGTTAAATATGGCTTGTACCACAGCGTGACCAACGGTTGCCCCAACGAGAATACCTTCACCGACCCTAAACAGAGGGTTCTCTCTATACAAGATAGAGTAGATCATTATAACCAATGCTGCGGATATTAAACTCGCTATTGCACTCATTGATTTTTGCCTCCTTTTACGAAGTATAGGATGTTCCCTACTAAAATCAGACCTATGAAGAACAGGTGTGCTAAGCTCTGAGCGTCCATGCCCTGAGCCGCGAGCCCAGGTTGATCTATCAGTATCTCATATTGCGCAGCACCTTTAGTGCTCTCCACTATACCAAATATCTGACCTGCCGTATAATATGCATAAGCATCTGTGACTTTAACTGCCGTTAAACCTAATGCAATCTTTGTGCCATAGGTAGCATATGCTTGGTTAAGCCAGTACTGGCTATCGGCACTGGCGGTGAAGTCAAGTACTATTGTAAAATCTTCTGCGCTGTTGATATCATCAAGCATAGAGATTTCACTGATACTTGTGCCATGATAATCTACTTGTAGCAGATCATGCAAGTCTCTACACAATCCTGAAATAGCTGCCTCATCACCAGCAATATAGCCTAAGTGAACTAATTCTTCCCCATAGGCCTTATAGCTATAAGCATTGGCTTCTTCGATAGCTCTCTCTGTGAAGATGGGCGCCTCAGGAATGTGATCAACGAGTATTACCTTCACGCCTTCTTGACCTAGAACATGTCTCATTACCGCTATATACTGGGGATAAACCTCAGCGTAGATTGACGCACTTATGCTGCTTCCAATGACTACCACATCTCCAGGTTCAAGCGCTTCTATCTGGTTGTATACCCCCATGGTTGTATCACTTAAGGGGATTGGCAACCCCAGAGGGTAAACTCGTGGAATGGTTAAGACCAGGAATAAGCCTATGTAGATAACCTGTTTGTAGTTTTTACTCAGTGTTTCTATAAAGTCAGACATCTATTCAGCGCCTCCTAGTGGGGTCTTCTCCTGACCTATGATGATTCTTAATCCGATTGCCAGTGTACCGATACCGATGCCTATTAGAATGGCTCTCATTCCTGTCGCTCCTGCAAAGTCCCAAAATATCGATCCGATTTGTGGGAGAATGGGGTGAATTGCTTCTCCTATTGGAGCATTTTTAAGCATCAAGAAAATAGCAGCAACCAGAAGTAATCCTGATTCAACATTCTTTGCTTTGAACGCCCTATAGCTAGCTGAAGCAATAAAGAATGCATTCATTCCATAGAGTGCGCTTGAAAGAGGCTGAACCATCAAAGCATAGATGAAATTATACTCATCGCTTGTTACACTGCCTGTAATGAGTCCTGTTGCAATGAATAAAAACATAGTTGCCAACAGTAAAACGCTGAATATCCATGATTCTTTCTTTTGTAAGATTCTCTTACTGTGTCTCGTCAAGAGGCTGTAAGCTCCTAGACCTAACGCAAAAGCGCCAATTACTACTGCCCAGTTGTTGAGGTCAGTTGCGAGGCTTTTGAGCGTCGGGTTCGCCCAGAAAAAGTCCACCAAGATTACTAATGATACTACAACCAGTACGATTGATGAAATTTGTTTTGATACATTTGACATTATTACATCATCTCCTACATGGATAACAGCGACGAGATGGCGCTGTTACCAAAAGTAGCTAGTACAGAGCCAAGCACTATCAAACCTATGGTGATGAGCTTGGCAAGATCTTGACCAAACACTATCCCTTTCTGACTTGGATCAGTTGAAAGATAAGCCGCCGCAGCGTACTCATCCTCACCAATTAGTGTATATTCACATGAGACCAAGAAGAATGGAAGTTGGTATACGTTAGTTGAACCAGCGATCTGCATAGCGCCGACGGTAGCACCGTTTTCAGCGATTACCATCGCTTCAGCTGCGTGTCCTCCAAAGAGGAAGTTCGCTGCTGCTTTCTCACGGTGCATCATGCCAACATAGCTTGTGGCAAATCCCCACTGGTTAGGTGAATAGAACCTAACTGTTTCTCCTTCCACGTATTCATCTTCTCTGCTTTCCAGTTTGTATGCCTGTCTCACAACTTCTTCTGCTACAGGTAATACTGTTGGCTGCGAGATGCCTACAATCAAATCTGCGCCAGTCTTAACTGCTTCTTGAGCAGTGTAACCCAGAATTGTAAGTGCTGCAGCCGTGTCCCCTGCATATTTTGTACTGTAGAGGCTTTGGGTGCCGGGGCTGTAACAGACTGGGCGTCCCATCTCGGTAGCTCTCCCTAGGGCTTCTTGTATTGCTTTTACTCCAGGGTGTTCACGTATTTTTGGTACGTATTTTCCTTTTGATGCTAGATTAAGCGTTTCCAGCATTACTGCGGAGAATATTGCTGTTATTATTGTCCATGCGATTTTTCCTTGTATTAGCATGCTTTATAGTATATCGGTATTAACTAAAACATAACGTATATACAAATCATCATAATTATGTTGTATATAATATTTGATTATTATGCCTGTATCAAAGTATTTTGGGAGTATTTACTATTATTTATTATATTGATTAAAGCGATGTTGATGTGTGTTAAACTTTGAATTAAGTATTATGTATTTCATTGTTATATCCCATACTATTATGCTTATCTCAAAAATAATATAATATATTGTATTACAAATAAATGTTGAACAATAGTTATCCATAGTAATCATCAACAACATAATAACCTTAACAAAAAGTAGATGGTTAAACTTTTTCTTATTTGATTTTATGAAATTTCTGTCCAGTCTTATTGTATTCATTGATTAATGAGGACAGTGAATCTGGTAAGAGCATTTTCTCTGTGAGTTCATCCACTGGGCACCATTGGAATTCAAGGTGTGATTCCTGTGACTGGGCGGGTTCATTTATTGTAGCCTTGTAGATGAAGTTGATCTCATGGTGATGCTTTTCGTTTTCCTCAGTGAACATGTACTCTAGGGTCCCCATGAAATCACTGATTTCAGCATCGACCCCAAGCTCCTCCTTGAGCTCACGCCTCAACGCAGTATCCGTATATTCCCCGTAATCCACGTGTCCACCCGGGAGAAACGTATTGGGATCACCTATCTGATGTGCCAGCAGAATCTTATCGTCTCGTTGTATTAGGGCTCGGGCTATTAACTCGATCTCAGCCATACATTTGATGTTACCTGCCGGGATATGTGTCTTGTTTTCCCGGTTACCATAACGCTTTTTGTACTGATTAGACGGGGGTTTTACATAGATCAGGATCAGAAATAAGCTGTTCTGGGCATTCTCTAGGCTCTGGAGGCTTGTTTATGGCTGGGATGGGTATACCCCCCCTCCCCCCTTATTCTTGCATGCCCCAGAGATAGAACTCTATCACGTGACCGTGCTTGTTCATTAACACATCGAGTATGGTATCCAGCATATCCGCTGTCATCTCCTTATCATTAGAGGCTATCAGACGTACCTCTGCCTCAACAGTATTCTCACTGGGGAGAAGCAGCACCTGCACTTTCTTGCTCTTGAGGCTCTCAGCCGCGAAGTTGTTGAAGAATGCTGCAAGGTTCATGAAGTCCCCTGTAATGGTTTGACCATTGGGGGCTTGTACGTACTTGATATTCTTGAATAATCGATAGTGGGGAGTCTCCTCAACTTTTTCCCCCAGTCTTGCGAGCCCTTCACTATCAGTATAATATCCCTCGTTGGCGATGTTCCAGAGTTTTCCCTCCCACTCCTGATCCGGGGCATCATATCTTATGGTCCACTGAGCGTCTTTTCCTCCCACGATATCCTCAATCACTTGTTCAGTCTCCTTTGATCCCTCATTATTACTCATTAGAATCTCTCTAACACAGTATTTTGATTGGGGTAAATAAAAACTGATATTTCTACTCTAGGTTGAGTATCCCGTTGTAGTGTCTTGGGTCAACATCAGACCTTTGGAGCAGCTCTAACTGTTTCTCCATCTTCTTTGTATTCTCCCTGATGATGTTGATCATTTCCATGCCCAGTTCGCCCTTCTTCTCTGCGATATGAGTCGCTTGGTTAATCAATATGATCTGGTTCCTGATCTCCTGCTCTGCGAGCCATACTCCTTCTTTGACCCGTTTCTGCTCTTCAAGGTGTTGCTTGTACTTCATCTTCTCTTGTTCCCGTACAAAATAGATGATCATGAATACGCTGAAGAGCATGGTGGCGAAGATGATCTTGTCCAGATTATAGTTATCGAGGAAGTTAATCAATCCCGGTGCATCAAACACCTCAAACACACTGGTCGCCACGAATATTGCCATCGAGATAAGGTAACCGATGTATATGATGCGGTACTTCTGGATGGTCTCGGCTATGGGTGGAAGTGCCTCTGAGAGCGCCTTAAATGGCATCATTATACTTTTTGACCCCACTGTGATCACTAAGAATCTCAAACCGTGTTGAGCATTTATGCCGCTGTGTGTGGCTTTCCGCTACCCACAAACCAGTAATATTATTCCCTTGGGAATAGAAAAATCAAAAGGATATTTATCTAGGAATAGAGGGTACAAGTGGTATCATAATGGAGGAATTAGAAACTCAAACCCCATAACCAGACACGAACCGTTGAAGAGATCAACAAAAAGATCAGAACAGGCGACGTACAGGTTTTAACCGTCGCCCAGATGAAAGAACTGGTGGAGAGCAGCGGCTTACAAGTCGCATACGATGAGGTTGATGTAGTAACCACAGGCACACAAGGCGCCATGTGCAGCAGCGGAGCCCTCATCAACGTAGGACACGCTGAACCACCCATAAAAATAGACAAGGCATGGATCAACGATGTACCCATACCCCACCCCGGTGCAGCAGTAGACCTCTACATTGGTGCAGCTGTAGCTTCGGAGACTAGGGGCTTTGAGTATGGCGGTGGTCATGTTATCGAGGACCTGATAGCGGGTAAAGAAGTGGATTTCAGGGCAACAGCATATGGCACTGATTGTTATCCACGTACCAGAGTCGAGACCACGCTGACTAAGGGTGACTTGAACCAGTTCATATTGCTCAACTTCAGGAACGGGTACCAGCGATACAGCTGTGCCACCAACGGCAGAGCCGAGACCATCTACACCTACATGGGCAAACTATTACCCAGATACAGAAACGCCACCTACAGCGGAGCAGGTGAAATCAGCCCACTAAACAATGACCCAGACTATGAGACCATAGGCTTGGGGACAAGGATTTTTCTCGGCGGTGCCCCGGGGTATATTCTGGGTGAGGGTACCCAGCATAACCCTCGTGGGCAGCTGGGCACATTGATGGTAAAGGGTGATGCCAAGCAGATGAGCCCAGAGTACATCAATGGCGCTTCCTTCACCAAGTATGGTCCCAGCATCTATGTTGGCTTGGGTATTCCGATTCCTATCCTGAACAAGGGTATCGTAGAAAAAGTCGCCATCAGGGACAGGGACATACCCACAGACATAGTGGACTATGGTGTCCCCAGTAGGAACAGACCTACACTCAGGGAGACCAACTACGAGGAGCTCAAATCAGGACGAGTCGAGATCAATGGTCGCAGCGTTAAGGTAACCAGCATGTCCAGCCTTAAACAGGCGTACAAGATTAGCAATGAGCTGAAGCGATGGATAGAGGAGGGTACATTTACCTTGACCAAGCCTATTGAGCGGTTGCCACTGGACACATCGATTGGTCCCATGAAGCACCCTGTGGAGGAAGGTGACTAGCTTGGTACGAGTATTGCTACGGTTCAACAAAGACCTTGTACAGGAACCTGTTACCAGCCAGATCATCATCGATCACAAGACCCCTGTCAATATCTTGAGTGCACGGATTACGCCTCTTGGCGGAGAGATGCTTGTCGAGATCGATAGCAGGACCTCTGAGACGATCATAGGTGCCTTCAGGAGCAAGGGTGTTATCGTTGATGTTAGCAGCCTCATCGAGAAAGACAAGGAACTCTGTATCGAGTGTGGTGCCTGTGTGAGTCTTTGCCCAAGCGGGGCGCTCTATCATGCACCTGACCACTCAATTGGGTTGGAACCAGAGAAATGCAGCGGGGTGACGTGTAGCTTATGTTTGGATGCCTGTCCGAGAAGAGCCTTACATCTAACGAAATAAGCCACCAACCCGGCTTAACCAGACACCAATATCAGATAGGTGAGACCCAGGGGGTAATCATCACAGATCATCCTCCTGCGATTTTGGGTGCTCTGGATTGTATCAGGGAACATAGGCGTTTGCTCTTGGAATATATCAGGGCTAATCCCGGTTTTGAGCACAGTTTGGAGCCAGTCAATGTGGTTGATGCCCCAGAAGTGGTCCTACAAATGGTTCAAGTCTCAAAGGCAGCTGGAGTTGGACCCATGGCTGCCGTTGCAGGGGTTTTCGCGGATATAGCAGCAGAGACCATGATCAAGAACAATGCGAATGTTGCCATCGTAGAGAATGGGGGAGAGGTTGCACTCTACTCTGACAGACCAATAATAGTCTCCGTTGGGGCTGGAAATAACCCCCTTTCTGAGCGGGTTGGGTTCAATGTATCAGAGTTTCCCTGCGGGATAGCCACAAGCTCTGGTCGGCATAGCCATGCCTTTAGCATGGGGGACTCAGATACAGTTACTGTTTTCGCGGAAAACGCTGGTTTGGCAGACGCAGCCGCAACCGCTGCTGCTAACATGGTTTTAGGGGAACCCGGGTTTGATGTGAAGGCTGCCGTTGACGCTGCTCTGGTTATCCGGGGGGTTCATGGAGCACTCGCTATACGGGATGATAGAGTCTCTACAGGTGGGGTGCTACCGAAGATGGTTGCAGTGGAGGCGATTTTTGATGAGTAGACTCCTCGTGGTGAAGTATGGGGGCTCAGTGCTTAGGGATGGCTCAGGAATAAGAGAAGCAGCCCAACAGGTGAAAACCGAGATAGAAAGAGGAAACAGGATGGTGGTGGTAGTCTCGGCGTTGAAGGGAGTGACGGACCAGCTTATCGAAGCCACCGAGTCAATCAACCCAAACATTCCAAAGTTTGTGCAGGACCACATAATCCGGCTAGGGGAGGAGCAGAGCACAAGGCTATTCACTTCCGCCTTGGAGCTCTTGGGTGTTTCCTCAGAGGAGTTCACCGTGGATTCTCCGGGTTGGCCCATTATCACTGATGATGTCTTTGGGAACGCTGAGCCCATATTGGAGGAGTGCAGACGCGCGGTGAGCCTCGGCGTCAAACCATTGCTTGATCGTGGTATCACGCCTGTGGTCTGTGGTTTTGTTGGTAGGAGTCTCAATGGGATGGTTACTACTTTGGGTCGAGGGGGCACTGATACCACTGCTACGGTGTTGTCCCAGTGTCTTGGCGCTGATGAGCTTGTGCTTGTGAAGGATGTGGGAGGGGTCTTCAGTGCTGACCCGAATCTTGTCCCCGCCTCGGAGAAGCTTGATACGATATCCAGCAAGGATGCGTATCTGTTGACCAGTGGGGGCGCCAAGGTTATCCACGATAAAGTATTCAGGCACAAGAGCCCTGAGCTAAACATAAGGATCATATCCAATGATGAGGGGCTCTCAGAGACCGGCACGGTCTTGAATGGCGAGATACCCGAACTGGACATACTGGTCTCTGCTGAGGCGATCCACTTAGTTTCTCTTGTTGGTGGGGATGCATCTAAGAGCCACGTGGTAAAAGACACGGTTGATCGAATTGCTTCTATTGGTGGTATAATTCACAGCGTTGAGGCTTGTGAAAACAGCCTAAGTGTATGCTTTACTCATGATGCCTTGATTACTTTGAAGACTCTCCATGAGCTTGTACCCCGTTATGGGTTGAAGGCGATCAGCCTCAAGGAGAACCTCAGGCTAGTGACCCTGCAGGGGAGAAACATTGACCAAGTCAAGGCTCGAATACCGGAGCTACTCCTTGACCAACGGGTTCACAGGGTATACGCTGACTTGGTAAAAGTTACTCTCGCAGTTGAACAAGCCCTTGTTGAAGATGTTTCATCCCTCTTTAGCTGATTATGGCTTCCCCTATGGCGTCTATCAGGCTGTTGGCGGTACCAGAGCCGATTATGTCTCCTGATGATTCACGTATCAAACCATAGAAAAAGCTGACAGTGAACGCGAACAGTGTCCAGCTCCATGAGACAGGGTAAGCGCCTCTCCAAGGCTTGATGGTCCTGAGCCCACGACTTAACCCATAGAGTAATGACGAGACCAGTAATCCTGGTCCAAAGTTTATCTTGCCTAGTTTCCAGTCTCGGGTGTATTCATTGTTGATGCTGGACTGGATATATCCCCTGTAGAAGAACTCCTCAGCGAATCCACCTACCAAGATGTTCCAGATGAACTCCTTCAGTAAACCCATTGAAAAGTCCTCATAGATGAGCCTGAACACTAGGGGCGACAAGAGCACCACCACAATCACAAGCAACCTAGTGTTAGTGACTGGCTTCGCCTCGTTTCTCCTAGCCATAAAGAATGTAGCGATGACTACTATGCCTCCGAGAAGCCCAGCTAACTCTATGCTGTCTTTGTAGCTGACGCCCCAAGCCAATATGAATGACAAAATAAACTGGGGTATCATGAAGAATATCCAGCCCCTAGCCCCATAGTTGACGCTGGTTCGCCAATTCTCTGTGGTTACGCCCATCTCGTTGAACTCGTAGCGGCGAAATATGATCATGAAGAGCCCAAGGGCAACCATCAAGACGCCTGTGAAGTAGCTTCCTCCAAATGCTCTGTTTTCCCAGCGGACAAGGCTTCTCACACCATCTGGTAGCAATAATACGATCTGGAGTACGCTGAAAACAACTACAGCCTCAATGATCGATCTGCCCTTCATCCAGCATATCAGGGTCTATTTAAATTAAAAAAAGGGTGGTTGCCAAACCCTTAAACCAAACCAGATACTGGTTCAGTTTATGTTCGATGGTGTAAGGCGAGCCTATGACCTCCAAATACTCTACGTGATGAAGGTAATCGAACAACTAGGCACAGACAAAGCCCTAGAACTACTTGAAGAAGCATGCAAAAGACAAGGAGTACTGGTAGCACGTGAACTACGGAGAAAACTCCCTGAAGGCTTGTCCAGCTTGGAGATAGGAGCCGAGGTCTACAGGCGATTCATGGAGGACGCTGGAGCCGAGATCAATATACACAAACAGGATGAAAATAGCGTCACGTTCCTCATCAACCGGTGTCCTTTCTTTGAGGCGTTCCTTGATGTGGGTGTTGACTGTGGCATGTTCCTCAATGGGCTCTGCACTCATCTAACACTACCCAGTATTCAGGCAACCCTCACAGAATTCGATGCCAAGCTTAGGGTAGAGCCTGTCTTGACCCGTGAATCGGCAGAGGAGTTCTGTCTGGAACGGGTTTACTTGGCTGAGTGATTGGGTTTCTCTTTGGGGTACCGTTTAAAACAGAACAGATACCTTATCTTGGTATGGTCATTCACGTTCAATCAGACATCTTGATAATAGGCACTGGTGGTGCAGGTCTCAGAGCAGCCATCGAAGCCCATGAAAACGGAGCCAAAGTAGTACTGGTATCCAAGGCTCCAGCAGGATACAACAACTGTACCATTGTAGCAGGCAGTGGATATCTAGCCGCTGTTGGCGGTATGAGTGTGGATGAGCACCGGGAAAGGACCCTGAGCACTGGAAAGGGATTGAATGACCCAGCGCTTGTCGAGGCACTAGTGAATGAGGGCGGTGATAAGGTGCTTGAATTAGACCGGTTTGGCTGCGTGGTAAATGTGCGGCATGGCGGTATCAGTGTTGGTGGACCAGACACCAGGCTTGGGCAGGGTATTACACTACCTATGGTCGATTACATCAGGGGTCTCGGTATCGAGTTCGTTGAGAACGTCATAATAACCAAGCTACTCAAGAAGGAAGGCACAGTAGTAGGCGCAGTAGGGTACAGTAGCAAAGAAGAACAACCCATCATATTCCAGACCAAAGCAGTACTACTAGCCTCAGGAGGAGCAGGAGGATTATTCAAACGAACAGACTGCCCCCTGAGAACCACGGGAGACGGATACACTCTAGCCATCGAGGCCGGCGCCAGATTGAGAGACATGGAGTTCTGTCAGTTCTTCCCCTTGGCTTTGGCTGAGCCTGGTGCCCCAAACTTGCTGGTTGATGGAAACGTGGTCTGGGAGGGCAAGATAATCAATACTACAGGTGAGGATATCCCTGCCAAGCACAATGTGACCGAGAGACCGTACATCGCCAAGAGCCGCGATCTCCTCTCAAGAGCCATGATGCGTGAGGTGCATGATGGGTTGGGGGTTGATGGAGCCGTCATGCTGGATGCCCGAGACGTTGTTAAGAACGGTAAACCCGGAGATCGATACGGTATGGGTGACTATGATTTCTATGTCAAGAAGCTCAGAGCACATGAGCGCCCCATCAGGATAGCCCCCCTAAGCCACTTCACAATGGGGGGTGTAGTCGCTAACCCAGATGGTGAGACCGGTGTACCCGGGTTACTGGTTGCTGGGGAGGTTGTGGGTGGTGTACATGGGGCGAATAGGCATGGTGGAAACGCTTTGACTGATGTTACTGTTTTCGGTGTTAGGGCTGCCAAGAAGGCTGTTGAGTATATCCAGTCAATAGAGTTTATGGATGTGGATGATCTAGCTGAATCAGAGCTTGAATACTATAAGCAGCTTGCATCGAGGGAGGTCGGTTATACCCCACCCACCTTGATGGGTCTCGTCCGGGATAATATGTGGAACAATGTCAGCGTAATCAGGGATAGCTTCATGCTAGTAGAGGCATACACGAGGCTCAGCGAAATAAGAGATTCAACACGCAGCATCCTCGCAAAACCCGGTAAACAGCTATTGAACGCCTTGGAGCTCATGATGGCGTTAGATGTATGCGAGTTCATCATCAGGGCAGCCATGGAGCGTCGAGAGAGCAGGGGCGCCCACTTCAGACTGGACCACCCAGAGGAAGACCCCGCGTGGAGGAAGACCATAATATTGTCCAAAAAAGATGACTCCATTCAAGTTACTCATGCCGCCATCGGTGAAGCCTTTGAGACTTGAGACTTTAAGACTTAAAATACTCTAATATCAATCCATAATCGCTTTTAACAAACACTAAAGCCCTGAACATGGAGAATGGCTTGGTGCTAACAGTTAATGAAGTCATGACTGAGCGTGTGATCACGACAAACGTTAACGATTCTGTGAAGAATGCAGCGAGGGCGATGGCAAAATTCGGTATCAGTAGCTTACTGGTCTTCTCTGAAGAGGGTTTGAAGGGCATACTCACTGAACGAGACATAATCACTCGGATAGTCTGCGCGGGTCTGGATCCATCTGAGGTCCCGGTCTGTGATGTTATGTCCGAACCCGTTATCGTTGTTGAACCCGATACTCCGTTGGAGAACGCGGTCGAGATGATGCTTGTGCACCAGATCAAGAAACTGCCCATCCTAGAGCAGAAAGAAGAATCCTACAATGTCTTGGGGATCATCAGCCTCGTGGACATAGCAAGGCTCCACCCAGACATCATCCACACCATGCGTGCAATGGTAGAGATAGAGATGGCTAGCCCAGAAGCAGGGTTCTATGTATCCTAGTAGAATGTGAGTATATCCTCGTCCACTGGTCGATGACTCAAGCTTACTTTTTGGCCACCATACTTGGCGCTCTTTCCCCAGATCCTACTAAATCGCAGGTCTTTCTTCAGATCCCCATGGATCTTGTCCGCGATGTTCTCAATCGTGCTGCCTCTCCTGACTATTAGGGGTTCCTCGAAGTCTGGTTTCTCGCCTTTTGGGCGAAGATAGATTCTGATGAGGTCTAGCTTCTGGAATATTCTCTCTTTTAGCATATCTAGGTTGATGTCGTTGTCGGCGCTGATAGCAACACAATCATAATCTGCTTGGTCTACTAGTTCTTCTACCCACTCATTATCCACCATATCGATCTTGTTCACCACGGTCAACGTGGGAATATACACCGTGTTCTTGAGAAGCACATCAACAAACTTGTCATACCCAACATCCTCACGGACCACAACCCTGCTGTTATGATACCTGTATTCCCGGAGGATAGCCTTCATACCCTCCTTATCCATCTCAGTCATCCCCACCATATCAGTAATGACGACCCCCCCAGAGCCACGTTTCTCGATAATGATATTGGGGGGATTCTCATCGGGTCTAATGCCGATGTTCCTTATCTCATCAAGTAGAACCTCTCTGATGTCGGGGTTGAATACATCAACTATAACCAAGAGCAAGTCCGCACTCCTAGTAGTACTAAGGATTCTCTTCCCCAGCCCTTTACCCTCGCTGGCTCCCCTGATTATTCCTGGGATATCAAGCACCTGTATATTGGCTCCACGATACTTCAGAATACCCGGGATAACAGTGAGGGTAGTAAAATCATAGGCTCCCACCTTGCTGTTGCTGTTTGTCAAGTGGTTGAGCAGTGTGCTCTTACCGACACTGGGCAAGCCAAGGAGAACCACAGTGGCGTCACCATCCTTTCTGATAGTGTATCCTTCTCCAACCTTTCCCTTGCCCCTCTCGATGCGCTCCCTTTCCTGCTCTTTGAGGCGGGCGATCCTAGCCTTGAGTACCCCTAGGTGGCGGTTGGTCGCCTTATTGACCTGGGTTCGAGCCATCTCTTCCTCGATTGCCCTGATCTTCTCTTGGATACTCATGGTAACATGCACACCGTGCCTCGTCTGAAAAACCTATCCTTTCTGAAGGCTTATCTGCACCTAATCCATGCAATAATATGTGATTTTATGAAGCTACATAAGGTTTCAGACAAGGTTTACGCCAACTGGGATGGGGAAACAGGAGGCAACGTAGGCATAATCGAGCTAGAGGACAAGGTACTGGTGGTTGATGCCCAGTACCCGGGCTCTGCGCGCAAGTTCAGGGAAGCAATAACCAAGACTACAGAAAAGCCCCTCTCTCATCTGCTGCTCACCCATATTCACGGAGACCATGTCTTCGGAAACATGATATTCAAGGACTTGGAGATTGTGAGCCACAAAAGGCTCTATGAGAAGATGGAAACCAACCTTGAGAACGAGTGGACCCCCGGCAACCTCCAAAAGATGCTGGACACCTATAAGCAGGATGCCCCTGATCGTTGGTGGCTATTCGAGGGACTAGAGATAGTCTTACCCACCTCCTCTTTCACCGATAAATGGGAGCAGGATGGTGTCGAGTTCATCTACCTGCCGGGTCATACAGACTGCAGCAGCGTCGTCTATGTCCCAGATGATAAGCTCCTCTTTGCCGGTGACTTGCTTTTCGTGGAAAGGTTCCCATGGGCGGGAGACCCCAGTGCTAATCCTGATGAATGGATAGAGTCCTTCCAGCGGATGCTTGAGATGGATATTGATACCATTATCCCGGGGCATGGACCGGTATGCGATAAAGAAGAGGTCGAGAAACAGCTACAGTGGATGAAAGAGGTCAGATGGGTGATGCGGGGCTTGATAGAGGAAGGAGCAACCGAAGAAGAAGCGGTCTCGTATCCCTATCGGGAATTGTATCCCACTGATCGCCCTGAATGGCAGAAACGGAGCTTTGCTCGCTGGTACAAGGTCTGGAGTGGTTAGTGTTGACTAAACCCCTCTAGGGGGCTGGGCTCATCTTTCCAATCATCTTATTGATATCTATCGCGATTATCCAGAGATGATCAAACTTCTCCATAAGCTCAGGAGTAATCAACTTCCCTTTACCGAAGCTATACTTCTCGCTGATCAACTTTAATGCCTTGAGACGCTCCTCCTTGGACTCCACTATTCTGGCTTCCCCATAAGCCACTGCGCTCCTGTATCGCCAGCTAAAATCACATGGATTATCGCTTGTGATTATCTCGCCGCTGTCTACCTCAAAGCATACCCGGGGGTTCTGTTGGATGTCCCTGATCTTTTTCCCGTCTTTATGGGTGTGGAGGTAAATCTTGTCGCTGATATATGCGAAATTCATGGGCACTATGTATGGCTCCCCATCTACGGCTGTGGCTAGGCGCCCCACATCGTTCTGCCTGAATACTTCCTCGACAACAACCTTATCCTTGATCTCCTTCTCCCTTCGTCTCATACCTGACATAGCATATCCACTTGGATTCCCTGCCTTAACAGTTTCCAAATACTCAGCGATGGGTTTAATTTCAATTCCCCGCTCAGTATATGATTCACATGAGCGACCAAGAGAGAACCTTCAAAGTATCAATGAAGAGAGAAGAAGGATTTGTATTCAGAGTAGATTTCGGCATACCCGATATGGATAATTTTTGTATGGATGAACCCGAGCCCACAGGCACAAACAAGGGACCCAACGCCTCCAAGATGCTAGCAGCAGCCATGGGCAACTGCCTCACAGCTAGTCTAATGTTCTGTATCCATAAGGCGAGAGCAGAGATAGGTGAGATTGAGACCAACGTAGAGGGCTTGATGAGGCGAAACGATAAAGGAAGATGGAGGATCGCCGAGGTAAACATCGAGATCAGCCCAGAGATAGACCTAGAGACATATCAGAGCCAGTATGACCGATGCATGGGATTATTCGAGGATTTCTGCGTGGTATCCAAGAGCATCGAGGAAGGAATACCGATTAACGTAATGGTTGCTCCTCGCTAGTTCTCTACCCAAGTGTGCCCACATTTGGCGCATTTGAAGCGCTCCACGCTGCGATCAGTGTTGACGCCAGCGTGTTCACCCAAGGCTACTGTGATATTGTGGTATGCCTCGTTGTGGCCGCATTCTGGGCATCTGCGGTTTACCTTGATGGCGCTGTCTACCCCTGACATTACATAGACTGGTTCTGCCTCGGTGGCTGGGCCTGTCTTGACCTCTATCACCATGGCTACTTTTATCCAGCCGCATCGGGGGCACTCGTATCCGTTTGAGGACTGCTGCATGAAGCTTCCACAACGGTCACAGAACTCTACCATCTCAGGTCTCTCTCATTTATAGAACATTATACTGTATTATTTGGTTCAATATAGGATTTTGTAGTTATACATTTGCTATAAACAATATGTAACTCTTTCTATAGCCATCTTTTAGCTATCATCACCTAATATCCCAGCAAACATGATATAGAGACCTCTATTTCAGGGAACCAATAGTGTTCATCTGGGACATACTTGAGGATTAGCTTCTTGTCATCGTAACGTATTTGGTGGCTAGGTCCTCGCTCATCTCTCTCAGTTGCCTTGCCAAGTCGTCTGTGGTCAATATGCCCACTACCTTATCCTTGTCGTCTACTACCACGATGCGCCTGATCTTGTAGTCATTCATGATATCTACAGCCATATCCACGTCAGCGTGAATACTTACAGCCACGACTGGCTTACTGTATATCTCTGCGGCAGTGCATGTCATGGGGTCTATGCCCTCTGCAAGCAGTCTATGCACCAAGTCTCGCTCAGTCACTATGGCTACTGGTTTTCCATCCTTTTCTATTATCAGTGAGCCGATCTTGTTATCCCTCATAATCTGCGCGAGCTTGCTGCATGAGGTATCTGGGTCCACCATTATCGGGTTCTTAACCATTACCTTTGAGACCTTCATCTCAAATAATATACAGAGAGAAATGCTGGAAATGAATCTACCGTTTACACCTTCACCATATACGGCTGCTCAGCCTTGACCAGTTTAAGACAGAAATCAAACCTGTTCAAGTCCATAGCACAGTGAAAATCCCCTTCCTTGAAGTCCGTCTGTGTCTTATCAAAGAACTTTGCTCCCTGCGGATGGGCTCTGATACGCTTCTTCATACCCTCAAAATCAGGCATCTCCCCATTCAGCTTCCCCTCAAGGTAATCTGCAAAAGACTCATCCTCAGGCGCCTTCTCCAATCCTCCCCACCCCATTGCAACAATGCTAACCTCCTCAGGGTTTCTGTTCTTGATATAGTCCACGATTGCGTCAGCCATGACAAAGCTTCCCGGTAGAATCTCCTCGGCTCCATACGCATTGAATAACCCGTTGGTGCCAGCGCTGGTGGTCTGGATAACGCTGTATCCGGTGAAGTCAACATTGGAAACATCGTGTGGGCTGTTTCCGAAATCAAATCCAGCGACCTGTTTACCGCCTCGCTCACCCATAAGAATCCAGTCATGGTGCTGCCTCTTCAACTCGAACGCCTCCTCCACTGTAGCCACAGGATAAATCGCATCGGCTCCATTTGCCATAACATATGCACCCGTTGTGAAAGCCCTGAAAACATCGATTACTACTGCCAACCCAGATGCCTGTTTGGCTCCCTCAAGAAGACTTAGCCGTTTGATCCTCAAAGATATCAGATATAGGAGGGTTATCTCGTTAATAACCGCTATGCGAGGTTTTTGATATCATTGATCTGCTGCTTGAAATCAACAGGATTCCCGCTACCTAGCTGGAAAAGCATATCCTTGATCCTTCTCACAGCTTCGACTTCCCCCACGTTTTCCTGTGTCCTCAGGACATTCCACGCCCACTCAAGAGCCTCAAAAGCACCTATCTCGTATGTTGACATGCGTTATCAAAGGAAACCCTTGATCATGTGTTAAAAGACAGACGCACCGATTTGAATCACAGGGAGACGGGTGAAAATGGTGTCTGTGCTCAGAGTTCACTCATAACCTCTAAATGTGTCATTGTATATGGTTCCTGTTGCGTGGTATAGGATGCTAGAAATCAAACTCATCAGAGAAAGCCCAGAAGAAGTAAGGGCAAACCTAGCCAGAAGACACGACCCGGATAAGCTGGAGCTCCTAGACCATGTTATAGCCACCGATAAGGAGTGGCGAGAGCTCATAGCTAGGGTCAATGAATTGCGTAGAAGGAGGAACGAGATATCCTCTGAGATTGGACGTGTAATAAAGAGCGGGGGGGACGCCTCATCCCTCAAGGCTGAGGCAAGCAGTATCCCATCCCAGCTCAAGGAGCTAGAATCTTCGATGAGTTCAGCCGATGAGCAGCTACGAGACGGCTTGATGCGGTTACCCAACATGCTTCATGATTCTGTGCCCTATGGTGTGGATGACCATGATAATGTTGAGATAAGACGATGGGGAAAGTTACCCGAGTTTAGTTTTACTCCTAAGAGTCATTCAGAGATTACAGAGGCACTAGGAATAGCTGACTTTGAGCGAGCGGCTAAAACAGCAGGAGCTGGTTTCTATTATCTGAAGAATGAGTTCGCTTTGTTGGATCACGCAATTCAGCGATACGCGATTGATTTCCTATTGAAGAAGGGTTACGCACTCATCGAGCCACCCTACATGCTCAGGAGAGCAGCCTATGAGGGCGTCACTGACCTAGCTGACTTTGAGTCTGTAATGTACAAGGTTGAGGATGAGGATCTATACCTGATAGCTACAAGCGAGCACAGCGTAGGATCAATGCTCATGAACGAGACAGTACTATCAGAGGACCTGCCCATCAAAGTGTGTGGTATCAGCCCATGCTTCCGGCGAGAGATCGGGCAACATGGACGCTACACCAAGGGAATATTCAGGGTACACCAATTCCACAAAATAGAGCAGTTCATCTTCAGCCACCCAGAACAGAGCTGGGAACTTCACGAGGAACTCCAGCGCAACAGTGAGCTTCTCTATGAGGGTCTTGGACTCCATTACCGTGTGGTGAATGTCTGTACCGGTGATATGGGTAGTATTGCTGCCAAGAAGTATGATATCGAGTGCTGGATGGCTGACGGGGAGTTCCGTGAGACGGGCAGCAACAGTAATTGTACTGATTATCAGGCAAGGCGGCTTAATGTCAAGTACAGGCTCAAGGAGGGAGCAGCCCCAGAGGGCTTTGTTCATACATTGAACAATACGGCTATCGCTACTAGTAGAACGATGATTGCGGTGATTGAGCAGTATCAGCAGGAGGATGGAACCATTAGGGTACCTGATGCGTTGAAGCCTTATATGGGTGGGATCGAGGTTATCGACGGCTCTCTGAATTCGTTACGAATCTAATTTTTTAATGATTACTTTCATACCACCATTTATCTTATAAATATGGAGCAGAAATACTACGTCATCTACTTCGGTGTGTGTGGAAGCAGATGAAATATGGAATAAACAATATATGTTATGGATTTTTCTCAACTCTGGCTAACCCGACTCGGCTCGCGATATTAGAGAAGTTACAGTATGGTCCTATTAATGTCAGTGGACTGGCTGAGTATCTTGATCAAGAACAGAGCATGGTAAGTCACAACCTCAAGCTCCTTGAGCGTTGCAATTTTATCAACTCGGAGCGACGGGGTAAGGAAAAGTATGTTTCTTTGAATAATGGTCTGATTGAGCCTTTGTTTAATTTGGTTGAGGCTCATTCGGATGCTTATTGTGGTGGGGGTGAAAATTGCCCTTTTAAAAAGTGACCGACTTTTATGCTCCGAAACCCTTTTAACTTTATGACATATTTTTCATATGAAGAATGCTTCATGAAGTGATTGGATGAAAAAAGGAGTAACCGACCTATGCTACGGATTTTTCTCAACACTCGCAAACCCCACACGACTGGCTATACTAGAACACCTACAAGAAAGACCGATGAGCGTAAGTGAACTCGTCAAAGCACTAAAACAAGAACAGAGCATGGTAAGCCATAACCTAAGACCACTAACACGCTGCAAACTAGTAACACGAAAACGAGAAGGAAAAAACAACGTATACTATTTGAACCATGAAACACTGGACCCAATCATAGCGGCAGTCGAAAACCACGCCGAGAAATACTGTGGCAATGGAACAAACTGTCCACTCAAAAATGAAGCATCCTGAAGAGGAAAAAAAGATGTTTTGTTATCAATGTGAGCAAACAGCCGGTGGAACCGGCTGTACCAAATTCGGAGTCTGTGGCAAGAGTCCCGAAGTGGCTGCTCTTCAAGACCTATTGATTTACGCTCTAAAAGGTTTATCATATGTTGTCGTTGAAGGAAGGCGCCACGGGGTATTAGATACCAGCTTTAACTGCTTCACAGCGGAGGCTACATTCAGCACCCTGACCAATGTAAACTTTGACAAAGAGAGATTCCCACCCCTAATCAACAAGGCTGTAACTCATCGTGAGGCTTTAAAGAAAAAGATCAAGGAAGCAGGTGGACCAGAGGGCTATGATAATCGGGCAGCCAACTTGGTTCCCGCTGACAGCATCGAGGAGATGGTGAAGCAAGGCTTAGAGGTAGGCGTACTGTCTGATCCTGATCGTGACCCTGATGTACATAGTCTACAGCAGACGCTGATTTATGGGTTGAAGGGCGTAGCAGCCTACGCGGACCATGCAGCTATCCTAGGACAGGAAGAACAGAAGGTCTATGATTTCATATATGATGCCTTTGTGGCTTCCATGAACCCTGCCGCTACTGTGGACGAGATGGTTGGAGTGGTTTTGAAGTGTGGCGAGATTAACCTAAGGGCGATGGAGCTGCTAGACGCAGCGAATACTGGTCATTATGGTCACCCTGTGCCTACTAGTGTGCCTCTTGGGGCAAAGAAGGGTAATGCGATAGTTGTATCTGGCCATGATCTGCGTGACCTAGAGCTATTATTGAACCAGACCGAGGGCAAGGGAATCAACATCTATACTCATGGTGAGATGTTGCCCACTCATGGTTATCCCGAGTTGAAAAAGTACAGTCACTTCTATGGTCACTATGGTACTGCTTGGCAGAACCAGGTAAAGGAGTTCAATGAGTTCCCGGGAGCCATCTTGATGACCACCAACTGCATCCAGAAACCAACTGAAAGCTATAGAAACAACATATTCACAACTGGCTTGGTCGGCTACGAGGGAGTCCAACATATCCGGGACAAGGATTTCACTCCGGTAATCGAGAAAGCCCTAGAGATGCCTGGATTCACCGAGGACACCGATAAGGGTTCGGTGATGGTTGGATTCGGTCACAACGCTGTAATGAATGTGGCTGGGACCGTTATTGACGCGGTAAAGGCTGGTAATATCAGGCACTTCTTCCTTGTTGGTGGCTGTGATGGAGCCAAGACTGGACGCAACTATTACACAGAGTTTGTCGAGAAGGCGCCAAAAGACACAGTTATCTTGACACTTGCCTGTGGAAAGTTCAGGTTCTTCGATAAACAGCTTGGAGACATCGGTGGGATACCAAGGCTGCTTGATATCGGTCAATGTAACGATGCTTATAGCGCCATTCAGATCGCTGTCGCTTTGGCGAAGGCGTTTGATGTTGGTGTGAATGAGTTGCCTCTAAGCATGATACTGAGCTGGTATGAGCAGAAGGCAGTCGCCATACTATTGTCGCTGCTCTATTTGGGCATCAAGGATATCAGGCTCGGACCAAGCCTACCTGCATTCATGACCCCCAACGTGTTGAATGTGCTTGTTGAGAACTTCAACATCATGCCCATCACCACAGTCGAGGAAGATATGAAGGCAATACTGGGGTAACCCAGCCCACTTTTTTATGGTGAACCACATGGAGATAACAAGAGTAGCAGACACTGAAATAGGTAAGAACCCTCATGGAGTAGAGACCAAGAAGATCTATGATCACGAGAACGCATTAGGCGTTCACATATTGTTGATGCCCGGTGAACGTCTCAGACGCCACATCACACCAGTCGATGTATTGTTCTATGTGCTTGAAGGAGAAGGCGTGATTGAGATCGGTGACGAGAAGAAAACAGTCACAAAAGACACAGCCATCCACAGTCCAGCCAAGATAGTACACTACTGGTACAACGAGTCAGACAAGCCCCTAAGGGTACTTGTTATTAAGACGCCACGCCCCAAAGATCAGACAATACTCATATAGGTGAACCAATTGAGCTTCCTAAAACGACCCGAGAACTACTGCCCCGGAATCGAAGACTTCGTAAGACCCAGCGTCGACTATGAGGTCTGCGAGGTCTGCGGTGGCAGGGTTGAGGTCTGGAGCGACGAGGATAAAGGTGAGTGTCTCGATTGTGGGGCTTCTTGGGAGAAGAAAGAGTCTACCCCAAGCTGTCTAGAGTACTGTGCTTATGCTGATCGCTGCAGGGGCATCATAATGTCCAAGAGACGGTAATAGATATCCTGAAGACGCGATAACGACAAATACTTTGCACATATTTTCTACATTATGTTGAATTGGGCTCCTTTCTATCAGATCGACGCCTTTACCACCGAGTTATTCCATGGTAACCCCGCTGCTGTCTGCATGATGCCAACAGACCTCGATGATGAACTTTACTTGGCTATTAGCAGTGAGATGAATCTCAGCGAGACAGCGTTTATGTCTGAGACGCTGCCCGGGGTCTTCAGGTTAAGATGGTTTACGCCTATTCGTGAGGTTCCCCTCTGCGGTCACGCTACCTTGGCTGCAGCTCATCTTCTCTTTGATTATTTTGGAATAGAGGAAAAACGCATCCAGTTTGAGACCAAATCAGGGGTACTCTTCGCCGAGAATACTAATAATGGTGTATTGATGGATTTCCCCTCCAACCCCCCTGAGCCCGTCGATCATTATGATGATGTTCTCAACGCATTGGGTGTGGATGAGTGGATCGATATACAGTACAGCCCCGGGAACCAGAAACTCATGATACACCTAGACTCATATGATATTCTCAAAGCTGTAGAGCCAGATTTCAATGCACTCAAAGAAGCTGAAAAACCATTAGGCTGGAGAGCCACCATGATAACCTCCCCCGGCTTCGATGAGTATGATTTCGTCTCAAGACATTTTGCTCCCCTTATGGGAGTGAACGAGGACCCGGTGACTGGGTCAAACCACACTGTACTTACACCTTACTGGAGCAACATCCTTGGCAAGAAACGAATGTATGCATATCAGGCTTCCAAGCGAGGTGGTTCTATGATAGTCGAGGATAAGGGTGACAGGGTTCACCTGATTGGTAATAGTGTCGTGGTGCTTGAGGGTAGGCTCAAATACTAGCATGGGGGGGGGGTAACGCGGAAACCCCATAAAACGGCTTCTTTTCACATATACAGCCCCAGATCAACTTGGATTTGAACAAATCATATACAAAAACGTACTCCACCACATGGGTTTCAAAGCAGCATTAACCGAAAAAAAGTATAAAAAATGAGTATATCGGGATTATCAAAACCCGCTGCCGTCTGGAACCCCATCCCCGGAATTAGGCGCTGGTCCCATTCCGGAATCACCGTTTGGCCAGTCATCTCTGTCGAAGCCGCTACCATCTGGGTATCCATCATGGGAGTTTGGCGCTGCGCCATGTTCTTCTGGGGTCTCGTTTATACAAAATGCTTGACCACATGTGATTGATACTAATAGTATCGTCGATAGGAGAAGGGTAATTGTGACTTTTTTCAATTATTGCACCTATTTCATATGGATGAATAACACATATTAAGAATCTGGAGGAACGATATGGAACAATTATTCCCTAATGTCACTTTTATATAAAGGAATAAGAAAAAAATCTTTACTAAAATATAAATAAAATAATCAGATTATAAGAGAATGCTTTCCCATCGATATGTGCTACATCCACAGCTATCATCATCAGGGTCCATAGCCTTCAACGCCATTAAGATAGCCTCAGATGCTGGTCTGCTCCACTTCTTCTGGAAATCCCTGAAAGCCGTATTCCCCTCCCACCTAGGATCGATCAATCCCTCGCCATAGTTACTCACCAACTCGATAGCAGCGTAACATGCGCCGATCTCACGGGCGAAAAACACCTCAGGCACAAAATTCATAGTCACAATATCAATACCAAGATTCTGCCACCTAAGACGTACCTCAGCAGGACTCTCAAGACGCGGACCCTCAGCCACACCTACTATCCCCCGTTTGAATACCCGTGGAAACCCCGCCTTCTCGCAACACTCTACAAGGCTATCAGAGAGTTTGGGGCATGTGGGCTGGTGAAGCCTGTAGCTATACCGTGGCACATCCATTCCCTTGTCCTGCAGACTAACCATGAGCATCTGGGGGCGCTTGGTGGTGAAGTCAACGAAATCATCTGGGATAACAGCGTCAGCTGGATCAAGAAGCCTGTTTGATGAGCCACATAGGGCTGTTCCTATGATCTTTTTCACCCCCGCCCTCCATAGTACATAGAAGACTCTCTCTCCGCTGCTATCTGGCTCGGTATTCCTGATCTCCTTGTTTATACCATGGAAATCCACATACAGGAACTCCTTACCATCCACCTCAGCATGTGTAAAAGGCGCAGTAGCGCCAAAAGGAGTCTCAAAAACCATGTTATCCTCGATTACCTTGACACCCTTATACTCGCGGGGGAAACCTGCGCCTATTGTGGTGCTGCCTCCAAGAACCGCGATCTTTACCTCTGGAATCTCGCTCATACCCGTTTTAATCTCTTTTTGGGTTAAAAGGGCTTCCAAAACCCCGGATATTTACCCAAAAACCCTACTATGGATCAAAAATATCTAGTTATATACCAGAAGATACCTGTAATTATATAGCCTCTATAGTAAATATGGGCGATAGATTTAAATACGCGATTGTTGGTGTATCGCTACTCTTCACGTGAAGCCGTATTCCGAAACGAATTACAGCATTCCCGTGACTCACAAAGGTGAAAAAAATTGCAGAGATCAAAAATGGAACCCAGCTCAGACGTCTGCCCTGAATGTGGAAGCAGGAATATTGTAATAGATAGCAGGTCTGGAGAAAAAATTTGTGGAGCTTGCGGCCTTGTAATGGCCGACAGCATGATTAATGAAGGCCCAGAATGGCGTGCCTTCAGTCAAGATGAGCGTGAGTCACGAAGCCGCGTAGGGATGCCCCTGAGCTTCAGCGTTCACGATAAAGGCCTCAGCACGATGATTGGACAGGTAGGCAAGGATGCCTTCGGAAGAACCATCCCAACAAAAACCATGTTCCAGATGCTAAGGCTCAAGAAGTGGCACATCAGGTCCAGCTACCAGAGCAGCATCGACAGGAACCTGAGCCACGCAATGACAGAGCTAAGCAGACTCACAGATAAACTACATATTCCCAAGCCAGTAAAGGAGAGGGCAGCAGTCATCTATAGGAAAGCCCTCGAGAAAGGATTGGTCCGGGGAAGGAGCATCAGCGCTATCGCAGCTGCAAGCCTATACGCAGCATGCAGGGTAACAGGAACCCCCCGTACCCTCAGGGAGCTGAGCGACCACAGTACCATCGACAAGAAGGATCTTGCTAGGTGCTACAGGCTACTGCTTAGGGAATTGAACATGAGCATGCCTATTCCAAAGGCACAGTACAGGGTACCCAAGATCGCGGCCAAAGTTGACATCAGCGAGAACACACAGCAGGCAGCAGTAAACATACTACGACGAGCAGAAGACCTCAAAACGACAGCAGGCAAGGACCCCATGGGTCTAGCCGCCGCAGCGCTATACATTGCATGCGTCATGAATGATGAGAAGCGAACTCAGAAGATGATCGCAGACGCAGCTGGAGTGACCGAGGTCACCATCAGGAACCGCTACAAGGGCTTGAAGGAAGCTCTTCATCTGGAAATCTAGTTTCCACTACATTTTTCTATTTATAGCATATCATCTAGGTAATTAGTGATTCATATGTCTGAACCAGTGGATTACCTGACAGAGGATACATACAGACCAAGATGGCTAAAAGATGGAATAATGGAATCAACCATCAAGGCAGTCGCAGAGAAAAAACCCATGCTAATTGAATTGGGAAAGAAACTTGCAGACGCCAAAAAATACTATATGGTTGGTAGTGGTGGAAGTTACAGCGTCCAGCTGCCTCTCGTGTATATCGCTGAGAAATTCACCAAGGTTCCTGTCTATGCTTTCAGTGGCTGGGAGTTCCTCGAACGCAGACCAGAGGCGATAGACGAGGATGCTGTGGTGATTTTAATCAGTCAGAGTGGCAAGACCAAGGAGGTCGTTGAAGCCTTGGAGTGGTGTAACGAAAGAGGAGCCACCACCTTTGGCTTAACCCAGAAACAGGATTCAGTGATCAACGAGAAAGCCGATATCGGTTATGGCTGGGAGGAGCAAGGAGTCTCGTTTGGCAAGATGATGAGCCTCTACTATCTCTTTGGTTCAATATTCAACCATAAAGGCTACCCTATCGGGGTAAAGATGATCAATGAGACCGATAAGCTGCCTAAACTGATCCCCTCCATGATACCAGTAGCCAAGGAAACAGCTAGAAAACAGGGCCTGGAATTCAAAGACTTTGATAAGATCTTCATGGTAGGCGGCGGCATCAACTGGGGGCTAACATATCAATTCGCTATATGCACATTGATGGAGATGTGCTGGACTAACGGTATAGCAGTTGATTACAGCGAGTTCAGACACGGTCCACTAGAACTCTTCACAGAGGGAACAGCTTGTATCTTTCTCAGGGGAAGATCAAATCTTAAGCCCATTGAGGATGCAATAATCCAGTTCAGCAGGGAGAACGGTGTTAAGTTCATCGAGTTTGATTCCCAAGGACTGGATGTGGACAACCTTTTGACGCCTTTCACCCTGTTCATAGAATTGGAGTGGTTCAGCTATTATCTGAGTCTAGCCAAGAACCGGCGAATGGGCTCTTGGCGTTTCTACGACAAGGTAAAATTCTAGGGTTCCCCACCCCACGCCCCGAGTCGTTTACAGATCTCGGTGGCTGCAAGGTGCCCAACCTTTATTGATTCTGGTATGGTTTTTCCCTCTATCCTGCTGCAGAGAAACCCAGCGATATACGCGTCTCCCGCCCCGAGTGTGTCGATAACATTCACTGGGATAGCTTCACCCTCGTGTAGGCTGTTCCCATCATATACCAAGGACCCATGTTCACCAAGGGTCATAACCACTATCCCCGGTGTTTTCTCCTTGAGCCCCTTGAGGACAGGTTCAGGATCTATACCTTTCTCGATTAGACTGCTTCCACTGAAGAAAGAAACATCCAGATACTGCATTATCTCTGTTCTAGGATCATCTAGTTGTCCACTGAAATCGCAGCTCAGCAAGGCACCTGTTGACTCCCTGAGTCTCTTGATGTGTTCCCTGCCGAATCCCCAAACAGTGAAGTGTATCAGGCCCAAGTCTTGAGGCGAGAAAATGTTCTCATATGGGAGCACCGCGTCTTCTTGGACTCCTTCAATATAATCGTCGAATACCCTATCCCCGTCCTTGATGAGTATCTTGGTGACCGCTGTTGTCCCTTCCTTGATGATTATATGATCTGTGTCCAGTCCATTTTTCCTTATCTGGTCCAATAGGTAGATACCGTTTTGGTCTGTCCCGACGACTCCAATATAATCTGCCTCGATATCCTCGTATCTTGACGCATATACCGCGAAGTTCAGGGCGTTTCCACCGGGATACCTCTTCCCTAGCTCAATATAGTGGTCTATACAGTTGTCACCTACGCCCAGCACCTTCAATTTTGTCCCTCAGATTTATCTAATGGCTCCAACTGTGCTATATAGATTCGTTATGGAGCTTATTGATGCAATAAAGGGACGTAGGAGTATCCGATCATACAAGCCTGACCCTGTGCCAAGAGAGATCATCGAGGATATCCTTGAGGCGGGTAACTGGGCGCCCAGCGCCAAGAACGGTCACCAGTGGCGGTTCACCGTTCTCACTGGGAAAGCCAAGGATGATTACAACCTGATGTTCAGGGATCATCTGAATTCAATAATCCAAAAACATGGTCAAAAGGAAGCTGGTTCCGCTCCTTGGACACTTGAGATCATGGAGAAAGCACCTGTAGTATTGATTGTCTGGAATACCAATGAGAACGGCTGGATCACTGAAGAGCACAGTGTAGCTGCAGCGATGCAGAATATCTGTCTAAGAGCATATGATCTCGGACTTGGCAGCCTCTGGATAGGTGATGTTTTCTATGCTTACGAGGAGACCAGAAAGCACTTCAATAAGGAGTGGAAGCTCAGCGGAGCAATAACTCTAGGCTACTCCGCATCAGAGGGCAAGATACCCAATAAAAAGACCCTATCAGATGTAGCAGAGTTTCTCGAATAACCTAAATCCCACCCTTCTTTCTATACCGGGATAAATTTGGAGCTAAACGAAGCAATAATGGGCAGACGCTCATGCCGCAGCTATAACCGAGAAAAAGAGGTTACATTGGAGCAGCTCAGGGAGATGCTTGAATACGGTATTTGGGCGCCCAGCGGTACCAATAGCCAGCCATGGAGATTCACAGTATTAACCGGTGAGAAGAAAACCGAGTTCATCGAGATAATGAGACGCAATATCCAGCAGAAGAAGACAGAGTTCACCGAACAGCAGATTAACATCTTCAAGTGGAGCGCCCTCAGCCTCGAAAAAGGCTCAGCGGTGATCCTAGTCTGGGACAAGAACAAGACATGGACTAGCCCCCAGAGCATCGGGGCATGCATACAGACCATCATGCTCAAAGCCCACGATATGGGGCTAGGAACCCTCTGGGTAGCAGCCGTTAGAGTAGCAGCAGACGAGTTGAAGAAGCTCTATGGGAAAGAAGAAATGGACCTCATCGCCTCTGTTGGAGTAGGATATCCCAGTGAGAAGATGATAGGCAAGAAGGGACCCCCAAGACTACCTGTTGATGAGGTTGCTGAGTTCCTAGGCTAACCAGTTTCTGGTTAACAATTCTTTTATCGATAAACGGTTCCTCAGTGGATACCTAGCTTGACTAGGAGGCAAAGAAGCGTGTATCAATTGGACTGGAAAGAACTATCCTCCTGACGGAGGACGAAATACCCAAGAAATGGATTTCTATAACACCCGACCTTCCAGCGCCCCCGTATCCGTTGATCGACCCATCCAATGGTGAGCCAGTCAACCCAGCGGCGCTAGAAGCAATATTCGCCAAGGAGCTACTAAGACAAGAAGTCTCCCCGAATCGGACCATAGATATCCCACAGGAAATAAGAGAAGCATACCTGCTATGGAGACCCACACCCCTAATCAGAGCGACACGGCTTGAGAAATACCTCAAGACACCCGCCAAGCTCTACTACAAGTACGAGGGAGTGAGCCCTACAGGAAGCCATAAACCAAACACAGCCGTACCCCAAGCATATTACAACATGCGTGAGGGGGTAGAGAAACTCACCACAGAGACCGGTGCAGGGCAATGGGGCAGCAGCCTCGCCTACGCTGGATGCTTGTTTGATCTCGATATCGAGGTCTATATGGTGAGGGTGAGTTATGAGCAGAAGCCCTACCGGAAGACCATGATGAGGCTCTACGGTGCAGAGGTGATACCGAGCCCCAGCACAAGGACTGAGGTAGGTAAACGGATACTGGAAAAGTACCCGGACACCAGCGGTAGCCTTGGCATAGCCATCAGTGAAGCCGTCGAAAGATGTCTCACCTTGGATAACGCCAAGTATACCCTCGGCAGCGTGCTGAACCATGTCTTAATGCATCAGTCTGTTACTGGGCAGGAAGCCATGAAACAGCTGGAGACTGTAGACGAGTACCCTGACACGGTTATCGGGTGTGTGGGTGGCGGGAGCAACTATGCTGGTATTGCCTACCCGTATCTAGCTGATCAAAGGAACGGTAATCCCCCCAAGGAGACCGAGTTCCTAGCCGTAGAGTCAACAGCTTGCCCCAGCATATCAAGGGGTGAGTTCCTCTACGATCACGGAGATACAGGTAGGATCACCCCGTTGATGAAGATGTTTACCCTTGGACATGACTTTATACCTGATCCCATCCACGCAGGTGGGCTAAGGTATCATGGCATGGCGCCGAGCCTCAGTATGCTGGTGAAACACCGTATGATTGAGCCGAGAGCCTATAATCAGGTGGAGGCACTGGGAGCAGCGGTAACCTTTGCACAGCAAGAGGGACTGGTACCTGCGCCGGAGACAGCTCACGCGGTCAAGGCGATGATTGATGAAGCCTTGAGGTGTAAAGAGACTGGTGAGGAGAAGACCATGCTGGTCTTGATGAGTGGTCACGGCTACTTCGATATGAGCGCCTACGAGGGCTACCTCAACGAAGCACTACAGCCCTATGAGTTGCCCCAGAAAAGGATCGACAAGACAGTCTCAAACGTGAAACGTCTCTATCCATTCGCCTAGAGGGCATCTCTCCATTCCCTTATCTTATCTACAATTTTTTTCCGTTCTTGGGAGACCTTGGCGTGCCAGAAACGATCAAGCTTCGTGTTCGATGACTTACTTTTGTACTCGTAGGCTTGGAGGATCATGTCTAGCTTATCCGCATCATGGACAAGTATGGATTCCTGTGTCTCTTTTCCCTGATACTCCAGCCAAGTATCCCAGTATAGTGTTCTCTGTGGCTCATCCAATCCACCAAGAAGGCTTTTCATTGCCTCATTTTCCAGTTCCAAGTGATTTGGCATCCTATTCATTGGGGTAATATCCCCTGTCTCAGCCTCAGCAAGGTCATGTAGCAGAGCCATTCGCATGACCCTGCATGTGTCGAGTCCCAAGCTGTCACTAAGAACCATTGCAGTCAACGCTGTCCTGTATGAGTGATCAGCCACCGATTCAGGTTCATCGACTCCAGACTCTACCCAGCCTGTTCTTGGTATGGTCTTGAGCTTCCCAGCGATGGAGAGAAAATCCAGTAAATTATCAGGGTTCACAGAAAAGAATAGATAGGATAAGATATAGGCTACTCGATCCCGCAGGCTTCACGTATCGCTGCCATCATCTTATCATTATTGGGTGGGCACCCAACAGCATAACATCCCTTATCCGCGTTACGCGCCTGACACGCACCCATAATAACAGGTTTAGTATGCAGGTTCTCAGGCACCTCAGCGTTACTACCCACCACTATCACAAGGTCTCTTATCTCACCCATCTTCTGCATCTGCTCAAGATCATAGAAGACGCTGTGTATGGTGCCATGGCATGCGCTGCAGGCGCCATCAGTGATAACGGTCACGCCCTCAGCGAAATCAGTGCCCGTCGGTGGTCTCTCAAACTTGTATGTGAATGATTCAACCTGTTCTCCCACAACCTCAACTGATGAACCCAGATCGATTAAACCTGCCTTATCAGCCTCAACCAGATGATCCAGTTCCTCTGGCTCAAAGCCCATTATTTTGGAGGCGATCCTGTCCAAAGCGTAGACATCCTTGCTGGCGATTATTGTGTTGAGTTCTACCTTGGGTCCAAAGCTTGGACCAAGCCCCTCCATAGCCACAATGGCGTCAAGCACCGTAAGATCAACTGGTACTGCCTTGTTCAAGTCCAGTATGCCTTTGACGACCCCTATCTTGTGGAAGTTTCGCTTCATATACCTGGGAAGTACTCCCTTGAGGTTCTTTACCCCGAGAGTTACTTTGAGCTGGTCATGAGTCTTCATAACAGGCACATTAATCCTGACATCAGCCTCCATGAAAGCCTTGGAGACCTCAACCTTGTTGATAAGCAATGCATCAGGAACCTCAAGCTCCACCACGGGGCTCTTATCAACATCAACAATTTCAACCCCATACTTCTCAGCAAGAGCAACATATCCGCTAAGCTCTAACGCCTTACTGGTCTCCGTAAAGTAACCAGCCCCCTCTACGATCAGTACCTTCCCTGCACCAGCCTCCTTTGAGAGCCTGATGAGAGCCTCAACCACCCTCTTATCAGTGGTAACCCCGGGACCAGACAACTCCCCGGTTACAACATTGGGTTTGATAGCTACAGTATCCCCTTTCTTAACGATGGATTTTATCCCATCCACATGCTCAACGGCTTTCTTTACCACATCAAATACCTGTTCGTCGGATGGTTCTCCATTGTTCCTGACTACTGCGACTCTACTCAATCTTATCACACAGTAATCTCTCAAGGATGTAAATAACGTAATAGGGAAAAAACCCATTAACACATCCCTCAATCCTTATTCATGGAAAAGGGAGAGGTCAGGTTCATCGGTAAGGTCATCAAAGTCGAGGACGATATCTCAACAATAGTGATAGACCAAGAGTACTGTGAAGGGCTCTATCGCCTCGATATGTATTATCAGATCAAGGTTCTCTACTGGTTCCATCAAAGAGACAATGACCAGCATAGAAATGTCCTCAGAGTAATCCCAAGGCGGCATGGAGAGACCGAGGAAAGAGGAGTATTCGCATCCCACAGCCCATCCCGGCCAAACCCCATCGGGCTATCAGAAGTAGAAATAATCTCAATCAATGGATGCACGCTGACTGTTAGAGGTCTGGATGCTTTTGAGGGCTCACCAATCGTGGATATCAAGCCCACACACAGGTAATAGAAATAATCAAATCCCTTGACGTAATACTTACGAAACATGGGAAGAATCACACTCAGAGATCATATCAAGGATTATCCCGAGGACCTGAAGACCGCTGTACTGAAGATAGCCGAGGTCTCCAAGACCATCAGCAAAGGCTTTGCCTCCAGACAGGGAGTATCCGATACCTCCAATGTTTATGGCGAGACCCAGTTAGCCATAGATGTGTGGGCTGATGAGTTACTTATCTCTGAGCTAGGCGGAAAAGGGGTGGTGAAAACCATCACAACTGAGGAGCAGACAGAAATACTCAGCTTCAAATCCGCCTCAGACATAGGGCTTACAATAGACCCACTGGACGGCTCATCCCTCATAGGAATCAATCTCACGGTTGGGACCATCATCGGTATTCATCGTGGTGATGTGCTCAAACCCGGACGAGAGATGATAGGCGCAATGTACATCCTCTACGGACCATTGACGGTGCTCGTCTACAGCCTCGGCGTGGGTGTGCATGAGTTCGTCCTCAACCCGCAGGGCGACTATGTGCTCCAGCAGGAGAACCTCACCATACCGGAAGGGAAGATATATTCACCGGGAGCTCTCCGCATCAAGTGGCTACCATACCACGTGAAATGGGTGGAGCAGCTGGAGTCCGAGGGTTACAAGTTGAGGTACAGCGGCTCGTTTGTAGCTGATGTGCATCAAGTACTACATAAAGGTGGAGTGTTCACATACCCCGCCTACAAGGGCAGGGATAAGGGAAAGCTCAGGCTCCTCTTCGAGTGTGTGCCCATGGGGTACATAGTAACTCAGGCTGGAGGCGCTGTCAGTAACGGAGCAAGAGATATATTATCTATCCACCCTGTGACTAATCAAGATCGGACCCCGGTCTATATCGGGGGAAAACGAGAAATCCGACTCATCGAGAAATTGAAAGAAGGTAAGTGATGTGAGTAAACCAGTTCCCGGAGACGTGATGTACAAGGCGCTCATGGACAAGGGAGTAATAATAATGGCGGCAAACGTCAGGGTCACACCAGGCGTTACCGAGGGTATATTCAGGGCAGCAAAAGACTTGGACTCTGCTATCATTTTAGAGATAGCGAAATCGGAGTGCAACCTCAAACGCGGATACACGGGCATGGTCCCGAGTGATTACTCGGGTTATGTCTGTAAGACCGCTGACTTGATTGACTATGATGCTTGGGCTCTTCACGCTGACCATATTACTATCAAAGAAGGTACCCCAGAGGATGTTCAGGACGCTAAGGCGTTGATCGATGCCCAGATTGACTCAGATTTCACGTCCTTTGCAATCGACGCGTCACACCTGTATGATTTATCCAAGGATAACATCAGAGACGCTTTGTCGCGGAACATCGATGTCACCACTGAGCTAGCCAAACATATCGAGAAAGGTATGAAAGGTAAGACCTTCGGTTTGGAGGTCGAGGTTGGTGAGATCGGTAAGAAGAATGAGCATGGCCACGTCTTGACTACCCCAGATGAGGCTGTTACATTCCTCAAGGCACTACAGGACAACGATGTCCATCCACAGATACTCGCCATAGCTAACGGGTCAACTCATGGTAACATCTACGATGAGCATGGCAACACCATCGAGCAGGTATCCATAGACATCCCCCAGACAAAGGCAGTGGCAAATGCCATCAGGGAAAACAACTTTGATGTAAGGATAGCCCAGCATGGTATCACGGGTACACCACGCGAGTTGATCAACAGCGTATTCCCCAAGGGCGATATCCTCAAAGGAAACGTCGGCACCTTCTGGCAGAACATTGTACTGGACGCCTACAAGGTGTATGAGCCCGAGCTTTACCGCGACATATACGACTGGACCATAGAGACCTACAAGCCCAAGAACCCGGGAAAAGCCAACAAGGAGATCTTTGGGAAAAACGTCAAGAACGCCATAAAAGTTTTCTACGACAGGATACACTCGGTAGACTCCGAGACGACAGATAGCATCGAGGCCATCGCCTACGCTGAGGCAAGAGTATTCTTCAGGGCTTTCAGCTCCAAGGGTTCAGCGGAGTATGTGAGGAAAGCCCTCTAGCACTTTTTTCACTATTTTATACGTAGTACTTTATTTACTTGACCGGACTCTATGCCCGTGAATGTGGGATCTATGAATATCGATGAGGCGATGGATTGGCTATTCAATGTCAGACGATTCGGTCCCGATAGGACCCTTGAGCCCACCCAGAGATATTTTGAATTACTCGGGAAACCCCAGAACAGCTTCAAATCCATCCATGTTGGGGGGACAAACGGTAAAGGCTCTACTTCTGCATTCATAGCCTCTATTCTTGAGGCTGCTGGTTACAGGGTTGGGTTATATACTTCTCCTCATCTTGAGCGGTTCAATGAAAGAATAAAGATCAATGATACGGAGATCAGTGACGGGGATGCAGCTAGGTTGCTTTCAGAGGCAAAAATCGTCTTTGACGAGATGCGGGGGTATCCTACGCCTATGCGGTTGCGTTTCTTTGATATTCTAACTGGTGTTTGCTTCAAGTACTTTGAGGAACAGGAAGTAGACTTTGGGGTCATCGAGGTGGGTCTCGGTGGACGCCTTGACGCCACAAACATGATCACGCCTCTGGTCAGTGTGATCACGAACATTGGGTATGAGCATGTGAATATTTTGGGTCCCACCTTGGAGGATGTCGCATATGAGAAGGCGGGGATAATCAAGGAGAATATACCAGTAGTAACGGGAGAGACCAAACCCAATATCTTAGAGGTCTTCAAGAGGGCTGCAGAGGAGAATAACGCCGAGTTAATCCAAGTAGAAGAACACACCCACCATCAGAGGCTCTCAACAGGCTCAGATGGCCAAATATTCAACCTAAAAACACCAGAGAACAGTTATGAAAAACTAAGAATACCTCTACTCGGGATGCATCAAGTTTACAACGCATCCACAGCAGTAACCGTAGCCGAAACTCTAGCCCAGAATGACATCATGATTCCCCCTGAAGCCATCGTTGCGGGATTAGAGAATGTCTACTGGCCTGGGAGGCTTGAGGTTATTCACCGAGAACCCTTGGTGGTACTGGACTGTGCAAAAGACGCCGAGGCTACAGAGGTTGTGAGAAAGACCATCCATGATGATCTGAATAATCGCAGGATAATCGCCGTAGTCAGCATATCATCCGACAAGAACATTGAGGGCATGATAGAGGACATCTCGGATATCGCAGACCACTTCATTTTGACAAAACATAGTGTCACGTATCGGGCAACGGAGCCTGAGAGGCTCATTCGAGAGATTGAGAAGTATCACAAGCCCTATGAGGTTTATCTTGAACGGGAAACGGCTTTTAGGCACGCGGTTGACATCGCGGGTCCAGACGATATGATACTGGTAATAGGCTCTGTCTATCTAGCGGGGGACGCTAGGTCCTATTATGCTCGTTATTTCTCTGAGTAAGCACGCGTACCATGTTGTCCGCTTCGTTGTTGATCACTTTTCTCAGGTGTGATGCCTGTTTCTTGATGTGTCTGGAATATTCTTTTTGATTTAATAGTGCTTTTTTGGCTCTCTCATAGAGGGTGTCGAGTCCTTTTACGGTGTTTGATAGATATTCAGGGGAGTTCATACGCTCCATGAATCCCTGTATCTTGATATCATAATCAATACTGACGAATGGGGTTGACTGTAATGCTGCAAGAACCAAGCTGTGCAGCCTCAAGCCCACCACTAATGTTGAGGCACCTATTTTCTCCAGTGTATCTGCTGTGTCTTTTGGGCGTGACAATACTTCTGCTTGGCTGCGCATTAGGTTCTGTATTACCCGAATCTCCTCCCTGTCATCATCAGGGGATACACAGTGGAAGGGCATGAAAGAGACACGATACCCATCCTCAATCAGACGGTCCGCGGCTAATGCTTGCATATGACGGACCCTGTTTATCGTCGCTCTATCAGTCTCTTGATGAAAGAGTACCTTGTGGTTCTCGGTTAGCCTTCTGGGGCAAAATAATACGTGATCCTGTTCTTTTTCTGATTTCACTGGGTCAAGCATCAAGGCACTGTCCCCAGTAACAGTGATAGGCTTCGCCAGCTTACCCGATAATGATTGCAGAATCTGTTTAGATATTACATCCCGGGTGCTGATGATTGCTGTGTTCTTCAGTAACATTCTGGTGATCTCTCGTCCCTGCAAAGTGGTAATGGGTTTACTACCTACTCCAAAGCAGTAGACCTTTCTCGCGGTTAAGGCGGGTAACCCCATGTGGACTATTCTGGAGAGATGCCCATAGTCATAGAATGGGGTTCCCCCGGTTAGCAGGTGTGCGTCGGTTTTCTTGAATAGTTTGAGATATCTTTCTCGGTTCCTGAGTAGGGTTCTGGGGCTCTCGATTTTTTCGCCCCTTACTCCTGTGTGTTTATAGGTATAGTCTGGGTTGATGGATAGTGCTGTGAGGTTGGCTTCTGGGAGCTTTTTCTTGATTATCTGGTTTACTCCTTGGAGTATCGCCTCGTCTCCAAGGTTTCCTGACCCGAACCATCCACCATATACCAGTATGTTCAATCCGATGCCTCGATCCTTTCATACTCAGCGATATGCAGATCAACTACTCTTTCCACCTCATAGACCCTCTTCACCTGTTCCCTGCCTTGGATTCCCTTTCTGCGCCATTCTTCTGAGTTGAGCAGCCAGTCAAGACCGGAGTCAAAATCATCCTCCTTCACATGATAACCATACTTTGATACCAATTCATCCGGGTTCTCACCGCTAATTATCGGGGTCTTTGATGCGAGGGCTTCAAGGAAGCTAATGGGAAGGGCTTCCCTGATGCTGGTGTTTAGAAGTGCCCAAGATTTTCCAAGAACCCTTTGCTTCTCTGACTCTTGTATGAATCCAGTTAACCTTAGATTAGGGAGATGTGAATAGGCTTCTCTTAGTTCTCTGTCTTTTGTTGTGTCGTGGCTCTTCCCCATGGCTATGAAGTTTATCTCTGGGTGACTTTCCGCCAGTTTAAAGAATATCTCGACACGTTTCTGGGGGTCCCAACGAGCCAAGAAACATACTGTTGGGGTCTCTACTTTCTCGAAACTATTTTTGGGCACCGGGACCGGGTTAGGCAGGAAAATTGGCTGGTCTTTGAGACCATAGAGCTCTACCGCTTTGGGTATCAGGAAATATGCCTGACTATAGAGGGCGTCAATCCTTCTACATGTGTCTGAGAGGAACCTGATCTCTGCTTCTACCCGTAGTTGATGTGTGATGGTGTCGTATTTGGGCTCGACCTTGGCTATCCGTTTCCATTCATCCCTGTCATATGGGTATTGAAACGTCAGTACATGCTTCTTCTCTGGGCAGGCAATAAGTGCCACGTATGTGTTGTAGCTGATGGCTTGGCTGTGATAGATATCGGCATCTGCCTTGCGGTAGTACTTTATTGACTCCCTTCGTGCCCACAACGAGCCCAGACCCGCATTATGTGGTGGATACCCATATACCTTGAACCCGTCGAGCCACTCCTCCTCATCCTGCCCCTGTCTTCTCTGGGTTACCACCGAGACATCTATGCCCTTTTCGGCTAGCTTCTTCCCCAGCATCCATGTAAGGTAGCCAAAACCCCCATGTATTCCCCAGTGGAAGACCTCAGGTGATACAAAACATACTTTCAAGGCGGGTCCTCTTTCGTTAAATCCTTATACAAGTAACTATTAAAATTATTTGAATGTTGGGGGATTCTTTGGCTAACACAGCCAGTATTGTGGTCCCAGTCTACAATGAGGAGGACATCTTAGAGGCTAATACCATTGTCCTTCATGATTATCTTGATACATGGCTTGATGATTTTGAGCTACTGCTAGTTGAAAATGGTAGTATGGATAAAACCGCGTTATATGCTGAGAAACTAGCATCAAATAACCCACGGATCAAGACCATTCACCTAACTGAGCCATGTCTGGGTGGGGCGATTAAGGCTGGGGTCTCGGATGCTGTTTTTGATAAGGTTGTGTATTATCCCATTGATCTCTCGGTTAACCTCAGCTTCATCCCTGAGAGCATCCGTCTTCTGGAAAACTATGAGATTGTTGTTGGCAGTAAAAAACTAGGGACCGCCAATGACCATAGACCATTAAGGAGACGAGTTGCGAGTACTGGGTACCATAAAGTGGTTCAAGTCCTATTCAGGACTGACTTATCTGATACCACGTGTGTCAAGGCCTACCAGAAAGGCATAGCACAGGAGTTGATGAATCTAATTCCTTCCCGGAGCAATGTGTTTGAGACCGAGTTGCTCTTGGAGGCAGAAAAGCACGGTCTCAGCATCGCACAAGTTCCAGTGGAGGTGGATGATCAACGCATAGGACGGCTCTCCCTAAAATATAAGATGGCTTCCAAGGGTCAGGACTTGATGTCTTTGAGAGTGGATATGCTTTCAATGATCGTTGGGGGTATCCTATTTTTAGCTGGATTACTTTGTATAGCTTTTCTTTCGGTTCAGAAGCTTGTCTTCAACAGGGAGGGGTTTCTGAACCCCTATAGTTTTCTCATCTCTATGCTCTTGGTCTTGTTCGGGGCTCAGGGGATTGCATATGGGTTATTCGCCCGGCTCTTCTTGCAGCTAAGAAAAGAGATTGTTTTAACCAATTCTAGGCGTTATTCTGGAAACGTTTTCAAGGAAGAATCAAAATAGTCCCAACAATTAGTGATGTACATGTTCGAGGGATTAACACCGATATTGATGGATGAGGGGTACAGATTCGTTCTCGCCTTATTGGCGGTCGTGATAACCTATGTAATCTACAAGACGATAATGGGCGTTATTAAGAGAAGAGGCAAGGACCTTGAATTAGAGCCCCATGTAATCAATATTCTACGATTATTGGTTAGGGTTGTAGCACTTATCGTTGCCATCACATCAGTGCTCACTATATTTGATGTCCCACCTGATCTATTCGTTGGAACCAGTGCCCTGTTGGGTGCTGCTTTGGGTTTTGGCTCCAGCCAGACCATCAATAATATTGTAGCGGGTTTCTATGTGCTGGTTAGTCAGCCTTTCAAGGTCAAGGATTATGTCAAGATAGGTGATCTTGAGGGTCAGGTAGAGGAGATCAGTATTAATTATACGAGTCTCTATACTCCGACATTCAACTTGCTCAAGGTGCCCAATACTCAGGTTATGAACAGCAGGATACTAAATCTAACCCATGAGGGGGTTATTAAGTATACTTTTACTTTGGGGTTCAGTCATGATTACTCTGAGGCTGATATCTCTGGGAAGGTCCTAGAGCCCAGTATAACCGAGTTCTGTGATAATTTCTGTGAGCTTGAGTTGCGTCTACCAGAGGCGTATTTGGAGACCGCCAATCGTTTAGAGAAGGTTTACCTTGTTAGAATCTTCATCCCCAAAGGAGAAGCCAAGGTACTCTATACATTGCAGCCAGAGCTTATGCAGATCATCATGAAAAACTTTGATAAGCTTAAGACGGGTTAAACGTTTCTCGAAACTTTCTTATTCCCACCGGTGTACCCTGATAGAAATATTCTGGTGAGACCCGATGGCAAAACCTATTTGGATAGCAAGAGACTTTGCGGCTTGCACCGGTTGCAGACGATGCGAGCTTGTATGTAGTATGTATCATGAGGGCTGGATGTGGCCCGAGGCGAGCAGGGTAAGGGTTTTCATGCCTTTCCCCGGAGTGGAGGTACCTCATCTCTGCTCTCAATGTCAGGATTATCCCTGCATTGAAGCCTGCCCTGTAGATGCTTTATCGAGTGACCCCGATACTGGGGCAGTAATTGTAGACAGAGGTGCTTGTATCAGCTGTGGGGCGTGCATCAGGGCATGCCCGGGCACAGTACCTTATCTTCACCCTGAGGATAACAAGGTTGTAATCTGTGATCTCTGTGGGGGTGAGCCCAAATGTGTTGAGGTATGCACTGAGGCGGGATACAATGCACTAACCATTGTTAATGAAGGGTCGAGCATCCACAGGAAACTCTATAGCAGAAATCCCTACGAGACAGCAAAAGACTTGGCTGTGAATATGTTCGGTGAGAAAGGTGAGGAGGTTATAGAATGACTCCAGGTGGATATGCTGGAAAATGGCTGGACGTAGATCTAACCAGTGGAGAGATCGATGATACTGTATTCTCTGATAAGATGCTTGAACAATACTTCGGCGGTAGAGGAATGGCTACCAAGATACTCTGGGATCGACTTGGAGCCAAGTGGGCTGGGCTTGATGCTTACTCTCCAGAAAATCTATTGATATTCGCTACAGGACCCATGACTGGGATCTATCCCGGTGCAAGAATCTGTGTCAGCGGCAAGAGCCCCGCGAGCAATGGGGTAGTCGGCAGTTCAGCAGCAACAGAGTTCGCTGTAGAGATCAAGAACGCCGGATATGATGGGATTATTATTTCTGGGAAATCCGAGAAACCAGTTTACCTCTTGGTGACTGATGATGGAGCAGAGCTTAGAGACGCGAGCCACTTGTGGGGGCTGGATGGAGAAAAGACGCTCGTCAAGCTCAACAAAGAGATAATTGAGGAGCTAACAAAGCGCCATCCGAACGTTGGACTCTGGAAAGAGCCTGGAACCATGTACATCGGTCCAGCTGGGGAGAACCGGGTTAGGAACTCCTGTATCACGACCAAGATGTGTCACGCAGCGGGATATGGTGGATATGGTGGACTGATGGGTAGCAAGAACCTCAAGGCAGTAGCAGCTAAGAGCAGGGGTAAATTTCCAGAAGTGAATGCACCAGAGTCTGTGAAGCTACTCTGGGATAAGGCTCACAAGGAGTTGATGAAGGTAAGCCGGTTCCGTAGATGGGGAACTGGATGGCTTGGATACGGTGCAGGTGCAGAAACCAGCAGCGAGCCTATCATGAACTGGCAAGAGGAATGGCACGATGAGACCGCTATTGGGGTTAATCGATACGAGGACAGGTATTGGGTTAAGAAGAAGTGGACCGACTTTAACTGCACATTAGGCTGCATGAAGGTCAGCTGTATTCAATCTGGTAAATGGAAGGGAGATATTACCGACGTTCCTGACTATGAGTTGCAGGCTTATTGTGGCACAAATCTTGGGATATTCGACCCTGGTGATAATGTTCATATTAGCACTTTGATGGACAAGCTTGGACACAGCGGTATCAACGGGGCAAACACATTGGGATACGCCGCTGAACTCTACCAGCGTGGTATCTTAACAGAAGAAGATATTGGTTTTAAGCTGGAATGGGGAGATACTGAGGCTTTCGATAAGTTAGCTCATATGATGGCGTATCGTGAGGGCATAGGAGATGTCCTTGCTGAGGGTACCTACAGGGCTGCGTTGAAGATCGCTGAGATGAAGGGTCTCGATCCAAGTGAGACATTGAAGTACGCTATACAAATCAAAGGTATAGAGATCGGTGCACACGGTACGCGAAGCGATGTAGACTACACACATGACATGAACTATGCAGCGAGCGTCCAAGGCGGCGACCATACATCCGTTGTAACAGATGGATACAGTGATATGAGTGGTGCACTGTTCTTTGATTCTGCTGTATACTGTACTTTCACGAGCAGGGGTCCAAGTCAGCAGCTGCAATTCGATATGGCTAAGGCAATCACTGGGTTCCCAATATCCATCGAGTCATGGAGACGCGTGAATGGACCAAGGATCATTACCCTGCAGAAGGCATTACTTCTATTTGGTGGACCTGATGTCACATGGGAGCCACTGAAAGATGACGATAACCCAGATCGATTCTACGAACCACTACCTACTGGCCCATACAAAGGACAGGTTACCGATAGAGAGCTAGTGGATACAAAAATTCAGGCATACTTTGATACTCTGGGCTGGGACGAGCGAGGCATACCCAAAAAGGTGACGCTGGACAAGCTCGATATATCAGATGTTGAGCCTTTAATGGCTAAACTTCGTAGATAGCGACTCCACCTACTACGATATGTTTTTTTCAACACTTCGTAGTTTTTTTACGATTTCCACAAATTTTTATACCCTCCTGCAGCTTATTTTGTAGATAATTCTGGTGAATCAATTGAGTAAACCAATATGGATAGCAAGAGACTTCGCCGCATGCAGCGGATGCAGACGATGCGAAATAGCATGCAGTTTGCATCATGAGGGTTGGATGTGGCCTGAAGCAAGCAGGGTAAGGGTCTTCATGCCTTTCCCAGGCGTAGAGGTACCGCATCTTTGTTCCCAGTGTCAGGACTATCCCTGTATCGAGGTATGTCCGGTAGATGCATTGAGCAAAGATGAGGATACTGGAGCTGTGATCACCGATAGGGAAACCTGCACGAGTTGTGGTTTATGCATAACTGCGTGTCCAGGGCAAGTCCCCTATCTTCACCCTAAGGACAACAAGGCTGTTATCTGTGATCTCTGTGGAGGAGAACCAAAATGTGTTGAAGTATGCACAGAGGCAGGATACAACGCATTAACCATTGTTAATGAGGGTCCAAGCATCCACAGGAAACTCTACAGCAGGCATCCTGTGGAGACTGCCAAGGATCTGGCTGTGAATATGTTCGGTGAGAAAGGTGAGGAGGTTATAGAATGACACCCGGTGGATACGCAGAAAAATGGCTAGAAGTAGATCTAGGCAAGCAAAAGATCGAGGAAGTAGTGCACAGCGACAAGATTCTCCGCCATTACTTTGGTGGAAGAGGACTTGCAGCTAAGGTTCTCTGGGATAAGGTTGGCTCAAAATGGGCTGAACTGGATCCCCTTGCACCCGAGAATCCTTTGATTGTTTATACGGGGCCTATGACTGGCATCTATCCTGGTAGCAGGATCTGTGTTAGCGGTAAGAGTCCTGTAAGCATGGGGACTGTGGGTTCGACTGCAGCTACTGAGTTCGCTAACGAGATAAAGCAAGCTGGATATAATGGGGTTACCTTTGTGGGTAAGTCTGACAAGCCAGTCTATCTGTTGATTACAGATGATGGAGCAGAGCTTATGGATGCTAGCCACTTATGGGGGCTTGATGGAGAAAAGACTCTGATCAAGCTCAATAAGGAGGTCACTGAGGAGCTAACAAAGCGCAAACCAGATGTGGGTCTCTGGAAGGAGCCTGGAATGATCTATATCGGGCCAGCAGGCGAGAACCTCGTCAGGAACGCAGCCGTAATAACAAAGTTATGTCACGCAGCAGGATACGGAGGCTACGGCAGCTTAATGGGAAGCAAGAACCTCAAAGCAGTAATCGCCAAAGGCAGGGGAAGCCTACCCGAGGTAGATGCCCCAGAGGCAGCTAAGCTACTCTGGAAGAAAACTCATGAACACCTCATGGCGAGGTCAAATATGAGAAGAGTAGGTACAGGCTACGCAGGGTACAGCGTCGGGGCTGAGACAAGCAGCGAGCCGGTGCGTAACTGGCAGGAGGAGTGGCATGATGAGAAGAGTTACGGTGGTCCCATGTTCGAGACCCGGTTTTGGGTCAAGAAGAAGTGGGCTGACTTTAACTGTACTACTAACTGTATGAAGGTTAGCTGTATTAAGACGGGTCCATGGAAGGGTGATATCACTGATATGCCTGACTATGAGTTGCAGGCTTACTGTGGGACAAACTTCGGTATCTTCGATCCTGAGGCTAATATACACTTGAGTGCGCTCGCAGACCAGCTTGGGCACAGTGGAATCAATGGACCCAACACAGCTGGATTCGCGGTAGAGTTACATCAACGGGGAATACTCACAGATGAAGACTTCGGATTTACGCCAAAATGGGGAGACACGGAGACCTTTGACAAGATAATGAGGATGATGGCTTACCGTGAGGGCATCGGTGATGTTCTCGCTGAGGGTACTTACAGGGCTGCTCATCTCATCGCAGAGATGAAGGGGTTGAAGCCTGAGGAGACTCTGAAGTACGCAGTTCATGTCAAGGGTATCGAGATCGGTGCACACGGTACGCGAAGTGACGCCGACTATACTCATGATATTAGCTACGCGGCTAGCGTCCAAGGCGGCGATCATACGTCCGTAGCTGTGGATGGTTATAGTGATATGAGTGCGGCTGTCTTCACTGATAGCGCGGTTTTCTGTAACTTTACTTATTATGGTGTGCCTCAGAGCCTTGTATTTGATTTCGCGAAGGCGATTACAGGCTTTAATATTACGCTGCATAATTGGAGAAGCGAGACGGGTCCAAGGATCGTTACCCTACAGAAAGCATTACTACTGCTGGGAGGACCTGACCTAAAGTGGAAGCCAATCAAGGACGATGATAACCCACCGAGGTTCTATGAGCCACTCCCAAGCGGACCATACAAGGGCAAGACCACTGACCATGATCTGGTGGACACCAAGCTGCAGTCCTACTTTGAGACCCTTGGCTGGGATAATCGTGGAATCCCAACAAAGGAGACCCTCAAGAAGCTTGACTTGGCTGAGCTTGAGAAGAGCATGGCTAAGCTCCGCTAAACCCAACTTCTATTTTTTCTTTTTTTGACATACATTTGGTACTGATTAGACGGCGTTTTTGCATAGATCAAGAACCAAAAGAAGCTGTTCTGGGGCTGGTTTTCATATAAACAACGTTGTTTTCGCTGGAATGGGTTGACCCCCCCTCCCCCTATCCTATCACTGTTTTTATCAACCTCAGATGGTTCCTACCTAATATCTTCTCAATATCATCCTTCTCGTATCCACGGTTCACTAGTTCACGGGTTATGTCAGGTATCTTGGAGACATCTTCCAGCCCTTTGGGGGTGTATGGTATGCCATCGAAATCGCTACCTAGACCTACATGGTCTGGACCAACTAGATCGACAATATGGTCTATGTGGTCAACCACTCCTTCGAGAGTTGCTTCTTCTGGGTGAACAAAAGCGGGTGCAAAGTTCATGCCCATTACTCCATTGTTTTCTGCTAATGCTGTGATCATCGCGTCAGTCATGTTTCTGGGGTGGTTGCATACTTTTCGTGAGTTGCTGTGGCTGGCTATCACTGGGTTCTTGGTATGTTCGAGTACGTCCCAGAAGCCCTCATCATTTAGATGACTAACATCGATAATCATACCTAGAAGATCCAGCTCCTCAACTGTCTGGACACCAAGCTCGCTCAACCCGCCGCCAGTTCTTCTATCCGTGACCCCATCAGCCAACTGATTCCTTAGACTGTGAACAAGACCTACCATCCGGACACCGAGACGATGGAAAACACCTATCATCTCTATCCTGCCCTCAATAACATCCGCGCCCTCGATACTAAGCAATCCAGCAGCTTTGCCCTTTTTCTTTGCATCAATGATCTCTTGATAAGATTTCACAGGAGCAAGTTCAGGGATAACATCACATTCCTTATAGAACCTATCAATCATCAACAAGGCAGTTCTCAGAGGATAAGCTGGTGTCCTGCTTCTCTCGCTGCTGATAGCGAAGACCTGACAGGTAACACCTCCATCTATCATGCGAGGGACATCAATGTGACCTAAACTGGATCGGGGTCCCATGCCGATATCTCCACGATAATTCCACATACTGTCACGGGGCTTGGTGAACTCATTAAATAGGCACTTCAATGTATCGCAGTGGGTGTCCACCACGATTGATTTATTATGAATAGCTTGATAGTCCATACTCTGGATCATGGTTCAACAGGCTAATATGGTTAACCAAATTTACTAAACTGTTTTAAGCCCTGAGCGTACCCCTGTGATGGTTATTATAATGGTAACGGTACCAGAAAAAATCAAAGAAGCATTCCAAACCCAGAAAGTCATCCCCATGGCAACAGTCAACAAGGAAGGCGTACCCAACGTCATCTACGTAGCTATGTGGTGGTGGGAAGACGATGAGACTCTATGCGTTATCAATAATTTTCTCAGGAAAACAATGGAAAACATCGATGCAAATGGCTGGGTCAGCTTCGTCTGCTATGGAAAGAACGGCAGCTACCAGATAAAATGCAAAACAGAAAACCATACCGAGGGGTCAATTTATGAGAAGGGTCACAAAATTGCTACCGATAGAGAGAAACCATATCCTGGAAAAAGCACAGTGGCCTGTAAGGTGGTTGAGATCTATCAGGCAAGTGCAGGAAAAGGAGCAGGCGATAAACTAGCTTAATCCTTGATATCCATTACTCTGTCAGAGAGGAGCCTGAGTATCTCCCTCTCCTTTTTGGTTTTCTCATTTTCACTATCATAGATGAAGTAAATATGGGCGTTACATGACTTTAGCTGGGGGATTAAGGATATTAATAGACTATAGACCCTTTTCCAGCCATTACGTTTAATCAGTAGAGATAAATCATAGAAAAATATCTGAACTGGCGTATTATTTACCCTGATATACTCTAGTATATCGTAGATCATAACCGTCAGTTCATTGATATTACTGGATACCTCCATTATTCGCTCTGAGAGCGCTTTTCCAACTCTATGATAGCCTTCAGTGACTCTGAAGAGGTAGAGGTTTGAATATTCCTCTAGTCTTGAATAGTCTACGGTTTCCTCTTTTTTTTCTACCCAAAATAGAATGGATCTAACGCCCGTATCCTGATTTTCTCTCATCGTTTTAATGATCCATCCAAGATTATCTTTTGAGTTGGATGTTTCTACCATTGAGATGAATTTATCTCCAAGCATCGCTGAGTCAGAGGATGTTGTACTCATGAACTCCTCGAAACTCTCTGTGATAGAACCAAAAAAGGGGCTGGTCATCCAGTAGAAGACTATGGTTTTTCCAATTAGAGCCAAAACGGCGCCCCACGTGATATCTATCATTCCTGCCCCTGTCCAGATGTTGGAGGTGAGGATCATTATCCATCCAGCAATTAGGAGCCTGATATCTATTTTGAACCTATTATATAGGATCAATAGCAGTCCGGTTATAGCCGCGTAAGGCAGCATGAAGAATATCCCGAAAACCGAGATAGGCGCCTCTAATAAAAACAACAACAGGTAGAGAACTGGGATTACCAGTGATACTCTGAATAAGTTCCTTTTTTGATTTATTAGTTCACCAATCCCCAATAGAAGCAATGTGAAGGCTATGAAGGCGAAAAAATTGAGAGCTATGTTCTGTAATATACCCGGGTTGATAGTCTTGATGTATATGTTGATGAGGCTGCTGACTCCATATGCGAGGAATCCGATAAACCAGTACAAGTAGAAATTTCTCGATTTTTCCCTATAGTTCTTGTATAGTATGTATGCGTATGCGAAGGGGACTATTCCATTAACAGCGTTTATTAGAATAGTTAGGGTATCCAAATTTACCAACTGGTAGTATCTGTATGTTGTATTATAATTTTAGTAAACTTAGATCACGAATCGATTAGAATCTTCTTCCCTCTGTTTTCCTAAGCCTTTCTGCATACCATAATCAGTGATTTCCTTGTCATACTCGACGAAGACGGTTACCATATCGATGAGCTTGTCACTGATATCCAGTAGCTCCTCTCGGGTGAATTGGCTCATAATCTCTGGGCTATTAACCCATTGCATCCATCCTCCTAGGCTCTGGCTGAGGGCTCCGAAGCTGAACCTCATGGCAGTGACAATTTCCAGCCTATCTATGTCTCTTTTTTCCTTGATTTTTTGTAGTTGGTCTATGGTTTTTTGTGTTCTTTCGATCCAGCCTTGGTTCATCTTTGGTCTCGGTATCTATGATTCCGCGTATTATAAGCTGTATGGAACACAATCGGTCCCATATTGTGACATGACCTTAGGGTTCAACATTTAAAAGCATGGCAACAGGGATATTGTTGGTTGCCGGGGTCGCTTAGCCTGGTATAGCGCCAGCCTGGAAAGCTGGTGTCCGTACGGATACAAGGGTTCGAATCCCTTTCCCGGCGCCACCTATTTTATAGTAAATCCATACCTCAATACTATGAAATATTACAAGGTCCCAGCGTGGGAGTTTTATGGATGGCAACCAGAGACTCTGAGTTTCCCAGATGGATGGCGTATCCATGAGCAGAAGATGAATGGGCATGATACCAAGAAGCTCTCCATGGGAGAAGTATCAGAGAAATTATCCAACCCAGTAGGCTCAGCTCCGCTAAACGAGTTGGCTCGTGGGAAGAAGAAGTGCTGTATTATCTTTGATGATATGACTCGTCCAACGAGGCAGTCCCAGATGCTCCCTGTAGTACTGGACCAGTTGCATGAGGCGGGGTTAGATGATGATCAGATAGTCTTCATGATGGCTACTGGTGCTCATCATGGGCGTCTCCTGTTTGATTTCCAGAAGAAACTAGGCACTGATATACCTGAGCGATTCAATGTGTTCAATCATAACTGCTACGAGAACCTAGTAGACCTCGGTAAGACCAGCTACGGGACGCCTGTTCATGTGAACAAGGAGGTAATGAGCTGTGACCTCAAGATCAGCCTGGGGGTCATGATGCCCCACTTTGGATATGGTTTCGGTGGCGGTAGCAAGATGCTTCTTCCGGGTGTGGCTGGGATTGATAGTATTACCCATAATCATCGTATCATGGATGGCACGGGTCCTGGTAAGGTGAAGGCGAATTTCAGGCGTCTGGATTCTGAGGAGGCTTCACGGATGGCTGGTCTGGATTTTGTGATTAATGGTTTCCTGAATCATGCTAGTGATGTTGCTGGTCTGGTTTGCGGTGATCTATTAGAAGCCCACCGGGAGGGAATCAAGTACGCTAGAATACATTACGCAACGGAGCTATACAAGGAAGCAGACATAGTAATCGGCAATGGATACCCCATGGCTAACGAGGGCTACAAGGCATATCACATACTCAAAGACAGTGTACGAGAAGGAGGCGACATGATATTCCTATTATACACTCCTGAGGGGGGCAGAGTCCACCACTATAATGGGCGGTTTGGCTCTGATTATGGTGGACGAGGCTGGACCAAGACCACTTATGTCAAGAAGCCTTGGAGGATGGACCGGGTGATCTGTGTTACTCCTCAGCTTGCCAAGATGGATGAGTATTATTATGGTGAGGGAAGCCAGTGGGTGAAGTCATGGGAGAAAGCCTTGGAGCTGTTGGTGGATACCCATGGAGAGGAAGCAGATGTTACCCTCTATCCTACTGCTGCGATGCAGATAAGCGAGGAGAACGCATCAAACCTCTGAGCCCTTATTCCCATGTTTTAAGTAACTCATCACATCTATTTTCCGTGATTATATGGTAAAGATACTGGAAAACGTCTACAGCATGGATCACAGCGCAGACAAGAACCATGGCATGGAGTCATGGATACTTACCTGCAGCGAAGGAACCATACTCATAGACGGCGGAATGACCGAAGAACACGTAGGAAACATCGAGGCAGAGCTCAAATCCATAGGCAAAAAATGGGGCGATATCAAGGCTATTCTCATCACCCACAAACATGGAGACCACATCAATAACCTGCCCAAACTGGTCGAGCTAACAGGCGCCCCGGTCAAGGCTCATGAGCTAGAGGCGCCCCTGATCAAGAAGGCTGTTGGCGTCGAGGTAGAAGGCTTGAAGGATCATACTGTGCTTCCTTGGTGTGGCGGAATAGAGCTTATCCACGTACCGGGTCACAGCGAAGGAAACAGCTGTTATTATCTGAGGAAGCATAAGGCGATAATCGCTGGAGACACCATCTTTGGTGATGTGGAGAGCAACTTGATGCCTCCACCTGAGCGTTACTGCCTCGATGTGACTCAGGCTACCAAAGAGATGCGCCGGCTCTTGGACTATGATTTTGATGTATTCATCTACACCCATGGCATGGACATCATGACTGGTGCCAAGGCAAAGGTCAAAGCCCTCGTAGATGAGCACTGCTAGCCTATTTTTTTATCGAAGATCATAACTAGTTTCACAGCATATCCAGTGGATATGAAGCCCAGCTGGTGGAACAACAACTATACCGTTTTGATGATTACTTGGCTGGGTTGGATAAGCATCTATCTGGCTCGCAGTGTCCTACCACCAGTCTTACCCATTTTATCGGTTGAGCTGGGTTTATCCCATGCACAGGCAGGATTGCTGGAGACTGCGTACCTCATTGGGTATATTATCAGTAAGCTGCCTGCTGGTGCCTTGAGTGAAAGGTATGGGGCTCGTAAGGTTCTAGCTGCAAGTATGATTGGATATGGGGGTTCTACTCTATTGATAGCTTATGCGCAAGGGTTTTCTCATATCTTTGCTTTGCGTTTCCTTGTTGGGTTATTCCAAGGAGTACATTTGCCCGTATCAAATGCTCTTCTGTCTGATAGATTCGGTGACAAACAGAACAGGGCGATAGGGTTCAACGAGTCGGGTCCCAACGTCGGCAATACACTGGCTTTCCCAGTCGCGGTATCCATCTTATCCGTATGGGGTTGGCGAACAGCTTTCCTCATCTTATCCCTACCCGCTTTCCTGTTGGCTATTGCATCTTTTCTCTTTATGAAGGAAGACCCCGTAACCAACCCAAGGGAAAAAGGTTCAGAGAAAGGCAACCTACGTGACTATCTCTGGATACTAATCCCCTACGCGTTATCCCACGCAGCCTACAACCTTATCTTGAGAACAACCTTCACCTTCATACCCAGCTTCCTCGTCGAATTCAAGGGAATGGAGGTAGCAGCAGCTGGATTCATGGCGACGGTGCTGCCCTTCGCTGGTATATTCACTAAGATGGGTAGCGGTTTTATAATGGAGAGAACAGGCTCAAGGAACGCTATCTGTGGGGCGTCTATGTTGAGCGCTGTTTTTCTCGCTACCTTGGTTTTCTTTCCTGATTCATCGCTTTTAGCTGTGAATCTATTGATCTTGGGCTTGACTTTGTACAGTTTTTCGCCTATTATTTATGCTTCAACCACTGGTAGTCTTCCCTCTGGGTTGAAAGCCATGGGTCTAGGGGCTGTAACCATTGTGGGTAACGTTGTGGGTGCGGTTTCTACGTCTGTTGTGGGGGCTCTTATTGATGTACGGGGTTATGGGTTTACTTTCTACGCGTTGTCGGTTGTGACGGTTCTTACGAGTGCCCTGATTTTCGGGTTAATGTCTAAACATTAAATATGATTATCTCAATCTGTGGGTTAATGTCTCTGAAGCCTCAGATCAAGTACATCGCAGCGATCCTTGTAATAATCATAGCTGCTGGAACCTACATTGCGCTGAATCAGGAAAAACCAAGAGAAGTGGTCATCTATACCTCTGTGGATCAGATATTCTCCGAGCCCATCCTCGACGAATTCGAGGAAACCACTGGTATCATTGTTAAGGCTGTGTATGATGTTGAGGCTACCAAGACCACTGGGCTGGTTAACCGGTTAATCGCGGAGAAGGAGAACCCATTGGCTGATGTTTGGTGGAACGGCGAGATAGCCCAAACTATACTTCTCAAAGAAGAAGACGTGCTTTCCCCTTATTCTTCTCCTGAAGCGGTTGGTATTCCAGATGCTTACATTGATCCAGAGGGTTACTGGACCGGCTTCGGCGGCAGAGCAAGAGTATGCTTGGTGAACACTGAGCTAATGGACCCAGAGGATCTCCCCTCATCCATCTACGACTTTCTTGACGAGAAATACCCAGCAGACCAGATAGCCATCGCATACCCCATATTCGGCACAACCGCCACCCACGTGGCTGCACTCTATGCCACTCTTGGACCAGAAGAAGCCTCAAACTTCTTCGCTGCTCTAAGCATGCGTGATATCAGGGTAGTTGATGGTAACGGCGTGGTCCGGGACCTTGTGGCTGATGGGAGCATCATGTTCGGGTTAACCGACACTGATGATAGTATTGGTGCTATTGAGCGTGGTGCGCCTGTTGAGATGGTGTTCCTCGATCAGGGTCCAGATGAGATGGGGACACTATTGATTCCCAATACCATTGCATTGGTGAAGGATGGTCCAAATGTTGAGGAAGCCAAGATATTCATCGATTATCTACTCAGTGAGGAGACTGTTGGTGAGCTTGTTGAATTGGGGTGGTTCCAGTTACCGCTTAGAGATCTTGAGGTGGATCAAGAGTATTTTGACGCCAATAACGTCAAGGGGATGACTGTAAACTATGTTGAAATCTATGGGTTTATAGAGCAAGCTAAAAGGGAAATGACAGAGATATTTGTCCGATAATATGAAAGGGGGGAAACATGTGCGTCTCAAGGAAACTGTTCCCAAAATATTCATCGTTCTACTGCTCTTTGGTCCCCTACTGTATCTTGTAGCCGATGCATTCATTCAAGCATTCTCTGAAACTGGGTTAATCCAGTTGGCGTTCCCAGTTGGACGACGGCTCAATCTACTAATAAACTCCCTAACCCTCCCCACTTTGGTCTCAATAACCGTCGCGGTTATCGGTTTACTTGCTGGTAGCCTGCTTGTCTATGAGGATGCCTTGGTGTGGCGGTGGATCAAGTGGGGTTTCTTGGTGACTGCTCCTGTTCCTCCTTATATTCATGCATTGGTCTGGTCGAGTACCATAAGAATGTTGAACAATCTGCTTAGAGTATATGGTTTCTCGCTTCCTGTCTCCGGGTGGTTCATGAGTTATCTCGTGGATACAATGGCGTATCTCCCCCTTGGTGTAGGTTTGGCGATGGTGGGGTACATGCTGGTGGAGACTCCAGCGGTTGAGGCGGCTCGATTATTCAAGGAGGATATCAGGGTGTTCATGGAGATTGTTGTTCCCCTAGCTTCTCCAATGATCCTTGCAGCTCTTGGCTTCGTCTTCATTCTCGTTGTTACTGATTACAGTGTGCCGACTCTCTACAGTTATAATGTGTATAGTCTTGAGGTTTTCAGCGAGTTCAGCGCCAGTAATAACTCAGCTCATAGCGTTTGGTTATCCATGCCAATTGTTCTTATTACCTTGATTGTGCTGGTATTTTCCCTTAGGGGGCTCAGGAATACTGTCCAGAGCAGCAGTATAAGCAGAACCGAGACCGTTTCTTCTTGGAGTTTTCCAAGCTGGTTCAAGTCTATCCAGATTCTAGCTGCCACGATTATCTTGATTCAAGTAATTTTCCTCTTGGGAGGCTTACTCTTGGAGACCGGAAACCTCACGAGCCTGTATTTTGCGGTTGAGGCTGCGACTGATGATCTAGTTGTTTCTGGTGTGATTGGTCTCTTTGGAGCGGTTCTTGGTGGGGTGCTTGGTTATGTTCTTTCTGCTAGGTTGGGTAAGGGTGGTTTATGGTGGGTGTTGATATCGATTCCCTTGGCTTTGCCCTCGTCTATTGTTGGTATCGGTTTGATTGATGTTTATTCTAGGTGGCTTCCATGGCTCTATGGTACAATGGCTATGCCTATCTTGGCTGTCACGATTCGATTCGTCGCTATAGCGACAATTATCATCTATACACAGAGCAAACGAGTTGACGCGCTTCTCTTTGAGGCGGCGGAGCTATTCAAGAAGGAAGAACTGCAGGCTCTTTGGAGAGTCAAGATGCCCCTCCAGAAGTATGGGATAGCCGCTGCTTTCGCAGCGCTGATAGCGTTCAGTGTGGGGGAGCTTGGGAGCACTTTGTTGGTGGTTCCCCCGGGTAGTGAGACCTTGACGATCAGAATATTCAATTATCTTCATTACGGGGGATCAGAGGAAGTAGCAGGACTGTGCCTATTGGTGGTGGTGTTGATGATGGGTTTGACTGGGATCGCGTTCAAAACCTATATAGGGGATAGAAAACAGTGATCGAACTCAAGAATGTCTCAAAAAACTACGGCAGAGTCCAAGCCCTATCCGATATAACATTCAATGTACCCAAGGGAAAAACCATATGCATCCTCGGTCCAAGCGGCTCAGGCAAAACCACACTGCTCAGAGTCATAGCTGGATTCGAGTACCCTACCTCGGGACAGGTAATTATAGGTGATGATCTAGCCTCATCTCCGGAGTATTTGATTGAGCCACATAGAAGAGAAATAAGCGCGGTATTCCAGACACCAGCCCTCTGGCCAAACATGACAGTAGCAGAGAACATAGACTATGTCCAACCATTAAGCTCTCCAACAGAACTATTGGATCAAATAGGAATAACAGCGCTATCAGATCGATACCCCAACGAGTTGTCGGGGGGAGAAGCCAGACGAGTCAGCATCATCCGGGCACTACTCGCAGATAAACGGTATCTGTTGCTTGATGAGCCCCTCGTGAACATGAACCCAGAGCTCAAGGAGATAATACACCAGATAATCGTAGAGGAGACCCAGCGCAGGGGAACAGGTGTACTCTACATATCCCACGATGCCTCTGAGCTAGAATACGCGGACAAGATATACGTGATGAGTGAGGGAAAAATTGCGGAAAAGTAACCAGACCCCCCTCATCGTATTAGCCCTCGTAGCCCTCACCCTCCTAGGCATGGCATACATCAGCAAAAAGAACTCAGGAGACAGCGAGCCACCCGTCTATACTATACTTAATCCCCCGGGAGACGTCACAAGCATGACCGAGCAGAATGAGACTCTCTGGGTTGGTGGAAAGGAGGGTGTCGTGGGGATAAACATTGAGGCTCATACCGTGTTTCTGCTTGATTGCTCTAAGAGGATGACATATACGCGGCATATGTTGCTGGAGGGGGATACTCTTTGGATTGGTCATGACCGGGGCTTGACTTGGTATAACTCCAGTGGCTGTAAGACATTATCCACTGAGGATGGGATGGTGGATGATAGGGTCAACTATCTGTTAAAGACCAGTGATGGTACTCTCTGGGCTGGGACATGGCATGGAGCCTATTATTATCGTGATGCTCATTGGAGCCGTATCACTGAGTCTGATGGGTTACTGGATAACTATGTGAATGTCATGTTTGAGGATAGCCATGGTGGTATCTGGTATGGTAGCTACGTTGCACCCAATGGGGGAATCAGCATACATAAGGCTGATGGAGAATGGCAGTACTTCACAACAGAGAATGGATTAGTCCACAATAATATTGTCCAGTTCTATGAGGACACGGATGGCTCAATCTGGGTCTCAACAGGGTTGATGACTGTGGGAGCTGCCATACGATTTGAGTTAAGCGATGGTGAATGGCAGATAGCTGAAGTCCTCAATGACGCTGATGGGTTGCCTCTGGGAAAGATCAGGTCTGTCTTTAGAGATGCCAATGGTTATCTCTGGGTTGGCTCTGAGAACGAGGGCTTAGCTTTAGAGACCTCATTCGGGTTCAAGATACTAAAACAGGGAGATGGGCTGTCTCATGATGAGGTTAAGGTCTATTACGTGGACCCTGCGGGTAATATCTGGCTTGGTACTCGTGATGGGATTACCATATTGTCTGAGTCTGATGTTTCTGATATCCGTGGTACTTAGTTTTACATATAAATTATTCCAAAAGTAATAATAAGTATAGTATGCTCATAAAATCGAATAGAATATAAGCCCCTCACGCACAGTTTTTGGAAAGAGGGATTGTAATTGGCAGAAGAACAGGGTCCACAGAATTCTATACAATTCATTTTAATGATGATCAAAGCAATCGTAACCAGCATACCCAAGATGATCAAGAGCGCTATAGTAACCGCTGCAATCTCTGGGTTGTTCACTCTTGGATTGCATTTTTATTTAATCCTGTTCCCCAATGATGGATACAATTCAAGCGGCGACCCTATTTTAGACTCAATACTCGTATTAGCCAACGTAAACCCAACGCCACCAAACGTGCTACTCTTCTGGTTCCTACTAAACTACCTTTTCTGGTGGGTAATAGGCACCTTCAAGGAACATGGCATATTAGGTGGTGTCAAGCAGTTCGCTACCACCCCATTATTCGTGGTAAACTCTCTAAGAGAGTCTGGCTTCGGAGCCTTCCCCATGATCATGGGAGGACTAGGCTTCGCGTTGATACTCAGGCTCTGGATTCTTGGGACAATGACTACCCTCCAGATGCTATTGATGAGCATCGGTGTGTTAGTGTCTCAGGCTGATAGCATTGCCTTGATTGGTTTGCAGCTCTTCTTCAATGACGTTAAAGGATTGGTGAACCGTGGGAAAGAATATGAGCCACCAACTTTGTCACTTCCAACGACACTTATACTGGGAGCGGTAATCGGGTTCGCCTACTTGGTGTATTTCCCATATAACGCTCAGATGGTGCAGATACTAGCTGGTCTAATGATCCTTGGTCTGATCGGTATGTTTGTACAGGGTCGTAGGAAAGGAAAAGCAGACCAGATCGCAATGGCATTGATGCTATTATGCGTCTTCTCATTAACAATTCACTCTATTAGCGCAGATGATGGTGGTGCAGCGGAAAGTGGAGGCGCCCAGAACGTCATCAATAATCCGAGCCTCAGAGATTTCATGGTTAGACAAGGGATTAACCCTGCTTTAGCCGGTATAGCTGCAGCGTTGGTTGCTCAGGGAAAGATGACGCAGGGGATATTTGACCAACTCAAGAGTGGCAAGCTTGACCCCAGTAAAGCCAAGAGCATACAGGAGATGCAGACACTCCAAGATGTGAGAACCAAGCTTCTCACCAACCTGCAGCATATGGATCACGAGATATGGTTCGGTAAAGCCGGGAAGCTCTGGAAGGAAAAAGGCTCACCGGGAGATGTCCGGAAGCATATTGACTCCATGATCGATGATATCATCCATGGGCGTGCTGTCGATATCAACAAGTATGGCAAGATCTACACCGTCTATACTGGTCACGTGACTGGACGAACCATAGTTGAGGGAGATATCCCAACTGATAGCCAGCTGTGGCGTGAGACCATAAGCAACGGAATAGCATGGACCACATCGGAGATCATAACAGGAAGAGACATTGATGGAAACATGTCCTGGAAATCCGCAGGTCTAAGAGTGCTTGTAGGCATAGCCAGCGGAGGAACCTCAGAGTACGTCTACGTCCCAGCCAATAGCATCTACACCATGAAGAAATATGTGGACAGTGGAGGAGACTCAATACTGGGCGCTTGGCAGGCAGCCGGAAAAGAGGCAGTGTTCCAGTGGGGCATGGGCAAAGTATTCGAGGGCGGTATGAAGCTCGGTGGAATGGGACTCAGAAGCATCGGAGGCTATCTGGGTAACAAGTTCCCAGGAGCAGCCAGAACCCTAGCTAATGGATACACTAAGGTTAGAAACGTACTGAACACTGAGATACGTTGGCCCGGTAGAACTCCAAGCGTACCAAAGCACCCCAGCATCGGCTCAATAAGAGGCATGCAGAGGAACGAGATCAATCAGAAGCTCATCCAGCGAGCCAAAACAAGGTTAACCACGCGTCAAGTCCGAGCAAGACAGCAGATAGGCAGCCACTATCCCGGCGTAAAGAACCCTAAATTCGTCAAGGCTGGCGGGAAGGCTGATCTGCGAGGTATGACAATGCGGGATAACAAGGGCTTGAGGATGGTGTGTGATAAAAACGGTGTGCAAGCCCACATGAGACCCTCAACAAAGTATGCTCGGGCGCATCTGGATAATAATACTGCTCTGGCCAAGACTGAGCTGATTAAGAACAAGACTATTAATGACTTGGATGAGATGCTTGGATTCCCCGGTGGAAATAGCAAGGGATTGGCTGCATGTAGAAGACCTAATGCTTTGCCCACGAGAAAGCCGCCGGGTATGAGTAAGCGGATGTGGAGAAACCTGCGTTCGAGGCATGCTCAGAGGTCGATGGAGTTCCGTGACCAGAGTAAGTATTTGACCAAGTTGGAGGGTCAGGGAAAGGTTACTTGGGATCGCCGTACTGGTATAGTGTATGATAAGGCGACTGGCAAGCCATTCACAGGTGATAATGATGCTTTTGCATTCACTGACGCGGTTACAGGTAAGCCTGTCTCACCGTTCACTAATCAGAGGATCAATCAAGAGCTTCAGAGCCTTGGAGTAACCCAGCATAATGAGCATCTTGGCTGGAACTATAACCATTTATCGAGGACTCCGGGAGCTGGAGGGGCGCAATCCAAGTTTTCCACAGCACAGGGAATTGACCGTAAGATATTGCAGAGTCATGCGCCGGGTGGAGAGCCCCTTAACACATACAATCCTTTGGAGTTTAACCAAAGAGCTGGCTATGGAGAGCAAAACGGCTGGAGTACCAGCTTCTGGACAGGAGGACTTAGACAATGAATACCCCATTTACAGCTGAGGAACGCAGAAAGTTCCTACAAGAATACAGCAAACTTCACGAGAAGAGCCTTGAATTAGAGTATCAGGTAGTCACCTCTGAGGTTGAGGTTTCAGATGATTTGGTCAAGGAGACTGATACGCTGAGGGTAAAGCTTGGCGAGATGCGAGACCAATACAGGCTCAATGTACCTGTCTTACCATTATCCCGCTGCCCATACACAAATCAAGTCGTCTACCACAGCATCGATCACTATGGCTTGGATGGGCTCTGGTGGAACAGCGAGGCACCCATACGACCAGTAGAGGTACTGCCAAGCAGCTTTTTCATGCTCAACGGAGCACTAGATCTTGGTAAAATAGAGAAGACCACATTCGTTGTAAAACCGGGACCCGAAGTACCCTATGTTATCCCAGAGATATTGTCGCTTCCCCAGTTCAAAGCAGTAATATCCAAGGTAAAGATAGGTGACCATACAGGCTATCCAATATTTTACTTCATTGAGGACTGGGAGGAAGCGGTAGAGCCCATGAATAACTGGGGCACCAATTATTGGAGCTTCTTGGATGCTGATATGCAGCTAGGATACCATGAGTATGGTGTCTATGCTGAGGAGCAGGAGCCAGATTACAGTGATGAGGAAATCATAGATGATGAAGATGAGGAGATTGAGTATACCTATGATTTTGATTTGGCTAAATGGGTTGATGACGGTAAACTACTCTGGGTTGCTCCAGATGATCCAGCTTTTATGTTAAGAAAAGGGACCAGCGGCTGTTCCTATTTGAACCTTAGTGGAAGTCGCCAGTTCTCCGTTCTCTTCGACGGGGAATATGTTGAACCAGAAGAGGAGGAGAGTTAAAATGGCGAATAAACCGGAAGACATCGAAGACTTCGATGAAGAATTCGAGGTAAAAGAGTACCTCATCCCAAAGAACATCGTAAACGCCCTGATAGACAACTTCAGCATCATACGGAACAAGCTCAGCGAGGTAATGGATATACCCACATCCACCACTTCCGAGCATGCCCTAGGCTGGTGGAGACAACAGAGCGGTGACGACCAGATAGTATTGAAGGCTGCTTTGACGGCTATGGCTGCCCCAGCCATGATATCCCAGATCAGTATCATGAGGGGCAACGAGAAATATATCCAGACCACCATGGCTCAGGAGAGCTCAAGGGTCTCAGACCCCTGTTTCCTCATTGGAGAGGATGAGAGCGGTGATCATGTCAAGATCCGTAGGCTCAGGGCTCCTGATGTCATGATAGGCACTATGTTGATGTATCTTGACTCGGAGATGGAGCTGGGTGTGGCTGACTTCAACTTCACCACAGAGATCGATGACTTCCATACATTGCTAGGATTCCTCGACCTATACAGGCGTCAATACTATCAGGCATTGATGGAACACGAGCCCCTACCAACAGTATTCAACACTGAAGATGTGAGGAACAGCATCGATGACGCTCACTCTTATGGTGACCCAAGATGGCTACTGCCACTTGCATTACCCGTATTACCGAATACAACGGTACCAGACCAGAACACACTCAACTACAGCCTCTATGATCTTGGGAAAATAGGCATCATCAACATCAGCAGCGACTACTCAACAGTGACCCTCGCAGACCCAACAGAGCTACTATGCAACGAGATGCTAACCAGACCCGCAAGCATAAGGATCACAAACCTTGGATTCGATGAGAATAACAATCCAGCAGGTATGAGCACCATGTTCATCAGGAGCGAGAACCTAGTCTGGTTCATCAACGTCGGAGGGGATACTGGTGGAACAGCTTCATGGGCTGTAATCGATTTGGAAAAGGCAAGCGAGTTGATGAAGGAGTTATTCACTCCAGTTGGTGCACCAACAGTGGTAGCTCCAGAGCCAGTAGAAGCACCAAAAGCTAGCAGTGATGCTAAGTATTGTTCTCTATGTGGTAAGGAGGCTACTTGGATAGAGCAGTATCAAAGGTGGTATTGCTATAGCTGCCAGCGCTACCTCGACTCCTAAATCTTTTCTCTAATAATCACACTATTCTATTATGACTCTACTAGCAGTCCTCTTCATGCAGTTTGAGTCCAAGGAGAAAGCTGAACTCTCTGCTCATCGATTCAAGAATTGTCCCAAAGTGCATATCTGGGCAAACAATGAATCTGCTGCCTATATAATTCTTAAAGTGCCCAATGATCAACGGTTTTGGAGTGATTTTGTTGGGGAAAACCCAGATATGAGCTTTGGCGGTGTTGAGGCTCAATTAACCTACTTAGATGAACTGTTTTTTCCTGAGTCAATCGAGGTTAGTTATGAGAAAATCGAGGGCGATACTGCTCCTTGTGGAAGCACCTGTAAGACATGCCCAACCCTTAGAGTATGCCCGGGGTGTCCAGCGCTTAACCTAGATACTCCTTAACCATAACTTCAACCATCTCAGCGATGGCTGGGCTGCTGGTTAATCCCGGAGACTCGATACCAACCAGATTGATAAATCCAGGTAAACCCTTGTCCTCTTCGTGTTTGATGACAAAGTCCCTCACTGGATCTCCGGGTCCCTGCAGCTTGGATCTGATTCCAGCCATCTCTGGGTGAAGGTCCTCCATTTTCACTGTAGGGAAATACTTTACAATATCTCTCCAGAAGGGCTCCTTCTCTGATTCAACAGCGTAGTTGATCTCATCAACATAGAATGCATTAGGTCCGAACTTGAGACGTCCAGTAAGGTCTGGCACGCTGTGAATACCGAGGCTTGCTGCGTCCTGTGGTGGAGGTGGATAGACAAGCATCAACGCCGGGGGCTTTCCTGTCAAGCTGAAGTATTCACCCTTGCTCCAGTGCATCCTGTACCCAGCCTCATCAATATCGATACCAGCCATGGCAGCTACTCTATCACTGTACAATCCAGCGCTATTGATGACCACCCTTGACTCAATCTCAAAAGGCTCTCCACCGCTGATCATCTCCACGATATACCCATCACTGGTCTGTCTTATTCCAGTGACCTCGGTATCCAAAATAACTGGGTCTGAGCCTGCTTTTCTCCGCGCCTCTCTATGAAAATGATCCATCAAACCATGGACATCCCCTATTCCAGTTGTGGGGCTGAGGATAGCTGCATCAGCCTTGACATTAGGCTCTAACTCATGGACCCTGTCTTTATCGATCATCTCTAGGTCTCGTGCGCCTATACTCTTGGCGTGCTTGATGATGCCTTCGAGCTGTTTAATCTCGGCTTCGCCGTTGGCTACGATTATCTTGCCGCATTTCTTGTAGGGCACCTTGTGTTTTTCGCATATATCATAGATCATGGGGTTTGCCTTTACGCAGAGTTCCGCCTTTAGTGTCCCAGTTGGGTAATAGATGCCTGCGTGGATTACCTCGCTGTTACGGCTGCTGGTTCCCTGTCCATAGACTTCTTCTTTTTCTAGAATGTACATTTCCTTGTCTTTGTCTGCGATAGCGGCTCCTACGGCTAAGCCTACCACCCCTGCTCCGATGATAATGGTATCTACTTTGTCCATGATGTTCTCAACAAAAGATGTGGAACCTATTTAAAGGCTCTACGAAAAAAATGGAGTTTAGACTTCCTTGTACCATTCTTCAGGTGCGCCATCAGTCGCCGGATCGTAATCGCTTGGAAGAAGCTCCTCGATTCCAAGAATCTCGGTGATAAACACCTCAACTACACCCTTAACGATGCTGCCCTCAGCAAGATGTCCGCCCACTGTGGGTACATCCCATGCACCACCTACCACATAGTGGATAGCTGGGAAGGGCTCAGGCTTGCCATCAACAAGTCTAGTATGGATCATGCCGCTCATTGAGACTAGCATGCTCAGGTTCTCGAAGCTTGCTGCGGATTCATTGTGCCAGTTATCTGGGTCATGTGGGTCTGGGCACCACATGAACATCTTGGCTGGGCTGAAGCCACCCATGAATGCGGCGTGTATCTTACCGAATTTAATTTTCTTGTCCTTTGCGAATTGCTGTATGGCTTTGTATACGTCTGCTCCTGTGGTTAGTCTAATGATGAACTCGCGTCCCCTGTTACATTCTACGCTATGGTACTCTGCAGGATGAGTTGCATCTCGTTCCCATGAATCTTTCATTTGGATCAAGGAATTGTGGCATCGAATAGGTATAATGTTTTCCAAGTATTCATGGAAAAATCATCAACTTTACTGCTACTTATTTGTAAAAAATTTACAAAAGAATAAAGGGTTTAGCTTACCCTTAGAAGTTCATCGAGGATTCCTAGCTGTGTTGGGCTAGATTTTACGATATCACTGCTGCTGATTAGACCAACTAGTTTGTTTCCCTTAATCACGGGGAGCCTGTTGATCTTTTTCGTTGCCATAATCTTGGCTGCTTCCTCTACCGCCGCGTTTTCGTCTATGGTGGTGAGGGGGCTGCTCATTATGTCCTTGGTCCAGACAGTTGCTGGGTCCATTCTGGGCTCTACTATCCTTCTCATTACATTTGTCTCGGTGATTATCCCGACTGGCCTTCCGCTGCTCACGACGATTACGCTTCCGATATCAAACTTGTTCATTTTAAGGACAGCCGCGTGGACGGTGTCATCGGGTTTTACGGTCTTGATGTTCTTTGCCATAATGTCTCTAACGATCATTAATCCGCTCATAGAATCACTCAGCTATTGTTTATCTCAGCGTCGTTTAAACATTATTGGAATCTGCTCCATTCCTTTTCTGTAGTATTATATGCCATTAGTTCGCTGTCTATTGTGATTATATTGAACATTGAAGAGATACGCAGAGACTTTCCCCTCCTAAAAGAGTGGGTCTACCTAGACAACGCCTTCGTAGGCGTCATGCCCAAACAGGTAAAGGAAGGATACGAGGAGTACGTGGATCTCTGGTATAACTTCAGTCCACCCGGAGACAAGACTATACTCCAAGAGTGGCTATCAAGAACCACGAGGCTCAGAGCCAAGATAGCTGACTTTGTCAAGGTTAGTCCAGATGAAATCGCCTTTACAATGTGTACAGGAAGCGGCCTCAACATCGTGATAAACGGCATGACATGGAAACGGGGAGACAACGTGGTCTTCCCTGAGTGGGAGCATAATGTGCTCTACACCAATACCACTGTCAGGAACGGTGTTGAGAGCAGGGTAGTGCATGCAAGGAATAACAGGTTCGAGCTTGGGGATATCGAGAAACAGATCGATGACCGTACAAGGCTGATTCAGGTAAGTCACGTGAGTTACGTGAATGGCGACACCATGGACCTCAAGGCTCTAAGTGATATGGCTCATGAGCATGACGCCAAGGTCTTGGTGGATGCTACTCAGGCTGTGGGTGCCTTGGATGTTGATTATCACCGGGTGGGGGTGGATTTTGTCGCTGTGGCACCCTACAAGTACTTGATGGGTCCAACAGGGTTAGCGTTCCTATATGTTAGTAAAGAGAACATCGATGAATTGATCCCGGATAGGACTGGTTGGAAGAACCAGATATATGAGGGAGATAACCCTGAGGAGTCAGTAGCCGAGGGTACTGCTGAGAAATTCGAGTATGGCACCATTCACTTTGAGGGCGTATTCGCATTGGAAAAATCAATAGACTATCTGAGCAATATTGGCACCAAGGTGATTGAGAAAAGAAACCTGATGCTAGCCGGATACCTGTTCGATGAACTTGTCTCTATGGGCAAGGAGATGTATACCCCTGATACCCCCAAGTCCCCAATTGTGAGCTACTTTGAAAACGATCCCCTGCCCCTTGCGGCACGGCTCAAATCCAAGAAGATCAAGGTAACTGGACGTGAAGCGCATGGTGGACATATGAGGATAAGCGGGCACTTCTATAATACCCGGGAAGATGTGGATAAGCTATTATCCAATCTATCCTAGCCTACCCATCTTCTTCAACACCACAGCAACGACTATAGCCGCTATACTCAAGCCCGCAACCCAAGGTATTAGAAATGTGTTCATCTGTTTCTGCACTATTCCCCCCAGTGCCCATACTAACACAACCGCGTAGGCGACATCCCCTCTAGTATAGATGTATACCAGTGCTATAATTAAGGCGATGAGGATCATTGTGGCGGTTATGTATACTGATGTGATACTGAAGCCATCCCACCCAATACCCACCAGTAAAGCCGCTACATTGGCTATCGGGGCGACAGTGATCCAGCCAAGGTATACACTGAAGGTGGTGTGCACCATGTATCTCTTCTTCTGGGATACATCAACGAGCCCTATCTCCAATCGTGTATAGATGAGGATCAGGCTAACTAGGAGCCCAGCCATAGCTAGGAGGCTCAATAAAAGATACTCATAGTGCCAGAAGAAAATCCAGATGCTGTTGAAGAAGCTACTGATTACAAATAGCCACCCTATCTTTTCGTGGAGCTCATCATCTTTCTCTGTAAACTGGTAGTAGGCGAAGGCTGCAAGGAGAACATAGATGACCCCCCAAATAGCGAAGACATATCCTGCTGGGGTAAACAGGTTTGCATATTTGTCGCTCAGTTCACCGGTAGTTATCCCATTCAAGGGTAGGGCATTGGCTGCCCCATTAACAAGAATGGTAACCAGAAACCCGATAGCGTTGGCGATCTTCAGTATTTTTTGATTAGAACTCATAATTTATACATTCAGTAACTCTTGATAAAGGTACGCATCTAAAAGATACAAGAATGGGTTAATGTTGCATGTTCTTTTAACAAAACCATTAAAGCCAACTGGTTTCCATACTGAGTAATGGCGACCAAGGACCTACCCGATGGAATAGCTATCCTAGATTTTGGAGGACAATACTGCCACCTCATAGCACGGAGAGTCCGCGAACTTAACGTCTACAGCGAGATACTGCCCAGCGACACCAAACGAGCAGACATAGACGCCCTAGGCTCAGTTATGAACCTGAAAGGGGTCATCTTCAGCGGTAGCCCAAGCAGTGTAAAAGCTCAGGACGCATTGACGTTGGACCCAGAGATACTTGAGATGGGGGTACCCGTACTGGGATTGTGCTATGGTTTGCAGCTTCTCGCAAATATGCATGGAGGAAGACTGGATAAAGCCCGGGAATATGGGGTCACCAAGGCTTACATCGATGACCCCATAGGCGTCCTTGGGGGCTTAACTAGTTGTGAGCTTGTCTGGATGAGCCATGGGGATACCGTATTCGAGGCACCTGAGGGCTGGAAACCCTTGGCGCATACGGATCGTGCTCCAGTTGCAGCGATGGTCCACCCAGAAAAGCAAATATGGGGGCTTCAATGGCACCCTGAGGTGGTTCACACTGAGCATGGTAAGGAGATGCTCAGTAACTTTGTGTTCAAGGTGTGTAAGGCGACGCCTAACTGGAGACCCTTGGACGCGGTAGAGGAAGCAGTTCAAAAGATCAAGGATATCGTCGGTGATAGACGAGCAATCATAGCACTCAGTGGAGGTGTGGACAGCAGCGTAGCAGCTGCGTTAGCGGCGAGAGCTCTTGGGGAGAGACTCATGGCTGTTCATGTTGATCAGGGCTTGATGAGGCTCAATGAATCTGATGAGGTCTATGAGGCTTTCAAGGATCGCCATCTGAGGCTTGAGGTGGTGGATGCCCGTGAGAGATTCCTAGAGCGGTTAGAGGGCATAGTTGAGCCTGAGGAGAAGCGCAAGATCATCGGTGAAGAGTTCATCAGGGTCTTTGAGGAGAAGGCAAGGGTATTCAACGCTGATTATCTGATTCAGGGAACAATCTACCCGGACCGGATCGAGTCCGGAATAACCAAGAACAGTGACACCATCAAGACCCACCACAACGTGGGTGGATTACCAAGCATAATGGAGTTCAAGCAGATAATAGACCCCTTAGAGGACCTGTACAAGGACGAGGTTCGTGGACTGGGTGAAAGACTTGGCTTACCCCATGAGCTTGTTTGGAGGCAGCCTTTCCCCGGACCCGGTTTGGCGGTTAGGATTGTGGGTACTATTACTGGTGAGAAGCTTGATGTGCTCAGGCGGGCAGACGCCATCGTGGTTGAGGAAGTAGAGAAACATGGGTTCAGTGAGAAGCTTTGGCAGTATTTCGCTGTGCTCACCGACACCAAGTCTACTGGGGTCAAGGGGGATGAGCGAGCCTATGGCTACACTATTGCTGTCAGGATAGTGGAGAGCATTGATGCCATGACCGCTAACTTTAGTTTCGCCCCGTGGGAGGTTCTTGAGAAGATCAGTAACCGGATTGGGAATGAGATACCTAGCGTCACGCGGATCGTGTATGATATAACCCATAAACCCCCGAGCACCATTGAGTGGGAGTAAACATCTTAAACCCACACAATTACGAGTTCATATGGACCTTGCAGACTTTCTAGTAGAGGCAAAGAGACGTACCTATGGATCAGGTTCTGAGCCTAGGATGCTTGAGGATGGCTCAAAAGAGTATCTGGTAACCATAGATGAGCACACTTACAGGGACAGATTTTTTGGTGGTAACCCTTTCATCGGCGAGGAAGTGGTGTTCAGGGATGGGAAACCTGTGTGGTCGATGAATTATTACGGTAAGGCAACCGGGAGAACCACTGATGATGTTTTTGAATTTCTAGGAAATGCTCTTGGCCTGGTGGAGAGGAATAAGCCTTTTCGTGGACCTAAGAAATATGTTGATGGTCCTTGGTCTTACAGTATGCTTACTCGTGGTGGTATCAACTCGTTCTGGGGTGAGGAAGAGATACAATATGAGGGCATCAGGGTTTACTGGCTCAGGTTCCACGGCGGCGAGATAGATACATAGACAAATAAGACGGGAAGAGGGTTACTAGCCAGATGACATACAGCTACCCTGAAGGCGGTCCAACCGCTGACCTTCTCGTTTCAGCCACAGGAGAGACACTTGGAGAGGCATTCGCCCAATTAGCATTGGGCATGTTCAATATGATGACCCCTATCAGTGGGCTCGTTGAGAAAGAGGGGTTTTCTTTGGAGGCTCAGGGGACGGACTTGGAGAGCCTCTTGTTTAACCTGATGGATGAGTTTCTCTTCATCACCGATGTGGAGTTTCTAGTGCCCAAGTCTATCCAAGTAGCCGTAGACCTTGAGAGTATCAGTGCCACTGCTGTGTGCAAGGGTGAACGATTCAGTGCAGCGACTCATGAGGTGGGTATCCAGATCAAGGCTGTAACCTATCATATGATGGAGATCAAGGAGACACCAGACGGCTGGTATGTACGAATGGTCTTCGACACATAACAAAATTTTGTTTCATGTAACAATTCGTTTGAATTTCCCGCAATATAACAAAAGCACTAAATGATAAATTATTTGGACTATTGTTAGGGCGCTTATACCGACAAGGATTCCAGTGGTCTGGAAGTTGTTAAGCACCAGCTAATAGCGCGCACAAACTTAGCTGTTGCTCCCAGTAAATCTTTAAGTTATTAGACTCTAATTGGAAATGGATGGTATATACGTTTTCTGGGTGAATACATATGTGTTTGATAAAAGTTTACATGGAAAAAGGGGACAGTAAAGAACTAATCGCGGAAGATATTGCCCTCGTAAGTAAGGATGGAGATAATATTATATTGCATAGTTTGTTCAAGGATGTATCCTCAATAGAAGGTGTCGACATCTCCCTTATAGATACACTTAACTCCACTATGTTGATTAAATCTAAAACTTTAGGGGTGTCACAATGAAGATAATGGTATGTGGGAAAGGTGGCGCGGGTAAATCCTCATTCACGGTTCTCGCAGCAAGAGCCCTTTCCAAGGAGCACAAGGTTTACGTAATTGATTCTGATGAGTCCAATACTTTACTGCCAAGAATACTCGATGCGGAACCCCCGAAAGCAATAGTTGAGTACCTAGGTGGAAAAGGAACCATATTCAAGAGGGGAGAGGTCGACATAGCTAAGGCCCTTGCAAAGGCGGGGGAGGGTATAAGACTAGATGAGCTGCCCCGCGAATACTCCTCGTTGTCTCCAGAAGGAATCAGGTTGCTGACGATAGGAAAAGTGAGAGATTTTGGAGAGGGATGTGCATGCCCCTTCAACTTTCTACTCAGAATACTGCTTAAAAACCTGAATACGATAAACGATGAGGTAGTACTCGTGGATACGGATGCCGGCATAGAGCACTTGGGTAGAGGGGTCGAGGAAGGCTGTGACGCTGTTATTGCGGTAGCTGACCCTACGGCTGAATCACTGGAATTGGCTAAAACTCTTGAAGAACATGTGGGGGAGATGGGGAAAAGATTCTGGCTTGTTGTAAATAAAGTTACACCAGATATAGGGACCATAGTAAACAGAAAAGCAAAAGAGAAGGGCCTAGAAGTTTTAGGAACCCTAAGATTTGATGAAAAAATGTTCAAATCCTGTTTAGAAGGAGTAAGTCTAGAGGTAGAAGAAGGCTACAAAGACGTTGAAACTATATTAAAAAGAGCTAGTCTAATATAGACAAAAGCTTCCTAGATTTTCGTCCCTCTGACAGTGTTTGAGTTCTTTATACAGAACTTTGATTTTGCTTCGTTTATTTCAGGTCTCCCCGTGTTTGTGCTGGCTGTCTTCGCCGCTTTGGTCGGTATCATCCCTGAATCAGGGCCCCATCCGATCTTCCTCATATCTAAGATAATATGGTTACACTAGGTGCATGAAAAACACACGAAATATGCATGATTTTAACTTTACCCCCAACACAAATGGATTTAGAGTAAGTTAAGACCGTTTAAGAGATTCCAATAATAGGCAGCGCGTTCTATTAGGTAGGATTTTTTTAGTGTTAAGTCACACATATGTTGTAATGGTTGATCAAAAAGACGAGGATCTAGAGAAGATTAAAAGAAAGAAACTGGAAGAGATGATGAGAAGGATCTCAGATAGAACTGAAGAGAAGCTTCCCAGCCAAGCCTCAGATAAACCCGTTGATTTAACTGATGCTACCTTCACAAAATTTGTGGATGATAGCTCTTTATCTGTTATTGACTGCTGGGCTCCCTGGTGTGGGCCATGTCACATGGTCTCTCCGATCATAGAAGAGCTTGCTCGGGAATACGCTGGTAAGATATCTTTCGGGAAACTGAACATGGATAATAATCAAGGAGTAGCAGCTCAATATGGTATAAGGAGCATTCCAACTTTACTGGTTTTCAAGCATGGAAAACTTGTGGATCAAATAATTGGTGCAATACCAAGGCGGATGCTTGAACCACGAATAATCTCTCACCTATAGAATTAAGATCGGCTTTGAGTGATAGATTGATTCTCTCTTTTCTGCGCAAGCATACCTATCCTCTGGCACGCACCATGATTTCACTAATTATACTAGTAAATACGTGAGGGAACCCTGCTTTTTGTCAATTATTGGCTCCAAAAGAGGCTGTTCTGGGGCTGGATTCAACAAAAGAGCCTTGCATGTGACTGGGATGCGGGTACTCACCTCCCCCCCTTTAGGGATTACTTTTATCCTATACGCTGTGGACTCTGTGTTGATGAAGGTCAAGGTTCGTCTTTTCGGTGACGTAGCAGAGATGGTGGGCTCAAAACACAGCATTGAGCTGAAAGATGACTCTACTATCTTATCCCTAACAAACCGGATACAGCGAGAGACTGGGCACAGTAGGGGTGGCTATCTAGGGGAGTTCAAGGTAGGAGGACCAGACCTAGCCATAATGGTTAATGGTAAAAATATCCAGCTCTTGGACGGACTACAAACCAAGCTCTGTGAAGAAGACGATATTGCAATAATGCCTTTTGTTGTTGGTGGATAATTGAGCTAGCCCAAGGGCTAGCTCTGGTCTCCTTTCTTCATGTCCGAAACCATGTTTACGTTGTTTGAATTTAATGATAAATTCTATCAATGTCTGATCATGAAATCCCAACATGCATTATTCAAAATTAACCATACCTCGAAATGCACCTCGGTGCTAATCGATGGTAAAAGGCTTAAGCATGATCCACTATCCAAATACCGATCAATATGAAGGGATGGAATGGAAAAATCCTCAGAGTAGACCTAACCAACAAAACATCAGAAATAACCACCTACACTGAGGACATAGCCAAACGCTTCATCGGAGGAAGAGGACTAGCAATAAAACTCCTATGGGACGAACTACCCAAAGGCGCAGCCCCCCTCGGACCCGAAAACATGCTCATATTCGCAGCAGGACCATACACCGCATACACAGTACCCAACAGCGGCAAAATGGTTGTTGCAGCCAAGAGCCCCCTCACAGGCGGCTATGGTGACGGAAACTTGGGAACTCGCGCAGCAGTCAACATGCGTAAATGCGGACTCGACGCAGTAGTTGTATCTGGAAAATCCGATAAACCAGTCTACATCTCAGTCGTGGATGATAAGGTCGAGATACTGGACGCAACCCATCTTTGGGGCAAGGACAGCTACGTGACAGAGGACTGGCTAATGGAAAAACATGGCAGAGCCACTGGAGTACTGATTATCGGTCAGAGCGGGGAAAATCTCTGCAACTTAGCCACAGTTGTTGCCCAGAAGGGCAGGGCTGGTGGAAGACCCGGCATGGGTGCAGTTATGGGAAGCAAACATCTAAAAGCAGTCATATTCAACGGCTCAAAGGAGATACCAGCAGCCCACCCAGAAGAACTAAAGAAACTGGGTAAGGAAGGCTTCGATAAGATACCCAAGTTTGACGCATATCCATACTGGAAGAAGGTAGGCACTATGATGGCTGCAGACATGATGCAGACAGCATCAGCACTACCCACACGCAACTTCAGCGAGGGACAGTTTGAGCTAATAGATAACGTCAACGGCGATGCAGTACATGCAGCTACGGTTACCCAACGGGGGTGCCCCAACTGCAACATGATCTGTGGAAACACCATCATCGACAGCGAAGGAGTAGAGTCAGAGCTAGACTATGAGAACGTCACAATGCTTGGACCCAACATTGGGCTCGGAGACTTGGCTCAGGTTGGTACACTAAACAGGATATGCGACCAGCTAGGATTGGACACCATCGGAGCAGGCAGCAGTATCGGATTCGCTATGGAGTGCGCCGAGAAGGGACTAGTTGATATGGATATCAGGTTCGGTGACTTTGAAGGCGCCAAGAAGTTGCTATACGAGATGGCTGATATGAAGGGCAATGGTGCCTTATTCGGTAAGGGCACACGGGCAGCAGCCAAGGAGATTGGAGGCGACGCACCTGACTACGCGATCCATGTTAAAGGCATGGAAGTCAGCGCATACGATTGCCACTACTGCCCCGGAATGGCGCTAAGCTTTGGAACCAGCCCCATAGGCGCCCACCACAAGGACGCATGGGTCATCAGCTGGGAGATCAGCAGCGGCATCAGAGGAGAATACGGACCAGAAAAAGCAGACAAGGTAATCGAGTTCCAACGTATCAGGGGCGGAATGTTTGAGACCATAGTCGCATGCAGGTTCCCATGGATCGAGCTAGGCTACCCGCTTGAGGACTATCCCAAGTACTTTGAGGCAGCCACAGGCGTCAAGATGAGTCTGGACGATATGTGGAAGATGGGAGACAGGGTCTACGCATTAATACGAGCCTTCTGGGCACGCGAATACGGAGACAAGTGGGGACGCAAGATGGACTACCCACCCGTAAGATGGTTCAAACACCCACTTCAAAAGGGACCCCTCACGGGCAAGCATCTAGACATGGACAAATACGATAAACTACTCACCTCATACTATGAGAAGCGTGGCTGGGACGAACAAGGAGTACCCACAAAGAAGACCCTCAAGGAGCTTGACTTGGCCAAGGAAGCCGAGGAACTAGCAAAATACGTCAAGGTTTCTTAACATTCCAATTTTTTGGAACAAGCATTTCATTTTGTTTCGGGGTGTCCCTAAAGTATCAACTAGGCATATCATTTTTCGAGAACTATGAAGAGAATATCCGCTACGATACTAATCGTAACATTAACAATATTAGCCAGCTTTCAAACACCCCTGGTCCAAACTGCTGGAGCCAGTGGACCTAATATACCGGAATTACCTGATTGGACCGATCCCGGGCAAGGACTCACTCTCAGAGTAAACAGGAGCGACTTGATTCCATCCAACTTCCGCCACAATTACACCGGTGGCTCACCACAGTTACTCCAGTTCAGAAACATGGTGATGCAGGTTAACTGCACACGGAGCATGACCATGAACATCACCAGCGACGATGATGTAAATGTGCCGTACTTAGCCATGAATATAAGGACAATGCGCAACATGCATATGGAGATCAACGCAAAACGGTCACCACCAGAAAACACACCCGGACCAGCGCAAGGCATCAACCAGTACATGTACATTGAGACCAACAGCACAGGACCTATGAACGCCACACTCAGGTTCTACATGAACTCAACCCAGCTCGAAATGGAGCTAGGACACGACTTCAACATGAGTAAGATGACTTGGTGCTACTGGAACGAGACCGATTGGGAGCCAGTGAAGAGTAGACTAGCTTCTGATGGATTCCTTGAGGTAAACACCACACACTTCAGCGTATGGACCATCATAGAGCAGGGACCACCAGAGGATACCGGCTCGGGAGAGCCACAGGGTGAACCCCAGCGCGTAAAAACCATGAACTATACCTACACTGACATGGTGCCTCAGGGTTTCACTCATCAAGTGGAGCGCAACCAAGCCACGATGTTCCAGTTCCAGAACACTGGACTCTACATGAACTGCACCAACAGCTTACAGCTAGAAGTCTCGGCAGAGAACCAGTACACACAGAAGGCGTTACGTCTTGAGGTTGACTCAGGTAACGCACTAAAACTTCAGATACAGCTACGTGAGAGCAAACCCACTGAGGTCGCTGAGCCAGGCAAGTACATGGGCTTCTATTGTGAGATAGAGCCCAACGCGACCATTACACAGGCTCGCCTAGGAATGGAGGTTGACCCAGCGCAGGTTCAGAGTATGAACATGGAGATGGAGCAACTAACTTGGGCTTATTGGAATGGCGAGAACTGGGAGCAAGTAGACAGCACGTTAACCGATGATAATGTCTTGGAGGCTGAGACAGACCACTTCAGCACATGGGCGATCATACCGGTAGAGGAAACAACAGAACCAGAGACCACCACAAGCACCGGTATACCCATGCCTACAGCGTTCATCGCAATAGGAATAGCCGCAGCGTTACTGTTTAATAGAAAGAACCATCTTGGGGCTAGTCTCTAATCCCCACTTTTTTCTCAGGTTCAATGTGAATAGTCAGAGATACATTTGGTAGTTCCTTCATTATATCATCCTCAAGGTGATCAGTGAAGTCATGTGCTTCTTGAACAGATAGGCTGCCATCAAGGCTCAGGTGCAGTTCAGCGAATATCTGGTCTCCACTCTTTCGGGTCTTAAAGTTATGGTAATCCACGAAACTCTCGTAATGCGCATCCATTATTCGCCTAATCTCTTGCTCCGTCTCCTCACAGGACTCATCCAATAAGCCGCCGCCGGATTTCCTTATCAAGCCTACCCCCATATTCAAAACCAACACTGCCACGATTAACGCCATAACCGGGTCAAGAACCGATATCCCAAGCCTTTGCCCAATGAATAGCCCCAAGGTTACCCCAACTGATGAGACTACATCTGATAACAGATGCTTGGCGTCGCCCTCAAGAGCCAGACTGCTGGTCTTCTCAGCGGTTCTCATTAAGAGCCATGAGAGTAAGCCATTGAGGCTAGTAGCGAATAGTGATATTATCACCGCGTAGTTGAGGCTCCCTAATGTCACTGGGTTGAATAATCTCCCCAGCGCTGCCCTACCGATCAAGAAACCAGCGATGATTACCAGAATACCCTCAATCAGGCAACTGATGTTCTCGATCTTCTGATGCCCATACCGGTGTTCCTCATCTGGCGGCTGCTCACTGATCACAACACTCGCAAACATCATAATCGAGGCAAGGATATTCACGATAGACTCCAACGCATCAGACAAGAGAGCAACGGAGCCGCTTATCCACCACGCATAGAGTTTGACAGCGAAGACTAACACTCCCCCGACTATTGCCGACGCAGCGATGATCTTCTTGTTCATGGGGCTTCATCACCAGAGGTCGCTTTTAGGAGTTACCTTTAGCATGCCTAAAAGATTCAAATATATTAGCCAAGGTTAAACTATTTGAGTCTCAGCTGCTTCGGCTTGGGCTTGTACTCGGGTATCTCCACCGGGTAATGGACCATCCTTTCAAGGTACCCCGGGAATTCCGATAGAAAGCTTGGAAGCATGAAGACTGATACACTGGGCATTCTTCTGTAGATGTTCATCTTTGTCGGGGACAGTGTCAGGGTTATTGGAACCAATATCGCGTTTTTCCAGTTATGAACTCCTATCTTTTTCGCAATCTCCTCAATATGCTTACTCATAACCTCGGTCTTCTCAATATGAGTCTCGATGATATGTCTCGCAGTACTATTCCCCATCCCAGTTGTATAGTGCTTGCACTCAGCGCACACAATATAGGGATAACTCGTGGCGAGTACATCTATCTCCCATCTTCGCCCCTTAGCCTTGAACCTGTACCTACTCTTGGTGTTATACCCGTTCTCCCTGAATACCCTAGCTACAAGCTCCTCAAACTCAAGCCAACCAAGAGACTTACTCACCTTCTCAAAATCGGCTCCAAGCTTGATAGCCATTACTGCGAGTTCGATCCGTTGCTCAACAGATGCAGAAACAGTGTCTGTGCTATACTCGATTAAGCCACTTGTTTTTAGTTCTCTCAGAATAGTGTCAAGCGCTTCTTCTGTTATTGTGAGGCTTTCTTTTGTTTCATTTACGTCAAGGGCGCTTTCTTTTGTTCTATCTAGGATATGTGCGACGAGTATTCGCTTGGTTTCCGAGTTCAAGACACTTGAATTAGTCCAACATTATCATTAGAAATTTACGGATAAACTGTGTTAAAATAATAACAATATATATGTGTTATATTCATTTCAAAGATTGGTGTTAAATATCTGATGCTTTGTAGTATTCCCCGGAGAAAGGAGACATAACAATATGGCATTTCTCATAGCTGGAAGAATCTTCGGGCTACTCTGTTTACTCGTCATCATGGCGTCGGTAGCATACTATATTAAACAAGCACAGGGAGGCACTGTACCCAAGGTACGACGCATCCCCGGAATCGACGCAATTGATGAGGCATTAGGCAGAGCAGTTGAGATGGGCAAACCCGTCTTCTGCAGCCACGGGATCGCGAACCTCCGCGCCGCAACCTCAGGACCCCAGACCCTAGCAGGTCTGAGCGTACTGAGCTACGTAGCCAAGCAAAGCTTGAGGGTAGGCGCGGAACTTTACGTACCCGTTAGGCAACCAGAGGTCTGGCCTGTAGCAGCTGATATAGTCGAGACAGAGTTTAAGCTAGCGGGAAGAGGTGATGAGTTTGATCCAGACAAGATACCGTTCCTCTCCAACAACCAGTTCGGTTTCTCAAGCAACTACATAGGCATGATGATGAGGGAAAAACCCGGAGCCAACATAATGATTGGCGCCTACTGGGCAGAGTCCCTCCAACTCGCTGAGACTGGTTCAAGAATCGGCGCAATGCAGATCACGGGAACTGCGAACTCTTCGCAGATCCCATTCTTCCTCGTCGTATCAGACTATTGTCTGATTGGTGAGGAGATCTACTCTGCAGGCGCTTACTTGACCAATGATGCACCCTTGATTGCTAGTCTAGCCGGACAGGACGTTGGTAGGATAATCGCGGTTATCCTTGGTCTTCTAGGTGCACTAACGGTCACGTTTGGAAGCAACATTCTCCTAGACCTATTTGCGATGTGATGAAAAATGAGTGATGTATTAAGAAGAATCGAAATACCGATTGCGTTAACAATTATTGCTACTCTTCTTCAGGTAATCCCCTACTACTTTGAGATTCCTGCACTCGAGTCAGCCGCCAATACTGCTTCAAATGGAGTATTGCTAGTTGTTGCTTGTGCGACATTCATCGGCGTCATCAGTATCATCCAGGTACATGGTAAGAGAATACAGCGCCAATCCGAAGGCTGGTATTACAGCCTCCTTGTAATTGGCTTATCTGTAATAATGGCACTAACCGGCTTACCATTCCCTGAAGCAGGTCTAGGCGTAAACAATTCTATTTACAATTGGTTGTTCATAAACGTACAGACCCCCCTAGGAGGAACAATGTACAGCATCATTGCCTTCTTCATTACCTCTGCAGCTTTCCGAGCTTTCAGGGCAAGGAACCTAGAGGCAAGCATCATATTGGTGGCTGGGACCATCATGGTAATGGGTAACGCTCCTTTGCTTACCAATACTTTCCCATTCATCGCTGATATGAGCCTCTGGATAAGATCCGTTCCTAACTTGGCGACCATGAGGGGCGTCATGATAGGTGCAGCCCTAGGAAGCATAGCTCTAGCAGTACGTACCCTGATGGGTATTGAACGCGGATACTTGAGAGGAGGAGGTGAAGAGTAGTGTCCATATGGCAACGGATAAATACGTTGGATAGACGATATACCTATTTACTTGCATGGATAGTCGTTCTCTTCCCTCTACTGAACCCACTCGGTCTACCAATACCAATCAGCCCCGATGCACACGCATGGTACGATTACGTTGAGAACGAGATCAACGACGGAGACGTTGTACTATTTACACCCATGTATGGTGTATCAGGCATGCCAGAGCTCTTCCCAATGACAGTCGCAACAATGAAACACCTCTTAACAAAAGACGTACAAATTGTAGTAGTAAGCTTCTGGAATCAGGGACCCCTAGTATTCAACACATTACTCACACAAGTAGACCCAGCCGATTATGGCTACATCTACGGTGAGGATTGGATACGACTAGGATACATACCTGGAAGCGAGACCGCCATGGGCAGCTTTGCTGCGAACATACATACAACGGTATCCGCCGATTATGTTGAAGGAAGATCGCTTGACTCGTTCCCGATGATGGCAGATATACAACAAGGTGAAGACATCGATGTTATCGTAAGCATCGAGACAGGAACCCCTGGAACACCTGAATGGATGAGACAGTTCAACGCACCATTCGGAACTCCACAGATTACAGGCTGCATCGGCGTATCAGTCTCTGGAATGATCCCCTACGTACAATCGGGGCAACTCCAGGCACTAATGCCCGGGCTAACAGTATCAGCAGAATACGAGATACTGCTCAATAAACCAGGCCTCGCAGTCGCAGGAGTAGACGCCGTCTCCACAAGCCACCTATACGTAACACTACTAGTCATAGTAGGGAACCTTGCGTATTTCATGACGAGGGAGGATAACTAGATGGTCGATATAGCAATTTGGACCGCTGTTTTCTTCACCCTAGGCATCTACAGCATCCTCTACAGGGAGAATCCTTGGTTTAGGATCGCTGAGAGCTGTTACCTCGGCGTGGCTGTTGGTTACGCTGTTGGTCAAGACCTGAAGTACCTCAGGGATCAATGGGGTGGTCAGTGGAGCAGTAGCGCCGGAATGATGCTGCTGTTCGTCATCATGATGGTATTAGGCATTTTCTGGTACGCTAGATTCAACAAGGAGTATTTCTATCTCTATAGATGGCCTTTAGCTCTAGTCGTAGGCACTGGCATAGGAGCCGCCCTCAGGACGGTTATCTTCAGCCAGTTCCTGGCCCAGATCACTAGCCAGGCGAACACACCATTCTTCGTAGCGGGAGATATGATTGGAACAATCAACAATATACTGATCCAGATAATGGTACCATGCGTCTTGCTCTATTTCTGGTTCACAGGAGAGATCCGTGAATCAGCACCCATGAAGGTGGTAGAGAAGATCGCACGATACACCATGATGGCTGGATTCGGCTCCGCTTATGGATACACTGTGCTCACAAGGTACAGCCTATTCATTGGACGAGCCCAGTTCTTGCTTGGTATCCCACCGAACCCTGCGGACTCAAGGATGGCGTTCTATGTAATCGCCTTTGTCATGCTAGCAACCATGATCGGTTACGACATGTTCATGAAGAAGGAGACACCCGAAGTATAGTCCCTTCCCTTTTTTTATTTTTAATGAAAAGTTCTTAAACGAAAAAGAATAAATGAGTTGATGAAATGATCGCAATAATTGGAAAAAAAGTCAACACCATAACCAAAGGAATCATCAAGGATGGGGTAATCCTCATCGATAAAGGCAAGATCAAAAAGATCGGCCCAGAGGTTAAGATCCCAAAAGACGTGAAACCAATCAAAGCAAAATACGTAATGCCGGGGCTAGTTGAGGCTCACTGCCACATCGGCATATGGGAGGAAACCATTGGATGGGCTGGAAGCGACGGAAACGAGGCAACAGAGCCAGCCACACCCCACGTCAGGGCGCTAGACGGCATCAAAGCCAACGCTGACGAGGGAGGACTCAAAGCAGCACTCCAAGAGGGAATCACCACAGCACAGGTACTCCCAGGAAGCGCAAACGTAATCGGTGGACACGGCGTCGTATTGAAGACAGCACCCAAGACCACCGTGGACCAGATGCTTATACGTAGCCCAAGCGGGATGAAGATCGCCTTCGGCGAGAACCCCAGAAGAGTCTACGGAGTAGAAGCCAAGAAGATGCCGTCCACTAGGATGGGTGTCGCAGGCGTACTCAGAGAATGGCTCCAGAAGACCAAGAATTATATGGAGAAGAAGGAGCGATTCGCCGACGACCCAGAAAAGATGCCCGAGGAAGACATCAGGCTTGAAGCCCTCATACCCGTACTCAAGAAAGAGATACCCTTCAGGGCTCACGCACACAGGGCAGATGATGTAGCTACCGCTATCAGGGTCTGTGAAGAGTTTGGGGTTGAGATGAGTTGGGAGCACGCCACAGAGGGACACAGGATCGCTGATTATCTTGCTGAGAAGAAGGTTCCAGCTGTCTGGGGTCCAAGCCTCACAAGCAGACCCAAATGGGAGATGAGGGAACTCAGCTACGATACACCCAAAGTACTGTATGATGCAGGCGTCAAGTTTGCAATACAGACCGATGCAGTCGGGAGTACAATCAGCTTCTTGCCTATCTGCGCTGCTCTCAGCGTCAAGCATGGATTGCCTTACGATTATGCTTTGAAGGCCATAACCATTGTTCCCGCTGAGATCCTTGGTGTTGCTGATCGTGTTGGAAGCCTTGAGGTTGGCAAGGACGCTGATTTGAGGCTACTATCAGGCGACCCACTCGATATAATGACCAAATGTGAAAAAGTCATCATAGACGGTGAAGTCGTCTACAGCAAGTGAGGGTATTAGATGATTGCCTTAACAAACGGAAAAATAAACACCGTGACCAACGGCATCATCAAACGAGGCACCATACTCATCAAGGAAGGCAAGATAGCTGATGTAGGACCAGACGTCAATATACCAAAAACTGCCAAGGAGATCAATCTCCGAGGCAAATGGGTAACACCCGGGCTTATTGATGCTCATTGTCATATCGGTATCTGGGAGGAATCCATAGGCTGGGCTGGAAACGACGGAAACGAGGCCACAGAGCCCATCACACCACAGTTAAGAGCACTAGACGGCATCAAGGCCAACGCTGACGAGGGAGGACTCAAAGCGGCTGCAGAAAACGGTATAACAACTGTTCAACTGCTTCCGGGAAGCGCAAACGTTATTGGTGGTACTGGAGTGGTCATCAAGACCGCCCCAAAGACAACTATTGACGACATGATCGTTATTGAGAATAGTGGCATGAAAGTGGCTTTCGGAGAGAACCCACGTCGAGTCTATGGGGACAAGAAGGTATTACCCTCAACTCGAATGGGTGTCGCAGGCATCATGCGTGAATGGCTCTACAAGACCAAGAACTATATGGAGAAAAAGGAGCGATTCGCGGATAAACCCGAGAAACAACCAGACAAAGATCTGAAACTAGAGGCTCTTATCCCTGTGCTAAAAGGCGAGATACCCATGAGGGTCCACGCCCACCGAGCAGATGACGTGGCAACCGCCATACGCATCTGTGAAGAGTTCGGCATCAAGATGAGCTGGGAGCACGCCACAGAAGGACACAGAATAGCTGAGTATATAGCCGAGAAAAATATTCCCGCTGTCTGGGGTCCGGGACTCAACTGGCGTAGCAAATGGGAGACCCGTGAAAGAACCTTTGAGACAGTAAAGAATCTCGTTGATGCTGGCGTAAAAGTAGCCTTGCAAACCGACGCAGATAACGGAAAGATAGGCTTCCTGCCGATCCACGCTGCACTTGCAGTCCGAGATGGGCTCAGTGAAGAGGAAGCTTGGCGAACCATTACCATTAATCCAGCCGAGATTCTTGGTGTAGCTGACCGCGTTGGATCAATTGAAAAGGGAAAAGACGCGGACTTAAGGATCACTAAAGGAGACCCATTCGATCCACGTAGCCAAGTAATGATGGTGTTTATCGACGGGGAACTAGTGTTCTCCCGTTAACCCTTTTTTTTATTTTAGGTAGGCTTTTGTTATCTCTACTGTTTCTTTTGGCCAGTCCTGCATCGGACCATGGGGTGTATGTTTTATCCCAGTGGCGACGCCCTCTATCTTCTCTACCACATCCATGCCTGAGACCACCTCACCGAACACAGTATATCCGTGTCCATCAAAGCTTGGATAATCCAAGTTACCGTTATCTACTGTATTTATGAAGAACTGGCTTGTGGCGCTGTTAGGATCACTGGTTCTCGCCATGGCGATGGCGCCCTTCTTGTTCTTTAAACCATTCCTTGACTCTATCTTTATCGGGTTCCCTGATTCTTTATTGGTGCCGTCGGGGGTGAATCCTCCGCCTTGTATCATAAATCCCTGTATTATCCTGTGGAAGCAGAGTCCATCAAAGAAGCCCGCGTTCACATAATTCACAAAGTTTTCTACAGTGATTGGTGCTTTCTGTCTGTCTAATGCTATCTCGATGGTTCCCAAGCTGGTCCCCATCACTACTAAATCTGTCATGTTGGAGTTATTGTTACTTGGCTGCATGAATATGTTTGGAATAAAATAGGAGTTTATTCGGGTTTCATGTAGGCTCTGATTATCTCTACAGGCTCTATTGGCCAGTCTGGCATTGGACCATAAGGTGTGTCTCTCGTATCTGTGGATACCTTCTCTATTTCCTCGACTATATCCAAGCCCTCGGTTACCGTCCCAAATACCGTATAGCCATATCCATCAAAACTAGGATAATCTAGGTTTGAGTTGTCTACAGTATTTATGAAGAACTGGCTTGTAGCGCTATTAGGATCGCTACTCCTAGCCATGGCTATGGTGCCTTTAAGGTTTTTTAAACCATTCGTTGACTCTATCTGTATAGGGTCTCCCGTCTGTTTGTATGTGGAGTTTGTATAGAATCCTCCGCCTTGTATCATAAATCCCTGTATTATCCTGTGGAAGCAGAGTCCATCAAAGAAGCCCGCGTTCACATAATTCACAAAGTTTTCTACAGTGATTGGCGCCTTCTCTCTATTCATCGCTATCTCGATGGTTCCCAAGCTGGTCTCCATCACTACTACTTCAGTCAAGCTAGGTTCATTGTTACTTGGTTGCATGAACATGTTTGCAACCAAACTGAGGATACTGCCCGAGAATAGGAATAATACAAAAATTGATATTACCTTTTTCCGCGTGAGCTTCATGGCATACGAGATGGAAACCTGTCTTAAAAGAAATTTGTTTACCCACTGATTACTCCTAAGAGGTCAGCCTTGGTTATTATTCCAACTACCTGCCCTTTATATTGAACAAGAACCGCAGGGTAATACTTCAACAAGTTAGAGAGAAGCGATAAAGGCGCATCCTTAGCCACCATTGGCCACCCCTCTTCCATTATATCCTTAACCTGTTTTTTACTCGCAGGTATACCGTCCTCGTTGTATAATATCTGGTCCAGTAGCGTTCTCTCGCTTACCCCTCCCACAGGTTTATCTCCATCAAAGACAGGTAACTGACTGAAATCATTCCTACGCATAACTTCAACAGTCTCCTGAACAGTAGTTACTTGCTGAACCACTACAGGGTTCTCCGTCATAATCTCAGAAGCCTGAACCTCTTTTCTTCTCTCAAGCTTGTCTAATGACTCGAATATTGCCTTAACCTTGAGATAACTTGGCTCTATCTTACCCGCCTCTAATTTGGCTATGTAGCTCTGGCTGACTCCAGCCAGCTCTGCAAGCTGGTTCTGGGTCAGTCCAAGTTTTCTCCTTCTATCAGGAATAATGTCTATCGCTGGGAGCATGCCTACAGGAATTTTCTCATCCTATTTATTCTTTGCGTAATATTTTTTGTTCAGTTGTATTAATTATGGCATACATCATCTAAATAATATTCCCAAGGGAATTCCCTAATCAATAATATATAAATAAAGGAATAACGTGACATGGTATCCTGCAGGATGTGAACAAAACTCAGTCTAAATATTCAAGAATGGGGAACATTCGAGGGCATAGGCGAAGGCTACGCATTCGTATTAGAAGGAAAATTTCACTCAGTATTAGAAACCAAGGTAGGATCGTATCGCGGAAACCATATTCACCCTAATAAACAGTACACACTTCTACTATCGGGAAAAGCAGATTACATATTATTTGAAGATGGCGTTGAGACGACTATCCCACTAAGAATCGGCGAAGTGACTACGGTTGACGCAGAAGTGCCGCATATAATGGTGGTTCACGAGGACATCACAACTTTCGAGTGGTGGGATGGTGATTTTATCGCTGAACTCTGTGGAGACTTATTCACGAATTATACCCAAGGTAATATTGGTCCAGAGCACTTCGAAATAGAGTTAATCCTTTTTATCAATTTTTTCCAATGCAGCCGCAACGATAAATGGGAATAGGCTTGTTACCTCGCCGAATATGGTGGCTGTTTTTTCTGCAAGTTGTCCTTTTCTGAGCTTTCCCCATGTGATTGATTCCCGTAATGGAGCCCCACTGAGGCTTCCATCTTCTACTCTTGCGCTACTAAGCTGTATTGCTGCGTCCAAGCCCTCTCGTAATGTATGCATGTACTGTGTGTGATGTTTGGGGGTACCTCCTCCGAGGATGATCGCCCCTGATTTCTCTGCGTCAAAAACCATATCCGCCAGTTGATCAAAATCTTTGAGGGGGTTAAATACCAGTTTCTTCTGTTTGCTATACAACCAGAGCGGTATGCCTAGCATACAGTCGAGGAAGCCGGGGCTGAATATTGGCACGTTTTTGTCTGCTGCTGCCTTGAGCACTGATTCATCGTCTGTTATTCTTGAACCTATCTCGTGGAGGAACTCGTGTATGGCAATACCATCCCTTTTCTCCTCTGGAATATCATCAATTAGGTTATTCACGTACCCCTCGATATCAACAAAAGTATCATTCTCAATAAAGATATCATAAGCCCTGTTGTAGCCCTCCGCATAGAGTTCCTCGTCATCCACATTAGTTGTCCCAATGTAATGGGTTCTACCCATTGACTCAACGATATCATGAACCATGTTGGCTCCATTGGTCATTAATGCGTCAACATAACCTCCTTTGATGAGGTCACGGATAATAACACGCAGTCCCCCGGGTACCAGTGGACCACTGAGTGTGATAAAAACAGTATAACTGGGATCACTAAACATCTCAGCTAGAATATCAGCGGCCCTTCCGACGCGTCCACCCTGCATCACACCAGCTAGACGCATCTCCTCAGCCAACTCACCCACAGTCATACCGGGGCGAAGCCTGATTTGATGGACTTTTTTCATCTGGGCGCCTTCAGTTCTTGACTCGTTGGATCTTCACACGATCCAAAATAATCCAGTACTCGACTTCCTTCCCCGCCTCAATCTTGGCGGCAATATCCTCATCTGCTGGAGTATTTACATCCATCATCTCATATGTCTCAAGATCCATGAGCTGGATACTTGCAGGAGAGACACTGATAATCTGTCCGCTTCGCTTGTCAACGATAGGTACTTGGATGTTCGTGTCTGTGCTGGCTACGTAACTCTGTTTTCTTCCATCGAAAAGACTGATTGCTGTACATCTGAACTTTGCGCTTCCATGTTTTCCTGGTTTGCTCTTTGTGATCTGTTTGATTTGGCACGGCTCATCATTAATGATGGCGTAGTTTCCCTCTTTCAGTTCACCGACTTTTGCCATTTTAAATGCCATTCATGTTCACCAATGGTTGATTTTAATCACATTGAGGGATTTCGCGTATTAAAGGTAACGCATATTGGTCCTTTCTTTCTCGTCTTATTCCTTTTTTAAACCAGTGATTTTCTCGATATCCTTGATCTTGAATGTAAATGTAATTGAAGATGATAAAACATCCACCTCAGGGATTAACCCAATTACATCTTTAAAAAAAGTCCCGAAGTAGCCTTTCAGGAAAAGGCTCCACTTGTATCCAAAAGGATGGCTCAGGTGTATGAACTCCGTCCCTTTCCTTTCACTGATTGAGGCGCTCAACCACCCACTCTGATTACCTAAAACATCAAGAATATACCATTTCGCAGACTCATAGTTTGGTTTTATCCCGCGTTTCAATATCAGCTCATAAGGTCTCTCCTTTCCCAGCTCATTTCCTATGGCGCTGATCTCCTCTTCCTCAATTACCTCAAGTAACGCTTGTAGACTGTTGGCCGAAAGAGTTACTGCGCTAAGGTTCTCAAAATACCTGTAGCTCTGAACATATCTCCGTAAGAGTTGATCCAGTATTGTATTGACGCTGACACCCCGTCTCTCAGCCTCATATTTGATGACATCATCATATCCTTCATCTATTCTAATGGTACGGGTTACCGTCTTTCCTTTCGCGAAAGGGTCTATTGGGTTCAAGGTTACAAATGAACACACATGAACACACATATATAGGTTATCACCAGTTGAAGGAAACTGTACACGCTAACCTTATAATTAAAACTTCATGCCTCATACAAGACTGGCACCTTTTAGGTTTGGAGGCTACTCACTATAAAATGCAAAAGTTGCGGAAGCGAAAAACTAGTAATAGACTATGATTCTGGTGAAGAGATATGCGGAAACTGCGGTCTCGTAGTACAGCAGAATATAATTAATCATGGACCCGAATGGAGAGCCTTTACAACAACTGAACGCAACAACCGAAGCAGGACAGGCCTCGGCTACAGCTACACAATATACGACAAAGGACTATCAACAATATTCAGACCAGACAGAGACCACAATGGAAACCGTCTCAAGAACGAGACCCGGATAAAGATGACTCGTCTGCGAAGATTCGATAACCGGTCCAAGTTTGACGAGACAGCGCAGAGAAACCTCAGCTCAGCTTTGGCTGAGCTTGACAGGCTCTCAACAAAATTACATATACCCAAAAACGTCAAAGAAAGAGCAGCACTAATCTACAGGAAAGCTTTGAAAGCCGATCTCTTACGCGGTCGCAGCATAGATGGCTTTGTTGCCGCAAGCATCTATGCAGCATGCAGACACTTGAGTCTACCAAGACCCCTCCAAGAGATAACAGAAGCTTCAACACGTAACCATGCCGAGGTTGCCAGAACATACAGGCTTCTAATCAAGGAGCTGAAACTCAGGATGCCAGTGGATGATCCAATGAAGTTCATACCGGGCATCGCATCAAAACTCGAACTAGACCCAAGAACCGAGATGTATGCAGTAGAACTACTCAGAGAAGCCAAGAAATATAGAGGCCTCACCGGGAAGGACCCCCGTGGATTAGCTGCCGCAGCATTGTACAAGGCAAGTATCGAGACCAATGATAAGCGTATACAGAAGGATATAGCTGAGGCTGCTGGGACCACTGAAGTTACTTTACGGAATAGGCTCCGGGGTATCGAGAGTCTATTGAATGGGCACAGTATAAACTAGTTCTTGGTTTGTTAACCCGTCTAATACTTCTCTATATGTTTCTTGCCTGTTGTTTGTTCTTCGTTGGGCTATCATTGATATTGTGTGGTCTATGTGGAACTGGGGCAGGTTCCTGTACCGGGCTTGTTTAACCACCCTTAGTCCCTTGAACTTGAATGGTCGTGAAGCGGGGTTCTCCTCAAGATCATTCTCCATGATATCAAACTTGTACCGGTTATACTCGATAAGGCCCACACCTTTGGGTAGTAAACTGGGTGCGATCAACTTGGATGGAGCCAAAACATAGTTATAGTTTGTCCCAGCGCAGATGAAGCCATTCTTGAAGTCGCTTTTACTGACCTTTACCTCGATGCCCCTGAGAATGTTGTATCCGATATCATATTGTTCTGGGTTGATGAGCTCAAAGTCATCATAGAGTTCATCCTGTATCTTGCGTCTACTCCATGGGAAATACTTGAGACCGACACCCACCACATCAATCACCTTCTTGTTATCCAACTCAAGATACCGCAAGAGCCCAAGCTGGTTTAGCTTAACCTCGGTATCCACCATATGACATATCTGATTATAGAGCCACAGAGCACCCACTTGTTTCAAGTAAATATGTCTAGGCGATTCTCCCAAAAAATACCCCCAACTAGGGTATCACCGGGATAAACCAATATAAAATGAAAGGTAGGAAGCGAACAGGAGACCTGCCTGAAAGAGGCTAAAATATCAAGTCTTCCAATCCCTGACATTCTTTGGATATCGTTACATCGTCTATCAATGTAACTCCCGGAAGCTTGGCCTTCTCCTTCGAATTCTTCGACTTGATAAATTTGACTTTCTGGGTGAATGGCTTCTTGAGCTTCAAAGGCTTGAACTCATCAATCCTCTGGATGGTACGCTTCGCAGCTTCCTTTATTATTTCTCTCGCCTTGACAGGGCTCAAGGAAATCCCTTGCCTGATTGTCATCGCTCCATGTTTACTCTTTTCTTTGAGCCCCCATTTCACAGGGATCCCTTCAATGTTGGGGATTAGCTCCCTTGCCTCATCAACTGCTGCCTGGTCGCCTGTAACCATTATGCAGGGAACATCATACTCGCTAAAAGTATAGATGTTCATGGCTATCTCCCCAATCCCTTGGTCATCAAACCACATACCAGCAGCAAAACCATGACTCATAATCCCACCCGGAGCCTCAGGCATACCATGCAGCCCATGTTGGATCATGGCGTCAAAACTAGCATCAACCCCAGCTGGACCCCCATCCCCTGCATGCATTACCAGCTTACACTCAGGATGAATCAACTCGAAATCAATTCCACCGGGAAAGTCCCAGTGTCCTGGCCATGCATAAATCTCAGTTGCTCCGCCTTCCAGCAATCCTTCGATTAGGGCGTTGAGTTCCAGTGTTGCCACTCGTATGGCTTGCTGGTAATATGCTCCGCTCTCGATGCATTGTTTCTTGAAGTCTATTATGCCTGCTACGCCCTCAAGGTCGCAGACGATATACACCTTCAAACACGTTCACCTACTTTATCGGCTCGTATAGGTCTAGTACTAGCTCGTCATCGGATGCGCTGAAATTATGTGTCTTCTCAAGACACTCAGCCTCTCTATACTCGTAGCCGTTTTCCTTTATCCAGTTGAAAAGCCTCCTCCAAAGCTCGCCCATCTGGCTCAGATGATGGCAAGTCGTAACCGCGTATCTTCCACCAGATACATTCTTCAGGGTCAAGCCTTCCTCGCTGTAATCCTCATCTACCTTGATCCAGAACTCGTACCCATACTCCTTCTTTCCTTCACTAGGATTCGGGTTATTGAAACCGAATACCGGGTGCTTCTCCAGATCATTCAAGTATCCCTTTCCCTGAGCCCACTCTGTAAGCAGCTTCGCAGCGTCATGCTCAGGGGTCTCACTGATAACCCTGAAACTAGCAACACGCATGGGCTCAAGCTCAACTATTTTTACTTCTATCTCCATTGGTCTGTGTCTCCTCTCATATGCCGTTGTGATAAACTCGACTCGACGCTGCTCCTCTTGCTGACTTTTCCAGACTGAACATGTATATGTGTCCACGATACTTGCAAGAATATTCTTCCCATCTTCCCTCAACTGATAAAGCCCTCTCTTGGGGTTCTCGATAATCTCTGAGTCTGATAGGTTGTTGAGGTGATGAGTCAAGGCAGTCTTACTTAATCCTGTGGTTTTCTGTAGTTCGCTGAACTCTGTCTCTCCTTTCAGAAGCCTCGATAGTATCCTCAATCTAACTGGGTTTGCGAGGGCTGTCAGGATCTCACTGATTTTCTCCGTGTTTTCTTGCAAGGTTTTGATGAGCAGGTCTTCTGTCACTGTTTATCAGGGCTTGCGTTACCTTATTACCCATATAAAAGTGTTGTAAAAATAGTACTATAGTACTAATATTGCTGAATAACTACTTTTTCTGAACCATCTGCACCAAGAAACCATTAGGGTCCCTTACAGTGATGATATGACGCTTGGTATCCTCATTAAAAACGGGGCCATCGATCCAGTAACCCTTGGCTTTCAGTTCCTTGTACGCTGCCTCAATATCATCAATCAATATACTAAAGTGACTATACCCGGGATTGTCCGCTGCCCTTGTCTTGTTAATATCTATGGTTAAACCAAACTGGGTTCTGAGCTGCACAGCCTCTCGTCCACCATGCTCGAATCTCTGCACAAGCTCGCACCCCAAATCAGTATAGAACCTTACAGCCTCATCAAGATCAGTAGCGAAAAAGTGTATATGATCCATCTTTACATGTTTCATATCACTCAAGAAGCCGCAAACCATAAAGCCTTAACGACCAATATATTGCACTAACTTTCAGGAGATTCTAACAATGACTCAACATCTGACCTCTATATCAAATTTTGCCGTAACAAACAGATGCAACGGAAGATGCAAAATGTGTAATATTTGGAGGACCGAGCAAACAGAAGATCCAAGTCTAGACGAAATAACAGACTTTTTCATGAAAAACCGAGATTTCCTAAAAGACCTTCAATTCATACAACTCACAGGAGGTGAGCCTTTCCTTCGAGACGACTTACCCGAGATAACCAAAGTTGTACACGAGGTAGCACCAAAATGTATGATCTGGTTTCCGACAAATGGTTTGCTACCTGAGAAAATTTTTGATACTATGTCTCGGATGATTAATTTTGAAGGGAATCCAAGAATAGGGGTCACTGTATCCTTAGATGGTGAAGGAGAGATACATGATACCCAACGAGGTATTGATGGAAGCTATAAGAAAGCAATCAAAACAATCAATCTCCTAAAAAAATTAAAAGAATATGGTGTTTCTCTTTCAACTGGATTCACGCTTACAAAAGATAATTTCAAACAGGCAGCTTTGATCCAGAAGATATCCTATAGACATGGGGCTGATTTCAGCTTTCGCCCCATCAATATAAGCGAACACTACTACAAGAACATGGGAGAAAATGGAAACCTATCAGAAGAAATAGTGCCCTTTCTTGATGCAATAACCTATACACTCAAGAAAGAGAAAGGAACAATAGGCAATCTTACTTTTCTTGCCTATATTCAAGGAGCCAAGGAGTTTATCTTGGATAAGAGAACCTTACCTTGTAGCGCTGCTGATGAATCCGTCTTTATAGATTCACTAGGAGACGTATATCCCTGCATAGTGATGAATCATAAACTTGGAAACATCCATGAAAACAGTCTCAAGGATATACTAAGTTCTCCAAGCGCCCATGAGGCAAGAGAAAAAATAGGCAAACTAGAATGCCCAACATGCTGGCTAGAATGCGAGGTCTATAGGGATATAAAGAAAGATTGGGGCCGATTATTAAAAGCAATACTCTGATGCTAATTTGTTCTCTTGATAATGTGGTAACCAAACTGAGTCTTAACAGGCTCCTTTGTCGTCTCGCCCACACCTAAATCATAAGCAGCCGTCTCAAAGGGCTTAACCATCTGACCCCTACCAAAGGGACCAAGGTTTCCTCCCCTTTTTCCTGATGGGCAGGTGCTGTGTTTCTTTGCGAGGTCCTCGAACTTGGCTCCGCCTTTGAGCTCCTCTAATATCTTCAATGCTTGACTATGTTTGTCCACAAGAATGTGACTAGCAGTTATCTTTGATGCCATAGGAGGTCAATGATATGATATGTTAAAAGTTTAGTGAAAACAGGGAGATTATTCAACAAAAGGCTGCCTATGATGCAGGATTGCCTTTGTGACCTCTGGGCGCATCTGAGTCGGATCAGGATGCTTGCCCTCAGCTAGCAACTTTCTCATCACCCTACCCTTGTAGTTTACCCGATCTTCTTCCCCATGTGGACATATCTTGTCGTTCTGGGGTCCACCACACTTGTTGCAGTGGAAGAAATTCCTGAAGAAGATGGGTGCTATCCCCAGGTCTGGGTAGTCCTCGAATATCTCCTGAGCCTCGAATGGACCATAATAGCTACCTACCCCAGCGTGGTCTCTGCCGACGATGAAGTGGCTACATCCATAGTTCTTGCGTACTATCGCGTGATGAATAGCCTCTTTTGGACCTGCATACCTCATCTCCATCTCAAGGGTAACCAATATCGCCGCGTTTTTCAGGAAATAGTTCTTGATCAACGCCTCATAGCTCTCGATAATAACGATATCAGTGAAGTCGCCTGCCTTTTTCTTACCAATCAAAGGATTGATGAACAACCCATCCACGAAGCTCAGAGCAGTTTTCTGTACATACTCGTGACCAATATGGGGTGCGTTTCGCGTCTGGAAACCAGCGACGCTTCTCCATCCCTTTTCCTTGAATAAGAACCGTGTCTCCTCTGGCTTGAGTCTGTACTGGGGGAACACTCCTTGTGTCTCATTGAATAACTCAATCTCGCCCCCTACCAGTACCGGGTTCATCTGATGCGTCTTCTGTACTCCAGGATGCTCCTCTTCTGTAGTCTGGTATATATTCTGACAGTAGCTCTTCTTTTCCCAGCTATATTTCTCGGCTACATTGAGTATGGCAAAATTTTCTCCACAACATGATAGGGCAATCGAGTCTCCTTGATTAAATTTGCCCGAGTCTTCCTCTGATACATCCAGTAATATGGGAATGGTCCAGGGCTCATCATTGGATAACCTTCCTTTTAAGACAACAGAATCAAAATCATTCTTCGCCAGAGGACCCTTCAAGGGGCTATATAGCCCAATAGCGATGTTCTCAAGATCTATTCTGAGTTCATTATTAACTGAGACATTAGGCAGCTCTGCTGCTTCCTCAGTTCTATTATCTATCTGTGCTGCCCTTGTAAGCTGGTTGATTAGTTTTCCACCGTGTGGTCTAGGCATTTAGGGTCACTCGATATATCCTAGTCGCCTGAGGCGCTCACGTATTAGTTCTTCTTCTTCGGCGGTGTACTCTGTTTCTTCTGGGAACTCGTTCTCGAGTAATAGCTCGATGTATTCCTCGATGCTAGCTATGCTGGTTCCAGTTATCTTTTCTTCGACTTTTTTTACTAATTCTTTGTTGATCATTACTGCAACTTTTTCGTCGCCCATTTCTTGCACCTGATTACTTTATGTGTCCCGGGTTTTAGATATAACTCTTTACCAATTCTACCAATATACTACCTATACCCTTGGAGCATCTGGAGATATGTATTTAAGGAAAGATTCAGCATCAATAACACTAACAGGGGAGATCAACTATCGCCAAACTACCAAAACAACCAGAAGTCAACATAGGCACCATCGGACACGTAGACCACGGAAAAACAACCCTAGTCCAAGCCATCACAGGCGAATGGGCCAGCCGCCACAGCGAGGAACTCAAACGAGGAATCACAATCAAACTAGGCTACGCAGACACGGCGATATACAAGTGCCCCACCTGCGATGAGCCAGAATGCTACTGTACCTCAGAACTCTGTAGCAACTGTGGAGGAAAAGCAGAACTCCAGAGAACTCTTAGCTTCGTTGATGCCCCTGGTCACGAGATTCTTATGGCAACAATGTTAAGCGGTGCTGCCGTTATGGATGGAGCCATACTGGTGATCGCGGCGAATGAGACTTGTCCACAGCCCCAGACAAGGGAACACTTGGCTGCCATTGACGCTGTTGGGCTCAGGAACCTGATTGTTGTCCAGAACAAGATAGACTTGGTCACAGAGGAGAGGGCTGAAGAGAGTTATAACGAGATAAAGAAATTCCTCAAGGGGAGTATAGCTGAGAAAGCACCCATTATCCCTGTTTCTGCGCAACAGATCGTGAACATAGACTTATTGATACAGGCTATGCAAGAGTATCTGCCCACACCCGAGAGGGACCCAGACCTTCCGCCTAGGATGTATGTTGTAAGGACCTTTGATGTAAACAAACCGGGTACACCCATCGACGATATGGTGGGTGGAGTAATCGGAGGCAGTATCACGCAAGGAAACTTCACTATAGGCGATGAGATCGAGATAAGACCAGGCTTACCCCAGCGCCAGAAAAACAAGATCAGGATGCGTGAGCTATACACTACCATCATAAGCCTTCACGTCGGAAACACACAGGTAGATGAGGCTTTGCCCGGTGGGCTCGCTGGTATAGGAACCATGTTAGACCCCAGCTTGACAAAGTCAGATGGGCTTGTGGGTAGTCTCGCGGGTAAACCGGGGACCCTTCCACCTGTAGTTGAAGTCTTGACTCTGGAATACAGGCTATTCGATAGAGTGGTTGGCAGTATGACTGAGGAAAAGGTGGCTAAAATTGCCAAAGGTGAGAAACTTTTGCTAAATGTTGGTACCGCCAAGACCATGGGTGAGGTAAGTTCTGTCAGCAAGGATAAGATGGAGACACAGTTGACTATTCCTGTTTGTGCTCTTCCAGATGATAGGGTTGCCTTGAGCAGAAGAATCGGTGGACGATGGCGCCTCATTGGTGTAGGAACAGTAAGTGGCTGATTTGCCGACCAAGATTCTCTGTGATACAAATTTTCTTTTAATTCCGTTACGATTTGGGGTTGATGTTTTCGTTGAGGCAGATGAGGCTCTTAACGATCTTACAGAGTTTTATGTATCTCGTAGAGTGCTGGATGAGATTAAATTACTCAGGAAAGATGCCAAGCCTAGCTTTGAGAAGGAACTCTTGTTTGCATTAAAGATGATTGAGCAATGCAAGGTAATAGAGGATACCTCGGAGATGCTAGTCGATGATTCATTAATCATGTTAGCGAAAAGGAATAACTTGGTCATTGGTACCACAGACTCAGAGCTTAGGAAAAAGGCGCGAAAAGAGGGCGTCAAGGTGATTTATCTTCGTCAGAGACGTTATCTGGTCCTCGATGGATAAGAGATTACCGTGTTTTTAACCGGTTTCGGGTTAAATAATAACGTATAAGTTTTAAGCGATCATGCATTCCCATTGAGGAAATAGGCAATAGCATCAGCCTAAGAAAATGGTGTATGTCCTTGGAAAAGAAGAAATGGCATTCAATTGAAATCGATGGCGTCTTAACCGCGTTGGAGACTAGCCGGGAAGGCATCTCCGATGAGGAGGCAGCCAAGCGTCTCGAAGAGTATGGACCAAATGAACTCAAGGAGGAGAAGAAGCATAAGTGGTATCATATTCTCTGGGAGCAGTTCACAAGTATTCTCGTTATTGTTCTAGTACTATCAGCGGCTATATCAGGTTACTTGGCTTGGATGGAGGGCGAAGCCATGACGGACATGTATGTTATACTGCTCATCGTGGTCATGAATGGTGTTCTCGGATTTGTCCAAGAGTATAGAGCTGAGCAAGCCGTGGAGGCTCTCAAAGCCATGGTCTCCCCGCGAGTCCTCGTATTGAGAGGAAGTAAGGAAGAATCTATAGACTCCAAGGATTTGGTTCCGGGTGATATAGTATTACTTGAGGCTGGGAGCAGGGTTCCAGCAGATAGCAGATTGATAGAAGCTGCGAATCTTGAGGTTGATGAGGCAGCCCTCACCGGTGAGTCACGTCCTGTCAACAAGAAGCTTGCCACCGTTAATGAGGATGCAAGTGTCGGTGACCAGAAGAACATGGTTTTCATGGGCACCGTGGTCACTAATGGGAGAGCCGTTGCGGTTGTCACTGAGACTGGTATGGAGAGTCAGTTCGGTAAGATCGCCGGTATGGTTCAGGCTATTGATGTTGAGCCCCCGCCACTTACACAAAAAATGGACAAGATGGGCAGGCAGCTTATCAAGATCAGCCTAGTTCTTACCCTGTTCGTCTTCTTAGTACTCTGGTTTGTCCACGATAGGACCCTTGAAGAGGTCTTCATGACCAGCGTAAGCTTAGCCGTATCAGCTATCCCAGAGGGCTTACCAGCAGTACTCACAATCACATTAGCTCTGGGTACCAGCCGTATGGCTCGTCAGAAAGCAATTATACGTAGGCTAGCAAGCGTAGAGACCCTAGGAAGCACCACAGTAATCTGCAGCGACAAGACGGGTACACTCACAAAGAACGAGATGACCGCCACAAGGCTTTACACTGCGGGCAAAGTCGTGGAGATAACAGGCACAGGATACCAGCCAGAGGGTGAGTTCCTCGTGGATGATGTGAAGGTTGATCCCACAAAGGACCCTGATCTTGAGTTACTGCTAAGGATCGGTTCATTGAACAATGACTCCCATGTACAGCAGCAGGATAGTAACTGGGTATGCTTTGGAGACCCCACTGAGGGGGCTTTTGTAGTTGCTGCCCAGAAAGCGGGACTGGAAAACAAGGCACTAAACAAAAAATATCCCAGAGTAAGCGAGATACCATTCGACTCCACGAGAAAACGAATGACTACGGTCCACAAGACTCCAGAGGGCAAACTCGTTGCATATGTCAAGGGTGCCCCAGAGATGGTGCTAGAGCGTTCAGTCAAGATTCTTGACAACGGAGAACGCCCAATCACAGACGATGACAAGACGGATAATCTCAGGACAATGCAGGACATGGCTCAGGACGCATTACGTGTCTTGGCAATGAGCTACAAGGCGTTACCAGATGATTATGATATCTCGGCTCTTGAGGTTGATGAGGTTGAGGCTGATCTAGTATTCGTTGGTCTCATCGGCATGATCGACCCGGCTAGGGAAGAGGTTCCAGCAGCCATTAGGACTGCACAACAGGCAGGTATCAGATCGGTGATGGTCACAGGTGACCACAAGATCACTGCAGTAGCCATAGCCAAAGAGATAGGTATACTCAGTGAGATCACAGATAACGCTGTACTGGAAGGCGTTGAGATCGAGGCTCTAACCGATGACCAGCTTGATGATATTATCGAGGATGTCCGAGTCTGTGCAAGGGTTAGCCCAGAGCACAAGATGAGGATCGCCCAGAGCATGAAACGGCTTGGACACATCGTCGCAATGACAGGTGACGGCGTCAACGATGCCCCTGCACTGAAGGCAGCCGACATAGGCGTAGCCATGGGCATCAAAGGAACAGACGTCACCAAGGAAGCCAGCGACATGGTTCTAGAGGATGATAACTTCGCCACCATCGTGCAGGCGATCAAGGGTGGACGTGAAATCTATACCAACGTCACCAAGTACATTCGTTTGATGCTGGCAGCAAACTTTGACGAGTTCCTAGAGATCACAGTTACAGCGGCGCTTGGACTTCCTGTACCTTTCCTGCCCATCCATGTATTGTGGATCAACTTGGTTACCGATGGCTTGCCGGCTATAGCATTGAGCGTTGATCCACCCGACCCGGATATAATGAAGTATCCTCCGAGGGACCCCAAGGAGGATTTATTGAGGCGGTTCTGGAGATTCATAGTCTTCGCAGCACTCGTTGACTTCATCAGCGACTTTATTCCCTTCTTCTGGGTATACATCGACACAATCGCCAAGACTGATGGTAACTTTGAGCTAGCGGCAACCACAGCCAGAACAGTAGCATTCACCAGCATCGTGTTCTTCGAGTTCTTATTGGCTTACCAGAGCAGGAGCGAGACAAAGCACATATTCCAGCTTGGCTTGAAGGGATGGACCGAGAACAAGATGCTTTTCATCAGTGTAGTAATCGGTTTGGCTCTACAGTTCGCTATCCTGTATACTCCTTGGCTGAATGAGGTGTTCCACGTAGTACCCCTAACAGGTCTACAGTTGCTAATCTGCTTCATTGGTAGCCTTACTGCCTTCCTGATCGTGCCCCAGCGGCTTATCCCCAAGAGACAGTATGTAGAACACAGAAAGGCTAACTAATTCACTTTATCCCCTACATTTTTATACAATAGACAAAGTTATAGAGCGTAAGTTTAAAAGGAGAAAATGAAGATGGTTGCGCCTTGGGTTATAGCCCCAGTTTCATCAATAGTCTCAATCTTAATTGGACTTTATCTATTCAACTATGTCAACGCCAAAGACGCTGGAACCGATCGGATGAAAGAGATCGCTGGATGGATTCAAGAGGGTTCACGATCCTTCTTAAAGACCGAGTATAGGTATCTCGCGATATTCGCCGGTGTCATGGCTGTATTATTGTCACTAGCACTTGGTCTAAAGATTGGGGTCACATTCCTCTTTGGTACCATCCTATCTGCTATAGCGGGGGTAATCGGTATGGAGATCGCGGTCAAAGCAAACGTAAGGACCGCAAACGCCGCAAAGGAGGGTGGCTTGAAAGAAGCGTTCCCAATCGCCTTCAGGGGCGGTGCAGTCATGGGTCTAATGGTAGTAGGCTTGGCTCTCTTGGGCATAAGTATCATCTACTGGCTTACTGGTGACCCAGAGATTGTCCTCGGGATGAGTATCGGCGCGAGCACACTTACTCTTTTCATGAAAGCAGGTGGAGGAATATTCACAAAGACCGCTGATATTGCGGCGGACTTGGTTGGAAAGGTCGAGCTAAACATACCTGAAGACGATCCGAGAAACCCCGCTGTAATCGCTGACAACGTAGGAGACAATGTAGGTGACTGCGCTGGTTCAGGGGCAGATTTGTTTGACTCTTATGTGGCGGCTATTATGGCTGCTATGATACTGGGTGGTTCTTCACTTATCCCATATCTGGTCACGGTTCCACTGGTCTATGCCGGTCTAGGAATACTGGCATCAATCATTGGGGTAGCTATTGTTAGGGTAGGCGAGGATGATAACCCGGGAAAATCACTAAACATGGGTACCTATGTTACTAGCCTATCTTTTGCTGTCTTGACTTATGGTGCTACATATTTCTTGGGTTATGATATGAAAATATGGTACTGTAACGTCGCGGGGCTAGTTGCTGGAATCGTAATCGGCATGACCTCTGACTATTATACTTCAATCGAGCGTCCACCAGCCAAGCTAACCGCAGAGTCAGCTCAGACTGGAGCCGCGGTAAACATACTCACAGGTTTCTCATATGGTTTGATCAGCTGTTTCCCAGCGCTACTGGGAATCGGCATCGGCTCAGCAGTGGCTTTCTCAATCTACGGTGTGTATGGTGTAGGAATCGCTGCAGTTGGTATGCTTAGTATCGCCGGTATCATCATCGCGGGAGACGCATATGGTCCAATCGGGGATAACGCGAGGGGAATCGCAGAGATGGCGCACCTCGGAGACCGTGTACTTGACTTGACAGACGAGATTGACGCGGCTGGAAACACTACAAAGGCTATCACAAAGGGGTTCGCCATCGGAGCAGCTGGCTTGACTGCCATTGCGTTGCTTGCATCTTATCAGCAGATCGTTGAGGAATTGATCCAGCAGACTATCACCTTTGACTTGATGGACCCACTTGTAATGATGGGTGTATTCATTGGTATGAGCATCCCAGTCGTCTTCTCAGCCATGATCATCTTGGGCGTCTCAAAGAACGCATACAGGATGATCGAGGAGGTTCGTAGACAATTCGCTGAGATCCCTGGACTAATGGAGGGTACAGCGAACCCAGACTATGCTACATGTATCAGTATGGCGACCAAAGGCGCATTACAGGAACTATTCCCACTGATTATCTTCAGCATATTGGCGACACTTGTACTAGGATTCATTGGAGGGATACGAGCCATCGCAGGATACCTCAGCGGAGCGATATTCAGCGGCTTCTTCCTAGCCATCTTGATGGCGAACTCTGGTGGTCTCTGGGACAATGCCAAGAAATACGTAGAGTCTGGTAATTATGGTGGAAAGGGCTCTGATGCCCACAAGGCAGCGGTAATCGGGGACACTGTTGGTGACCCATTCAAGGATACAGCAGGACCTTCACTGAATACTTTGGTGACTGTTATCAGTCAGATCGCCTCGTTGTTTGCGCCATTGTTTATTATGTACGCTCTTCTGGGTGTCTAGGTTCCTTTTTTCCCTATACCTTTATTAATTTGGACCAATGTACTTTGATAGCCCATCAGGGAGAAAAACACGATGTACAGATATCTCAAAGAAGCATGGAAACGCCCAAAAGACAGCTACATCAAGGACTTAATGAAGCAGAGGGCCATAGTATGGAGAAGGGAGCCTTCATCCGTTAGGGTCGATAAACCAACACGTTTGGACAGGGCTCGTAGCCTTGGTTACAAGGCAAAGCATGGAGTCATTGTTGTCAGGACTCGTGTACGTCGTGGTGGACGAAGAAAGCTTAGACCAGTATTGGGTCGTCGTCAGAAACGGATGGGTGTCAAGAAGTTTACTCCCGCGAAGAGCAAGCAGCTTATCGCTGAGGAGAGGACTGCCCGCAAGTACCCCAACTTGGAGGTCTTGAATAGTTATTGGGTTTGGCAGGATGGGCGCTACAAGTGGTATGAGGTTATCTTGGTAGATCCGAATCATCCGGCGATCAAATCAGACAAGGATCTTGGCTGGATAGCCAACTAGTTATATTCTAAACTTTCCTTGAAGATTGTATTCTAAAAAATGTAGGTTAAGCTTCTTTGAAGTGAGGCATAACCTCGTTTCCGAATAGGTTTATTGATTTTTTCTTGTTTGGACCTAGAGGAGAACCTGTTATGAAGTGGTTAATACCGGTCTTGAACAGTTCATCGATCTTCTCTATGCATTGATCTGGTGTGCCGCATATCGAAAAAGCGTCAATCATATTGTTGTCTACTGCACCGAAGGCTTCTCCCCAGTTCCTCTCAGCCAATCCTTGTCTTATCTTGTCCGCGTTCTCCGTGAGGATACCATGTCTCTCCAGTATCACTGATGGACTCCCTGCCACAATATAGGCGACAACGGGAACCACGCTTTTCTTGGCGCTCTTCAAGTCGTCAGCTACAGAGAAAGAAGTGTAGGCAGCTACATCAATATCCGTAATCTTTCTCCCAGCCTTCCCTGCGCCTTTCTCTATTAGAGAAACTGCTCTCTCTATGTCTCTTGGATGGCTGGCGTTGATTAGTGCGCCATCGCCAATTCCACCGGCTAACTGTAGCATCTTTGGGCCCTGTGCGCCGATGTAGATTGGTACTTCACCCTTTGTTTTGAAGTTAAAGCGGGCGCCAGGTGATGTGCTGAACATCTTGCCTTGGTATCCGCTTTTCTCTCGGGCTATCTGGCTACGTATTAGGTTGACGCTCTCTCGCATGGCGCGAAGAGGCGTATCCATCTTTTTTCCAAGCATCTCTAGGGTGGTCTTGTCTCCTGCTCCTATGCCGCAGATTACCCTGCCGGGGGCTACCTCGTTTAGGGAGGCTATGCTTTGGGCGGTGTATACGGGATGTATTAGGTAGGGGTTGGTGACTCCGGTTCCTAGTCTTATTCTATCTGTGTAGTTGGCGATGAAAGAAAGACTGACGTATACGTTCCTGTTGTTGAAGTGGTCTGTTATCCAGATACTGTTGTATCCGAGTTTCTCGGCTTGCATAGAGTAATATGTGGTTTTCCAGAAAAGCTCCATAGGCACGAACTCTATCCCAAAGCTCTTCATCCAGCCATTCTCCGTTTAAACTGGTTGGAGAGCGATCCTGAGCTCTTTTAGATCAAAGTTGTCAATTACCTTGAGGGTGGTCTCGGGGGCGGCTTCGAAGGTTGCCTTAATTAAGTTTGTTAAACCTGCTTCGCTGTCCAGTTGATCTCTTTGCCAGTAGTGAAGTATGGTTTTCGCTAGGCTAGGTGGTACAACTATGTTTTCTTTTCCCTCAAGGAGTATGTCTATGAGATTCTCAGATAGGGGGCCCCTCATGGTTTTTGGGACCTGTTTTACAAACTCCTTATAGTTCATTTTATTCCAATTGGTATTAAATCAAACCAGATAATATGAGTATTGGAATACCAAAATACGGATTCCGTCTTATAATATGCTAAACCTATAACAATCAACCCGGAAAACAAGGTAAAAATGAGGAAAACCGAGATACATATATAGGATTTTCTGTAAGTCCAATATAAAAGAAGGTTTGGATACAAATGTGTCGTATACCGAAAATAGAACCTCAAAATGGCCTTCTATTTACATGGAAAATAAGTGAAAATGTCTGTAGATCTACTTGACCTGCGAATCATAAAATCACTGAGTAATAACGCGAGAAAACCATACAGTACTGTTGCCAAGGAGTTGGATATCAGCGACGCTACGGTAAGAAAACGTGTCAAGAGAATGCTTGAAGACGGGGTCATCAGGCAATTCAATGTACTCGTCGATTACCATATGATCGGGAAGAACGTAAAGGCTTTCATAGGTCTTAGGGTAGCAACTGGGAAACTCAAGGAAGTAGTTGGGCACCTTGAGAAGAACGATGATGTAGTGGTGCTCTATCGTACCACTGGAAACGTTGAGTTGTTTGCCGAGGTGGTGTTCAGGGATATGGAGGAGCTTAAGACCTTTCTTGAGTCGGAGCTAGATCATGATGGGATATCTTACTCTGAGGTAACTGTGGTTATTGGTCCTTACAAGAGATGCCCGAGTTCAGGACTCTGATGGTTCCATTTCACCTGATGGGCTCAGTGTGATTATCTCGTCCCATTTTCCTCTATGAACATGGAACTCTATACCAAAGAGGCTCTCTAGGTAACCCCTGAGGAATGGGATGGGTACGCCGAGGTATTCTGCCTTGATCTCGCGGTCTTTTCTTGTGAATTTTCCCCATCCATAGTCTTCCAGTTCTTGGAGTATTATTCCCCAGTTGTCTATGCTCTTTAAATCCAGCTCTGGGTCATATGAGTACAGTACTTTTCTGTTTATGGCTGTTGCCTTGGCGATATCATATACTTGTGATTCTGGGAAGGCGCTCAATATGTCTTTGAACATTCCATGGCCTACTATCAGTAATCTGTCTGAGCTGTTTCTGTAGATGTATGGGAGCCATTGATGCATGCTAAGCTTCTTGAATATGCGTAAAGCGGCTATTGTTGCCTCTTCGTTGCTCTCGATGTGTCTTATGCTTACGAGAAAATCGAGGTATCTTTTCAGTTCATCGTCTAGCTGGATGTTTAAAATATTCTCAGAGGAAGTGGTTTTTACCAAGAATCAGTCCTCAGTTTAACCAGAGTTGGCTCGATTATTAAAGTAAAAGGGAGATTTCGGTATTCTTTGACTTGAGGACGTCTAACCTTGTCTTTAACTAAAATCGTATCGTCTGTAATTAGGAAATTAGGATTTGAAGAATTTGATTAGTTTTTCAGCCACGATTGTGCTGTTGCCTATCTGGGCTTCCGTGCTGCCTGCGCCGATGTGTGGGGTGCATATGACGTTGGGTTTGCAGACCAGTTCTTCGTCTGGTTTGGGCTCTTCCTCGAATACGTCAAGTGCTGCGCCTTTTACTTTTCCTGTGTTTAGGGCTTGTTTGAGGGCGGTTTCGTCGATGATGCCGCCTCTTGCTGCGTTGATGACGTATGCTCCGTCTTTCATTTTGTTGAATTGTGGTGTGCCTATCATGTGTCTGGTCTGGGGTAGCAAGGGTACGTGTATGGTGATGAAGTCGCTTTCCTTGTAGAGTGTGTCTAGGTCTACTGATTCTGCGTTGATTTCTTCTACGAAGTGGATGAGTTTGTCCATCATGACATCGTAGGTGATTACACGCATCCCGAGACACTTTGCCTTCTTCCCCAGCGTATACCCGATTCTACCGAACCCGATGATGCCCAAGGTCTTGCCCTGTATCTCGAACCCGGTGAGGCGTTTCTTTTCCCATTTGCCTTGTTTCATGCCTGCGTCTGCTTCTGTTATCATGCGTGCCATGTTGAACATCATGCCCAGCACGAGTTCTGCGACTGCGTTGCATGGTGCCTCAGGGCTGTTGAATACCTCAACTTCCTTTTCCTTTGCATATGGTAGGTCTACGTTGTCGAGTCCTACGCCTGCGCGTGCTATGGCTTTGAGGTTCTTGGCTGCATCCAGTACTGGTTTGGTTATTTTGGTGCGGCTTCTGATGACCATGGCGTCGTATTCGCCGATTTTGTTGAGTAGGTCATCTGGGGTTATCTCGGTGTCGAGGGTTATCTCGAATCCCGCATTTTTGAGCATCTGGACCCCGTCTTGGTGAATGGGGTCGCATATGAGTATCTTTACCAAATTATTTTATCTCCTTGATTTTGCGGATACTATCTGGATGATATCATTGTCCTCTAGGATATAGGTATCTCCCAGTCTTCTTTTGGTGCGTGCGTCTACGGCGTGGATGAAGCTCTCGGCTAGCTCTGTGTGGATGATGCCTGCGAATTGTTTGGCAGTGGTGCCTTTGGGGACTAGGAAGCAGTCTGGGAGTACGTGTCCGTGGTGGTTGGTGAGTTTCTCGGCGTCTTCTACTGGGTATACTGTGATCATGTCGAGTAGGCTGTAGAAGGCTGTGTTGAGGACGTCTTGGAGTCCTGTGCCTTTGTATTTTTTGAATACTTTCCCTCTTATTCTTTCTAGGGCTCCTAGTTGTCCCTTGGTTAGCTTCTCAGGGTCTTTTACCTTGAAGTCATTGTCCCCCGGGGTGTAATCTACCAAGCCTGCTTCTGCTGCGCGTCTGAGGGCTAGTTCTGCTTCGGCGCAGGTGGGTACGACTAGGTATCCTGCTTCCCTGATTCTTTCCACGTTCTTATCAGCGCCCTCCCTGTCGGCTTTGTTTGCGGCTACTATGAGAGGTTTGCTGGCTTTTCTGAGGTTGATTATGAAGTCCTCGAATTCTTCGTCTGTCCAGTGTGCGCTTTTGAAGCCGTTTACACCCGCATTGTTGACTGCTTGGGTTATCTGGTAGCGGTCGATGCCGAGCCCTGTGAGTCTTTCTTCTAGGTGTTTGGCTATGTGTTCTTTGACGCTTTGGGCTGTTCGGCTGACTCTGTCCCAGTCTTTTTTGAGGAGGGCATTGAGCCATTGGTCGAACTCATTCTCAAACATTTTCACGTCTTCAATGGGGTCATGAGTCAAAGGGTCACATACTTGTCCGTTGATGTCTGTGGCGCCTGAGGCGTCTGCTACTACGATTAATGCGTCTGCTCGGCGTACCTCGTCGAGGAACTGGTTTCCTAAGCCTTTTCCCATGTGGGCTCCGGGTATCAAGCCGGGGGTGTCGATGAGGTCTACTGGGATGAGTCTGATGCCGTCTACGCATGCGCTGTTTTGGGGGTTGTCCGTTACGCCTAGTTCTTGGCAGACACACGGGGTTCTGATGTATGCTACGCCCATGTTTGCTTTGATGGTGGTGAATGGGAATCCTGCTATTTCTACTGGTTTGAGGGTGGCTGCTGCGAAGAATGTGCTTTTTCCGACGTTTGCTTTTCCTACGAGTCCGACTATTTTAGCCAACTGGTATCAATGATTCTGTGTAATAGTCACTTAAGACAGTATCTGGACACTGGTTTCATTGAAAATGACTTGATGCTCAAAGAAATAATATTGTCATATAGAATCAAATCGTGTGTATAAGAATTCAGAATATTAAATTAACATAACCACAACCTTCAAACCATAATGGAAAATAAAAAAATAAACTTCTACACAATAAGTCTAGTATCTGGGCTTCTAGCCATATTCTTGAAGGGGCTACTGAACACCTATACAGGACTCAATCAAATACAATTAATTAGCACAATTATTATCTCACCTATTGTTGAGGAAGTTTTAAAATTCACCTCAATCTACTTGTTGCTCAAAATCTTCAATCAATACAGCTCGGATCAGAGAACTTATGCAGTCTCTGGGGTAATCGTTGGATTCTCTTTTGGAGTCTTAGAATGGGTTTTGGGTTTCCCCAATGCCCTCTGGAGTGACAGGGTTCTTGCCACCCTTGCTCATATGGGGTGGGGTTACTTTATTGGACGGGCATCCTATTTTAGCAGTATTAGTGAGTGGAAGAATGCTGGGATAAATCTTGGAGTCGCTATTGTATGTCATATTCTCTGGAATGAGGTTTGGATTTTTATAGCAAATTGGGGGCTCATTGTATCATAAAATAGTATTTGGTAATAGTTTACTCAAGATAAATTCAAGTGTATTATTTGATTATTTGAGGTGCTCTTTTTCATAAAGTCTTTATTGTTTGTCTAGTCTTATGCTGTGATGGTTACTGGGATAGGTTTCTGTGGACGCAGAGGCAAACGAAAACGAGAAAAGCACCTGCGGTTACTGAGCGAACATCCAGACAGATTCATATTTTATTCCCGACCAAAACGAAGGGATAGAAAAATCATCATCAAGGATAAAGATGGCACTATTACCACGAAAAAATATTAGCTATAAATCAACCGTGATTTCTTCTTTTTAGGTTCTTGGCATACTCGGTTTATCTGGTTCCGGGTGGGTTTTCTTTTCTTGGATGGTGAACTCATCCAGCCTTTTGGCGTCTTGATATACCAATATGCACTCTTATCATATGATCCATCCTGCTTTTTCCTACGCACAACATCCCCAACCCCTGCAGCCTTACCGTTTTGGCGTTTGAACTCCCGACCGGTTCTCACCATCAATGCATGGTGCTTGGATTGTTTACGCTTGGCTTTCTCACGTTTGTTTGCTGCGATTCTATACTCTTCTTGTCTCTGTGTCTCGCTTTCAAGCTGTTCAGGGGTCTGGTATTTCTTCATCACTGGATCATGGACATACCCACAGTTGACACAGTACAAGTCATTTGGGCAAAACACACCACAGACTGGACAAGGAACCTCCTCCACAACTGGGGCAAGCTCAGGAACAGTAACTACCTCACTCACATATGCTACTTGACTCATAACCACACCATCCTGTACTCTGACGGCATCAATCCGTTTATCAACCCCTCGGAGCCCGGCTAGATACCCGTCTTACTGAGGTAACCTATGTACAATAAACCCCAGAGACAAGCTCAAGAGCCCAATAATCATGTCTAGACCATTTACTATACTTTTTTCAAGGTGCGCTGTGAGTCATACAAGGGTATTGATGTGAATAGGGCATGGGTCCTCGTCAACACCGTAATAGGCAAAGAAAATCAAGCGCTCAAAGAACTCAGAAGAACACCAGGGGTCAAAGAAGCGTACTTAGTGACAGGGGAATACGATATCATATTACTCATCGAGGCATCCTCAATGAAGAAACTCGACGATATCTTGACTTGGAATATACGCAGAGAGAAGAATGTCTGCGCAACAGTGACAATGGTGGTTTTCTAGTATCCTCTGATGAGGCTTCGACCCACATTTAACAGTATCATGACCACCATTATTCCTGCAACCAATGTGAAAATATTAGGTGCGCCCATACCTCTAGCTGTCTGTACGAAGAAGTAGATGAATATCAGCCCAATTATCGCGGCGAATATGCTTTTTATCTGGCTCATTTCCCCTCAAAAACACAATCGTCGATATAAATCTAATCTCATGGAATAATTACTCTATTTTCGATTCCATCGAGTTCTCCAATCGACTCAACCAAGCAGCAGCGATTAAAACATCAACAGAGCTAGCCCTCACGCTCATAATATCCGGGAGTCTTCCTTCTACCGAAACTATGTAACCCCTCTTCCTCAAGCTGCTTACAGAGCCTCTCGGCTTCATCTATGCTTATCTCTTCCCGGTTCCGCATATACTCGATTATCTCCAGTGCCTGTGTCTCGTTGGTGCATCTTCTGATGAAATCAATAACATTTGGGTCATAACCCGCGAATTTTCGCTTTGATTTGGGTTTTTCCACCTCGAAGTTTAGCTGAGTTTTACCTACTCCCTGCTCCAATTCATCCGCTAGCTTGGGGTATTTTTTCTTGAACTCTTTCTCCATTCGAGATCAAATTGAATTCTTATCTGGTCGATTATAAATGATACGGGTTAGCGTTTCCGCTCCTGAAGGGTGCTGAAGAAATATTTTATCACACCCCTTGGCACGTCTTGCTGAATCGTCACCCCCGGGGTAATCCATGAATCGCTCCCAATGACCATACCTGGGTTAATATTCACATTGATGCCTGTCTGCACATTATCCCCCATGATGACACCTAGCTTCTTACGCCCACTATCAAGGCGCTCTCCCTTCACAGTAACCTCCACATGGGTCTTATCAAAACGCAGGTTAGCCGTAATGGTCCCAGCGCCAAGGTTACAGTTCTTACCAATCAGGCTATCACCCACATAGCTGAGATGCGCCGCGTGGCTCCCATCACCAATGATGCTATTCTTGATCTCGCAGGCGTTTCCAATCCTGACGTTTTTCCCGAGACAGGTTCCAGCCCGGATATAACAGTTGGGCCCCACATCAGAGCCCTCGCCAATCACTACTGGGCCCTCGATGTATGCCCCTGATCTAATTCTTGCTCCCCGTTTGACCCATATCTGTCCATGGAGTCTGGCGCCTTCCTCGACCTTTCCATCTATCTTGAAGTCGATGTTTTCCATGGCCATCTGGTTTGCCTCCAACAGGTTCCATGGTAGCCCAACATCTAGCCAGTCTGTTAATCCGAGATCATGTTTCTTGAGTAGAATCTTGTCGTCTATCATTAGCTGCATGGTGTCTGTGATCTCGTATTCTCCCCTTGGGCTCTCAGGGGTCATATCAATATAGTCAAAGACCCCATGCGGGAAGATGTAGATGCCCACGTTGGCGTATTTACTGGGCTCAGTGCCCGCTGGGGGCTTCTCCACAACCCTTTTAATATATTCTCCGTCCAGCTCGAATGCACCATACTGGCTTGGATCATCAACAAGCAGAGACCCTACAGCCACCTCACCCTCCCGGTGATTGTCTTTGATCTTCTTCAACACACCACTAGCAATATAGTGGTCTCCGTAGAGCGCCATGAACTGGCTCTCCCCCACAAACTCCTTGGCTTGATAGAAGGCGTTGGCAGTACCCAGAGTCTCCTCTTGGGTTACATAACTGATACTGACCCCATGATTTGAGCCGTCACCGAAATACTCCTTGAACTGATCCTCAAGATAATTGGTGACCAACAACACCTCGTTGATCCCAGCCTCCCGGACCCTCATGATCATCCACTCAAGCAACGGTCTCCCCGCCACATTCAACATGGGCTTGGGTGTGTAATCTGTGAGTGGTCTGAGTCTGGTTCCCTTTCCCGCTACGAGTATTACTGCCTTCATCCTATCACCTTTTTCACTAGTATTTTCGCACCCGCCATTATATCTTCTACGTCCCTTGGGGTCCTTCCCTCAACGGTTATCCGTATGATGGGCTCCGTGCCACTGGGACGTATCAGGACCCACCCGTTGCTCATCTCAAGTCTCACCCCATCCACCATACTCACGGACTCTACGTCCTTGAAGGCATCAGCGTATCTTTTGCTGATTTCCTCCATCGCTGGATTCTTTTTCTGGTTTGGGCACTCCAGCTTAGCCCTATCCAGTGGATATATGGGTGCTCCTTGGACAAACTCCTCAATGGTCTGATCCAAGTAATCCAGTGCTTCGAGAACTTTTAAAGCTCCCATCACCCCCGCTGGGCACATGTGGTGTTCTGGGAAGACCCATGCGCCAACAGGCTCACCCCCGAATACTGCGTTATGTTTTTCCATGGCTTCTGTTATGAATGCGTCCCCCACTGGGGTTCGTACAACCTTGCCCCCTGCCTGTTTCACCATATCATCCACATTCATTGATGCACCCACGTGGGTTACCACGGTTCCACCATTGTTTCGAGTGACCGCGTATCCAGCGTAAGCAGCCAACGCACTATCTGGACTAACCATAAGCCCATCTGATCCCACTGGCATCATCCTATCCCCATCCCCATCAAAACCGAAACCAATGCTACAGCCAGTGGATTTCATGTATTCTCCGAGCCGCATCAGGCTATCATTGGTGGGCTCTGGGTTACCCGCCGGGAACAACCCGTCAGGGACAGCGTTGATTATTCTGGTATCTAGGGGGAATTCTTTGAACGCTATTGGGGCTAGTGTGCTTGTGGCTGCGCAGAAGCAGTCCAAACCAACCTTGTGCTCGTTGGTGATATCGATGCTCTCAGCAAGCATATCCACATAGGGATCGATGGCGTCCACCTCCTCCACCGTGCCTACTTGGGTCCAGTCAGCCCATGTATATCGCTCGTTCTCCATTACCTCCTCCAGCATCAACTGCTCCTTGATGGTTAGGCTCATCCCCTGCTGATTGAAAACCTTCAAACCATTATAGGGGGGTGGATTGTGGCTCGCGGTTATGGCTACGCCTGACTCTGAGCCGGATTCTTTGATCATCCACGCGACAACCGGTGTGGGAACCAGTCCAACCTGAATTACGTCTCCTCCTGCTGCGTTGACGCCGCTGGTTAACGCAGCCTCCAGCATGGGTCCTGTGAGTCTCGCGTCCCTGCCTATGATGCTGGTGCCTCCTTCGTGGATGGTTGATATGGCTGCGCCTACTCTTTGAGCTAGTGTGGGGGTTATATCGATATTTGCTAAGCCTCGTATGCCTGAGCTGCCGAATAGTTTTGGCTTCACCTGAGTCGCCTCTTGGGTATGAATCTTCGGAGGGGGTCTGTCTGTAAAAGTCTTTCCAACTCTGGGAGCCGTAACCCCCGTTTAATATCCCCATAGGTGTCGCATTTCTCGTCTCTGTAATACTCCCTGTCTCTGGGGGGTCGTACAACGACCTCCAGTGGGTGGTTTTTGATGCTGTATGCTATATGAGTTGAGGTTCTGGGTAATCCCCCTACTGTGAACTCTTTCCCCTCAGAGGCGTTATACTGGTATTCGTCTAGTTTTTCCCTGATAACCTCTGGGGAATCATGGTAGACCACTATATCTATGTCGCTCCCCTTTCTGGGGGTTCCACGCCAGACGCTCCCAATCAACACGGGATTAAAATCTTCCAGCTTTCTCATCACTTCAAAGGCTATCTCCCGCATCTCGACCAGCATATTTAGTCTATCAGAGCCTTCAAGCTCATCAACGAGCCTATCCAGTTCCATTGCTACCTCATAGTTGCTGGGGAGTGCTCGTGTTCTTAGGCTGGATGCTGCCATCTCTTTTGCGTCCTTGTACTCTTTCACTGTCCTGTTGTAGAGTAGTCTGGCTGCCTCGGTGGCGACTTGTGTCCGTATTAACATCTCCAACAAGATATGTGTTGGAGAGTAGAAAAATTGTCCTAGTCCCGCTTCAGGTAGCCGATTACCTCAGAAACGACGAGTCCAGCTGCGATCAAGGCTGCTAACCCTGCTATCCAGAGGTAGATTGGCATATCATCCATTCCACCGTACATGGTGAAGTTTACCTCGTAGGCTTGTTCTGGGGTCTGGAGGTAGATGTAATCATATGGGTTCTCGGGTTCCTTTGACTCTAGGAGTTCATCATACTGGTACAGGGCATCGCCTAGCTCAAAGGTCAACATATAGACTCCTTCCTGTCCAACTCCTTCAAGGAATACCGAAAGGTCTGGATAGGCTGCCAGTTCTTCGTTTGATACCATGATAGTAAACTCTGGCTCAGTGTTGTCAGTTGTTGATACCTCGTAGGCGTAGGCGTCCCAGTAGATGATGCTGCTGGTGTACATGAAATATGAACCAAGTGAGATCAAAGCGGTTACAATGATCAGTAGAGTTTTCAGTCTATTCATGCCGTCTCTGTGGGACACTGGTTTTTATTGTTTCCCACATTTTCTCAGAAAATAAGGTCTGTGAGTTCCTTGTAGGGGAGCTTTGCATCGCGTCTCAGGTACGCGAGGACAAGAAGTAAGAGCAAGTATAGGGCGATGCCCATCTCGGCGTTGATGACCTTCAGGTATGCTAGGAGTACAATCACAACTATTCCCACGACAATGGATATCAAAGCGGTTCTAGCCGAGACCATCCACCAAACCCTCCCCAATCTTCGTTATGTTTCATTTGAATCTTAGATATATTACTGTTTATATCAGTAGGGTGGATCTTGCTCCAGCAGTTCTGGGACAGTCTTACCCCCAGATATTCCCATGGGTGTACCATCTGCTCTCCAGCAGGCACCACCATGCAGCATCCCCTTTCTATCCCGCAGGACGCCATTCATCCCACCAGCAACCCTGTTCACCACAAACACATCATGCCCCTTCTTTCTTAGACCTGCCCTTGTCTCCTCTGGGAAGACTTTCTCCATTATCAGTTTCTCGCCCGGTGTACCCTTGATGCCCATGGTCCAGATTCTTGGCGCCTCAACAGCCTCCTGTATGCTCATCTTGAAGTCTATTATGTTGACTATGGCTTGGGCTACGCTGGGGAATATCTTCAAACCCCCGGGGGTGCCTATGCAGAGGAAGGGTTCATCTCTTCTGAGGACAATCGTTGGCGACATGGAGCTCAGCATCCTTTTGCCTCCTGCAACTGAGTTTGCCCGGTTGGGTCTTGGGTCGAATAACGCCATACAGTTGTTCAACAGTACTCCGAGTTCAGGTACTGTTACCATGGAGCCGAATCCACCGTTCAGGGTCTGGGTTGCTGCTACCATGTTGCCTTTGCTGTCCATGGCTGAGAGGTGGGTGGTGTTGTTGCTTTCCTTTTGATAGCTATGGGGTTCACCGTGGCTGTAATCATTGGCTGTTCTTTTCCGTATCTCTCTGACTCGTTTCTTGGCGTACTGTTTTGAGATCAAGCCCTCTAATGGGATATCCACCACGGCTGGGTCCCCCATATACTGTTGACGATCAGCAAACGCGATCTTCAAGACCTCAGCCATCAAATGAAGATGCTCAGCAGAACCAAAACTAAGCGAGCCCACATCAAAGTTCTCCAACATATTCAACATCTGGATAATATGGGTGCCACCGCTACTCCCCGGCGCCATGGCGTATATCTCATATTGGTTTCGATAGGTTCCTTGGACTGGATCTCGTTTTATGAGTTCATACTCTTTGAGGTCCTTGGTGGTGAGGATGCCCCCATTTTCCTCCATATAATCTGCAATGATTTCCCCCATCTCACCCTTGTACAGTGTATCTGAGCCTCTTCGAGCAATATTATAGAGGGTGTCTGCGTATCTGGGTAGTGTTATTCGTGTTCCGGGTTTGACTGGTCTACCATTGGGCATATAGGTCTTGGCGGTCACAGGATACTTGATCATATCTTCCTTGCAGTAGTCTACGATAAAGTTCATGTATGGGCTGGTCCTGTACCCGTATCTTGCGAGCCTTATAGATGGCTGCATTACAGTGTCAAGGTCTAGGTTCCCGTAATGCCTGTTGATATACTCCCAAGCCTTCAAAGTGCCCGGAGTAGCGACAGCTAGGGGTCCTACAAGATTCTTTTTACCCACAGTCTCGAAGATGTTTTGCCCGGGTTTCCTATCCTTGACCATCTCATACATGGTATCAGATGCAGCAAGGGGTGCCACAGCATAGTTGTCGATGGTCTCTACGCGTTCTGTCTCGGCGTCCCTCAGCACGAAGAATCCTGCGCCGAAGACGCTGTTCATCATGGGTTCTACTACTGTGAGGGCAAATAGGCTGGCTATGACTGCGTCGAAGGCGTTGCCGTCTTGGGCGTACATCTCTGCGCCTGCTGCGCTGGCTAGGGGGTGGTTTGTGGTTATTACCCCTTTTCCAGCGGTGATCTCCTGTTTATGTAAATCAAACTTGAATCCTTTTTTACTCAATATAGGAACCCTTCAGGTATTACTAGTGTAAAGTGAGGATAAAATATTCGATTAGAGTCTGAGGAATCGTTTAGCTTTATAATAAAAGATGTCTCTCTTATGTGCCTCCGAGAGAACTCTGCATCCTCTATCCATTTAACAGACAATGGAATAGCGTCTGGCCACATCATCTGGTCCGAACCATACATGACTCGTTTTCCAAATCCTGCCTCAACTATCCTCTGGAGATAGTGATGGAACTCTTTCTTGGGTATGAACCAGTCCAAGACAGCGATATCACAGTACAGTTGCAGGTTATGAAAGGAAATAAGATAAAGAACAGGCTTCTAAAGAAATAGCTAGATTACAAGATAGAAGAGAAGCTCTTCAAATGCTTGAATTGGATTTTTTCCTCTTTACTTTTTCTTTCCTTTTTTCTTGGATGTTGTTTGTGTTGTTTTGGAGTTGTTTACGATTTTCGCTTTCTTTTTCTTTCCTTTTGCCATGGTTTGCACCATTAATTCCTTGAATAATATGTTTTAGAAAAACATCTTCTTTAAGTAAACACGTATTTTTTTATATTAAAATATTTTAATTTTTACATATTTATGTATTTTATTTATATGCTTGCTTTCTAAACAACAACATATAATAAATTACGTAAAAGCGTGATTTTGAGTATTTCTTTTATAAGTTGTTTACCTAATTGCTAAACAATCTAATTTTATATTGCCTTTAATTGTAACTCGATAATAAGGTGCAAATGAAATGTCTTTTCGATGTTATTGTGAAGACTGTAATGAACAATGGACATCATCAGAAGAAGATCGCCAATGTCCTTACTGTGACTCAGAGTTTGTTTCAATACATATTCAAAATAAGAAAAAACAATTAGATTCAAACGAGGACTAAAGCCTCAATTCTCAGTGTGTATATTATACCAACTCCGCGCGTATATTTTTGAGATAAACTATGATTACCCAGTGTAACCATATATTTCCCCTTTTCTTTGAGTGAAGCAAGGAGTGAGTCTGGGGATAAAATATTCGATTATACGTGTGTTATGCTATCGGAGATATCGTTGAGTATCTCAAGCACAAGCTCCATCTGTTTCAGATACTGGTTGGTCGTAAGCAATTCATACTTGTAGACCTCTGAGACGCTCTGATTCAACTCATCAATCTTACTCTCAAGACTGGATGCCTTTGTGCTTTGCTCCATTCCCTTGTAGCATAGTTGTTGGGTCATCATTCTTTATCATGTTTTGCTCCCATTTTTGGCTTATAAGGGCGACTCAACTCCCCTGATTACTGAAAACCATCATAAAAGATACTCACAAGAGGTTACTATGATTTTTCTGGCTGGTAACTTCCATACCCCTCTCAAAACGAGGGACAGATACTCAATCATGTCGCTGAGTTATGAGGAATTAATGATAAAATATTCGATTAACTGTGAAATTTTTTACTAGTATCCGTAACCCAGTATATGCTTAATGTTTTTTATGTTTTAGATAAAGAGAGATTCAACGAGCTATTTTTTCTTCTTCTTATAGCTGACAGGAAGTGCAACCTTTCTCCTTTCCTGTCTTGCTTTTTTCTTTGCCCGTTCCTGTTCCTTGTGTTTCTTCATTCCCTCTTTTTTTGCTTCTTTACTTTTGGATTTTGCCATCAATAAAACTCCGTTTTGCACTGAGGTACAGTCGTGCAATTAAAAGGTATGCTAACCCTATCTCCAAACGTTTGTTGCTGAGAGCAATACGCGGGGTTCTCTATTTTACTTGAATCTTTTATGGTAAGAGTCGTGGTGGAGAGTATTTTATTAGAAATACATCCGATTCCCCATTTCCATAAGACTGAGTATAGCCCGATACAATGAAACCGCCGTCCCTTGTCTGTTGGACACACGAGCCACCATCATTATCTGGACCACCTACAGTCATATCCCAGAGAAGAGTACCCTCAACATCCATCTCAAAGAGAAAAACATCGTTACTCCCATCACCAAAAGAAGAACTTGTACCTACAACAACATAATCACCATCATTAGTTATCTGAACACAGCTTCCTGAATCCCACCCCGCGCCGCCAATTACCCTACTCCACTGGACAATGCCCTGAGAATCAGTCTTTACTAGAACACAGTCATTTTGGTCAGTTCTCAAGTAACCTGTAACGATAAAACCATCCCCAGTTTCCTGAATAAAATCACCCGCATCACCATAATCACTGAGGCTCTGATTCCAAACCATAGAGCCATCCCCATCAACCTTAAACAAATACAAACCTTTCCCGGGACCCCATGAGTCAATTATTCCCGTTACGATAAACCCTCCATCCCGGGTCTGCTGGACACAAAGACCAAGGTCTCTTCCCTTTCCATCATAGGTTCGATTCCATAGCAAGGTCCCATCTGGATCTGTTCTGATTAATAAAAAATCCGAGTTATCGAAATCTGACGAGCGTTGACTTCCCACGAGGATAAACCCGGCGTCTGAGGTCTCCTGTACTAGACGGCTACTGGTCTTGTTTCCATATGTTTTCATCCAGATTGTATTGCCCTCAGAGTCTATCTTCAATAGAAAAGCCTCATTACTCATTGGTCCAGAGATCTCGGTGCTTCCAGTGATAACATAACAGCTATCGGTACAAGGCTGTATAGCGTAGGCGGTATCGTATTCGGGTCCACCAATTGTCTTGTTCCAGACATGGTTTCCCTTTGAATCAGTCTTCAGAATTAAGATATCGTGTTCTCCTTCTCCAAAGGACATGGTTAAACCCGCGATAATGTAGCCTTCATCTGGTGTCTGCTGAACATATAATCCGACATCTTCCCGTAAACCCCCATATGTGCGGTTCCACTCAACCACTGGTCTAGTTTCTATACTGAACCTGTGGTTCTCAGAGTCATAGTGTCCTATGTTCTCGAACCTTGTTTCACTCCAGCGAAACACATCATAATCAGCAGATATACGATCCCCACAATCATTCATGGTACAATTACCAATCACACCAAAATACTCATGACATACCTGTGGAATAGACTTCTTAACCTCCTCTGTCATTGTTGAGTTTGCCTCTATGACTGCTTGAGCCATGATCCACATGGCATCATATCTAGCGGCTTCCCCGTATCTTCTGGATGGGGTGGGTAGTTCCCCGATTTTCTCTTCATAGAGTTTGAGGAACTCGTTGGATTTCTCTGAGATGGCTGGAGCCTTCCTTATCGTAATAAAACCATACTTTGCTAATCTTGGCTCCAATCCCTCTTCGATTAATATTTCCTCCGATATACCCACAAAATCAAACCAAGTAACCTTTTCAAACACGGATCGATTGTCCATCAAATCAAGAAAAGGATTCAACTTATCAATCCACATGTGTTCCATCAATACGCAGACACGATCAACACCATACAATTCAATAGCCGCCTGAAGATTCTCAGCAGCCCTATCCAGATACGGGGAAAAATCATCAGCGTTTACATCAAACTCGACTTGGGTTTCCTCATAAGCATATGATATCGCCTTGGCTGTCTCATCCAATAGGTTCCGATTGAAACAATGGGTTCCCGCGTTTATCGATATAAATGCCTTGTATCCCAGCTCCTTGATCATCTGTGCAAATACTCGATCATATACCTCAGGATCCTCGTAATCGTTAGGCGATAATTTGAACAAATTATCATCAGCTATTGATAGTCCTATACCCACTCCCTGTGGACTCAGAAGAAGCATATCATGCTCGTCTGCATAATCCAAACAATAACAATTGGCAAGGCTATAATCATGTCCAACAATGAGGTTAATCCCAGCCGCGTTTAGCTCAATAGTCTCATCTAATCCCGGCGGGTTTTCACCTCTTGGTGTTCCCCCCTTATTCAGAACAGGTGTAGGGATGAAATCAAATTTTAATTCAAGTTGATTCTCCTCACAGTACTGGTTTATCTCGGCTTCAGCATAATTCACAAGCGCGATGACTTTTTCCTCTGAGACTAGGTGTGGCCAGAGCCCAACGTTCTCGGCTAGTTTCTCATATGTGACCGCGATATTGACCGTATCTTCTTCTGGGGGTGTGATTTCGTCTTGAACCGGGGTTTGATTGTTATCTTGTGATAGGATTATGATTGAAAACCCAACTATGATTAGGATCGTGATGGATACTATCTGTCTATTATTCACATTAATCTGACTCTTTCATCGGTTAATAGCCTTTTTTGGAAAAAATAATTTACAAAACACAGCAGTGGTTTATTCTTCAGATACTATCAGACACCAGTCTCCAACTGTTTCTGGGTTAATCTCCCCAGTAACAAGATCAATAATCTTGGATTCTCTCCCAGTCTTGAAATCCTTACCCTTATGCAATCGATATGAGACCTTTGCTGAGTTGAACGATATACTACCAGTCTCGGGTTGGGTTTCCGGTATTGATATCTCTGAGCCATACCGCTGCAATGCGATATTCAGGTTTCTAACCACATGGGCGCCTTTTCTTGGGTTTATCCTTCTATCATAGAGCCCAACACGGGGGAAGTAGCCACGGTCGTGGTCAACAAAGGTATCCAGAAACACCATTACATTTGGATACCCATAAGAAGCCACCACAGCCTCCACCGACTTACCCGCAACATAATCATCATCAGCGAAAAACTCCGCAGGGTCCTCTGAGCCCAACCTTACATTCGCTACTGCATTGAAACCCTGCCTCTCAGCGTATTCAGATACCTTTTTGATAGACTCCAAAGGCTTGTCATCTTGATCTACTTGGAACACAAAGCCATCAATCAATCCTCTTTGTGGTAAAATCGATTCCAGTTCCTCAGCCTCATCAACATGGAATCCATGACAGATATAATGGCTGAACTTGGGGCCCTTCCGCTTCCTGTGAATACTGCTCTCGATATTTGCTACATAGACAGGTACCCCAGTGTATTCACGGAGATTGGAAACCTCAGGCAACAAGGCTTGAGCCTTCTCCCAAGGAAGAATCACCTCAAGCAAATCTATGATGCCTCTATTCTCGTCCACGAAATCCTTGTCAGGCACATTTACAGTGAAAAACATGAACCTGTGCCCAAACTCATGAAGTTCATATAGCCTCTCGCTTGTATCCTCATCCCGCAAGTCCTCTAAAGGAATCCTCACTGTCTTGATGCCTGTCTCCCACAACCCCAGCACAGGGTAATCATTTCTAGTGCGTTTCCTGACAAACTCATCGATGGGACCCATATAGGGAAGGTCCATGGTCTCTGTCAACGAGTGGCGAAGATGCACCCCAAGGGGAGACCCTAAAGATGTATTCAATTGTTCGATCCATTTCTGGTCACGAAGCTCGTCATCTAACCCAAGCGTCTCACCAAAAGATCTGTAGATATTTACCTTGAGCCCCTCAGAATAAACATCAACCACACAGTACCCAAGCTTAGCGGCATCATTCCTCCCAAACTCATCCGCAGGCTCTACCCTGAACATCTCCGAGAAATCTTGTCTCACGAAGCATGTCGAGAACAGGTTGTATATCTGGGTTCCGTGGTATTGCTTGTACCCGAATTGATGTACATGTCCCGCGAAAAACGCCTCAACATTGTGCCTTTTTAGTAGCTCCAAGAGCCACATCCTCTCAGGCAGATCGATGTTATCATAGTTAGCAGCTTCGTCTGGCTGGTAGAGATAGGGTGGATAATGACTGAATACAAGTATTCTTTTTCCCTTGTTCTCCTTGAGGTCCCTTTCTAGCCACTCTTTTTGCTGTTTTTCTTCAGGTAACCCAGAGTTCAGGACAGGGCTATTAATCAACACGAAATGGATGCCATTATAATCGAAGCTCTGATAGGTTGACCCATAATACTTCCTAAAGTCCCTGAAATAACCCTCATTCACTATATAGGCTGGTACCGTGGGGTTGTCCTTGTCCCCAATATCATGGTTTCCGGGCACATAGTAGACTGGAGCCCTGATACCCTCCATTATCTGGTTAGCCACATCTGAAGCGGAGCCATAAGTGGGAAGATGGGGAACAGGGTGAACAATATCCCCCAGATGAACAACCAAATCAGGGTCATATGAGTCAACTTTCCTTGCAATCCATCTAGCACGGTCATTAGTCATCAAGTTGGTCTTCCATGGGCTACTGCTCTCACCAGAGGGTCTGATATGGGTATCAGATATAATCGCGAACCTAAACAGGGGAGCTTCAGGCATCTTGATCATATTGTGTTGTGCATCTTTGGGATAAAACTATGGATTACCCAACAAGTTTGAACGATAACCTCATATGAACTCACTCCAACCACTATTTAGTGGTCTCTGATGCTTACATTCGCGATCATTGGGAAGACCAACGTTGGCAAAACCACCTTATTCAATGCTGCAACACTACTCAACGCTGAGATATCCAACTACCCATTCACGACACAAGAACCCAATATAGGCACAGCATACGTATGCGATATCTGTGTCTGCCGAGAACTTGATTTAGAAGATAACCCACAGAACAGCGCCTGTATCGATGGATGGCGCTACATACCAGTCAGGATTATCGATGTACCGGGACTAATCAAGGATGCTTGGAGAGGGAAAGGGCTTGGTAACAAGTTCCTATCAGCCATAGGTCAGGCAGACGCGTTGATCCACGTAGTAGATGCAAGTGGTTCAATAGATGAGGAGGGAAAGATCAGTAGCCCTGGAAGCGGGAACCCAGTTCAGGATGTAATGGATATCGAGATGGAGATAGAGTTCTGGATCAGCCACATCGTTGACAGGAACAAGCCCCAGATACTGCATGATATCGAGTACATCGGCATCGAGGAAGCTCTCAACAAGTCCCTAACAGGCATAAAGACAAGACCTTCTCATGTAGCCGAGGCGCTAAAACAAGCTGAGCTAGAGGAAAAGCCCTTCCCAGATTGGAGCCCAGAGGACACCGTAGAGTTCGCCCACAAGTTACTGCCCGTAATCAAGCCCACACTCATCATGGCAAACAAGATGGACCTACCCTCATCAGAGGAAAACCTAGAGAAACTCATTGAATACCATTCTCACGCCCTCGTGGCAGCCTGTAGCGCAGAGGCAGAGTTGGCGCTTCGATTAGCAGACAAGAGTGGTTTGATACGGTATATGCCGGGGCAGGAGACATTCAAGATACTGGACGATGACGCATTGACCCTTGACCAGAAGCAGGCTATCGACTATATCGAGCAGAAGGTCATGTACAAGTACATGAGGACAGGAATCCAGCAGGCCCTGAACACCCTCGCATTTAGGCTCCTTAAGATGAACATGGTATATCCTGTTAGTGATGACTCCAAGTTCAGCGACAACCACGGTAATGTTCTACCCGATGCGCATCTCATGGAGGATGGAGCCACCCCAATTGACTTGGCTGAGACGGTTCACACTCGCCTCAAGGAGGATTACATATTGGCTATCGACGCCCGCACCGGGCTTCGGTTGCCCAAGGATTACACACTGCGACACCGGGATATCGTACGGATAATGACCCAGAAACGGTCTCGTTCCAAGAAGGAATGATCTTAGTAGATTCTCTTTATTTGAATTGTTTTTCTTGTTTCTTTAGACAAGTGATAAATTCTCGTCGTCTTCTTTTTTCTCTCAATGTCAGACCAAATAAATATCTTAATCACATTTCACATCGCACGTGAGCTTGTCGAAAAGATAAAAGCCGTAGACCCACGAATCAAGATAATTTATAATCCAAGCCTACTGGGAAAACCACGTTACCCCAATGACCAACATGGAGCACCCATACAGAGAACACCAGAACAAGAAGACAAGTTTAAGCAAATGATGAATAAAGCCGAGATAATCTTCGGATATATCCCCCGGGAATACTCAGACATCAAGAGCCATTTTCCCCGCCTCAAATGGAATCAAAGCCCAAGCGCAGGCATAGGATGGCGCGTATTCAAAAGAGGTTGGACTGAAACAGACATAATATTCACCACCAACAGCGGAACACACGCTACTCCCTTGGCCGAGTTCTGCATGATGAGCATGCTCATCTATGTGAAGGACTACTTCCTCATGGCAAGCCAGAAGGAGAAACATCACTGGCAGCGAACCTGTGCAACAGAGCTGCGTACCAAGACCCTCGCCGTTGTAGGGCTTGGGTGGGTAGGTAGAGAGGTAGCTAGGCTTGGTCAATGCTTTGGTATGCATGTTCTGGGCAACAAGAGACACATTGAAGGGGTTGACCCAGCTTCATGTAACGCTGATAGGCTCTATCCATCAAGTGAACTGAAAACCATGCTCAGCGAAGCAGACTTTGTAGTCCTCATCTGCCCCGAGACAGAGGAAACCCGGGGAATGATTGGCGAAGACGAAATAGCCGCCATGAAAAAGGGAAGCGTCTTAATCAACATCTCCAGGGGGAGCATCGTTGACGAGGAGGCTCTGATAGCGTCCCTCAAGTCAGGGCATCTTGGGGGAGCAGCCCTTGATGTTGCTTCAAAGGAGCCTCTGCCACCTGAGAGCCCTCTCTGGGATATGCCTAATGTAATCATTAGCCCCCACTCAGCCAGCACTGCAGATAACGAGAACGAGAAGCTTACCGAGATATTCATCGATAACCTGCACCGGTATATCGAGGGGAAGCCCTTCAGAAACCTATTGAATAAAAAACTCCTCTACTAGTGGAGTCAAATTCTTCTTCTCAAAAATATTCCCTTGTCTCAGGTCTAGGCTATCTGGTCTCGGCTAATCCACGCTTGATTATTCCACAATATTCGACTAGTCTGCGACCAAGCAACTTGCATGCAGCCAATGCGTCCTCATCAGGCGTCTTGATACTCACAGCGCCATAATGCAATGTAACATCCCGTGAGACATAGTCTGGAATCCCGAAGGTAATCATCCCAAAGTTTAGTATAACCGACAACAAAGACATCAAAACCACCTCATTACCGCCACCAAGCCCACCACTGGAAGTAAACGCCACACCAACCTTACCATAGAGCTTCCCCCAGTAGCGCTTATGCAGCCTTGTGTTGATGAACTCATTCATCTTGACGCTCATAATGCCACAGTGGGTTGGGCATCCAAACGCTAATCCATCATATCCAGAAACCTTGTCCAAGTCAACTTCCTCAACCCGGCGAACCTCCACAACGCCACCCTGCTCCCTAGCCCCCTCAGCCACTGCCTGCGCCATCTTCTCAACGTTTCCAGTCAAGCTATCATAGGCAACAAGAACCCTAACAGAATCCAATGGAATACCTCAACCAAAACTATGTGCCTAAGGATAAAACACCATGGATTCAGCCATGGGGGCGGGGGGGGATAGCGCATCGCAGGCGAATCCAACCGTATTTTACATAAACCAGCCCCAAAAACGCCTCTTTCAAGATCAATCCTATACAAAAGTGTAATCCACGAACCGAGAAACATGCAACCATTGAGATGCCATAAATAGGATCAATCCACCTGCATAACCGATCAAATTGACGAGAAGCTTCAAAGACCTAACACGGGACGAGGAAACCCACGCCATGGCGCTCCACAAAGAAGCCATAGTAATAGACGCCAGCCTAGTAGGCTATAATGATTATGTTGGTGAAGACCTCTGGGTAGACGACCTCATAGCGGGGGGCATAACGGCATCAAACGCCACAGTATGCATGGGGACTCAGCTGGGTGAAGCCTTACGGGAACTCAAAAGCTACCATAGCTGGGCAAAACGAAGCGAGGAAAAGGCGCTAATCGCTACCTCAGCCAAGGACATAGAGCGAGCAAAGAAAACTGGAAAACACGCGGTAATCTTTGGTCCACAGGACAGCCAGTTCCTTGAAGGAACAATAGACTTCCTGAAGATAGCCTATGATTACGGCATCAGGATTATCCAGCTCACCTATAATTATCGTAACAGTGCTGGTGATGGATGCAGCGAAAAGAAACAAGCTGGACTCAGCAACTATGGATACGCACTGGTTGAGGAGATGAACAAGCTTGGAGTACTAATAGACCTGAGCCACACTGGAGACCCCAGCAGCGACGACGCAATAGAGGCTTCAAAGGACCCTGTGAGCTTCACCCACACATTGCCAAGGGCAAACACTCCAAGAGAACTCAGTGATTTCGCCAAATGGAACAACAAGTACATGTTCTATGGCGGCTGGACCAATTACGCTCTACGGAGGGCTAAGACTGATGAGCAGATACAGGCATGCGCTGAGAAAGGAGGCGTTATCGGTATCACACCCTTCTTCGCCAAGAAGTCCGGTAAGAGCACACTAACCGACGATATATTGGACCAGATCGATTATACCTCTGATTTGGTAGGTGCCAATCACGTTGGTTTCGGAAGTGATGTAGACTTCAACAGCACATTGGACCGGATGGCGTACATCAGTCAGCACCCCGAAAACATCGATAAGACATACTTCCCGGCACTGGACAAGGACTGGGGCTACGGATGGCTCAGATACATGCCAAATATCACAAAAGGCTTGGTAGCCAGGGGCTACTCAGACACAGAAGTCAAAGGCATCATAGGAGAGAACTTCTACAGGCTCTTCAAACGAGTCTGGAGAGGCTAAGCTCCTACTTTTTCCCATACCAGATGGGAGCTAAGCTTCATACCGCCCACCAGTTGCAGTGGTGTGCTCAGAGTCAACCTGTCATTAGATAACTCATAGTATCTTTCCTGCCTTTCACCGATCCAATTGGGGAATAGGCTCACCTCAATAACGTGCGTCACGGTATCCTCTGAGACCTCAAACCGTCCACTGTACGAGATATATCCATTAAACGCCTCGATCTTCTCCTCAACGGAGCCACCGCGGATGTCACCAGAGGCGAATTCGGTTCGCCCAGCCTTCATGAATGAGACAGACATGTATCCCTCAGAACTGTAGATGAGGTACCCTGTTCGTTTACCGCTCCTGTGGAGGTTTCCATCCTCTTTACGGGTCTCCACCGAGACCAGTCTCCAAGTGCCTATAAAATCCTCTAAAGCCAAATCTATTCAATGAAAATACGCGTGAATAATGATAAGAAGCTTTAGAAAATTAGTTGTTTGGGATTGCGATTAGCTCGCTCTTACGGACACCTACATGGCGCAGAGCCGTAACGTTCTTCGCCCTGTTATAGACATCGCTGGCTAGCTTACCAAGCACCATCTCGTGGGCGATCTGGTCAAAGGTCAAGTTCTCAGCCTTCTCCAATACGATCTCCTGCATAATCTTCCTGATAGCAAACTCCTGACTGGTCTTGATCCTGCTCTGAGTCATAGCCGTAACCACGATCTTAACCCTGTAACCATCAGTCGTTAGAACCCTGAAGAACCCGTCTATCTTTGTGCTACGCCTACGAACTAGGCTCCTAAGATAGTCCCTGAGGTACTCATGACCCTTGAAAACTGTCCGAGCCGTATGTCCCTCGATCTCGTCAACTTGGAAGTACATCTTCATGTATTCCTGACTGAAGTCGCCTGTTATCGCTGCTAGTGTGGTCTCGAAGATCCTGCCCATTACCTTGTCTGGGTCGTCGCTGGGGGTCTCGCCTACCTTGGTCTCGCCGAAGTATTGTGGGAGAATGATATCAAACCATTCTTTGCGGCGCCATTTGTCCCTTGTTGCTCTGGACAATTTGTCATTTTCTCTCCTAGTTCAGTGACTGGTACATGCAACCCAATCATATATAGGTTTTGAAAGAACGGGCACCTAGAAACCAATAAACACAACCTATGCCCCCCATACTTCATGAAACTCACAATAATCGTTAATGATGCACCCTATGGCATCGAGAAACCATGGAACGCACTCAGGCTAGCCTCCACCTCAGCCACAGAAGAGATAGGAATGAAGGTACGCGTATTCCTCATGGGCGACTCAGTACTCTCTGCCAAGAAGGGTCAGAAGACTCCCGATGGCTACTATAATATGGAGAAGATGCTTCGGTCGCTCGTCTCAAGAGGAGTTGAGGTGAAGACCTGTGGTGCGTGTATAGATACGCGGGGAATCACAGAATCTGAATTGGTTGATGGGGTCCAGAGAGGTAGTATGAAAATCTTAGCCACATGGGTTAAAGAGAGCGATAAGGTGCTCTCTTTTTAGACCTCTGCTAGGGTCTTTTCAGCAGCCTGTATACAGCTTAGCAAGTCATCAAGGGTACCTACAAGGCTACCGATGCTCCGATCCGAGACGATCTCAATTTCTAATATATTCTTCTTGACAGAGGTGATTATATGCATGCCATCAGGTGCGCCGAGATTATCGGGTGTAATTGATTTCTGGATTGCCCGCGCTGTAGCGCTGTCCTTGTATTTGATGGTTATCTTTGTACTGCTCTCTGTATCTGGCATAACCCATCAAAGGCTTTCCTGTGTTTATATGTTAAGCTAGATTCCGGCACCCATCTCTTATAGTGAAACTTATCTACAGTTTCAACAACTGTTTGTGATTATTATGGTCAAGGAAGTTGACTCGGTATTAAAAGTCGGCAAAGAACTCGCTGACTATATTGTTGGATTAAAATACGCGGACCTATCCCCGGATGTAACTCATCAAGCTAAAAGAGTGATATTGGATTCCCTTGGCACAATGTACATGGGCACAAGAAAAGAAGAAGCAAAGGGAATCACTGGGTTCCTCAAAGAAATAAATGCCCCCCGTGAATGCACCGTGGTAGGCACAGGAATGAAAACAAGCCTTCCATGGGCAGCGTGGGCAAACGCATGCTACGCTCAGGTTCACGACTGTAACGATGGACACAGAAAAGGAGCCGCCTTAGGTGGCTCACCACACCCCGGAAGAGTCGCCATACCAGCAACACTAGCCGTAGCCGAGAAACTCAAACTAGGAGGAAAAGATGTCATC
>Ga0272441_10000139_pt1 | contig 160471 bp, 150 predicted proteins | sample SSMProp6N_FD_193582 | JGI IMG/M metagenome (GOLD analysis project Ga0272441, IMG submission 193582) | Marine sediment archaeal communities from Little Sippewissett salt marsh, Falmouth, MA, United States - SSM-Prop-6N | ecosystem: Environmental > Aquatic > Marine > Wetlands > Sediment ...
GAAGGCTGTTTTGTCAGATATCGGTAAAGCATATGGGATATTCCGGAGCGGATGTTGCCCGATTCCTCGGTATCACGACTTCGGCGGTAAATCGTTTGGCCGTTTCTGAAGAGCTACCGGGAATAAAGAAATACCTTTAAGTTGTTTTGGAACCAGCGTCCCCTTTTACGGCACAGACAGGAGCGTAGGTGAATTGATGCAGGGCTTTTCAAGATATGAGAAATATAAGTACAGCGAGGTGGCATGGTTGGGAGAGGTGCCTGATCACTGAGTAACTGAAAGAAGTAAATTCATTAACACACAACCACGCCAACCTCGTGACCAGAAGAGATGCGGATTTCGGTGAGGCCCATTTGAAAGGAGTGAAACCGCTTTTTTAAAGATACCCGCCTTTATCCTGTGCCATTTGCTCGAACAGTCGGAAAGGTTGTTGAGGGAATAAACCACTGGATTTTTCAGGTTTCAGTTTTTTATTTAAGAGATCTTCCCATAACGACGCTACGGGATAGCATAAATTACATGATAGCGGGAACTTATTTATTTAAGCGTTTGCCTCTTATGAATAATCGCTTGCGGATCACCGCCTATCCGTAATTGACCATTAGTATCACCCGGAGTATATTGCAATATTTCTGTTTGATATAAGTTTCGGATTTTTGAACTCCAAACCCTGCATTTGATACCCGCTCGACCGCTGATGTTCATTTCCCCTGGAGAATGCAATGAAAGAGGTGAAACCAAGACCCCATTTCTTCAAAAAAAGAGATGGGGTTTTGTGTTTTCTGAAAGCCGAACGCTGATTGCGCTCATCGAAAAGGGTCATTTACACGGCTTGGTCCGATTTGGACCTCACTATTCACAAAACAAGACTTGAACCAATGGATGTAATGATTTTTGTTTACGTAATTCGTGAATAATTTTCTTGACATTAGAAACTGGAATGGATATCTCATTTAAGAGCAGGAAGCTTGAAAAGGAATTTTCTGATTACAAAGACCTCATTCGAAGGTATGGACCGGAGCAGGCAAAGAAGATTCAACAGCGCTTGTTTGAACTTCAAGCCGCAGAAAATCTCGACACCCTGTGGAGCCTGCCCCAGATTCGATCGCATGAATTAACGGGGAATCTTGCAGGACAAATCTCTCTGGACATCAAGCATCCCTACCGGCTACTCATAGCACCGGATTATAAAGACCCACCTCAAAAAGAGGACGGCGGCCTTGATCGGGCAAAAATAACAAAAGTGAAAATCCTGAGAGTGGAGGACACACATGGCTGAAGCAAAAAAGCGTGCTTTCAGGCCGAACTACGCGGTGCCCCCTGGAGAAACCCTTAGTGAAACCATTAAAGCCCTGGGTATGAGCCAGGCGGAATTGGCACAAAGGACCGGACGCCCTAAAAAGACCATTAATGAGATTATTAAGGGGAAGGCCCCTATTTCCGCTAACACAGCCATACAGCTTGAGAGGGTCCTGGGGATTCCCTCGTCTTTCTGGAACAACCTTGAGCGAAACTACCGGGAGACCCGGGCGCGAATCAGGGAGGAGTCGCAACTTCAATCCCAGATTGATTGGCTCAAGACCTTTCCTCTGACATCTCTAATCAAAAAGGGATGGCTGCCGAAAGTTAAATCTGAGATGGAAAAATTAAAGGCCCTGCTGAATTTCTTTGGGGTGGCAGGCGTCAACGAATGGCAGGTTCTTTGGGAAAAACCCGGAGCGGCCTACAGAAAATCTTTAGCTTTTCAGGGCAAACCGGCTGCGGTAGCTGCATGGTTGCGGAAGGGGGAACTCGAAGCGCATGAAGCCCAATGCGGCCATTTCAGTAACAATGCCTTTCGAGAGGCACTGGGGAGGATTCGGAGGATAACGAAAGAACCCCTGGACATCTTTGAGCCTGAAATGAAAAGACTTTGTGCCGGTGCGGGTGTTGCTGTCGTCTTTGTTCCGGAATTGCCGGGCACCCACCTTTACGGCGCCACCCGATGGATCGGGAAATCAAAGGCCCTGATTCAACTGAGCCTTCGCGGCAAAAGCGACGACCATCTTTGGTTTACTTTCTTTCACGAGGCGGGCCATATTCTTCTTCATGGAAAAAAGGATGTCTTTATCGAAGCAAAAGGCGAAGGGTGCAGGGAGATCGGGGGCGGCGTAAAAGAGCAGGAAGCAAATCGTTTTGCGCAGGATATCCTGATTCCGCCGGGGAAATACCGGGCCTTCGTTGCCGGAGGCATTTTCCATGAGGCGGATATAGAGGTGTTCGCGGATAGGATCGGTATCGCCCCAGGCATTGTGGTTGGCAGACTCCAGCACGATAAGGTCATCCCCTTTTCCACAAAAGTAAACGGACTGAAAAAACGATTCGAATTTCGAGAAGAGGATTCAAGACACCGAAAGCCACTCGACCGCTGATGTTCATTTCCCCTGGAGGATGCATGAAAGAGCTGAAACCAAAACCCCATTTCTCGAAAAAAGAGATGGGGTTTTGTGTTTTCTGAAAGCCGAACGCTGATTGCGCCCATCGAAAAGGGTCATTACTCCGGCTTTGTCCGACTTGGACCTCACAATTCACAAATTAAGATGTGACCCCAGAGATTAACCCCGTCATTCGAGCGTTCCGATCAAAGGCGGAAATTATCCAATTGGCTGATGACCTTGACATTTCCCCGGGCATCGTGCCGGCCGATTCCAGTTCCTGACCGGCAAATGGAATTTTTTCAAGGATCTGATCCGAAAATTGGAATGGATTTCCTGATTTGAAATATCAAAAATTCTCCTCAAAAAACAAAACGCCCGAAAACGTCTGCAGAAATTCACAGGTGAAGTTGCAGGCGAAGTCACGGGTGAAGTCCTACGGCTGCTGTTAAATACTTGTAAACTCGTCGATGACCCGCTGAGAAACGGAAAACCACATTTGCATAAAATGTCCGGCCAATTCAGAGATAGAGATATTTACTGCGCGCATTTTTTCAAATTCGAACAGATAATCTCTGTGATCTCTGGGGGCTCTGTGAGAGACAATCCTGCTTTGAGGTCAAGGAACCAAAAACGAGTTGCGCAAAAAGGGCGGGAAAGGGATTATTAAAGATCTGAGCCCCGTTACATGAAATTGTTTAGCGGTTTTGCTGGGATGACAAATCAAGCTAGTCAACAACGTCCCCCAATCAACGAGTTTGCAATATCACGAATTAACTTGACTTTTTCTGTTTTACTTTGCTAAATGAAGCAATATTCAATTAAAAAAATATTCCATTTTAATATCATTTTTTAACATCGTATTTGAAAAATGGCCAAGGCAGGTTTTTAACAGGATTGGCCTGATTTTTTATGGGCCTAATTTACATATAGTGTAATTTTGATTTAGCTCATGGTTCCGATCACTTTGATGGCGACTTATGAAGCGATTGAGCAATAAATCCGGGGAGATCAAAAACCCGAATGACCTCTATGAGGAGTACGCACGTCCTGTCAGGAATAGATTGATGGAGTATCGCGAAAGACGTGAACTCATATTCCTGGCGGAACGTCTCGGATTCAGTTCTCCCAGATTGACCGAAATGATCACTATGAACAGAAACGGAGAATATAAGCGGAAAATCACCCCCTATTACCTGGCCAAGTTCATAGAAAACGATGTCATCAGTGTTCCGGAAATACTCCACGGGAAAAAGCTGGATGACCTACCCGAGCGACCCCGCATGTTTTTCGAGCGGATGATGATCCCCAGAAAAACCCTGCAGGGGGTCATCGAAGCGCGGGCCCGCGGCATCGATGTGGATCGCCTGTTGGAGGGAACCCTTGACCGGGAGGGGCGGTAAGATATTTCAATGAGCAATAACCAATGATCAATGGCTGGTGAACAATGAAAAAGGCGCCCAGAGAAAACGTTGTTTATGAAAAGGCCTATGCCTTCGCGGTGAACGTTGTAAAGTGCGTTCAAGGTCTCACTTGAGAAAAGAAGGAGTTCATTCTGTCAAAGCAACTCATACGAAGCGGAACGTCTATAGGGGCAAACCTTTCAGAAGCGAACGGTGCCATTTCCAAGGCAGACTTTTCAGCTAAAGTGTCTATTGCCTACAAAGAATGCCTGGAGACCAAATATTGGCTGAGGCTTCTCAAGGATACGGGGTATCTGGAGGAGAGTGTTTTTGACGGGCTTCATAGTGATGCGGATGAAATCGCAAGAATACTCTTCTCAATCCTTAAAACGACCCGAATCTCAAAAAAAATTGATCCTTGTTAATTGTTCCTTGCTAATTGTTCATTGCTCCCTGCTCATTGCGAACTGTTCACTGATCATTGCTTTTTGCTTTCTGAGCATTGTACATTGAACCTCGAATCATGATAAAGGTAAGTCAAGCGGAGACCTGACCCCTTTTTTGAAAATATCAAAAAGAAGGATTTCGTCCTTACCCTCGGCCGCTATGTGGGAGCACCGCCCCAGAAAGACGACGGTGAACCCTTCGAGGATAAAATGGCGCGGCTGACAGCCACTCTCAAAGAGCAGTTCGCCGAAGGCACGCGCCTGGAGGCGGAAATCCGCAAGAATTTGGCAGGACTGGGTTATGAGTTGTAAACACAAGGTTGGGGACCAACATGGCTAAACCGCCGCTTAAGGAAAGCGAAACCGTTGAATTGAAAAAGAGCTTGGCTGAACTCAAGCAGGGACTGGTTTCCATGGCCGCCATTTTGAACAAACACCAGGCCGGAACCCTGTGGTTCGGGGTGCGCAATAACGGCGTCATTGCCGGTATCGACGCCAACGAAAAAACCCTGCGCGACCTGTCCCAATCCATTGCCGCCCATATCGAGCCCAAAATCTTTCCACGGATTTCAGAAGTTACTATCGATGGCAAACGATGTATTAAAATTGAGTTCGCCGGTGATGAGACGCCATATTTTGCTTACGGCAGAGCCTTTATGCGGGTGGCCGATGAAGACCGTCAGTTGAGCGTCAAACAACTGAAAAAATTGATTGCCGCGCAAAGTCGGGAATCGCTGCGTTGGGACAACCAACCCGGCAAATTCACCCTGCCCGGTCTGGACCAGGCCAAAATTAAGCGCTTTGTCGAGCGCGCAAAACTTTCCTTGGATACGCCGGAAAACGCCCTTTCCAAGCTTGAATTGATCAAAAATGGGAAATTGCTCAATCCGGCCAGGCTCTTTTTCGGCATCAAGCCCATCCAACTCAGATGCGCGGTTTTTCTGAGCACCGAGAGTTCGACCATCATCGATCGCCACGACTTTGACGGCGACATTCTTGAACTGATTGAAGAGGCCCAGAAATACATCCTCAAAAATATCCATATCGGCATGCGAGTTGATGGGTTGCGCCGCGTGGACGTGCCGGAGATCGCGGTCGAAGCCCTGCGCGAGGCTATCATCAACGCTTTCTGTCACCGCGACTACTACGACCCTGATTACATTCAGATGGCGATATTCAAAGATCGCGTGGAGATCCGCAACCCCGGCACATTATACGGTAACCTGACCATTGAGGATCTGCGCAAAGGCAACGTTTCCCAACGCCGCAACCCATTGATCGCCGATCTGTTTCGGCGCATCGAAATGGTGGAGGCCTGGGGCCGCGGCATGCCCCTGATCCTTAAATATGCGCCGGATGTGGTGTTTCGCGAAATCGGCAATCTGTTCATCGTCTCCTTCAACCGCCCCTCCTTTTTGGAGCAGGAGGGTGAAGGGGAACAGGCTACCCAAGAAACTACCCAAGAAACTACCCAAGAAAAAATCATGGCCAGTTTGCGTGCCGAGCCAACCTTGACCCGCAAGCTGCTTGCCCAACGCCTGAACATCTCGGAAGACGGGGTTAAATATCACCTGAACAAACTCAAGGCGGCGGGTAGAATCCGACACACAGGGCCTACCAAGGCGGGACGGTGGGAGGTCATTGAGGATCAAGTGGATTTGTCCGGTGACGTTGGGGGTGAGGATGAGTGAGTGGCGAACCGTTCCTCTATCCTCAATCTTATCTGAAGGGGGAAGAATTTCTCATGGTATCGTTCAGCCTGGGGCGCACCAGGCGGATGGTGTTCCTATTCTGTGGGTTTCGGATATAAGAGATAGCCGGATAGCGGTTGAAAATCCGTTGAGGATTTCACCAGATATCGAATCCTCCTATGCATGGGCTCGATTGTGTGGAGGTGAAAGGTTTAAGGTGCCAAACCAGCATCTCAAGTTGGGGTGGCGCAAGATGCAGGCCTCAGATATTTGTCCTAGCGCGGCGGAGCCGCGTTGTATAAAATCGAGAAGCGATTTTATGGGTACCCTCAACATCATAGACTGGTGCGCCAAAAATGGTAACCCGCCACCGGTCTGGGCTGAACAGGCCGGTTCCGTATATGTGGCCTTTCAGCCTGCCTCTCTGCCTGACGTCCTGACAGGAGCCGCACAAGTCACCGCACATGTTGGCGCTAAGTCGGGACCAAGTCGTGTCCAGGTTGAGACCCAACGCACGGGTGAAGTCGCAGGTGAAGTCACAGGTGAAGTCCAGCGTCTGTTGGCAACATTTATCAACTCTCCAATGACCCGTTTAGAAGCGCAGAAAATCCTGGGTTTGAAAGGCCAGGCAAACTTTAGAGATCGCTACTTACAGCCCGCATTGAATGCTAAACTCATTGAGATGACCATCCCGGACAAGCCCCGAAGCAGCAAGCAGCGATATCGGCTGACGGAAAAGGGAAGGGATTTGTTGGCCAGTTCAGGAACGGAAATTCCATAGAATGTTTAAGATCCCGAAACGGCGCCTCAACTTGGGGTTGCGCAAGTTAATGACCTCTGGTCTTTGATTAATAGCGGCGGAGCCGCGTTGTATAAAATCGAGAAGCGATTTTATTAATTGAAATATCGAAGAGCTTCCCACTTTTTCCTGGAGGAAACGTTCAATGACATATGACAAGGATAAAGTCGATGATATGGCCCTTGCCCTTCTCTATCTGACGACCTTTGAAGAAAAAGGATTGGGCGTCAGGGCCTGGAAGGGGATGGATTGGGGTGTCCTGGACCGCCTGCATGAGAAAGGATATATCGGCAACCCCAAATCAAAGACCAAATCCGTGCCCGTGACGGAAAAAGGGGCCGAAAGGTCCGAGGAGTTATTTAAGAAGTATTTTGTCGTCTGAGCTGGATGGTGTCTTTGAGGCGGTATTGAAAGATATTCGGATACATGATTTGGCCCGACTTGGACCTCACAGTTCACGAAACAAGATTTGAACCCGATTATAAGCTCTTCATCCGTTCAGGGAGAGCAACAAGAAAGTCGAGATTAAAATGGAGAAAAAGGTGACGGATTTTCCAATAGCGCATATCGAAAACCGTATCCTTCTGATTCGTGAACACAAGGTGATGCTTGATCGGGATTTGGCAGCGCTTTATGGCGTTGAGACAAGGGTTTTAAATCAAGCTGTCCGGCGAAATAAAAAAAGATTTCCGCCGGATTTCATGTTTTCTCTAACACGTGAGGAGATAAGGAACATATCACAAATTGTGATATGTTCAGAAATCAAGCATGCCCGGAATGTGAATGTTTTTACTGAACAGGGCGTTGCCATGCTTACCCCGTGAAATGCGAAGCCTGTTTAACCGGGGCTGTCCAGTGTGCTGAAAAGCAAAAGGGCCATCGAGGTCAACATCGCTATTCAGAACTCATTTTTTGATTTTATAGCGGTGAGCCTGCCGGCTGTCTGTCATGCGGAGCCGCGTCTTATAAAATCGTGAGGCGATTTTATCATGATGAAGACATTCAGGTCATTTTCAAGGCGATCCAGGAGCTCATCAAAGTATCGGATACGCCAAGGAAAAAGATCGGATTTGAAGTGAAAGAGCCAAAAGCCAAGTACGGGAAGAAATCGAAATAAATGGCTCATGCTACTTAAAAATCGACATCTGGTGCATCAGATTATCATGGGGCCATGAAGGGGCTGACCAGAAATGAACCGTCCAGGTCAACATTGATATTTGTGGACAAAACGGTATGAGTCGGCTCACCAAGATGATCACCCGAAACGGGAACGGAGAATACAAGCCGAAGATCACCCCCTATTACCTGGCCAAGTTCATAGAAAACGATGTCATCAGTGTCCCGGAAATACTCCATGGAAAAAAGTTAGGTGATCTCCCCGAGCGACCGCGTATGTTTTTCGAACGGATGATGATCCCCAAAAAAACCCTCCAAGGGGTCATCGAAGCGCGAGCTCGGGGCATCGACGTGGATCGCCTGTTGGAGGAAATTCTTGATCGGGAGGGGCTGTGAAAGGTTTAAATTGCCAAACAAGCACCTCAAGTTGGGGTGGCGCAAGATGCTCGCCTCAGATATTTACTTTCTAGCGGCGGAGCCGCGTTGTATAAAATCGAGAAGCGATTTTATTTGGCGAGTGGGTAAATTAAATGTCGAGGGACGTCAGCCTGATCACTGATCATTGCTTTTTGCTTTCTGAGCATTGCACATTGAACATAGATTCATGATAAAGGTATATCAAACGGAGACCTGACCCCATTTCATGGCTTGGTCCGAACAGGGCCGTGCGCCCGAGTTAAGCTTTGAGCCTCTGTGCTCAGTGATTTCATGGGAAATGGGGCAACATTGTCAACAACGACCCTGAGAATGGAAAGCCTCACAAACGCCTCAAACACGGAATTACTTCATGAAAGCCTTAATAGATCCATGCCCAATGTCTCAAAAAAGTGGAAAAGGGGCGCTAAAAAGTTTAATGTGCCAAACTGGCAACTCAAGTTGGGGTGGCGCAAGATACAAGCCTCGGGCATTCACCGAGCGAGGGATGACCGTGCTGTCCAGGTCAATATCGATATTCAGGACGGGTTTCTTGATTTTATAGCGACGGGACCGCGTTATATAAAATGGCAACGTGATTTTATGGGGGATAAGTCAATGTCGACTGGGCTGTCTCCTGAATCTTTGAAACGGTTTGGAGCGCAGGTTCAGGATCTTTGACGAAAGATCAATTGAAATAAAGAACGTCTCTCTTCCTTTTTTTGTTTTATTATGTATTGTCAATCTCTGTGATCCCAGTGCGCCTTTTATTCGCCAACGCTTTGTGGCGAATTGTGATAGACAAAAGAGAACCTGGGTTTTCGCGGACGCTGATTTGAAATGCAAAGAGGGAGATCCTTATTCATGGACGTCTCTCGCTTGCAATATAGCATTTACTATTATAGTTACTGATATAAATTTCACCCAACAAATCCGATGGGGGCAGACGTAACGGCTAATAAGAGCACTCCGACGCTTATTCGCGGCATCCGGGAAAAGGCAGGCTGGACCCAGGAAAAACTGGCGCAAGAGGTGGGTGTTTCCTTTTTAACAGCGAATAGCTGGGAACGCGGCAAACATAACCCGCAGCTCTACCTTTTTAAAGAAGCTTATGGAACTAGCTGCAGAACCATCTGTCTCCAAACAAAACGGTAATTCATAAGACTCTTTACCGTCTCACATGCACCGAATGGAAGGATATTGATGACATACAAATTCTCCGGACATGAAACTTTCCCTTGCCGCTATGCCTGGCTTCCAAAGGCTGTAGGGGCCCTGCAAGAAAATCGACAGCTGTTTTCAGACCTGGATTCTGCAATGGTGATCCTTGGAGTCGGTAAAAATATGGTCCGTTCGATACGTTTTTGGATTGAAGCAACAAAAATGGCAAAGCCAGACGGTAAAGGTGAATTCGTCGTTTTCCCCATGGGAGAAAGGCTATTAGGAGACTGCGGGTATGATCCTTATTTAGAGGATATCCAGACTTTATGGCTGATTCATTGGAACCTATCTACGAGGATAAATGACCCAATTTTTGCTTGGGATTTCCTCATGAATCGCTGGCATGAACCTGAGATTTTTCCCTCATTGGTTTTGAAAGCTTTTGAAAAAGAGGCTGCTTTACAAAAGAGAAAATTGTCAAAAGTCACCCTTAAGCAACATTTAGACATTTTTATACATACTTACCTTCCTACCCGTGGCCTTAAGGGAACTGTGCAGGAGGAAAATCTGGATAGCCCTTTGATCGAACTCGACCTAATTCGGCATATTGGCGAAAGGACCATCAATGAACAGGATGCGAAAAGGGAGCCTGTTTATACTTTCAATCGGGAGCCAAAACCGTCGATTTCTCAATATCTTTTCGCTTATTGTCTAAATGATTTCTGGAATGCACGTTTTGCCGATGAAAACACACTGGCCTTCAGGCATGTTGCTTATGGTCATGGCAGTCCAGGGCAGGTTTTCAAGCTTCCGGAGCTGGAAATATTGGAATATTTGACAAAAATCGAATTTACCACTAACGGAGCCCTGAGCTTCCAGGAATCCGCTCACTTACGTCAAGTGCGAAGACACAAAAATCTTAATTGGACTGACCTGCTAAACTCAATTTATCAGGCAGAGGTAACCAATGCCTAAGAAAAATATGGCAATAGCCGACCTATTCAACATCAAGACGCGTTTCCTTCGTTCAGTTCATCTTGAAAGGGATTTTGATTCGCCGGAAGGCTGTGCAGGATATATCGTAACCGATCATACGAAACTCTGTTTGAAACGCCTATCTGAAGGTCTGATGCCAGGCTCAACAAGGCGTGCCTGGCGCTTGACTGGAAATTATGGAGCAGGCAAATCAAGCTTTGCCTTGCTGCTTGCTTACTTATTTTCAGACCATCGCGAAAACCTGCCTAAAACATTGCAAACTGCTATTCGGTTAAACGGGGAAACAAATGAAGAACTCCGTCTGATACCGGTTCTGATAACTGGTTCACGTAAACCTTTAGGAACAGCCTTGCTGTCAGCTTTGAACAGTACAATTACCAGGATCTACACAAATGGTTCCAATGCAAAATTAACCAGACAAATTGTCCAAATCGTGGAAAGTGGGCAGGAACCCTCGGACAATGAGGTTGTTGATATTCTCTGCCAGTTATCAAAAAAGATCAAATCGGATTCTAAGGGCAGCGGCATTCTTCTGGTTCTTGATGAACTCGGAAAATTCTTAGAATATGCGGCAATGCATCCGGAAAAACAGGATGTTTACATATTGCAACGATTGGCGGAATCAGCAGCGCGAAGCGATGGTGCATCTTTGTTTGTCATTGGGTTATTGCACCAAGGATTCAACGCCTATTCCGATTATCTTGATAATGCTTCAAAAAGGGAATGGGAAAAGATAGCCGGACGTTTCGACGAGATTCTCTTCAACTACTCTTTGGAGCAGATTGTCGTTCTTATAAAATCGGCTTTGGGAATCAGAACTAAAGGGCTTTCTCAGAATCATCATAGAAAAGCTGTCAGCCAGATGCAATTTGCAATCGATAACGCCTGGTATGGTATTGTACCGGACCGGCAAAGTTTGACAAATATGGCTGTTGGGCTGTTTCCATTAGATCCCCTAGTGCTTCCGGTAATGACTCGCATATTTCATAAGTTCGGGCAAAATGAACGGTCATTATTTAGTTTCATCCAGTCCTCAGAACCTTTCGGACTCCAAGCATATTCCCTGCAACCGCTCAAGAATGCTCAACTTTATCGAATTTGCGATTTTTACGATTATCTTCGGACTAATCTGGGCCATCGACTGACTCTGAATAATAGTCAGACCCATTGGAATGCAATTGATTCAATTATACAGGGATATAGATATGACGATAATCTGGAAGTCCAGATCCTAAAGACCGTAGGTCTGCTGAACTTGCTTGATTTTAATGATCTGCTTTCGACAGAGGAAATAGTGGTGCGGGCGGTAGCAGGAACGCAGAATGATCTCAGTAAACGAGTGAGGAAACTGATCGCTAAATTGAAGAGTAAAAAGGGACTTCTATACGACCGTGGTATCTCAGGGGGGCTTTGTCTCTGGCCGCACACCAGCGTTGACCTGGACAAAGCATATAGTGAAGCATCACGTGCGGTTGGTAAAATCCACAAGGCCAGTGAAAAAATCACGGCATATCTCGATCCAAAACCAATCGTTGCTCGAAGGCATTATATAAAGACAGGGAATCTACGCTATTTTGACGTTCATTTATTGCCTGCGTTTGAATTCAACAAACTTCCTCAACTACCTCTCAGTGATTCTGATGGTACTATTTTTGTCGTACTTTGTGACAGCCAACGCGAAAGGGAACTTGCTCTCCGAACTGCCGAATCAAATGATAACTATAAGCGCCCAGAGATCATAATAGCTATTCCCAGCCCTTTAAATAATGTGTCAGGCTATCTTCAGGAATGCATCTGTTGGGACTGGATCGGAAAGAACATTCCTTCCTTGAACTCCGATCCCTTTGCTAGGGAGGAAGTTTCACGGCAGACAAAAGCTGCTAAGGCAAATCTTGAAAAACGCATTCGAGACTTGGTGGATCTGCGCGGATATGCGGGGCATATTGAAATTACCTGGATGTCTGAAGGTAAACATCTGGCCATTCCCTCTGGCAAGAAATTACTATCTCATCTTTCGGATGTTTGCGATATTCTTTTTAGCAATGCACCTATAATCCGAAATGAATTGATCAATAGGCGAAACATTAGCTCTGCTGCCGCCGCAGCCCGCATGCGTCTGATGGCGAGAATGCTGGAGATGGAAACCCAGCCGAATTTAGGTATGCTCGAAAAAAAACGGCCACCTGAAATGTCAATATACCTATCCATTTTAAGGAGCGGTAATGTTCACGTTGAAAAAGGGGCGACCTGGCAAATTCAAGAAGTTCCTATCGACGCAGACCCGTGCCGGTTAGTTCCTGTTTTGACTCAGATCCACCGGATTATGACAGATGAAATTGATACAAAAATCACCGTTTCGGAGCTGTTTGACACACTGCGCCGACCCCCATACGGAATCCGTGACGGGCTTCTGCCTCTCCTTCTGGCTATTTATTATGTAGCGCATCGACAGGACATCGCTATGTTTGAAGACGGTTCTTTCTTGCGTGAGATAAAGGAAGGCGAATTGCAGCGGCTGACCAAAGAACCCGAGCATTTTGAGATACAATACTGCAAAATCCAAGGCGTTCGTGCAGAAGTTTTCAATAGACTCATACGGGTTCTGGGATTAAAGAAAGTGCCTGATCGCGCATCCGAAATCCTCGATGTCGTCCAACCGCTTTGCGTTTTTGTGGCAGATCTTCCAGAGTATGTGCATAATACCAAGAGATTATCTGAAGGGGCGATCGCTCTCCGCGATAAGATATTATTAGCGCGTGAACCCGCCCCTTTGCTGTTCCGTGACTTACCAATAGCATGCGGATTTGATCCGTTTAAAATAGATGGTGATATCAATGATGCCTGTATACAGAAATTCGCCGAGAAACTTAAGACTTACCTTCGAGAACTTGAGAATTCATATATGGAATTGCTTGAGCGGTTGAGATTGAATATTAGGGATGCTTTTGATATCTCAGGCACAACACGTCATTTCAAGAAGTCATTATTCGAACGCGCATCTGCATTGCTTGTTAGTATCACTGAGCCTAAGCTCAAAGCATTTGGGCTACGGCTTATTGATAGTAATTTATCTGATAACAAATGGATCGAGTCAATTGCCAGTTTCGTTACATCGAAACCGCCATTTCGTTGGTACGATCAACAAGAACTTGTTTTTCAGGAGGAGCTCAAGGTATTGGCTTCAAGTTTTAAGCGTGTTGAATCTATCCATTTCGCACAAAGTTCTGCAACTAAAAGATCTAAAGGAATCCGTCTCTCGATCACTCAGCATAATGGAATTGAACGCGATAAGGTGTTGTTCTGTAATCCTCAAGAAGAGCAAATTTTGTCTGAAATCCGGGAAAAGATACAGAAAATTATTCGTAAGCACGGTCGTATAGGATTAGCCGCAGCGTCACAAGCGGTTTGGGACGAGCTATGCGATGATCTGAAAGAAGGCGAGATAAAACCATGACTCAAGGTGTCCGTCATATTCTCAGTCTATCAGGTGGTAAGGACAGCGCTGCCTTGGCCATCTATCTTCGGGATAGAGTAAAGGAGATTGAGTATATTTTCCATGATACAGGAAAAGAGTTGCCAGATACAATCGATTACCTTTCCCGGCTAGAAGCTTATCTTGGGAAAAGGGTTATTCGAACGACAGCTAATACAAGTTTCGACAAGCTTCTTAGAGTGTATGGTGGGATGCTGCCTTCGAATCACCGCCGTTGGTGCACCAGAATGCTAAAACTTAAGCCATTTGAGGAATATGTCGGTAACGGTCTGGTAAAAAACTATGTAGGGATTCGTGCAGATGAAGAGCGGGTAGGTTACATCAGTCATAAACCTAACATAGAAGCGGTTTATCCATTTCGTGAAGATGGGATTGATTATGATGCCGTCGTCCGTATCCTGGAAGAGTCTGGCCTAGGGATGCCACTTTATACTGAATGGGGTCGGACAAGATCCGGATGTTTTTTTTGTTTCTATCAGCAGAAAATTGAATGGGTCAGATTGAAGCAAAAATATCCAGATCTGTATGAACAGGCAAAAGAATACGAAAAGCCCAACAAAATCAACGGCAATATATTTTATTGGAGTCAGAATGAATCTTTGGAAGAAATCGAACGCCCAGAACGAACAGCTGAAATAATCGCTAATTGGGAAAAAATGCAAGAACGGCTGCTGGCTAAACGTTCAAAAAGAAGGCTTGTTTCAGTATTGGCTGGCTATGAGTTAAAAGATGACCGGCCACGAAGCTGCCTGATGTGCTCTTCATAACTACTCACAGGAGGTGCGATGAAACGCGCAGAAGACTGGATACGTTTTCTTCGAAAATATGGTCCCATTGCTCGCAACGGGAACATGTTTGATGAAGATATTATACGCACTTCCATGAGGACTGGCATTGCCCCGATTACATTTGAACATCCTCTGATAGAGCGGCTTATCAGTTGTTTCGATCCTTTCAGTGACAGCTTAAAATCTGTGATTCTCACCGGCGCTGCTGGTGACGGGAAAACACATCTCTGCCGACAAGTGTGGGAAAAACTTGGTGGAGACTGTGAAGTTTGGGCCTCAGATGAGCCATATGTACAGACGACAATACAGCATTCTCGTAAAGGACTGATCCAGATACATATCATACGTGACCTCAGTGCTTGGGTTCCTCAACAGGGAATGGTATGGCCTGCCGCGAAAGAAGACTTAATTGTTAGATTCTGCAATCTTCTGTTTATGGGTGACCCTAATGAATTATTCTTGATCGCAGCCAATGATGGCCAATTAATAGAGACTTGGCGACGTTTAGATGCACACAAAATAGCGATGAAGGTGAGCGCCCTGTTTGAGAAACTTCTTGTCGAAGATAAGGAGGAAGATCCGAGCGTCCGACTCAAATTTTTTAATCTCAGCAAGATAAGTTGCGCAGAACTGTTTGAGCAGGCATTAAAGGCCATAATCTCCCATGAGCGCTGGAAAGATTGTTTTGAGGGCGAGAATGGAGAGTCGATAACATTTGGGAGACAGTCACCCATCAGGAAAAATTATGAACTGCTTTGCGATTCATTAGTGCGGGAACGGCTAAAGACACTTTTTGATCTATGCGATTACAATGACCTGCATGTTCCCGTACGGGAGATCCTCCTATTATTGGCGAATGCTATTCTGGGCCATCCCGATTGTGGCGGGAGGCTGATGATTCCAAATGACGTGGCCAGAGTCATCAATTCTGGTACGGTATCCAAAGCAAGTCTATATAATAATATTTTTGGCGGCAATTTGTCTGTAATCAGCCAGGATTCAATACCGGTCTTCAACTATTTCAATCTTTTCAGGATCGGGCGTGAAACAACCAACCGTATTGATAATCTCCTTATTTATGGCGAAGAAGATGAACAATTTCAGCCGGTTTTTGCTCAGCTCATCGGTTCAGATTCTTTTTATGGAGCCAATGCAGCATACCACTCGGCAAAACGAACCTATATAGAAGGTGCTGACGAAGATAATGAATCCTATAAAACCTTTCTAGATCAATTAGTGGCGCACCGACGCGCGTTGTTTTTCAAAATTCCACATGATCAGGAAGATGCGTTGGGGTTATGGGAACTTACGATCTTCAGATACGCTGGTGAGTTTAGAAAGAAAGTCTTTCATGCGCTAAAAGAAGGGCATAAGGTCGAAAGACGTATCCTTTCGAGACTGGTAAAAGGACTCAACCGCATATGGGTGGGGATGCTTGTTGACGATGACCGAGAACTCTACTTGGCGACAGGGCTTTCTTTTTCGAATGCTAGGGTCAGCCGTATCTTGGCAGAACGGATATCGGTTAACCCGCGATTGGGACAGAAGGTGGATATTATCCTGAAAAATAACAAACCCGTTTTACTTGTAGCTCTATCAAAACATATTACCTGCACTTTTCAATTGAGCCTTATACGCTATGAATTTTTGAGTCGTGTGGCCGATGGCGCATTGCCCAATAGTTTCTCAAAAGAATGCTATGAGGATATCATGTCCTTCAAAAGCCAGGCATTGGCGGCTTTATCACGGCGTCGCGACGAAGACGAAGAGGAAAAAGATGAAGACCTTGTTTTCCGGCTTCTGCGTATCGACGAACATGGCAATCCTATAGAAGAATCTGTGGAGGCTCTGGATGTCTGAGTTTTTAGCCCAAGAAAATATTGTTCCCCGACCCTACCAAAGTGACCATCAGAATATTTCACCTTGGCTAGACGAACAGATATGGGGACACCGGATCTGGGACTCACAAACTCCCTGGTTGTTATTTCTTGAGTTTTTGACGGTTGCTGAAGGCTGTTTGCGTGAGAACAAGCTTTTCGATGAAAAAGGAGTATATTATCCCACGCAGTTTCGTCCTTATCGGCGACTCTACCTTCGGAATATTCTTTTCAATAATGAATGTATTTTTAGAATCGATAAGATTTATAGCGATAGCCGTAGAGCCTGGAAAGAATGGTTCGAGAAGATAGAAAAGATTGCGCAAGGTGTCCCTAATCGAGATTTTACATACCTGCAGGATAGATTCCCGACTTTCCATGATTTCGCTGCTTTGATTGCGACTCTCAGAAATACAGCAGTCGAGAGCAATACCAACCGGAGATGGTCGTCCAGATTCATCTTTCCATTCGGATCATACACCCTTTATGAAGACCTGAATTTGAAGTCCGGACGTCCTTCTCGGGAATATATTAACTTCGGGCGCACAGGCGAACTTCTCTATCTGATGTTATGTAGATCTAGATACAATGAAGATATCCGCAGTCCGGTAGAGGATGCTCTTAAAGGAAAAAACCGCCTAAATAGCCTAATTCGATTGCTTCAACCTAATGAAAGTGAAGATTTACAGCTAAAGGGATATAGCTATCTGCCTTATAAGCGGCATCCCTCTTTTGATCTGCTTGGGGAGGATTGGAATAGCATCTTTAATATGGGGCTTCCTGCATTCGATGCGTTTCAGCATTTGGTTCAGCTGGGTTCATTTCATATGATGTTGTATCAATTAAGGACAGCTGTATGGTTTTGCTCCTATGGTAAAAAAGTTAGATTTATATGCGAAGCTATTGCTCCCAAAAAGACGTTAATTAGGGAATTATCTATTATAAATTATCAAGAGAACAATGTATTGACGACATCAGCTGTTGAAAACTATGTTTCCCAAATCGCCCAATCAGACTCATGGAAGTCGGCAATCGAAGAATCTGATAGCGAGATAGATGCTTTTACAAGATGCAAAGGGATAATGCGAGATGAGGTCTGGTGGAGTGATGACTATGACGGCCCCAGCAATATATATTCCCTAATCGCAGAGCTTAGGAATATAGCTATGAAAGGCCACCAGCAGCACGCAGGAAACGTTCACCGGGTTTACGGACGACTGGTTGGCCTCGTCTCCAAGCGGGGGACCAACCGCCTTCGGTATGCACCGAACGACGCTCTTCTTAAGTCTTTGATTATTGCGAATGTTTCAAACCGGATGGAACTCAATAAATTCCTTGATAAACTCTACCAGAAATACGGACTGATTTTTGGCGAACGGGAGGCAGAACAGGTACTACCGTGCGAAAGTTTTGATCAAAAAGCGTTTCAGGCAAATACGCAGCGTCTTGAACGTCGCCTTAGTAGCATGGGCATGCTGCGCCGTCTTTCTGATGCTTGCGCCTATGTAATCAATCCTTTTGCGAGAGAAGAGTGATGAATAGCGATGAATTAATCGGCAAAGTCGGTACACTTTATCTAAGGGGGACCTTAGAGACGGATGGAAGTGAAGGGACCGCTAGATTTATCATTGATCGGCTGTCCGCCAGGCAAACTGCGGCGATCGCCAAGGCAATTTTGGCTGATGATGCTCTTTCATCGCAGATAGAGATTTGCCTACCAGCGCACTTCATGGATGGGCAAGGACTTCCAGATACCGTCATAACCTATGAAAGGGCAACATATCACAGACATGCCAAATGCGATAAGCCTGCACTACTCTTAGCGACTACTGGCGATGATGAAGCGCAATCCTTGAATCTTTTAACCCCTATCGGCAGTTCCCAACTGACCAGCGTCCCAGAACTTTGGATTGAGGTTGCTGCTTCAGGACTGGCCTTATTAAGCGAAGAACAGAAATGGTGGGAAAAGTCGCTTAAGGGACTTTTTGAGCTCAATATCTGGTCAACTGAGCAAATTTCCGAGTATGTCATATATACACGAAAAGCCCATGTTGATGAGGGCCATCCTATCCTTCATGCTTTGGGATCAGCATTACATGCCCTTCATGTTCCTAAAGACACTTGCTTTTTCAATGGAATCAAAGCGCAACACAGAGGCCACGCATCTCGATGGCGGAATCTTTATGAATCCGCTTATCGCAAACGCGGTTGTTATCTTTCGAAGCTCACACCCAACCAGACCCTTTTGAACGAAGAAGTTCTACTAAAGGCATTCGATAAAGCAAAGCCTGCCATTGCTGATAAATATCATGATCTTATAAATGAATTCATAGAGGCACCGACTGGCTGGAATGATAAGGCGCGTTCCTTATCTGGATGTGAATGGGAGGATGTCGGTCAACACCTATTCGAGGGATTGAGACAAGAGAAAAAAACTATCGGCGAACTTACCTTTGAATTCTATGATGAGCGTGAACATGAACTGCTTACCGATGAAGAATGGGATTATCTGGAAAGGCTTAAAGAACGCAGGAAATCCCCTCATAAATCCGAGGAGGATGAGCAGTTTTATGAAGATCATAGAAATGAACTCAAAGATGACCGTCAGCTCAAATCTTTGTGGGATCGATTCATATTCGGGACTGCAACAGAATCGACTGACTTCCTTAAAGGGCTGGTCTTGTGCATTGAAACGCTTTTTACTCAGAAACAACCAAGCTTAGATGCCAGAATGGTCATTAGGTGCGATCGCCGTTCGAAGAAGGATTTCAAAGACCTAAACATAGATGCCGGACAGTTTTTTGCCTGTCGATACAGGGGCCTGAGGGAACTATTTGGCTCTAAAGTAGAATGGAAGGTGGATCCACTTTTTTCATTCGCTGAGCTTGTTGAAGGTTGGCGTAAAGATAGCAAGACTAGGCTTTGCACATCTGTAGCAAAGGCCGCGCTGCAAATCAAGTTTACCATTGAACTTGAAGTGGACCTGCTGACCGGAGGAACTGAAAAATATTTAACGCAGCTTGTTTGGAAATTCAATCCAAATCGCGTGGAAACCGAATTCTATCAGGATTTCACGAGGCTTGCGCAACATCCGTTAGTTTTCTGCGCTACTACCCGTGAACCGGTGAGCACTAAGGGTGAATTTCAGCCTTTGGACCTCACAAACGTCAGGTCGTTCGCCGCTGCAAGAAGAGACCGTGGATCATTTGTGCCTGTTTACAAAAAATCGAATGATATAGCTGAATTATGGTCGGATAATCTATCGCAAGCAAAAAAGCATGGGCTAATCTCTGAAAGTGCGATTGATGGTATCGAAAATAAATTCAAGGCTTTCAAGGAGAGCTATACTGGAGCAATAAAGGGTTTCTTAGAACGGGGAGTAGCGTATGAAGGACTACTAAAGCAGCTCTCCGATTTTTCTGAACTTATCGAGAGACTGTGCAGGGATGCTAGAGGAGATCGAAATCGCGTCCTATTATTAGGCCCGCTTTTAAAAATTGGAGCGATCTCTGTTGATGGCGAAAAACCTACCGTAATAGCTGCGCCATGGCATCCTCTAAAACTGACAGCCATGGCGGTAAAAGCTCGTCAGGTTTCCGACCTGCTCCGAAGGTTCCTTGATACGGAGGAAGTCATTTTTGGAGATACTGGTCGATTTTTTTTCAACGATTTGTGCGAGGCTCTGGACCACCCTTATTACCCAGAGGTTATTCTCGGTTGGCAAGACCAAAAGGCTGAATTACTATCGCTGACGGATGTCGTCGGGGATTACAGTCTGTATGAGGTGCCAGTTGTTACAAGCACCGGAACCGACGGCACGAATGACAACCCGAGTGGAGCCGCAAATCTGGTAGCGGATCTTGTTGACCGATACTTAAAGCTTCAGCCCCATGAGCAAGCCAATCTATCAATTGTCCTATATAATTGTGATTCCGTTCGTCTACCAAAAGCGGTCGTTGAAAAAATCCGTGTTCAGCATGAGGAAGATGAAGATGTTCTTTGTCAGGTAATCCTTCGTCATCGAAGCAGCCAATGCCTGCGAAATCTATACGAGACAATCATTGAGGGTAGTGATGAGGAGGTTGATTCGTTCAGCCCAAGTGAAGCCACCAGGGATTTCATGGCGAGACTGCGTATTAACATCATGGCAGATCAAGCTCCGCCTCCAGATCCTAGGGATGGCTGTCCGATGGATATCGTATTCTCTCAAGATGTCATCGCAAGGCGAGCTGGCATTGCCTGGTATCCTGAAAATGCACAATCTGCAGATTTACTCGACCTTATCCCTTCTCACTGGTCACGCCGACGCCCAGCTGCGAAGGATGATATGAAATCTGTGGTTTATTTGTGCTGTCCCACTCAAAGCCGCGAAGGATGGGCGTATTTGACTGCAATAACAACCTTTATAAAGGGTGACTGGGATGAAAAAATGGACTATCGTTTGTTGCCCGCACGACAGTTGGATTTTCAGGAACCAGAAATGGTCAGTATCTTCCAGGAAACCCATAATTTAGCCACCTGGGTTGTCAATTATGATGAACTGCTTGACCGCCGCCAACTCATCAACCAAGGCGTTCAGGTGATAAGATATAAACAGTCGGCGACCCAGGGGCGGAACATGATAATTTCTTCAAATGCCCCGATGGGCATGCTGGAGGCAATGCTTAACCGCCGCCTAAATGCCCTGAATATTGGACTGGATGATCCATCGCAAAAGATGCTTGCTTTGCGGATGTGGCAGGATGCGAATGAAATCTCTGGCGATATCGTACTGCGTGCAGCGAAACGCGGCAGGAATGCCAGTGAGCTTATCGGGATTGTTTTAAGTCGATTCTTAATTCGGCATGAACTTAGCGGTAACCAATATTTTGGATGGTATTTCCTTGACGACTATGCCGATTGGTTAGGTCAAAGGGAACAGCAGATTGCCGACATCCTCGCACTCAGCCCTTCACGTACAGAAGACGGCAAACTGAGACTCGATATAATAGTCTCGGAAGCCAAATATATAGATATCAGTAATTTATCAAGCAAACGCAAGGAATCTCAAAAACAACTTCGCGACACTCTCAGCCGCATTGATGATGCACTATTCGGAAGCCCAGAACGATTAGACAGAAAATTATGGCTCGCAAAGCTGTCCGATCTGGTTCTTGACGGTGTACAGGTTCCCTCAAGTTCCACCATCAACCTGTCAGATTGGAGGCGGGCAATTCGTGAAGGCCAATGTGATATTTTTCTGCGGGGGTACTCCCACATATTTGTGTCTGGGCCGTCCGACTCTCCGGAGTGTTCTGAACTGTCCCCTGTTGTTAATTGTGATAATGCTTACCAGGAAGTGTTCTCGCGTGCAAAGGTCCGAAAGCTAATTTTAAGCTATCTGGATGATACTGATCCTATATCGATTCGGCGAAAAGGTATGGAAGATGATATATGGGCCAGCAAGATCTACCGTGATCCGACTGGAGAGATTGAAGTCGTAGAAAAACCGCCTATAGGGGGAAAGACGGGAAAACAGAAGCACATTCAACATGAAGATGATCATGGACGCACTGATTTAGCCTGGAATAATCTGAAAGACCAGATTAACCAGAAAATTGATACTGAGGACGTTATCAAAAACGGCAAGAAAGACCATCTGGATAGTTTTTCATCCTGGCCTTATGAAGGTGTTATTCAATTCCTCGAAGAATACCATGGATCTGCCACTGAAAACCAGGAAGCGAACCAGTGGCTGACCCAGATTGAGAGCCGATGCAGAGGGGCACTCCAGCAATTCCAGTTACAAGCAAAACTGCTAAGCAGCATCTTAACGCCGAATGCCGCGCTTCTTAAGTTTCAAGGAAGTGCCAATTTAACTGTAGAGCAGGTGCTTAAACGTCGCAGTGAGTTCCTTACAACTTATGGTTTGGACTTGATTTCTGTTCGGGCCGAACCTGAAAAAGTCGCTATTTCCATTGCGCGTCCTGACCGAAGAGTGCTGCGCCTTGCCCCGATATGGAAAAGTTGGAAACCAAACTGTGCCGGTGGTAATCATGCCCTATTGATCGGATTGAAAGAAGAGGATAGCAGCCCACTCTTCCTCTCTCCAAAAGTTAATGCCCCTCATACTCTGATTGCCGGCTCAACTGGTAGCGGTAAATCCGTGCTTATGCAAAATATCATTCTGGGGATCGCTGCAACCAATACCCCTCAACAGGCCCGGATTTTTATAATTGATCCGAAGTTAGGCGTTGACTATTTTGCATTCGAGAACCTTGAACATCTGGAGGGAGGGGTGATCGATGACCAAGACAATGCTACTAAACAGTTGAAGTATCTTGTGGAGGAAATGGATAGACGATACATGGTGTTGAGACAGAACAGAGTGGCTAACATCTTTGAACTCAACACTAAAATGAATAGCACTGAAAGATTGCCCTATTTGTGGATTGTGCATGATGAGTTTGCTGAATGGATGATGACTGATGAATACAAGAAGGCAGTTACTAATGTAGTAGGTAGACTTGGGGTAAAAGCCAGGGCTGCTGGCATTTTCCTGGTCTTTGCTGCACAACGCCCTGATAATAACGTTATGCCAATGCAATTGCGTGCCAATTTGGGCAATCGACTAATTCTTAGGGTGGACGGGGAAGGCACATCAGAAATAGCACTGGGGGAGCGCGGTGCTGAACGCCTCTTAGGTAAAGGACATTTGGCAGCAAAGCTAGAAGGAGAAACATCTGTGATCACAGCACAGGTGCCTATGATCACGGTAGACGAACTTGAAACAATCGTGGGGCTTTTAAAGTAAAAGCCATTTTCGGTCATTAGAGGTTTTCTTCATGAGTAGAGTTTACGCTGATAATAATGCCACGACACCTATCGAACCGGCAGTGATAGACGCAATGCAAGTTTTTTTCACTGAACGATTCTATAATCCTGCTGCAATTAGCGGACAAGCAAATAGCATTCATATTGACATAGCCAAGTCCAGACGAATTGTATCCGAATTTCTCGGCGCTTCCGATCCGGCTGAAATCACATTTACATCCTGTGCCACTGAGAGCAATAATTGGGCGATTTTCGGAGCGTTAAGAGCTAATAAAAGTCGCCGACACATCATAACCTCAACAGTTGAGCATCCATCCATACTCGAAACAATAAAAACTCTAGGCAATGATGGTTATGATGTCACTTTTATAGAAGTCGATAGATCTGGCAAATTAGATCTTAATTCTTTGTTTGATTCTATCCGTAGCGATACGAATATAATATCATTGATGGCCGCAAACAACGAAACCGGAGTAATATTTCCAGTGAAGGAAATATCGGAAGAGATCAAACAAAGAGATGCCAATATAATTTTTCATACAGATGGGACACAATACATAGGCAAATTTCCTATCAACCTGAAAAATGATTTCCAATTTATTGATCTTTTGGTGGACGGGGGTTGGTGGACGGGGGTTGGTGGACGGGGGTTGGTGGACGGGGGTTGGTGGACGGGGGTCGGGCCACGGCAAGTTCATGAAATGATTCAATAATGTTATTAAATTTGGTCTAAATAATGCCCTATATTGCATTTTTTGATACCAAAAAGGGCGTTATAGGTTGTTGGTAATGGCAAGAGCGAAACGACATTTTATTCCGGGGTACATCTGGCATACCCCGGTTAAATAGGCTGCGCATTGAACAGGGCAGGTCACCCACAGGTGCCATAAACGGGAATTTTTACCCAGTTAAATTTGAAAACCATTTAACCGGGGTCTCCTCAAATTTTCGAAAGATCGGCGTCGCTATCTGCAATGGTTGTATCAAGCCAGGAAGCGCTATGGATTGAAGATACTGAACTATATGGTTACTTCAAACCACGTTCATCTCCCCCTGTGTCAGAATAGTTGTCACTTGTAGTGGGGAGGCCGAGGGACCCCCATGGGGGTCCCTCGGCGCCGGATTTTCCATCCCCTCCTTATAAACGGAATTGGTGCGGAGGGGGTTGACATGCGATACTCTGCGAGGTTTAAAGAAAAAATAGTTCAAAGAATGAGTGGCCCGGATGCTTTGTCGGCTGGAGCGCTGTGTAAGGAAGTGGGTGTACCACAAACCACCCTGTCCCGATGGCTCCGAGAGGCCAACATTGCCGGTCCTTTCCAATTTCCTGTTCATATTCGTAACGAGGTGACGACGACTATGCCTTCCAGACGACCCCAAGATTGGAGCGCTGAGGAGAAATTTCAGGTGGTCCTGGAGGCTGCCTCTATGCCTGAAGAACGACTTGGGGCTTTTGTGCAGGTGTTTTCGCGATCGCGAGTGGATAGAGCGCTTGCTTTTTAGTTGAGTGAAAATGACCACATTTGCATTTGAGGGTCGGGAAACGGCGATTGTTTGAATACAGATTGAAAGGAGCCCAAATCAGGCCTGATTGGGGGCTTAACAGGCCATTTTTAAGGGGGAAATCGACATTCTTATGATGGCGGAGGAAAGCCTTGGGAAAAGTTACCGCCTGAGATTCATTCATGAAAATTCTGGCGGATCATGTCACGGGTGATGCCTGATTACGGGGAGCGCATTCGCTGGCTGAAAACGGCATTGATTGCGATTTGTGAAAAGATCTGGTAATAAGGCATACTATGTCTAAAGGACCAAAATACATTTATCATATCACCCATAAAGATAATCTGGGGGGGATTATCCCACAGGGTGGCTTGGTTGCTCAAAGTGTAATGGTCAACGACCCGATACCCTATTGCAACATAGCCCACGCGACGATTCAGGACAGAAGAGCCCAAACCCCTGTGCCGTGTGGGCCGGGGGGGCATCTTCACGATTATGTCCCTTTTTACTTTGCGCCACGTTCTCCGATGCTCTATGCCATCCACCGTGGTAATGTGGATGATTGCACCGCAGGTCAAGCTGACATTGTTTATTTGGTATCCAGCACCGAAAGCGTTGCCGCTTCAGAACTTGAATTCGTCTTCACAAATGGGCACGGCATAATGGCATTATCAGATTTTTTTGATGATTTGGATAATCTCGATGAAATCGACTGGGATGTGATGAGTGCAAGGTATTGGGCTGACACGGACGCTGATCCTGACCGGAAGAGGAGAAGATAAGCTGAATTTTTGGTCTACAAGGAGTTTCCATGGGATAGAATTGAAATGATTGCAGTGATGAACAAAGAGATGAAGATTCAAATGAAGGGCGTCATTTCGAACGCATCCCAAAAACCTCCTATAAAAGTCAAACCCGATTGGTATTACTAAAGGAGGGGATTATGATTAAACTCGTTTCCGGCAATCTATTAGAAGCGAAAACAGAAGCCTTGGTAAATACCGTCAATTGTGTGGGCGTTATGGGGAAAGGGATTGCGCTGCAATTTAAGCAAGCTTTTCCAGCTAATTTCAAGGATTATGCCAAGGCCTGTGAGAAGGGCGAAGTCCGTATCGGGGGGATGTTCGTTCACCGCACGGATAGAATGTTTCACCCGAAATACATAATCAACTTCCCGACGAAGCGACATTGGAAAGCCAAATCCAGGCTTGAGGATATCGAATTGGGTCTTAAGGACCTCGTAAGGGTCGTCAAGGATTTGAGTATTAAATCGATCTCGGTTCCGCCCCTGGGCTCAGGTCTAGGTGGATTGAATTGGGACGAAGTGAAAAGTCGCATTATAGATGCTCTCGATGACGTTCCTGATGTGGATGTTTTACTATATGAACCGAAAGGCGCGCCAAAGTCTGACAAGATAACCATAGCAACTTCGAAGCCCGAAATGACAAGAGGGCGAGCATTGCTCATCAGATTACTGGATATCTATAGAAGCCAAGGTTACCGTCACAATTTACTTGAGATCCAAAAATTGATGTATTTCCTTCAGGAAGCTGGTGAAAAGCTGCGGCTCAAATTTAATAAATACAAGTATGGGCCTTATGCTGAAAACCTTCACCATGTTCTCCAAAGAATCGATGGGCATTATATTAGGGGCTACGGGGATCGTAGCGGAAAATCTGAGGTGTATTTGTTAGAGGGCGCAATTGGTGAGGCTGAATCATTTCTGAGAAATGACAAGGATGCAGGAAAAAGTCTGGATTCGGTGGCGCGGCTGATAAGGGGTTTTGAAACCCCCTATGGGATGGAACTGCTGGCAACTGTGTATTGGGTCGCCAAAGAGACACCTGAGGTCGCAAAAGACCCTCATCTTGTCATTCGAAAGGTCCAGGAATGGAGTCCCAGAAAAAAATTTAGAATGCAGCCTCACCATATCACCAAGGCCTTGGAGCGGCTGAAAGAAGAAAATTGGCTAAGGGCGGCTTGAATTTAGCCGGCCTTTTTTTATATACCCGTGGTTAATTATGTAAATTCAAGGTGCCGGGTCTATTAACTATTAGCTTTCCTCCTGCAATAAATGTCTAAGAAAATAATGTAGAGCCAGCAGTCCTTTCTATTGCACACAATCCTACGAGCGGAATCTGATGAAAGGCTACATCGGCGTTACGGATAATGACTGGTTTTCGTTTCTTTCCCAACAACCGGGAATCGATGAGGTCAATTTCTGGCAACCGGGCGGGAAGGGCCAGTTCAGGTCTTTGCAATCTGGGGAACCTTTTCTTTTCAAGCTTCATTCGCCCTTGAACTACATTGCAGGGGGTGCTTTCTTTACCCACAGTTCCATTCTTCCTGTAAGCCTCGCATGGCAGGCATTTCAATAAAAGGGGACGTTCGTGCAGAACGTGCAATAAAATATGGGCATGGGACCACATCCTGATTTGTGAATTGTGTGGTGGGGGAAAGGACTCAAATCTTTGATCTTGACCAACGACAGCACAGATATTGATCGAAGAGTTCGGCTTGCGGCGTTTAACTGGTTGAGCTCTTAAAACAGACCCATCAGGAACTGAAAGGCCATGCCGCCCGCTCGGTGGATAAGGCCCTGGTCATCAGAAACTGGCTATTCGGATGGTATATTGTCGAATATGAGCAAAACGGTGAAGACCGTGCTGAGTATGGCCGGCTCATTCTGTCTAAGTTGTCGGAAAAACTGTATGAATTCGGGCTCCAGGGGGTGTCCGTAACCAACCTGAAGCTTTGCCGCATCTTTTACGAACGATATCCAAAGATTGGTCAGACACTGTCTGACCAATTGGCGCTTTTGGATGGAAACGAAATTGCCGGCAATAAGAATTACAGGATTGGTCAGACGCTGTTTGACCAATTGAGTGGATCTTTTAATTTGAGTTGGTCGCATTATGTGTTTCTGACAAAAATCGATAGCCGGGAAGAACGCGCGTTCTATGAAGTGGAGGCGCTGAACGAAAACTGGTCCCTCCGTGAGCTCGAAAGGCAATTCAACACAGGCCTCTATGAGCGCCTTCTTCTGAGTAATAAGGACGCTTCCCCGGCAAAGCTGGCGGCTTTGGGTCATCGCGTACAAAAACCCGGTGATCTCATAAAGAACCCTTACATACTGGAATTCCTCGGGATGGCTGAGAAGAGCCAATATTCAGAAAAAGAGCTGGAAACGGCTATCTTGGACAAGATTGAAAATTTCCTGCTCGAACTGGGAAAAGGCTTCCTTTTCCATTCCCGCCAAAAGCGTTTTACCTTCGATGAAGATCATTTCTATGTGGACCTGGTTTTTTACAACCGGCTTTTAAAGTGTTTTGTGCTGGTTGATCTCAAAATCGGTAAACTTACCCACCAGGACCTGGGACAGATGCAGATGTATGTAAACTATTATGACCGCTTCGAGAAGACACCTGACGAAAATAAGACGATCGGTATTATTCTCTGCAAGCAAAAAAACGATTCCCTGGTGGAAATAACCTTGCCTGATGACAACAATCAGATTTATGCCAGTAAATATCAACTGTATCTGCCGAGCAAAGAGGAGTTCAAACGTCAAATCCAGGAAGCACAGCTATTGGTTTCCAAACAAAAAATACCAGCATCGGGACGGATAAAGGAATGAATAAGATTGCGCTAGCCCTCAGTAGGATATTTGAAAAACACCGCATTGTTTTTTTTCACGACGCCAAAAAAGTGGGACTGGGGTCACATCTAGATTTGTGAATTGTGTTAGGGGGAAAGGGCTCAAATCTTTGATCTTAACCAAGGATAGCACAGATATCGATCGAAGAGTTCGGCTTGAGGCTTTTAACTGGTTGAGCGAGCAGGTGCGCATCCATGGGGATGTTCTGCCCCGGTCGGTGCTTGCTCAGGGCTTTGAATTTGAAAACCAGCGCGTGCCATTGGTGGCACCGCAGGGAATATTTAAACCCAAATTACTTCCCCAAATCCCCCTTTCGATCACGACCACGCCGGAAGGGCCTTATGATGACAGCTTCGGTCCAGACCAATTGCTCCTTTACCGTTATCGGGGAACCGATCCGCAGCACCGCGACAATGCGGGCCTTCGAATGGCCATGTTCAGGAAAGTGCCGCTGGTATATTTTCATGGTGTTGTCCCTGGTAAGTATCTGGCTGTATGGCCTGTCTTTATTGTTGGCGATGAACCTGCGAATCTGACGTTCAAGGTTGCGGTGGATGATATATCCATTATCGGGTCGGATTGGGAAAACGAAACGGAGAGTCCTTTAATTTCAGACACAGGCGCTGACGCCCGCAGGGCCTATATCACCTCTTCCGTGAGAAATCGGCTTCACCAGCGAGGGTTCCGCGAGAGAGTCCTTCGTGCTTACCGGAAACAATGCGCTTTTTGCCGCCTTCGGCACCTGGAACTCCTGGAAGCCGCCCACATTATTCCCGATGGGGAACCGGAGGGCGAACCCATTGTAAAGAACGGCATATCTCTTTGCAAATTTCATCATGCGGCCTTTGACAAATTTTTACTGGGCGTGAGGCCGGATTATGTGATCGAAGTTCGGGAGGATATTCTTAAGGAGAAGGACGGCCCAATGCTTCTGCATGGGCTTCAAGGCTTACACCATCAAAAAATCATTCTTCCCCGACCAAAAGATCTCCAGCCAAATTCTGATCTCCTCGAAAGAAGATATCAGAAGTTCAGGGCGGCTGGATGATATTACCGAAAACAGCCTTGAGCCGAAATCGGCAACTGCAGGACGGCGTTATGCAAGGGATCAAATGACGATTGAACACTATATCGGACAGCTCAGCAGAATCCCAGGGTCACCAAGGCGGCGGAAGACAAAAAGCTTTGTCCTAAATGCGGAAATGAAATGGTTCTGAGAACCGCACAAAAGGGAAAATATGCCGGGCAGAAATTCTGGGGTTGCTCAGACTTTCCTCGGTGCAAGACGATCGCAAAAGCGTAAAATTTTGGTTCACGTCAGACTTCTTGAAGATACCGTTCGACGTCCTGGCGGGATTGTACATTAATCTCTCTCCCTATAAACAGGACTGCTGTGAATATGCCCAGCGATCGGAAGGTGCAGGTGCTTACGTCAGGTACCCCAGCAGGAACAGGGGGATTCGCCCTTTCTCGGGCGCAGGGCTGTGGGCAAACACAAGCTTTCGATCGACTTTGACGCCCTTAAACTGCTGTCGGCCTTTACCCGGGCCGCCGATTTCAACGGCAAGTTTCGTGGGAGCATCCTCAATCAGATAGTCCGGCGTTTTGGCGCCCCGGGTGGTCTTTAAATACTGAAACCGGATGCCGGCCTGCCTCATAGCCTCTACGAAATAATCCTCGCGGAGACCGCCCCTGGCATCTTCGTAATCTCTGTACAGCAATCGGTTGGGTGGGGTCATGAGGACCTTCGGCTCACGAAGGACGTTTGTCCCTGCCGGAAAGACCTGATGCAGGAGAAACGCTTTCTCGAGACAGGCGACATACTGCTCCGCCTTGTACTTCGTGATGCCCAGGTTTCTGGACAAACTCGAGTAGTTGATGCCGTCGACCGCCGAACGCCCCACGAATCGGAGCAGGCGCCGGATGGCCTCCAGTTCATCGACCACAAGGCGAACCACGGAAGGGATGTCGCGGGTGATGACTTTTTCAAGGATGCTCTCAAGGAAACCAAGCGGTTCAGGCTCTTCAAGTGAGAAGGGGAGTATGCCTCCTTGCAGATAGTCATCAAAGAACCGCCCTGCCCGGAGGTGGTCCGGCTCCCATTGGCCTTCAGCGATCTGCTCCAGTTCGAGGGACGGGAGGGAGATGCCTTGAGCAAAACTCAGGTATTCTCGAAAGGAAAAGCCGTGCAGATTGATCAGCCGCACACGTCGAGACAGATCGTGGGCAGAAGCTTGCATGGCGAGCGCAACGGAACTTGAAAACAGGATGCGGACATCCACGAAGTCATACAGGCGTTTCAAAAGGGCGGTGGGGTCCGGGAGAAAATGGACTTCATCCATTAGGAATGTCCGAAACTTGTAATGCTGGTTCAGTTTCCGTATAAGCCCCCAGGCATCATCATCCCGGTCGAGTGTATCCGCCGATAGATAGAACGCATCGTCGTGCTCAAGCGCGTACTGTCGGAGTAAAACCGTCTTACCGGTTCCTCGGGCGCCCACGATTCCCGTGAAATGTTTGCCTTTCTCCCGCATCAACTGTGGGAACAGAAAGCGCTTACGATCGTACTTCCGGCTCTCTTGCTTCGCCAGGTCATGCAGCTCCAGCAGTCGATTTATGCTCATAGAAAACCACCTTTCAGCTAATTATTAAACGAAATGACATACATTTTGTCAAATGGTTTTTCCTAAGGAAAGGTGGGACGTTGTTGACAAGGTTGAATAAGTATTCTGCGGTTGGCTCCTGCCAAATTTCACCGGGGATATCGATGCCGAGGCAAGCAAGATTGGGTACCCTTTACCGAAAACAGCCTTGAGCCGAAATCGGTAATTTTGAACGTGAGCGTCCATAAAAAATTATGCAAACAAATCCGCAAAATCTCATTCTCGCGGATCACCGCGCTTTTATCCAGCCTTAATTACCATATTTCCACTTGCTTCATGCGAATCACGGTGCTATTGTGAATTGTCCGGATAATCCACAATGAGATCGGGGGGGGTATCCATGGAACTTCAAAGACACCTTAATCTTCCTGAATTGTTGACGAAAAAATCGTTTTTTCTTTTTGGGCCCAGGGCAACAGGGAAATCAACCTTGATCAGACAGCAATTATCCGACTCCGCCAGGGTCATTGACCTGCTGGATTCGAGGTTTTACCTGCGACTGTTAAGCTCACCCGGTGACCTGGAATCTATCATTTATGCAGACAGCGAGAACGGCATCGTAGTGATTGATGAAATTCAGCGTGTCCCTGAACTCCTCAACGAAGTGCACAGGCTCATTGAAAAGAAAAAACTCACCTTCCTGCTTACCGGCAGCAGCGCCAGAAAGCTGCGCAGGGGAAAAGCGAATCTTTTGGCCGGCAGGGTATGGGAGACGCGTCTCTTTCCTCTGACCCGGCGGGAAATACCAGATTTCAATCTTGAAAGATACCTCCGCTACGGAGGGTTGCCCCCGGTTTACCTCAGTCCGTACCCGGATGAAGAACTGAACGCATATGTCAACACCTATCTGAAAGAAGAAATTATGGCGGAAGGATTAATTCGAAAATTACCGCCATTTTCACGGTTCCTTCGCTCCGCCGCCCTTGCAAATGGGGAAATGATAAATTTTACCAAACTGGCAAATGACTGCCAGGTACCGCCTTCTACGGTTACAGAATATGTGGGGCTCATCAAGGATACCCTGATGGGATTTATGTTACCTTCCTGGAAGGAATCCAGAAAGCGCAAGGCCATTCGTATGGGGAAATTTTATTTTTTCGATCCAGGTGTTACTCATACACTGACTGGAACCGAGACAATTGAACGCAATTCCCATCTCTATGGTAAAAGTTTTGAGCAATTCATCGGCATGGAAATGCGCGCATATCTTAGTTACGAACGAAAAATGCTTGATTTTTCATACTGGCGTTCGACCCATGGGTATGAAGTGGATTTCTTGATAGGCCGGGAAACGGCCGTTGAGGTAAAAGCGTCACAAAGAATTACCCGGAGAGATTTTAAGGGACTGAAGGCCCTTGAAGAGGAAAAAGTATTCAAGAATTATGTGCTCGTGAGTCAGGACCCGGTCAATACCAGGGACGGTAATTTTCAGGCCCTTCACTGGGAAACGTTTCTGGACCAGTTATGGTCCGGTAAGTTCACCGGGTGATTTCGAGTCCGGCGGAAAAACCTGCTGAAATTGACCTTTTATGAAGCTGGGGCGCTCGTGAAAGGCTACATAGGCGTTACGGATAATGATTGGTATACATTTCTTTCACAAAAAAACATTCTTCCACGACCAAAGGATTTTCAGCCCAATCCAGATCTCCTCGACAGGAGGTATCCGAGATTCAGGGCATCTGGATGATATTACCGAAAACAGCCTTGGGCCGAAATCGGTAATTGCAGGACAGCTTCATGCAAGGGATCAAATGACGATTGAACACTATATCGGACAGCTCTCAAAACTGCGGACAGACAAGAACCGGAATCGATACCCTGCTGTTACCAATCACCGGGCACCTCAGGGGCGGCTCCGCCTTCCCGGCCCCCTCGGTGACGCTCGGCAGCCCCTGAACTCCAACGTCATGATTCTATCAATCCAAAAAGGATGAATAATGAAGAGTTTAATCTTGTATGATTCAATTGGAGGAAATACTGAAAAGGTCGCTAAACGTATTTACGATACGCTTAAAGGTACAACCAATGAAATTAACTTCTTTAAGTTTACATCTGACATTGATGTCGATCTATTCGAATATGATCTAATTTTTTTAGGCTCACCGGTGATCGATTGGCTACCTACGAAACGGATGATGGAGTTTGTTAAAAAGAAGCTTCAATTCTATAGCGGACAAGGGAAAATCAAGCCGTCAGCCCCCTTCGGATCAAGAAAATACGGTATATGTTTTTGCACGTATGCTGGTCCACATATTGGTAAAAACGAGGCGCGCCCTATGACTATGTGGCTGCGCTCATTTTTGGAGCATCTTGGGTTTACAGTTTTGGATCAATGGCATATTGTTGGTCAATTCCACAAGGAAACGGATATGAATACTCAAGGGCGTCTGGGTAATATTTTAGGACGCCCCAACGATAATGATTTACTTGATGTCGAGAATCGAACAAAAGGAGTTGTCAGTGCCTTGGAAGGATTGATGAAAACAGAAATCTAGTTGAAGTATCAGGAAATGGAGGCCAATGTGGAAGGCAGCTTCCTGGAGACGCCTGCCTGGAAAAAGCTACAGGAGCGCCAGTAATTTATGCCCATGAACAGGCCCGAATGACCAATTTCCAATGTTCTCTTTGGAGAAAGAAGGGAGATCCATGAAAGAAGAAAAAATAACTCCAGATTTTCAAGTTCGTCTTTTCACCAGCATGGTTTTGATCAGAAAGTTCGAGGAAACAATTGTGGCCCTCAGCCAGGAACCCTACCGACTGCCAGGCATGCAGATCCTGGCCAACGGCCAGGAAGCGGTGGCCACGGGTGTTGTGTCGGCCCTTGAGTCGGAGGACATCATCGTTAGCAATCACCGCAGTCACGGCCATCTGCTGGCCAGGGGCGCCGACCTCAATGCGTTGATGGCCGAGATCATGGGCAAAGCGGATGGCGTCAACCGTGGCAAGGCCGGCACCCTGCATCTGGCCGTGCCTGAGGTCAATGCCCTGATGACCTCCACGGTGGTTGGTGCCGGGCCGCCTCTGGCCCTTGGGGCTGCCTTTGCGCAGCAATATCAAGCTCTGAAAAGCGTGACGGTGGTGTTTTTCGGTGACGGCGCAGCGGCTGAAGGGAGCGTGCACGAAGCCATGAATTTGTCCGGCCTCTGGAAGCTGCCGGTTCTGTTCATCTGCGAAAATAACGGGTGGGCGGGCGCTCAGCGGCCCGAAGAGCATTCCGCCACTCCCCACATTCACAAGCGGGCCGAAGGCTACGGCATGCCCGGCCGGAGTGTGGACGGCAATGATGTAGAGGCGGTCTACCATCTGAGCCTTGAACTTCTCGAGCATTGTCGCTCGGGAAAGGGACCGGCTTTTATGGAAACCCTGACCTACCGCATGCGCGGGCATGGCGAGCAGGATCACCAGCATTATGTGGATCCAGCGGAACTGGACGCATGGGCCCTCAAGTGCCCGATAAAGAGGTATCGCCAGGCGCTCCTTAATGCTGGCGTTGGGGATGAAGCCGATATTCAAAGCATCGAGCAGGATGCCGAAGAGCGTGTGGCAGCGGCTGTGGCCTTTGGTGACGCCAGCTCGTATCCTGACCCCGATACCGCCATGACCGATTTATTCGTCCGGCCGCCCAGTGCCTGAAAGGAGACACGCCATGAGTCAAAAAACATTCGGTAATGCCTTAAACAACGCACTGTCCACGGCCATGGATATGGATGACACCGTATTTATCGCCGGCGAGGGGGTGGGTGTGTCCATTCACCAGGACCCAAACATGCCGACTTACGGTCTTCTGGACAAATTTGGCCGACGCCGGGTGAAAGACACGCCGGTCAGTGAGGCGGCCATTGCAGGGCTCGCTGTGGGGGCTTCCTGCATGGGGCTGCGGCCGGTGGTGGAGATCATGTTTTTCCCGTTCATTACTTTGGCCAGCGATATGCTGGTCAATCATGCCGGAAAATTACGCTACATCAGCGGCGGCAAATCCAGCTTTCCACTGACCGTGCGGGTCAAAGCCGGTGTCGGGTTCGGGGCCGGCAGTCAGCACTCTCACAATCTGGAAGCGTGGATGGCCCACAGCCCGGGCCTGAAAATCGTCTGGCCGGCAACCGTCGAGGATGCCAAAGGACTTCTTCTCAGCGCTATCTTTGACCCGGACCCGGTCATCGTGGTGGAAGACATGATGCTCTACTGGATGCCGGGAGAGTTTCCGGACGGAGACTTCCGCATACCCCTGGGCAAGGCCCGAGTGGCCGTGCCGGGTACCGACTGCACTGTGATTGCATACGGCATGGCCCTTTACACTGCCATGAAAGCGCTTGAAACCTTGAGTGAAAAAGGCATTTCGTGTGAGGTGATCGATCTACGGTCTCTGGTGCCTTTGGACAAAGCCTGTATCCTCGAATCGGTTCGCAAGACGGGGCGGCTGGTGGTGGTGCACGAGGCCAACCGTTTCTGCGGCTTCGGGGCAGAATTGGCCGCCATGGTGGCCGAGGAGGCGTTCGAAGCCTTGAAGGGGCCCGTCAAACGCGTCGGTGCGCCACAGATTCCGGTGCCGGTCGCATCAAGCCTCGAAAAGGTTTTCAAGCCAGGTCCGGAGGATGTTGTCGCGGCGGTTCTAGAGACGATGAACAAATAAAAGGACGATGATCCGCGAAGTCGAACAGGCGGATCAGTTGGGCGTGCCGGAGGAAATCGGCGAACCGATCCATTACTCGGCCAATGAAAGAAATGATTATCAAATCTTGATTTGTGAATGGGGTCCTTTTTTTCCTTCTGCCATTTCAATTTCTGAGAAGACGGGGAGGTGGAAAAGTTAAGGCGATTATAAAGATACTGACAGACGATATCCAATCAAAAGCAGGGTTGGCTGTTTTATCTTGACGTCTTCATTTTAGGGCTTGAAAAGCGAATACAGAATTTAGCTGAAGATGTTGCCAAGAGTCAAAGGCAGACTTGACCCTCACCCCTACAATCAGTATGTATTGCACTATCGTTTTTCTGTGTAAAATAATTCCAATTATTGGCAAATAGTTTCATAGATAATTAAGGCTACCTTATTGATGAAAAATCATTGCTCCATCTAACTACCTGTTATATTTGCATATCTACTTTAAATATGCATCTTCTTTTATTTTGCACGGATTTTGCACTGCATGAACCAGTGGGATCAATTTATATGATGAATTAAACATGGTTCTGCATATGAAAGCGTGATCTCAAAAGCCTTCTGTTAAGTAAGAATCCTTTGTTAAGCAGAATGGGGCAACCATTTTTGGGGCGAGGAGGGATGGAGAAAAGGATATTGATTCTCTCATTGGTGATCCTTGGTTTTATCATGCCTATCGGAAATGCCAATGCTTCATTGAGTTCCATTGGAAAGGGCACAATAAGTGGGGGTGGTGATTACGAACTTGTCTATGACAATCTGCTTGGTGTAGTCTGGCTGAATTATACTAAAACCAATGTGAATTGGGTAGGCGCAATGAATTGGGCTGACGCTCTTGTGGTAACATTTGGGGGTGATATTCTCAGCGACTGGAGACTGCCTCACGCGTTGCCTATAAATGGATCTACGTACAATTATTCTCAGTCTGATGATGGTTCATCAGATAGAGGGTACAATATCAGCGCTCCTGGAAGCGACTATGAAGGGAGTACAGCAAACGAGCTGGCACATCTTTACTATAATGGTCTTGGAAATGAGGCTGATATAAATGGCAATGGACCAGAATTTACAGGAAAGATGGAAATTCATGGGTTTTAGTGTTAAGATCGGTATCATTCAAGATTTGTAAGAGTGGAAAATACGGACCCCATACAAAGAATCCAAAGGCGAATTCTTATATCTATCAATTCAAGGGTATAGGATTAAGCGTTGAATCCGGCGGGTATCAAGGTTTGTAGGGTTAATATGGAATCCGGGCTTTTTCAAGGATTGTTGAGGAATCCTCAATTCTCTCTCTTCAGGCTGGAGTTAAATCCTTACAAGCTTTTGTTGAAAAAGCATTCTCTCTAAACGTTTTTTTATTGCAAAGCATCGGGTTTAATACCCCGTCCCTTGAGACGTTTCATTGCTTTTTAAGATACCCCGCTGCTTGCGGCGGGGAAGTCCATTTTATGAAAATGTACAAATGCATAAATAGACTCCTACCGAGAAAGCCAATGCTGTTGAGAAACAGGGGTGGAAAGCCACGGATCTCAAGGAGACAGCCGGGTTGACGGAAGGTGATCCGGCTTTGCTTTGGGGTACTTCGCTGTCCCGATGAGTTGCCGGGGAATAAGGAAACCCGCGCTGAGACAGACTGTCACGGTGCGGATTTCGCCATTCTAACCGGAGGAGGGGGAGAGATTGAAACGATTCTTGGTTATGGGCGGTGTTGGTGCTGCTCTGTTGAATAATGCTCAAGGACCAATCATTCTGAAGGGGGGAGAACGATGAAAAGGACGGCATTTTGTTTATTATTTACATTGTGTTTTGTTTTTTTTGCTGGTGCTGTTATTGCAGCCCCAATTAATTATGATGAATCATCAGATGGAGATTTGGGCTATGATTTATACTATCCAGCTATTCCCAGTTTTTTTGTTCTTGATATTGGAGTAAACCGTTTTGCTGGAACGGAAACACTAATGCACAACTCCTCTGGTAGCGATTCTGATATTGTTCATTTTACCATTCCAGATGGATTATTCGTGAGTTCAATATCCTTTGCCAGTCAAAATATTGATTTAACAAATCTAAATTATGCTTATCCAGAGTATGATCTAAAGCTCTACGATGAAAATCATGTTTGGTCTGCAAGTGCTGAGTTTTTTAAGATTGATGATTGGCCATTTCAGGAGTCATCTACTTTTTCGTCGCAGCTTCCTTTGACAGCTGGAAATTACGGAATTGGTTTTTACAGGATAACTTATGCTGTGCCGTCGGGTACCAGCCCTAATATAGCTACATGGGACTACACCCTTGAATTAACTGTGGATGCCGATCCCGTCCCCATTCCCTCTGCTGTATTCCTCCTTGGCTCCGGCCTGGTCGGTCTCATTGGAATTAGAAGGAAGCTCGGTAAGAACTGAATTCCCTTTCATGGATGACCAATGAAGCGGGGTGCCTTGCCCCGCTTTTCTTATGATTTCCAACCCTTGCCCTGAGACTGATATGCGTATTCGATGATTGCGCTGTAATGCTTGTGGATTCAACTTATGCCAAAATTCCGTGATACGATAAGGATGCCTCGCTCTACACGTAACGCCCTCATGCCGAATCTTTCGGATTGTAAACCGGCTTGGCAGTATCTCCAGACATACGATAAGTTATACGTACCACCCGCCCCTGAGAACTCTTACTGAAAAATACCGCCCATATCGCCCAAACCGCCCAACCAAGTCCCAGTCCTTCCTCTCTTTGCCCCAGCCACAAAAGGAAAGAAGGGGACAAGAATGGGGGACATTCGTACAGAACGGGGAAAAAATGGGCATGGGATCACATCCTGATTCGAGAATTGTGTGGTGGGGAAAAGGGGCTTAAATTTTTGATCTTGACCAAGGACGACATAGATATTGATCTCAAAGTTCGGCTTGCGGCTTTTAACTGGTTGAGCAAGCAGGTGCGCATCCATGGGGATGCTCTGCCCCGTTCGGTTCTTGCCCAGGGCTTTGAATTTGAAAACCAGCGGGTCCCCTTGGTAGCCCCGACAGGAATATTTAAACCCAAACTACTACCGCAAATCCCCCTATCGATCACGACCACACCTGAAGGACCTTACGATGACAGCTTCGGTCCCGACCAATTGCTCCTTTACCGTTATCGGGGAACCGATCCGCAGCACCGGGATAATGCGGGACTTCGAATGGCCATGTTCAGGAAAGTGCCGCTCATATATTTTCACGGTGTTGTCCCGGGAAAATATCTCGCCGTTTGGCCTGTCTTTATTGTTGGCGACGACCCTCAGAACCTTACCTTCAAAGTCGCGGTGGATGATATGTCCCTTATGGCTTCGGGGTGGGACAGCGGTACGGAGGCACCAAGCGTTTCGGATACAGGGGCCGAGGCCCGCAGGGCCTATATCACCGCTTCCGTGAGAAATCGGCTGCACCAACGGGGGTTCCGTGAGAGGGTGCTTAGGGCTTACCGAGAGCAATGTGCTTTTTGCCGTCTTCGACATCTGGAACTTTTGGAAGCCGCCCACATTATTCCCAATGGAGAACCGGATGGGGAACCCATCGTAAAAAACGGCATTTCCCTCTGCAAATAACATCATGCGGCCTTTGACAAATTTTTATTGGGTGTGAGGCCGGATGATTTTACCGAAAACAGTCCGCCACACGGCTGGCGGCTAAACCTTGAGCCGAAATCGGTAAAAACGTTGTCACGGTTCACTTAAAAAACCGGTTTTTTAGACAGGATTTACAGGATCTTCTGGATTTTTTATTGTTCACGGTTTCCGGAAGAAACCATGAACGGTCAACCCACCACACAGACGGCGGGACGGGCAGGTGCACGAAAGGTCATGGCACATGGTTCTTTTTGAAACCTATACAAAAAAAATTTCAGAATTGAGAACGTATAAGAATCGGAACCGGTACCCTGCCCAGACCAATCACCGGGCACCTCATAAACCTTTCCTATTGCTCTCCGTGATGGACCTGATCGCCCAGGGGCAAATCACCACCAACTTCATCGAGCCGTCCTTTGAACTGGTCGGTACATGGAATGACTATTACCACAGCATCATACCTCCGGGATCGAAGACCAGCATAGCTGCATACATCCTCAAAAGCTTAAAAAACGGAAGCTATTATGTGGGCTCCAAAGGACGCCATTGCTCCATGTCTGTTTCACTTCTTTTGGTAAGTGGTCATGGTTACCCGATAAAGATTTTCTTGACCTGGTGGCAAAAAGTGATAGCATGCTATGTATGAATCGAACCCATAGAAAAACCCTCGCCGATGTATTTACCGAACCAGTGCCAGGAAATATTGAATGGCGAAGGATTGAAGCCCTCTTCAAAGCTGCGGGCTGCAAAATTATCGAGGGCAGAGGCTCAAGGATCACTATTGTCCATGAAGGCCGAAAGGCGGCCTTCCACCGCCCTCATCCTGGTAAGGATGCTTTACGATACCAGATACTTGCAGCCCGTGATTTTCTTAAACTGATAGGAGTTACCCCATGAAGAACGCCATGACCTACAAAGGGTATGCCGCCCGAATTGAGTATGACGCCCAGGATCGTATTTTCTTTGGGCGCTTGGCGGGAATTCGAGATATTATCACCTTCCACGGACAGACCGTTGATGAGCTGGAGACAGCCTTCAAAGAGGCGGTTGATGATTATCTTGACACCTGCGCCAAATTGGGAGAACTTCCGAAAAAACCATATTCTGGAAAACTGACCCTGCGCATTTCACCCAGCGTCCATGCTGCTATCGCCACGGCAGCCGAGACCAGTGGCAAAAGCCTCAATAAATGGGTTGCCGAGATACTGGACCAAGCCACGGAAGCCCAATAGTCGTTTTGGGTCATTCAATTTACTTCTGGTGTTTTTCGGGTTCCACCTTCCCGGTTCGGCTGCCCATACCGAAAAGCTTCATCAACCCTTCAACCAGCCCCCGCATGTGATCCGCATGAATCTGCATTTCTTCAGAGGTCGCGGCCGAAGTCTGGGAACCTGATGCATTCTCCTGAACCACCGCGTCCATCTAAGAGATGGCGGTGTTGATCTGCCCGATTCCTTTGGCTTGTTCGTCGGATGCGGTCGCTATTTCCGAGAGGAGTTCTGCGATTTCGGACGCCCGTTTTGGGACCTTCACGAAATCATCATTGGCCCGGGTGACCAATGTGGATCCTGCCTTCACCTTGGACACGGTCCCCTCGATCAGTTGGGCCGTATCACTGGCCGCCTCGGAGGCCCGCATAAATGGGGTCTACTCTTGACCATATTGTGAGATAAGATAAAAGCAAATTATGTCCAGACCACTGAGAATACAATATCCGGATGCATGGTATCATGAAATGAATAGGAGGAGACGTGGAGAATCCATATTCCTTATCAAAACCCCGGATGCAAACCTTTCCCGCGGGATGAGACATATCAATAGAGTCTATACCCAACGTTTCAATCGGAGACATCTGCTTGATGGCCAGCTCTTCAGGGGACGATACAAAGCCATCCTCGTGGAGGAAGACAGCTACCTCCTGGAGTTGGTGAGATATGTTCACAGAAATTCTTTGAGGGCGGGAGTTCAATATCTCCCGCTTCAGTTCAGTCAGCAGTGTGGTCGTGAGGATGAAGGGAAAGATAGCCCGGAATCGGCAATTGCGGAAACGTATTGAGGAAATAAAGGCTTTAGTACGAATGAGTCAAGAGTAGACCCTATTTCGGTAAGGATTCTTGATCAGCGGCAAGAGCCGGTTGTCATGCATCAAGGAAATCATCCAGAAGGCCACTTTCGCGCTTATTGTCTTCTCGTACTCGGCTGGCATCGTCCCACTCTCCTTGTATGGCTGTTTCCCGTCCCCCGATTATCGGCGGTGACGGCCCTCAATCCGCCGTGTCCGCGATTTTCGACATGCGTCTCCTCGGCCCTGTGAGCATGTTGTCATAGAACTTTTTCCGTACAAAGGGGATCTTGGTTACGAGCATCCCCAGACCCATGAGGAGTCTCAACGCGTATTTCTGCTGCGGGAAGTCGTAATAACCCGTCTTTTTGTAGTGCCGGTGGTCCGCCTGCCAGATTATGCGCAGCCGTCCCCAGATATTGTCGCGGAATATCTTGTGGCCGCCCACAGCGAGAAAGTTCTGCGGATGCTGGTACCCCTCCACCGAAAACTGGATCAGCTTGCGGGCCAAGCCCTGCAAGGCCCTGTCGAGCTCGGCGGAATTCCCGCACTCGTCGGAGAGGACGTCCACGTGATTGGCCTCCTGCCTGGCCGTGGAGGAGGCCTCGAGTATCTGGAGCAGGTTGGCGTTCTGGGAAATCGGACCGCTGACCAGGTAGGCGAGTTGTTTCCCCGTGAGCGAGGGGGTGTGGTTCCAGAAAAAGGCCCGGTCGTAAAAGGTCTTCCACAAGGAGGAGAGGTAGCGCCCCCGCATCTCGCCGGCAAATACGATGCAATCCGCCGCGCGCACGCGCTTATTGTAGAACTCCTTGAATCCGTCCTTGTAAACGCAGGTGTAATCGTAGCCGCAGCGCATGCATCCCAGACAGGCGCCCTTGATGTCGATATCGCGAAGATCGATCAGCTCCACCTCCTGCGTGAAGGAACTTCGGAAGCGATCGATCATTTTCCCCAGGTTGGTCTCGGGGTCGTATTTGTCCGTCAGGACCAGGACCTTTTTCCCCAGGGACTCCACCGAGGGCTTGGCCGGTCCGGGGCGATACTCGAAGTCGCTGAATTTCAGGGGCTGAAAACGTCGGGTCGTGGCCGCCTGGTTCTCGATGGCTGAGATAAAGTTCCTCCCAAACAGGAGCAGTTGTTGTCTTGCCTCGGGTTTATCCAGGTCCCTGAGATCCAGCGACAGGGAGTCCACAAAGTTCATGCCCAGATCGTCACAGACCCCCTGGACGAAGTTGTGGGCCGTATGGTCGTAATAATGGATGGAGGTACTCAATGCGGCAGTATACTTGCCGTCAAAGGCCGACGTTGCGCCGCGCTCCGTAATCAACTCCATGAACCTCATGTACTGGGCCGAGACGACCAGCACCCAAAGCCCGAAAGCCCAGATCACCGCATCGGCCTCTCGCACCGATTGGATGACCTGGTCAAAGGCCTCGCGATTCTTCTCCAGCTTTTTGATGTCATGGGCCACGTAAAACAATTGGAACTCATGCTCCGGGAGTTTTCTGGCCAGGTAACGGACGTGCTGAAGGGTGATGCTGTACTCCCCTTTTGGGCTGCCGCAAAGAACTGCTATTTTCATTTTTTTCTCCAAAGGAAATGAGACCCTTGATACTATAATATTTATCAAGGGAGCTATTCGTTCGGTTCCCGCTCGGATCCTGAGCTGTTCGCCCCAAGTTTGCGGGGCGTATCCTTGAACAAATACTTCGAGAGCATGTCGGCCAGCTCAGAGATGAGCCGTTCCGGTTGCACCGGCGGCCGGGAGATGGTGATCGTGTGGACCACCTCCTCCATGGCCAGGCCGGCGATGACGGCCGCGGCCTCGACGTCCTGCACCCGGAGCTTGTCCCGGTAACGGTGGAACCAGGCGACCACTCGTTTCATGTTTTCCTTTTTATACTCGGCGTTCATGGCGGCCACATCCGGATCGGTGAGCTCCATGGCCGTGGCCTCGCGGTGAAACTCGGGCGAGAGGTGGTGCGCGGCCAGGACCGCTTCGATCATTTCCCGCATCCCCTCACTATGGAATTTCCCGTGCTTTTCGAGTTCCCGTTGCCTGAGCTCGATGATCTCCATGACTTCAGTGACATGCCTGCCCATGACCTCCAGGAAGAGCTCTTTCTTGTCCGTGAAATAATTGTAGAACGTGCCGATGGAGACGCCGGCCTCGGCCGCGATTTCCTTGGAGTTCGTCCCGTGGAATCCTTTTTTGGCGTAAATCCGCAGTGCTGCCTCCAGGATGCTCTCCCGTGTGGCCAGGCTGCGTTGCTGTTTTGGTTTCCGGCTGCGTTTGTGTTGATTCGATTCCGAAGAGCTCATATCCGGCCCAACCTATGATTTTGTCAGGAGCATGGAATAACTCATGGCCGCCTTGGGGCCTTGCTCGACCGTGAATCCGGCGTCGCGGGCGGCCTGTTTCTCCTGCTCAAATTCCTTGGCCGAGAAATGCCCCTTGGGTTCCAGGACCAGAAAACGGGCACCTGGTTTGAGCTGCTCGTAGACGTCCTGGAAAAAAATCGGGATATTGGGCACTTCATGCACCATCCAGCAGGCCAGGGCAAAGTCAGCTTGCGTTGAAATGTCCAAACTTTTAGAGCAGCATCGATGGGTACGGATCCTTTCACCCAGACTGCGTTTGCGGGCCCGTTTGGACAGGACGCTGAGCATCTGCTCCTGCAGATCGATCGAGGTTACACTGCCGTTTTCTCCCACCATTTTGGCCATGGCCAGGGAGAAGAAGCCCATGCCGCAGCCCAGGTCCAGGACGTGCATGTCCTTTTTGATGTGCGGGCCGACGATTTTGCTCGGATCGTGAATCAGTCGGCGCAGCCAGTTATCGAAGAAATAGCCCTTCCACCAGGTGCAGACGGAGTGGTTGCAGGGCTTGAAAGCCATGGTTGCTTGCTGAGTATTCATGGTTCTCTCCTTTGTGGGGCGATGTTTCATAGAAAATATGAACTATAGTTCACTTTGTCAACAAAAAAATGAACTAAAGTTCAAGTTTTGGTCGAAAACATTATAAGTCATCGAAATATTTCAGGAAAAAAATGTAAAATCAGCGGAAGATGCACCCGTTCAGGCCGAAGAAAAAAAGGGGCAGGGTTGCCATTGAGATGACGCGGTATTTCAAACAGGATTTCAGGAGGGTTGGACATGCCATTCGGGCAGTCAGATATGCCGAACAGATCGAGAGGGAGGAAGGCGGCAACTTTGTTGTTATCCTGTGCGCTGCATATCTGCATGGCATCGGAATCAAGGAGGCCGAACGAAAACACGACAGCACTGCCACTAAGTACCAAGAGGAAGAAGGTGCGCCCATAGCAAGGAAAATTCTGAACAGACTTGGGGCAAAGGAGGAGTTGATCGACGAGGTTTGTGATATTGTCGGTCATCACCATCAACCTAAAGAAAAAGATACAGTCCATTATAAGAGTCTGTACGATGCCGCACTGATTACGAACTTAGAAGAAAAGCGTGAAGCACTCAATGCAGGGTTTCCAGGTAAATTTCACCCCATCATCAATGGGTGCGGTAGCTTCACTTTCTCATTGACAATAGGAGTCTTACTAGGATCTAATTGATTAAATTAACCCTAAAGTCGCATAAAAAACATGACAAGGGATTGTCAAAGGCAATGATAGCAACACTTTTGTGAAGATCCACTTGCATTTCAGGAAGCAACTAATGGTGCATTCCAGTGATTACTAACAATTTGTCATGTTTTTTACCCTTCGGGAAAGCCGAGGATATCCCGCCTTTGGCGGGATTTCGCAAGCTCAACCTGCATCTCCGGCGTTATCGAGGGTTCGCGGTAGACTACTACAGCTTTACCCTCGATGCCTTGGATCTGCAGCATCCTCGACTTTTGCAACGTTAGGGTTAAGTCAAAGCTATACTCGGGGAAACTGGGGGCGTTAAGTCGCGGATTTGCCCATACGTTTTATACGCAACGCTTTCTACAAATCGTCACACGTTTATTTGATCTTGTCCAAAGACCCTGCCTCTGTTCTGCTCCAAACCCCATTCGACAATTGATGTTGGAAAACGTGCCCGTCATTAGAAACCATATGTGTCAGGAGAGGTGATGATGGCAACGCAAAAACAGCATGCAGCGGACAATTTAATGGATATGAGCAAGAAATCCAAAAAAATTTGAAGGTATCGATTCGGAAAAAGAAAAAAAGAATCTAGAAGAGCAGGCTAAATTTCTAGAAAATCAATTTTCAATTCATTTAAAGGAGTTTGAAAATCCAGAGAAAAAAGAAGGACTGAAATATATAGACAGCATCACTGAAATGATATCGGGGATCTATAAAATACCGTTTTATATCGCATTGACTTTTTCATTCCTGGGCGCCTTGATTTATAGTTTGAATGATACCGTGTACCGGTTTTTCATTTCTGATTTATATCCCAAAACCTTTGTCGGTTATCTGGTTCGCTTTATTTTTGCTCCGGCATTGAGTCTTGTCATAGCCTATTATTTAATGAATGACTGGTGGATCAATGGAGCTCCAATATTGTTTTTTCTGGTTGGATTCTTCCCTCAGGTAGCAATGCGATATATTGAAGAAAAGGCCCGAAGTTTTTTGAGGCTGAAAAAAGAGAGAAGGCATGAAATCCCGCTGGGGCATTTGCAGGGCGTGACAGATTACATTATTTATCGTTTTAGAGAGATCGGTGTTGGTGATGCACAGAATCTCGCCTATAGCGATCTCAATTATCTGCGCAAAAACTGGTTCAATGATAGACAGCTTTGTGATTTTGTGGCCCAGGCGTTGCTCTTAATCCATTTGAAAGAGCACTTTCACGATTTGCAGAGCAGCGGTATTCGCAATATTGTTTCCTTTAAAAACGTCATCACCGATTTGGAGGCTTGTGAAGAATGTTCGATAAAGATGGGCTTTTCGGCTGAAAAATTAGGCGTGGTTTTTAAATTAATTAATTCGAAACCGTTAAAAGATCGTATTGAAGCCATTGAAAGAATCATGAACGAATTCGATGACAAAGAGATCGAAAACCTCGTTTGAAATGAATAGGAAAGCAGAACGTCCTCATACGCATATCATATTAAAAGTGTTACTATCTTTGATTGTGACAATCCCTTGTCATGTTTTTTATGCACCTTTAGGGTTTATCAGTTATTCGTGATACAATGAACGGAGGATGGAAGAGAAAGGCCCGCGGAGAGAGTTACGCTCCTCAAAGGTCCTGTTATTTGTAGATCTCGATCCGCAGGTCGCAGGTGAACTGGGTGAGAACGGTTCCCTGCGGACACTGTTTCCGGTAGAGCGACGCGGCCTCCAGGGGCCAATTGAGGAAGTTGAAGACGGGATTGTCGGGGCCGCTGGCGATGTAAGCCCTCAAGAGCCGCATACCCCTGGGTGGGGAGAACGCGAACTTGAATGTCGCGTCATCCACGGCCATCAGCAGGGGGTTAGGGAGTGCATACCAACCCACCGTCTTGAACCAGGGATGCCCCTTCACGGCCGCGGGCGGGTCGCTCAGGATGAGCTGATCGCCTTGGCGATCAACGGGCTCTGCGCGTGCGTCTCCCTCGGGATGCAGGGCTATCCAGGCGTCCATGTCCGCCTCAGTTTTGAAGGCGGTTACCCGCAGGATGAAGTTGATGCGCCGTGACCAGTGATCGATGGTGAACTTATCGGCCTCCGGTTCGAGCATCAAAGGCTTGCCAAGTCTCAGATTTTGCATGGCTTGGTCGTACAGCCGGGTTTTTCCTTTCGCACCCAGAAGCTTTATGGGGTTATAGCGCATAGCGCGGCGTGAGTCGAGACGCTTGAGTCGCCACGTGATGGAGGGTTTTCCAACGCCTATCAGTTCGAGGGTATATCCACTGTAAGTGCGTCCGTATTGGACGATTTTCTTTTCGACCGCTTTGTAGATCCAGTTGGGCAAGGTGCGCCTTGCCGGTCGCCCCCGATTGGGAGAGGTATGGACGGGATTTTTGAGGAACAATACAAAGTCGTGTACTATAACATGCTGAATTCCGAAACGTGTTAGCGCCGAATATCAAACAGCAATCTTATTGAGGAAACTCACTACTGCAATTTCCTTAACAGATACAGGTCGTATTGTTAAGATGGCATTTAGCTCCAAAAGATACTATGTCATTAAATGACACTCTGTTCTTGATATCAACATTGCGGGATCATCGGGAGGAATAGAAAACTGGAGATAAAACGATTTAATTGGATAGATTTCTTAGTTGTTCATGATGTCCCCATAAACATGTTACCTGAATATATGAATGAGATGTCCGGCATCCGAAAGGGATACGATGACTAAGGGGGCAGTCCATGAGCCTGACATAGATAAAGAGTTCCCCAAATCGAAGTCCACGCAAAAAAACATTCGCCCCACGGAGACGGGCGGGACCTTTGCCTCTTTGTGCATACCGGATTTCCGCCTGCTGCTGACCGGCACTCTCTTCACGAATGCCGCCCAGTGGATACAGCAGATAACTTTGAATTGGCTGATATATGACCTGACGGGATCAGGCATCATGCTGGGCACCATCAATCTTGTCAGGTCGTTCGCATCCCTTGGGATGATACCTGTGGCCGGGTTCTTGATAGACCGCTTGAATCATCGCATGCTCATGGTCATGACCAACTGCTTTTTGTTTGTCATCACATTGGTGATGGGGCTCCTGCTGCTTTTCGGTTACCCCCGAATCTGGTACCTCTTTGTCTTCGCCTTCCTGGGCGGCCTGGCACAAGCCATTGACCAGAACCTCCGGCAGGTGGCCGTGTTTGACTTAGTCCCTCGTCTCTTGATCCCCAACGCGGTAGCCATTATCCAAACAGGATGGAGCCTGATGCGTTCATTCGGTCCCGGCATAGGCGGCTTTCTTATCCTGTGGTTTGGTCCGGGCGGTAATTTCCTCGTCCAGGCCGGGGCGTATGTCCTTATTGCCATCACCATTATACGGATTCAATTCCCGGAAAGAAAATGGGAAATGCGCAGTTCTCCGCTGGAGAATATTCTGGAGGGAATCCGGTACGTGGCGGGTGGACGTGTCACCCGGGTTTTTATGCTTACGGGGTTTGTCCTCCCACTTTTTATCATTCCAATATTTGTCATCCTACCGCCTGTCTATGCCGTGGATGTATTCGGCGATGAATCAGGTAAGGTATTGGGATTCCTGATGGCATCCGTTGGCGTGGGCGGTATTTTCGGTGGGGTCGTTGTCGCCTCGCTGGGCCGATTTGAGCGCCGGGGCCTGATGCAACTGGCCTCCCTTCTGCTGCTCAGCCTGACGCTGATATGGTTTGCCCTGACCAATGCGCTGTGGGTAGCTCTGCTGCTCCTGGCACTGTCAGGGTTCTTCGAAATGATATTCCTGACTACCAACCAGACCCTGCTGCAACTGTCCATCCCTGATAAGTTGCGGGGCCGAGTGACCAGTGTGGTAAACCTGAACGCAGCACTGGCCCCTCTGGGTGGCCTGATAGCAGGGATCGGTTCCGACCTGATGGGAGGACCGAAGGTCATTACCATCGTACTCGCCGGCATCAGCGCCGGCGCAGCCGTTTGTATTTTCCTCGGCTCCAAGACCGTTCGCGACTACCAACTGAGCAAAGCGATTGCCCGGGTTTAGGGCAGGGTGCCGGCCTCTGTATTCTCCTAATCGAGTTTTCGCTCAATGTCTTTTCTCAAGGCCAGTTTGTAATTTCTAACGTATAAAGACTTCCTGCAGCACTTCAATAATACGTTCACGTTCAAAAGGCGACTCTGCGATATGGTCATCCGCATCTTTTATAATCCGATCCAGGTCCCCCCACTGTGTATACTGATTGAACTTATCATTGCGATGGATGCCCATGGCCTCGGCCACAAGGTTTACGTAGCTGGTCACGAGAAAATCGTATTGGACCGCTTGTTCTGCAAAAGTCTGGTTGCAATAGTGACAAACCGTCACCAAACGGTCTGCTTTGGTTTGTGCCGCCTCTTGAAGGCGTTCTTCGCGCATCCGGGAGCAGCTTTCAGGAAACCAGCAGATTGCTCCGGAGCCGCAGCATGAAGTATCAGGGCCGTGATGCTTCATTTCCCGGAGGGTCAGCCCGGGCAACTGCCGCAAAACCTCACGGGCGCCATTTGTGTCAACCCCCGTGTAGGCTGATTTGCAAGCTTCGTGAAGTGTGGCGGTCCCGGCTGCCGCCCTGGTGAGCGGCAGTTTGTGCATGTTTGCAGCCAGATACTGCGGGAACGATAGAATCTTGAACGGTACATCCATGGCGGGCACGATGCCTTTATCAAAGCGACACTGGCAGGTAGGGCACCAGAGCACAGCGGCTTCCGGCTCAAAGCCGGCGATGGCGGCCACCAGTTCTTCAGCACTTTTAATCCCCTCGTCGATTTCACCTTGAAATAAAAGACCGTCACCGCAGCAATAGTCTACACCGGGCAGAAAGGCGTAATCATCGCCGATGGCGTCCATGATATCCATGGCGTTCAGGATTTTCTCCGGTTGAAAGTATACGTTACAGCCGGGAAAGAAAACGTACCTGGCTTTTTGCTTATCGCCGGATGTCGTGATGCTCTTGTATTCAGCCCCGGATACCTGGACACTCGCCAGGATTCTGTGTGCGCTGTCGGGTTGCCTGGGATCGCCGTAAGCCTTTTTCTCCAACCCTTTGGAGATATATCGGCTCTTGATGAGTTCGTTGATAAGCATTGGGTTAAGGTCTTCGGGGCACATACCGGCCGTGCATTTAAAGCACTCCATGCAGGCAAAGGCCTTGGTATAAGCCTGATGATTGGGGATTCCTCTATTCATGAAATCAAACACACCCTTCTGAATATCCCCGGAGGCCATCTCGCTGACATCAGTATAGGGTAAAATCGGGCATCCTTCGGCACAAAGGCCGCATTGTGTACAGTTTTCAAGAAAGCGTTGTTTTTCCCTGGCGTAATGATCGAGAATCGTCATTTATATCTTTCTCCCGTTTGCATGATGGATTGGAAGTGTCATTTTCATGTTGTCATCATATCCTAATTTTGGATGATGTCAAAACATCAGTTATGTCAAGCTTGAATGATCAACATGCCGTTGTTTTTGACTTGTATAATTTTATTCAGTCTGTTATTCTAAATGTTATGGAAGATTCCCATAAATCGATTCTTTTCCTCACTTTTTGGTTAACAGTGGTAGTCAGCAAAGCCCTAAACTGTTTTACATGAGTGCCCTGGCTGTCGCGGTTTCCTGCCCGGGATAACCTGCAAACTGTCATACATGCGACGGAATTAATAGCCGACTGACTGAGGGTTATCTTCTGGTTCGAACTCGCAAATGCCCATTGGAAATGGCCGTGAACGAATGGCCGTAAAGGCAGGTTTCGGGAATGCTCTTGGGTGGAATCCGGGTATCGCCTCATACATGGCGGACACTTTCAATCTTGACTCTTTGTCAAGTCGCACCCGCGTAACTGCGGAAGCGGCTTGTTGTTTTTTGGGGGAAATTGGTCCGGTTTGTACAGACAATATAAGCATGGCACAAATAGTGTTCTAACAGGAAGATGCTGACGCTATGATGATGACTGACGAAGAATATAAAAACCACCATGTGTTCTCGGAGTTGGAACGTTATATTGAGTTCTATAAGGATCTCTCTTGGTCGGTCTTCAGATTATGCTCGATGGGAACACATGCAATTTGCTGTATCGATTACTATGTCCATTCTTCGATTCAGGGGAAACTGGAATCGACTCGGGTATTGTTAAATGATGGAAGGACCCATGACGCTTATACATTGCTCAGGGGGTACTATGATTCGGTCATTACTAACATATACTCGAATCTGTACCTTAAGGACAACTTCAGCATGGAAAAAATTATTGTTGAGGAAATTATTGACTGGTTGAACGGAAAGGAACAGCTTCCGGATTTTGGGATCATGTCGAATTATATTCGATCGTCCAACAAGGTCGCTGCCATCAACAATCTCCTTTACGCAGATGACCGATATGAAAAGGTGCGAGCCCGCTGTAACGACCATACCCATTATAATGTTCCCTTAAACGCTCTTCTAAATGGGAACGAGATCCGTCTTGATCATCGACTTCAAGTGCTGAATGCATTTTCTGGGGATGCCCGAGATGTCTTCATACTCCATCTGGCATATTTGTTTTTTTTAAACGATCACTACATGACATCCTCCGATTATTTAGATTATTTAGAGTGTGGCATAACACCTGAGCCCGAGTCTCAGTACTGGGTCGCACCGTTTATTCAAGGGGTGTTCGATAATATCATAGCAAAGCACCGTACTGATATTGCGACAACTATTAAGCAATATACGTGTATGCGGATTTCATGAATAGAAGTTTCCAATACATCCAGCGGATGAAAAAAGCCGCTTCGTTGATTAAAACGTTATGTGGATTGAAAAGGAAATACTTATCCTAAAGAGATGACAATTGCTGGAGTAATAATATTGTTTCATTTGAGATTCCTGTTATCCGGGGCGAGTGAATCCATGAAAACCGATGAAATCGTTAATTGACAATCCACCGACGAAAGGGAGCCTGTCATGAGCCTTACCAGGTCCGACATTGCGGAAAGCATCTGTGAACTGTGCGACTACTCGAAAAATCGATCCAACAAGCTTGTTGCTTCCACCCTGGAAATTATCAAGAATGCATTGGAATCCGGCGAGGATGTTCTTATCAGTGGGTTCGGGAAGTTTTGTGTCAGTGAAAAGAACTCCCGCAGGGGACGAAATCCGGTTTCAGGGGAAGAGGTTGTCGTGGGCGCGAGGAGGGTGGTGACTTTCAGATGCTCGCGGTTGCTAAAAACGAATCTGAACAAGAAGTGATGAGTGAGGGTCGTTGCTTTCCATATTTGAACGATCCCTCCAAAGTGCACAAAAATGTGTGCATTTGAGAACCCATCCTAGAATTGTTAATATCTTTTAACGATTATCCCGATGATGAAGTGAGAGATAAAAAAATTTCTGAGCTTGAAGTAGTTGCGCAAGAGGCGGTGTCCGTGACATTTGAGAGCGCGCCACAGATGCTGAATGTCCTAATTGCCTGTAGGCCAATGACCGAAACATAACACGAGGGGGAATTCCGGACCTATTTAGGACGATCCGTTCTATTCACACTTTGACCTGTTGCGGATCGCCTTGTTTTTTTTGGAAGATCGGAGCGCTTTAAATGCAAAAAAATCGGAATCAGGTTGAACTCGAAAACCGGATCAAATCGTTAGAGAAAGAGCTGGCTGAACATAAACGACTCAAGGACCGACTGACCCTTCTTTCCTCTGCAGTGGATCAAAGCAGTGAAGGAATCGCCCTGGCTAATCTTGACGGTCGCTTGGAATACGTGAATGAGGCCTTTGGCCGGATGCACGGATATTCACCGGATGAACTTACGGGCAAAAATCTTTCGGTTTTTCACACGGCCGAACAGATGCCGTCTGTGAATGCGGCTAATTTGCAAGTCAAGGAAAAGGGTGAATTCTTTGGAGAATTATGGCATGTGAGACGCGACGGAACGGTTTTTCCCACGCGGATGCACAATTCGCTTTTGCGGGATGAAGCCGGTCATCCCATGGGCATTATAGGTACGGTTCGCGACATCGCCGAATGGAAAGGCATGGAGGAAACCCTTCGACGGGAAAACGTCTACCTGTCGTCGCTTCATGAAACGGTCCTGGGATTGATGAGTCGCCACGAGTTGAGCGATCTCCTTGAGACCATCAGTGTACGCGCCGGATCCCTGATAGGAACGCCTAACGCCTTTGTATACCTCGTGGACCCCGAGACCCATGAATTACTGATGAGGGTCGGTCTCGGCGTTTATGAAAAGATCGTGGGATTTCGGCTCAAAATGGGAGAGGGGCTTTCCGGAAGGGTTCTGAAAACGGGGAAACCCTTGATCGTGGACGATTACAGCACTTGGTCCAACCGGTCTAAGGACCGGGTTTTTGACGATATTCGATCCATCATCGGCGTTCCTCTGAAAACCGGATCTAAAACCCGGGGTGTCATAGGGCTGGGTCTGATTGATCCGGAAAGACGCCTCGGGGAAGCGGAAATTGCCCAACTCAGTCGATTTGCGGAACTGGCCGCCATTGCACTTGACAATGCTGTCATGTATTCGAACCTGCAAAATGAGTTGATGGAAAGATCACGAATAGAGAATGTATTGCGGGAATCCGAAGCACGATACCGGAGCGTCTTTGAAAACTCGAGTGCGGCCATGATGATCATCGAAGGGGATAAGACGATTTCCATGGTCAACACGGAATTCGAAAAACTCAGCGGATATCCCAGATCCCAGATTGAGGGGAAAAAGAAATGGATGGAGTTCGTGGTCGAAGAAGATTTGAAAATGATGAAGCGTTATCATGAAGAAAGGAGAAAAGCGAAAGAGAAAGCCCCATCGGAATACGAATTTTCCTTTATCGATAAAAAGGGAGCCATAAAGAACATCCTCCTGAAGATCGGGATGATTCCGGGAACATCGAGGTCAGTTGCTTCCCTTTTGGATATCAGCAATCGTAAAAAAGCCGAGGAATCGCTGAAAAGAGAAAAGGAAAAATTCCGTGTCCTGGTTGAGAAGGCTCCATTAGGGGTCTCTCTGATTGGAAAGGACGGCCGATACATATATGTCAATCCCAAGTTTGTTGAATTTTTCGGCTATGGCCCGGAGGAAATTTCTACCGGGAAGGAGTGGTTCTCAAAGGCTTACCCGGATCAGGAATCCAGGAAAAAGGCGGTTGCCTTCTGGAAAAGCGACCATGATAAGGCAAAGCCGGGGGTGGCGCGTCCCCGAATCCTGCAGGTGACGTGCGAGGACGGTTCTCAGAAAACGGTGAATTTCCGATCCGTGAGCATGCAGGACGGTGACCAACTGGTCATCTATGAGGACATCACAAAGAGCCAGCAAATGGAAGCGCAACTTCTACAGGCCCAGAAGATGGAAGCCATCGGCACCCTGGCGGGAGGTATCGCCCATGACTTCAATAATCTGCTTCAGGCCATTCTCGGCTATACGCAAATGCTTATGATAGAAAGGGGAAAGGAAGATAAGGAATATCTTAGGCTGGGAGAAATCGAAAAAGCCGCCCGGCGAGCCAGTGAATTGACCCTCCAACTCCTGACCTTCAGCCGAAAGGTGGAGAGCCACCTGAGGCCCGTGGATCTCAACCAGGAGATCAGACAGGTTGAAAAGCTTCTTAAACGAACGCTGCCCAAGATGATCGACATCAAGCTATTTTTACAGGACGACCTGAGAGTGATCAATGCCGATCCATCCCAGATGGAGCAAATTCTGATGAACCTTGCGGTCAATGCCCGGGACGCCATGCCTGAAGGAGGTAAACTCGTCATTGAAACGGAAAACGTGATCCTGGAGGAGGAATATTGCAGGGTCCATCTGGGGGCAAAGCCTGGTCCTTTCTCGCTCATTACCGTTTCCGATACCGGTTGCGGTATGGATCCGGAGACCGTTGAGCATATTTTTGAACCGTTCTATACCACCAAAGAAAAGGGCCGCGGCACGGGACTGGGTCTATCAATGGTATACGGCATCATAAAGAACCATGGTGGATATATCATGTGTTACAGCGAACCGGGAGAGGGAACCTCCTTTAAGATCTATTTGCCTGTTGAGCGTGAAACGAACAACCAGGAACCGGAAAGGGTTGAAGAGGCCCCAATGCCCAAGGGAGGAGCCGAGACCATCCTCCTGGTGGACGATGAATTACCTTTGCGGGAACTTGGAGAACAGATGCTGAAAAGATTCGGTTACAGGGTGCTGACGGCTCCGGACGGCGAAACAGCCCTCGAAATCTATCGCCAAAAGGGGGAGGAAATTTCCCTGGTCATCCTGGATATCATTATGCCGGGGATGGGGGGAAGGAGATGCCTGGAGGCGTTGCTCCGGATCGATCCCGATGCGAGGATCGTCGTATCCAGCGGGTATTCCATCAATGGCGCTAACGGGGAGACCCTTGATGCCGGTAGTCGGGGATTTATCAGCAAGCCCTATGAAATCAGGCAAATGCTCAAGGTCGTCCGGAAAGCCCTGGATCAGGCGTAAAATAGGGGCCTTTTCGCGGCTTTCAACATTCAGCTTGAACATCGATGAAAGGATAAAACCCCAATACCCATGACGTGAAAGTCCTTGATAAGCTTGTCCCGGACCCAGGGAAAGGAGCGGGGCTTCGCCCCTTGAGGATGAAAGGCAGGGTGTCTCGTTTTTTTTGCGAGAACCGCCAAAAAGAAGAGAATCAGTCATGTGGGCATCTACCTTCAAGGGGGAAATTTTGCCCATGCTCTTCAGAAGAAGGGCGTTATCGTTTCGAGCCTTGAAAGCCCTCACTGGAAAGCGCGGCTGGTTTCAGTTAAGAGAATGACCGATCCTGGCCGCCAACGTCATATTTCGGACCTCAAACGACCTTCTTCCGTCCCCTGAGTTCCAAACTTTTCGTGAAAAGCGTGTGCATATTTTGAATTGTGTATAACTTTCCTCGATTATCTTCTTCGATTTTTCACAAAACAAGGGTGATCCCAATCCAAAATTCGCGTGACATGTTTCTTGAAAATATCCCAGATAGTTGTCATACTGGAAAGAAACACCCCAGGAATCATCGAGGGACAAACTTTTGAGGTCCCAGGCTCATTTTTAAAAAGAGAAAAGGCCCACCCCCAAAACCTCTCTCAGGTGGATAGATGTGTCAGGTTTGAAGCGAGCCGATCTAGAGGAACGCGACAACAGGCCCGATCGGCTGATTGTCGAAGAATCCATTCAATTGCGAGAACATTACCAAAGCCTGAAAGGATAAAAAGGCATGCGCATCGCAATCGTTGGCGCCGGGATTTCCGGATTGGTGACTGCTTATTTGTTATGCCGCGATCATGAAATCGTTGTTTATGAGGCCAACGACTACATCGGGGGCCATACGCATACGATCGATGTGGAGGTGGAGGGTGGGGGGACCTATCCCGTGGACACGGGGTTTATTGTATTCAACGAAAAGACCTATCCCAATTTTGTCAAGCTCTTGAGGCAGTTGGATGTTCCCTGGCAGGCTTCGAAAATGAGCTTCAGTATGCGTTGCGGGAAAACAGGCCTTGAATACAGTCCCACCTCCCCAAACGCCCTTTTTGCTCAGCGGCGAAATCTTTTTCGTCCGGCATTCCTGCGCATGCTTTTGGACATTTTCCGATTCCGGAGGGAATCTGAAGACCTGATCCGATCCGGGGACAATGAGACGACCCTGAGCGCATATCTCAAGGCGCGGGGCTATTCAAAATGGTTTCGGCAGTATTTTATCATCCCCATGGGATCGGCCATTTGGTCCGCCGACCCAATCCGATTTCAAGATGTCCCGGCGCGTTTTTTTGCCGCCTTTTTCCACAATCACGGCTTTCTTCAGGTGTGGAACCAGCCCCAGTGGCTTGCGATCCGGGGAGGATCGAGGCAATATGTGGAAAAACTCATCGATCCTTTTCGGGATAGGATACGCCCCGGATGCCCTGTTCAATCGATCACTCGTCGTGGAAACCATGTGGAAGTGAGGCCTCGTGATGGAGACATCGAACCGTTTGATCAGTGCATCATCGCGGCCCATAGCGATCAGGCCCTTTCCATGATAGCCGACCCAACGGATGCAGAGATAGATGTCCTGAGTGCCGTCCCCTATCAAGAGAATCTTACGGTCCTTCATACGGATTCATCCATGATGCCTCGGCATCGGTCCTGTTGGGCAAGTTGGAATGCTTTTATGCCCAAAGCGTCACGGCATGCCGTCATGCTGACCTATAACATGAATATCCTGCAGGCTCTTCAAGCGCCTGTAACGTTTTGTGTGACCCTCAACCAGGAACAGTGCGTCGATCCCGGAAAAATGATCCGGAAGATGACCTACCATCATCCGGTCTACACGAGTCGGGGATTTGCCGCACAGAAACGGTTTCAAGAGATCAGCGGAAAAGATCTCATCCATTTTTGCGGAGCCTACTGGGGGTATGGTTTCCATGAAGACGGCGTCAAGAGTGCGCTTGCGGTGTGTGAAACCTTTGGAAAGGGCCTTTGATATGAAAAGCTGCATATTCGAAGGGAAAGTCAGGCACCGCCGATTTACGCCGGTCCTCAACGTATTTCAATACCGGCTCTGTATGATGTACCTCGATCTGAACGAGTTGTCTCATGTGTTTGACGTGCACCCCCTCTGGTCCGCACAGCATGTCAACCTGGCCTATTTTCGCAGGCGAGACCACCTCGGCGCGCCTCACATCCCCCTCGAACGCGCCGTCAGGGACCTGGTCGAAGAGAAATCGGGATTGCACCCGAAGGGACCCATACGGTTGCTGACCCAATTGAGATATTTCGGGTACTGCTTCAATCCCGTGAGCTTTTACTACTGCTATGATTCCATGGACAGCCGTCTCGAGGCCCTCGTGGCGGAGTTGCACAACACGCCGTGGCTCGAAGAGCACTGCTATGTGTTCGGGGAAGCCATGAACGTGCACCCCTCTCCGGGCTGGAGACAATACCGCTTCGACAAGGCCTTTCATGTGTCGCCGTTCATGGAGATGGATATTCGCTATGACTGGCGGGTTCAGGTGCCGGGGGAAGCGATCCATGTTCATATGAATCTCCATACCGGAGATATCAAACGCTTTGATGCGACCCTTGAACTCAAAAGGGTGCCCATCACGAGGCGTTCATTAACGCGTGTTCTATTGGCCTATCCCCTTATGACGTGGAAGGTGACGGCCATGATTTATTGGCAGGCGCTCAGGCTCAAGCTGAAGGGAGCTACCGTTCACACACACCCCAAAAAGACAAGACCCTCTAGCATCGGGATAAGGTCATGAAGGCAACCATACGGCCTATGGAAAAAAGGTTTTCGGAAAAATCAGAGTTCACGCTTTTTCATGGAATGGGCAAAAAAATCCTTATGGCCCTCCTGAATCGTTTAAAAAAGGGGCAGATCCATATCCTGGAAAATGATCAGCAATGGACCTTCGGGCAACCGGCGGATGATCCGTCCCTTGAGGCCTCTGTCACCGTTTTGCACCCCGGTTTTTATAGTCGTATCGTTTTCGGCGGAAGCCCGGGCGCGGGCGAGGCCTTCATGATGGGGCTCTGGCGCACGGATGACCTGACCATGCTCATCCGGATCATTCTGCTCAATCAAGATGTTTTCCAGGGAATGGACAGGCGATGGACCCGGCTGTCGGCCCCGGCCTATAAGATTTTCCATGCCCTGCGCAGGGATACCAGGAGAGGCAGCAGGACCAACATTTCCGCTCACTATGACCTGGGAAATGATTTTTACAAACTATTCCTGGATGAGACCCTGACCTATTCCTGCGGCCTGTTTGAAAAAGAGGGCAGCACATTGAAGGAGGCCTCCCTGGCCAAATACGATCGCATATGTCGAAAGCTCGACCTGAAGGCCTCCGATCACGTGCTTGAAATCGGCACAGGCTGGGGCGGGTTTGCCATTTTCGCCGCGGAGCACTATGGTTGTCGAGTGACCACTACCACCATTTCAAAGCAACAGATGGCCCTGGCTCAGGATCGCATCCTGGAGGCCGGCCTCGTGGATCGCATCCATATCTTATTACAGGACTACCGGGATCTGAAGGGCCGGTTCGACAAACTGGTCTCCATCGAAATGATCGAAGCGGTGGGACATCAATATCTGGAGGCTTTTTTTCGAACCTGCAGCGATTGCCTGAAGGAAGACGGGATGATGATGCTTCAGGCGATCACCATAGCAGACCGCATCTTTGAAAAACACAAGAAGAATGTGGATTTCATCAAACGATATATCTTCCCGGGGAGCTGCATCCCCTCCATCGCCGCCATGAGCCATGCCGTTTCGAGGGTAACCGATCTGAAGATCGAACACCTCGAGGACATCACCCCGAACTACCCCAGGACCCTGCGGGCGTGGCGGTCCCGGTTCTTTGAAAATATCGAACAGGTCAGGGCCCTCGGCTTTTCCGACACATTTATCCGGATGTGGGAGTTTTACCTCTGCTACTGTGAGGCGGGATTTCAGGAGTGCTACCTAGGCGACGTTCAGATGCGTCTCATCAAGCCCATGTGTCGGCCGATGCCCATTTTGCCCCGTCTGGAGGGCGGCAAAAATCCCTGATCAGGATGCTCATGGTTTCTTTTTTCTCGGAGCCCATGGGAAAAACGCGCTTGTGCTCTTTATATAGGCCTGGTAGGCCGGCCTTTTTTCCACGATGTTTTTTTCCAGAAGCGTCACCCCGGATACCCTGAGCAGAAGAAAGGTAATGGTGACAGGGCTGATCACGGTCCAGAGACTGCCGGGTGTGGAAAGAGTGATCAAAAAGATTCCCCACCAGATGAGGGACTCTCCGAAGTAATTGGGATGACGGGTGTAGGCCCAGAGCCCCCGGTCCATCACCTTGCCCCGGTTGCGCGGATTGGCCTTGAAACGGGACAGTTGGAAGTCGCCGACGACCTCGAAGACAATGCCGACGGCCCAAATCAAAAAGCCGACTCCATCCAGCCAGCCGAGGCCCGCAGGCTCCGAAGCGATCTGACCGGCCTGGACCACGAGGGAGATGACCCAAAGGAGGACCCCCTGAAGGCCGAAGACCGTGAACAGGCTCACCCACCAGAATTTTTTTTCATATTGAGTCCTCCAGTTCCGATAGCGCGGGTCTTCGCCCTTACCTCTTTTTCTCAAACCGATGTAAAGGGCCAGCCTCAGGCCCCAGAAGGATACAAGGGCCGTTATGAGCATTTTCCTGAAGAGATAGCCATCGGCCTGGAAAAAGGTCAACCACGCGATGAGTACAAAACCCAGCCCCCAGAAGATGTCTGCAATGCCGGCATCTTTTAGGATCAGACTGAGGATCCAGGCACTGAACATCAGGCCCAGTAATACGGCCAGATTCCCTCCCATGATCGTCACGGCGTTGTACATATCTTTGTCCACCTTTTTGTTTAGGTTCGAAAAACCTGACCCTCAGGAACAGGTCAGAGACCATTAGATCTGTCGGTATAATAAGATCGGGAATATCGGAATTTTGGGGTATTGGGGTAACGGATTTAGTAACATAAAATTTTTTTACCTGCGACGCGGATGCACAAAAATAATTTACCTGGAGATGTTCTTTGTTTTTTATCATCCCAATATTCCATCACTCCGGTTATCATGAAGCATGCAAAATAGGCCTCGCCCCTCCGGGGTTAAGCCAAAGCCGGTTCTCTGGACAAGGGTTCTTTGCATATGTCGTCCAGTCATACCCTGCCCCTGCATCTATGGGATGACCCGGCCGGGATTGAGCGGGTCTTCAACTTGAAGTCCCTTTTTTCGATCTGTAATTGCGCCTCTGATTTCCTCATGTATCCGGCTGTTGATGGGGTAGGCCAGGGCGATCAGGAGGGCTGCCAGATTGCACAGAGAGGGAATGAGGGCATAGAGCAGCCTGAACATCAGAGTCACCTGTTCCGACTGCGCAATATTCGGTTCGTACCCGGCGGCGCCGAGCAAAGCGAGCGCGGAACCGACCCCCAGGGCAGCCGCCAGTTTCTTGGTGATGGACCAAAGGCCGATATAGTGTCCTTCACGCCTTTCGCCCGTCATGAGTTCGTCATAATCAATCACATCGGCCTGCATGGCCGAAGGGATGGCAATGGTGGCTCCGAAACCGATTCCGGAGAAAAAGACAAGGACGCCGTAGATCAAGGTGTCTCCGGGTCCGAGAAAAAAGACGCCGGCAAAGGCCCCTGAATTGACGACCATGGACAGGATCCATGCGTATTTTTTGCCCGTCCTCTTAGCCAGAAAGACCCAGCCCGGCAGAAAAGCAATGCCGGTCAAAAAATAGAGGGCCAGGAAAAGATCCGCCATTTTTGAATGGAGGACATAATCGACGTAAAATAGAATCAGCGTGGCCGGCAGATTGCTGCCCAAAGCAGCGATCGTGTAAGATATGAGCAAAATCATAAAGGGTCGGTTTCGGAGCACCCCTCTGAATCCGCTCCCTAGGCCCTGTCTGACCGGTTCGACATCCAGGCTTTTTTCCCGAATGGAGGCAACGCACCACCAGCAAAAAACAACGACCAATGGGACGTACAAAGCAGAAATCCAGAAGAATTTGGATCGTTCATCCGCCGGCGTGGCCGAAAGATCGAGGATTCGCGAAACCAATGCGGGTGAACTGGCCGCAACCAGGGTTCCGGCGATCAGCGCCCCGTCCCGCCAGCCGAACAGGGCAATGCGTTCGTGGTAGTCAAATGTGATCTCAGGGCCCAGGGACTCATAGGGCACTTCCACAAGGGTCCAGAAGAGAAAGACACAGAAGATCCAAATTCCGAACCAGGCGGTCTCAAATGTAGGGGACTGCTCCGGCGGATTAAACAGGAAATAGATCGATAGGGCAAGCACCACAGCCCCGCCTGCGAGAAAGGGACGCCGCCGACCAAAGCGCGTCCTTGTCCTGTCTGAAATGAATCCGATAAGGGGATCGGTCACCGCGTCGAAGAGCCGCACGCCTAATATGAGATAACCCAGGATTGCGATATGAACGCCGACCACGTCGGTATAGAATTTGGGAATGTACACATAAATGGGGATTCCCACGATGGCCAGGGCAAAGGCAGGCGCTGCATAGGCCAGCCGTTTTGATGTCGGCACATCCTGTTCAGGTCGCTTTGCCATGGTTTCACCATTCCAATTGCTACGGTTTGCCGCCTATTCGATAGAGCGGGATCATCGGCATGTCTCAAGTCTCATTCAGACAACGGCGGGAAAGGACGCGTGAGGATAGATCTTAGAGTATAAGCCTTTTTCCATGGAAATCAAAAATAAAGGGATGAAAGTGACATCGAGAGGCCAAAATCCCATTGGGCGGCAATCCTATGAGAAGCACCGTTTGTAAATCAGCTATTTTTATTAGCGCGTCTCAGTAAAAAAGAAACGCTGCATGTCCGAGAATCTCAAAACTCAACGGCTGACTCGTCAGGCGTGGAAGGAGGACATATCATGACTTGGATACAATGGACCAAAGCCTATTTTTTGACACTGCTGGTATTTTTGGCCTTAGATTTTATCTGGTTGGGTTTCATCGCCAAGGGATTCTATCAACGATACCTGGGGCATTTTTTCAGTGAGGAAGTGAATTGGGCGGCGGCGTTCTTGTTTTACTTTATTTTCATTTGCGGTATGATGGTATTTGTTATTTCTCCCGCGCTCAAGACCGATGCCGTAATGCAAGCCCTGTTGCTGGGATTGTTATACGGCCTGGTCACCTATGCAACCTATGATTTGACCAATCTGGCACTTCTCAAGGGTTGGCCTAAAACCATCGTCGTGGTGGATATTCTTTGGGGGATCGTGTTGAGCGGCATGGTTTCTGTGACCGGATACGGAATCGCCAAATGGCTTTCTTAAAAGCTCGCACCCCAAAGCCCGTCGCACCCCTATAGACAGGATTTTCGAGATTCATTTTCCGGGCTCAGGGAGGAAAGTCCACATGCCAAATGTGCTTCTGACATCCGTGTGTCGCCCTTTTGGAGGAAAGGGTGAAGGGGATTCCGTGGGGGCCGAGTTATTTCATGCCCAGGTGACTCGAAGTCAAGGTATCTTCAGCTACCGTCAGGTCATTCGCTGTTGGGGGCTTGATTACATCGCAGAGAATATTGAGGCGCCTGCGGTCGTCCTTCACTACCCGTCCGAACGCCAATTGATCCATGAAATCCGGACACGGCGGTATGACTATATAGGTATCGGTTTCGTAGTGGCCACATTTCATAAAGTCCGCCGGATGGCCGAAATCATCCGCAGGCATTCGCCCCGGTCAAAGATTGTTCTCGGAGGCTATGGAACCGTCCTGTCCGATGATGTCCTGAATCCATACAGCGATTTTATCTGTCGGGAAGAGGGCATTGGTTTTATGCGGAGAATCCTGGGAGAGAAACGGGACGGACCTATCCTCCACCCATACGCACCCATCGAGTCACCAAGGGTCTATTCCTTTCCTTTGAAAACGAAGGTAGCGCACATTACCGGGGGGCTCGGCTGCCCCAACGGCTGCGATTTTTGCTGTACGTCTCATTTTTTTAAACGGAAATACGTCCCGTTCATAAAAACCGGCCGGAAACTGTACGATACCATGCAGTTCATGGCGCGTAAGGCCCGGGAGGCCCGTGAACCCCTGAGCGGGTTCATTTTCATCGACGAAGATTTTTTTATTCATGAGAAACGGGCCCGCGAGTTCCTTGACTGTGTGCGTGAAGAGGGGATGTCAGCCTCGATCATGGGGTTCGGCAGTGTGCGCGGTTTATCCCAATTCACGGCCGATGAGATCGCCGAGATGGGTTTCGATATTATTTGGACCGCTTTAGAGGGCGTAGAATCGGGCTACAGGAAGCTTCAGGGTAAAAGGCTCGACGAGCTTTATGAAGATCTCGGATCAAGAGGCGTGGCTATTCTGACATCCATGATCATCGGTTTTCCTTACCAGGATCGTGCCCGGGTCATGCAGGAGTTTAAGCAACTCACGGAACTCGGGCCTTCGCTCTGGCAGATCCTGATTTATTTTGCCTTTCCGGGAACCCCCTTATATCAAAGAGTCATTGAAGAGGGGCGTTACCTTTCAGCATATCAGGAGCACCCCGATTACCGGACCTTCGACGGATTTTCCATGCACTTCAAACACCCCCACTTCACACCGCCGGAACTGGAAGACCTCCAAAAAGAGTTGTACCGAAAATGTTTTGAAATGCTTGGTCCTTCCCTGATAAGGGTCCTGAGAACATGGTTCAAAGGATACCAAAACATGAAGGATTCCTACAGCCCGTTACTTTGCGATCGAGCAGAGCGAATGCGCCGTTATGTTCGGAGCGCCATGCCCGGGATCTATCCCGCGATATGGTTCGGACCCAACCGGGAACGGAGAGCAGAGGCGAGCCGGTTTTTAAAAGAACTCGAAAAGGAACTTGGACCTCTTTCGGCCAAGGAGCGGCTTCAGTGCTGGGGTGTTGTCCCGCTTTCATTCTGGACATGGATGACTGAGCGACTCGGCTTCTTTCAGCAACCGCGGCTTCTCAAAATCGAACACCGTTTTTGATTTCAGCATTGAATGCTTTTTATGACAGAACCGGTAAAAAAACAGTAAGTAGATTCCGTAAGCTTTTCTTATGAATCGATGGGACGAAATCTTCGGAAATCCCCATGGGATCAATCAGCCGCATGGTCCAGGGCGAACTCAAGGACATCGGTGTCGGCGGGCTGTTCATGGCCGTCGATACGGCCGGACATCCTTTGTTCCCGGGCCGGGACGTTGCCCAAAAAGTTTCTTATCCAAACCCGGGAAAGTTGTGTTAGGATAAAAGGAAAAATTTTAAGAGCCATCTCGGAAGGGGTGGGCGTTGTATTCACAGACAGGCCGAAATTTTAGTCGAGATAGAGCGTTAAGACTGCATCTCAACGAGTATCGTCAATCAATCATCACTCCGTCGCGGACAAAACCCGCACAGCTCAGCCGGATTCTTTTCCTACCGAATAGGGATTTGAACCTGATAACTCCGTTATAGATCTAAGTGTCGCATATGGAGGTCGATCCCCACTTCTCAACAAAGTCTTGTTTCATTCGCTATCCCAGTTGATTTTTCCAAGGGTCAGAACAGGCCGAAACGGCCGCAAGATCAATAAGACAATCTCGATTGCCCATTATGAGGAGAATGTCATGGCGAGGTATCTATGTGCATTTTCTGCGCTGATTTTGTTAGGGTCGGTGGCCTTTGCGGCTGATGATAACGTAAATGCCTGGCACCCTGATCCTAATATTACCAACATACAGCTCGTAGAGTTGTATACGTACAACGGTTTGCCGCGAAATATGAAACCTGAGCGTGAAATAAAGATCCTTGTCAATCATGGTTACGCCGTCGGATACAGTGAAGCACTGAAGGTGCCGCTTTATGTCGTGTATCGCTTTGGTAACTTGAAGGAGTCATCTGAAAATTTGAAAGAGCGATCCTTTGAGCGCCCTCCCAAGTTTCAGGTTGATTTGCGAACCGAGTCGAAGGTGCACACGAATGATTATTCCGGGTCAGGATATGATCGCGGGCATATGGCCCCGAATTATGGACTACGTACACAATATGGCCATCTCGCGCAGATTGAGACATTCCTGATGACGAATATCGTGCCGCAAAAGGGTTCCTTGAACCGATACACATGGGCGAGCGCGGAAAGGAAGATCGCAGACAATTTGGCCCAGGATGACCGACGCCCGAATGATGGCGGTGACGATATCAAGGATTTGTGGGTCACCAGCGGGCCGGTCTTTGAAGGGGAAATCAAGTTTTTCGGGGAAAAGAAAATCGCGGTGCCAACGGGTTTTTACAAAATTATCGTTCGCCAGCCGTTTTATTATGATGCCTCCGCCCAGGCCATTGCCATCTATTATCCTCATGAACCTGAAGCGGGTGAAGACAAGACACAATTCGTGACCGTGGATTTTATCGAAGAAAAGACGGGACTGGATTTTCATCCCAATCTGGTTGATGGGATTGAGGAAAAGATGGAAAAGAAAAAACGCGGCTGGAATTGGGAACGCATTGATGAAGAATGATTATAACTACTCAGCTAGATAGGCTGTAGGCATTTAGGCTGTGAGGTACCGCAGGAAGGGAATATGCGTGATCACATATCGAGCAACCAGGGAATTTCCCATAGAAGAAATAAGCGAAGGGTTCGGAAACTAATAGCCTTCAGCCTACAGCCTAACAACCTGAACAGTTACGAATAATTTAGGATAGCCACATTGGGGCGGGGAAGGAGGTCTTCTATGGCGGACAACATCCTGGATACGCTAAAGAGATTTTTTTCTAAACTCTTCGGACAATCGGCCGGGGAGAAGGAGGGCAAAGAGGATAGGGGCGCTGTCGGTCCTGTCTCTCTCTCCCGACCCTTTACCCTGACCGATGACTGTAACAGGGAAGATCCTCTCTTCCGGGAGATGATGGAAGAAGATCTCAAGGGTTTGGATACTCCCCTGAAGTTGATGAAACACTATGCAGAGATACTCAATAAAGAGACATCTCACGATGAGGTGGCTGAAAAACTGGACAGACTCATTCTTTGTGGAAAGACACCTGAATCTCTGGACAGTTACTATCACGGCATCACCTTGAGCCTCAAGACCGGGGCGGACAGCTATGGCAGGCTGGACGAAATTCGCAAGAAACTCAATCTCGGTGACGAGATCGATCCATTGCAGGTGTTCTATGGCAGGTTCCTGTCAACGACATCCCCATGGGCAGGGAAAGACTTTAAAAAGCTCTCTTCAGAGAAATTGAGTGAGTTGACAGATGGCTTTGACAAGGGTGATGAGACGGCCTATCTCGGAATAAACTCATTCAGGAAGAGTGCCGGTGATTTTCTTAACAACCTTTCGGGACAAGTTTTATCCACCGTCATAGACATGGAGGGTGTTCCCGGGCCGGAAAGTAAACAGCGCTCGTGGATTTATGCGAAGGGAGGACTCTTTATTGCCAGAAGGCAGAAGTCCGTCGATCCGGAGCATCCGGAAAAGGAGGTCATGGCCCTCAACTACCGCTGGAAGAGTATGGGAAACGTGTTTCCTAACCGGTTGCTTATCGATGAAATTGTAGAGATCGCCGAGGGCCTGTATTTAGGGAAGCTTTTCTATGCCACGGCCCTTGACCGTATCACAAAGGATTATGACCCCCAGGTCCCTCAGGAAAACGATAAGTATCGAAACTTTGGATACTTCCTGTTGATGGATGACTCATGGCTTCACGAAAAGAATATGCTCTTTCCTGAGCTTACCTATGAAATGGCGGACAATCTGCCCGAGAAGTTCGGCACCTTTCGCCTGATAGATTCACCGGAAAGCCGTGAGATTCAGGAGGGTCTGGATAAAGGGAAGACGGTCCTCCATTATCTCCAGGAACTCTCCAGGGGCGTTGAAGAGGGAAAGGACTCCGAGAAAAGATATTTCAAAGCGATGCACAAGCTGTTCATGTGCGGTCAGAGGCCGGACGGGATTCAGGGGTTTCTGAACGGCGGTGCTGCAGCTTTCAGGAGCAGCGGGTTTCTGAAAATATTTGACAAAAACATTCTCAACGATCTCTGGCCGGTCGTGAAACCTTTCTCCCCCTGGACAGGCAAAACCTTTAGCAAAGCCTCTGTGGAAGGGATCAAAAAATATATCGGCCCCGATGCAAGACATTATGAGGGGACGGAGCCGATCATCCTGGGGGCCAACACTTATAGAAAGGATCTCGACCTCAGCCTTTCCTCAACAGCTTTTATCGAACACCTCGACAAGATCGGAATGGCCGTGGAGTATCCGGATGAAAGGGAGAAAGACGAAGACATCTATGTGAAAAGTTTTTTCTTCATAGCCGCAAACCGAAAGTCAGTGAATCCGGAAGGGGCGGGTAAAGAGGTGCTCCAGCTCAACTATCGATGGCCTGAACTCCATATGATGCCTCCTGATCATCTCTGCATCGATGAGGTCGTGCGTATCGCCGACGGCTTATACCTGGGGCAAATGCTCTATTCTACAGAACCCAAGACACCTTACAGCCATGAGAATGACCCGGCCGTATATAAATACGAAAACTTCGGATATTTCATGCTCATGGATGACGAATGGCACGCCATCAAGGAGTTTATCTTATTCGATACGGAGAAATAGAGACAAGAAAAGAAGAAGACGGGGTCCATGCAGGAGAAAGACATGTCTATGCTATTCACAGAGGGTCGTATCGGCCCCATGGAACTCTCGAATCGCATGATTCGAAGTGCGTCACATGAGGGTTTGGCGGACAGCCGGGGACGACCCACCGATGAACAGTTCGCGTTTTATAAGGGCTTTGTAGAAGGCGGTATCGGTCTGGTCATCACCGGTTACGCCGGTATCATGCAATCCGGAAAGAGCGCCCTCTATCATATGACCATGATCGATGCAGACGACTTGATTCCGGGACACCGGCGGCTCGTTGATCGCGTGCATCAAATCGGCGGTAAAATTGTTCTTCAGATAGCCCATTGTGGGCGCCAGACCTGGTCGAGTGAAACCGGTATGACCTTATCGGCCCCTTCGGCGATTCCCTGCGGTTTCTATCGTGAAATGCCTAAAGCGATGAGTGAAGAGGACATCTATTCCGTGATAGATCACTTTGCAGAAGCCGCCCGGCGGGCCAGGGAGGCGGGATATGACGGCGTAGAGGTTCACGGGGCTCACGGTTACCTTCTTTCCACATACCTTTCGAGACATTCCAATAAAAGAAGAGATCAATGGGGCGGGAGCAAGGAAAATCGTTTCAGAATAGTCGGTGAAACCCTCAAGGCCGTCAGGGACGCCGTCGGGGAAGCATACCCGGTCTTGATAAAGTTGAATACGTGTGAACGCGCGCGATTCGGAACCAAGCCCGAAGATTGCGTTCAATTTTCCGAGATGGTCGAAAAAACAGGTAGTTGCGACGCCATCGAGCTCAGTTGCGGCACAAATGAGAGTGGTTTCATGATGACAAGGGGGATGTTCCCGACAGACGCCGTTTTCAAATACATGCGTCCGTATTGCACCTATCATCCGGCCGTGAAATTCTTGATGAAAAAATTTGTGATTCCTTTTATGAAATTACGGGAACCACCATTTGTCGAAGGATATAACCTCGAGACTTCTCAAAAGGTCAAGCAAGCGGTTTCTTTAAAGGTGATTACCGTGGGTGGGATGCGGTCCAAAAGTTTTATGGAACAGGCCATAGAGTCGAACATGACGGACTTTGTCTCCATGGCGAGACCTTTGATCATGGAACCGGACCTGCCGTATAAATTCAGGGAGGGCATAAGTTCTTCCGCTTTGTGTGATAACTGCAACCAATGTGTCGCCGCAACGGACACGAGGACCATCCGGTGTTACAAAATGGTTTTTTGAAGATCAATACACTAATGCCTTCAAGGTGGAGCCTTGGCGTAAAAGGTAAATGCCCCAATACTGAGGTTTAACTAATCATTTATCCCACTTTAATTCATCCGAAAGTCCTTAAAAGTCAATGAGATAAGACCCTCCTTACACTTCGGATTTCTCTCCTTTATTGATATTATCCTAACAGCCACAAGATAGATAAATTAGAGAAGCAATAGAGCTCTCGGTGGGCGCTTTCAAAGATGCTCTACCGGGTAGGATGTCCCTGCCCATCACCAATCGAAATGGGCTTCTGTCTATTTTCATTTCGACCTTCGAATAGTTGAATCCAGAAAAATTTGCTTGACATTGAATATATTTTTGTATACAAAAATGAATATGAATAATTTAAAAAGAGAACAAGCCTACCAGAAACTCAGGGATTCTATCACTTTTGGTGACCTTAAGCCGGGCGAAAAACTCGTTGAAAAGGCCGTCTGCGAAATGTTCGATATCGGAAGGACGCCTCTTCGTGAAGCTCTCCGCCAGCTACAAATGGAGGGTTATATTGAAGTTTCGCCGAATAAAGGGGCGGTCATCCGGAAAATGAGTATTGATGAACTCGATAATGTCTATGACGTCCTCGCACTGCTCGAGGGATATGCCGCAGAAATGGCGGTTAAAAACATAACGGCATCTCGGCTCGCTGAACTCAAGAAAATTGCAAAGGAAACAAGGAAAGCTGCGAATGCGTCAGATCATCGGAGTTGGTTTTTGAAAAACGATAATTTTCATTTCTACCTCATTGATTTGGCCGGGAACCCCATCTTAACGGAAGAAATCAGGAAATTTAGAAGGAGAATCTATCGCTATAGAGCCCTTGCGCTTACACTTCAGGGAAATATCGATAACCTGGCCCAACAACATGAAGATGTTGTCATAAAGGCGGCCCAGAAAAAGGCTAAAGAAGCAAGCCTAGCCATGAAGCAACATGTGGAGTGGACGAAGGGCCTCCTGATAAGTTTCCTTAAACAGAATTCATGGATTTAGTGTCTTAATCATGCGTTATCGCTCGATACGTTATTCCGTCGCCGTTTTGACGAATACGAAGTCGAAAGGATTGTGTAACCAATAAGTCAAGGAAAGGAGAGGGACATGCATTTACGAAAGTCAGGGCTATTGCTCTTCATCGGAGCGTTGATTTTTTTGTCTTTAATGAGCCAAAATGTTTTGGCTTCGGAAGGGAAAAAGAAATTGGAACTCCAGTCGGGTATTTTCGGCGGTGCCCTTTACCAAATTTCCTATGCTTTCTCGGTCATAGGAAACAAGTATGCTCAGGGCCTGGAAATTTCGACCGTTGAGACGACGGGTTCGGCTGCAGGCATCATCAAGGCCTATGAACAGCCGAAAGGAAGAATCGTCGCCGCCACGTATGTTCCGATACTCGGGGCCAGAGAAGGTCAGCCTCCCTTTGATAAACCCTATCCGGACATGCGGGTCATCGGTAATTTCACGAAGAACGTTCAGACCTTCATCACCCTGGATCCTTCGATCAAATCCATAGAGGATCTCAAAGGCAAGAGACTCGGCCTTGGACCCAAACCTAATGTTATAGGGAAGAACATGGAATCCATGATCCGGCATGGTTATGGGATCTCCAAAAAAATGAAAATCTACTACATGAAGTGGTCTCAACTCAAGGACGCCCTTCTGGATGGATCAATAGATGCCATGGTCCTGGGTGTGACCATCCGTCCTTCAGGGGCTTGGGCTCCCGTTCCTGTTTATAAGGAAATCGCAAGCGCACGAAAAAACGTTTTCTTCCTTCCTATCTCAGAGGAAGCCGTAAAAAAGGCCGCTGCAGCGGACAAGATATCCTATCCTGCGGCAATACTTCCCAAAGATACGATTGCCCCGGGACAACCTGCCAATGATATCCCTTGCTGGTCCGAGAACCTTGCATTGTTTGCGCACAAAGATTTGGATCCCGCGGTCACTTATCAGCTTGCCAAAGTCCTGTACGAGCATTGCGGGGAAATGGCTAAAACAACGGCCATCGCCAAAGGAACTTGGCCGAAGGTCGTTGCAGACATCACTCTTCCGGACGAGATGATCCATTCCGGTGCATTGAAGTTCTACAAGGAGAAAGGGATTCGTTAAAAAATATTGCCATAGCCTTTCTTGATCACCGGACTGGCGCTAGAGAATAAGGCCGGGCCATTGACGATTCAAATCGCGAATGCGACCCGGTCATGCCGGTAAGCTATAGCCTGAATTATTCAATCCAAATATATTGGAACGCAATGAGAGTCGGAAAGATGTCTTTTAACAGAGATGCTTTGAGAATTATCGTACCGGTCTTAGCCCTTGGGATGGCCCTCTACCATCTTTTGCACACCCAATTCATGATGCTTGGGCCGGTAGAACATCAGAATTTGCATTATGGCTTGGCTCTAGTCGTCGTTTTCCTGTCCCTTATCAGGAAGGCAGAAAGTCGCCTTCAAAAGACTATTCTATGGTTACTGATTGGGCTTTCCATCGCGGCTGTATCCTATGTGTTTTTGAATTTCAACGAGCTTATGGAAATACGAGGGCCTCTGTACCGACTGACAACCATGGATATCATTATGGGGATGATCCTCATCCTGGTAGGGCTTGAAGGCTCCAGAAGAACCTTCGGGAGTGTTTTTCCCATCGTTGCACTGGCCTTCATGGCCTATGCCTATTTCGGGCATTACCTGGCAGGACCTCTTGCATCCCCGGTTATATCCCTCAAAGAGTTGATCACCGTCTACTGCATGGGTCTTCAAGGTGGTATGTACGGTACGGCTCTTGGGATCTCCGCAAATTATATCTTCCTGTTCGTTCTTTTTGGCGGCCTTCTGGGCGTCACAGGGGCGGGACGATTCTTTACGAAGGTGGGCTCAATGGCCGCACGGAAGATGGCGGGAGGTCCTGCGATTACATCGGTCGTATCCAGCGGTTTGATGGGTTCCGTGACCGGTAGCGCAATGGCCAATGTGGCAACTACGGGTGCCTTTACAATTCCATTGATGAAAAAGGTGGGTTACAAGCCGCATCAGGCAGGCGCCATTGAGGCGGCAGCCTCCACTGGAGGGCAGATCATGCCGCCCGTGATGGGCGCTACCGCCTTTATCATGGCGGAGATGCTCGAAGTCCCCTATGTAAGGGTCATGACAGCGGCGCTTATCCCGGCAATCCTTTACTTTTTTTCCGTGGGACTCTATGCCCAATTTCAGGCCAAGAAAATGAAGGTGGATGCTTCAGATGCATTGGAATCCGTAACCATCTGGAAACTGCTTGCTGACGCGCCCATTTTTATATTACCCTTGGCCACCATTGTCGTGTTGCTCGTCCTGCGATATAGTCCCATGTTCACAATCTTCTGGACGATTATCCTTCTGCTTGTCCTCGCACTGGCACAGGCCGTTATCCGGAAAGAGAAGGGGGCCACAAAACAACTGATAGATGGTTTTGTCAAAGGGGCAACGGGGGGTGCGAATATCGCGGTGACATGCGCCGTTCTCGGCCCGATCATCGCGAGTGTGACCAAAACAGTACTCGGCATGAAGATAGCCGGTGTGATCGCGTTGTGGTGCGGGGGGAACCTCGTTCTTGCACTGATAATTACCATGTTCACCTGTATGATCCTCGGCATGGGGGCGCCCACCCTGGCTGCCTATGTTCTTGTCTCCCTAGTGGGGGTTCCTGTGCTTGTCAATCTGGGCGTAGCTCCCATGTCGGCCCATATGTTCGTCTTTATCTTTGCCGTATTTGCGTGCCTGACCCCACCGATTGCGGTTTCGGCCATTCCGGCGGCCGGTATCGCCCAGTCCAATTATATGAGGACCGCCTTCGAATCAAGCAAGGCCGGAATCATAGGTTTTCTCATACCCTATATGATCGTATTCGCACCGGAACTCATGCTCGGAGATGTTCCCGCTATCCAGGTTGTCGTCTCGGTCATCTGCAGTCTTGCTGCAATTGTGTCGTTGACTGCGGCCATTGTTGGGTACGGCTTCCGAAACCTTGAAATAGCTGAGCGTGGACTCTTCTTCCTGGTTGCCGCAGTCATTTTCGGATATGTTGCGACGAAGATGATGCTTTTGCTTCTTGTCGGACTTGGGGGCTTCGGAGCTTTATGTTTGTGGGAGAAAGGCAAAACTGCCAAAAAGAGAAAACCGGCAATGAAACCTATTTGAGGCTGTATTTCGGATGGGAGTGTTGAAAGTTTAATCGGTAAAGGTGGCGAAAGGGGCTTAGGGATAGGCCAAGATGGACAATGGAAAATGGATATACGCTGATGCCTGAGTCTGCCGGGGGAGCATCTCCGGCTCACAACCAGGGGAAAAAATAATATGAGAGTAAAATGAACGAGGCATAATATTATGGGGTTAGAGAACTTAGGAACCGTTACAGAAACTGATGTTTTGATATTGGGAGGCGGTGCCGCTGGTTGTGGCGCGGCTATGGCAGCGAAGAAAAAGGGTGTGAGTGTGACCCTGGTTGAGAAGGGCAAGCTGGAAAGTTCCGGTTGCCTTGGCGGAGGAAATGATCATTTTATGGCCGTGCTAAATAGCGGCGCGGCGACAGACACAGCCGATGCTGTGGCAAATTTTTATTCGAATCCCCTTATGGGTCTGACACCCCGAATGATTAAGGACGGATGGGTAAAGCAGATGCCCGTTATCCTGGATGTTCTGCAGGAAATAGGGGTCGAGTTTGTGACAAATGAAGATGGCTCATGGATGCGTACGGTCGGGTTCGGGCAACCGGGAAACTGGTGGATCAATATCAAAAACGGGCAAACGGTCAAAAAACGGCTCGGCAAGAAAATCCGTGAATTGGGAATTCAGGTCATGGACCATATCATGGTGACCAAACTGATGACGCACCATAACAAGGTCACAGGGGCTGTCGGCTTTGATGTCCTGGAGGGCTCATTCCACATTTTCAGGGCCAAGAAAGTTGTCATGGCATTAGGAAATACGGCCACCCGAGGGTGGACCAATTCCACCGGAAATCCATACAATGTATGGCAGCACCCCTATAACACCGGAAGCTTCTTTGTGCTGGCCTACGACGCGGGTGTCAAACTTTTGAACCTTGATATCGGCCAGAGGGCAACCATGATCACCAAAGGATTCGGTTCTCCGGGCATGAACGGCATTAACAGCATGGGCGGCCATGAACTAAACGCTCTTGGCGAGCGCTTCATGGGTAAGTATGACCCGATGGGGGAGAACGGAAAGAGGATCAATCAAATAAGCGGGACCTATAATGAACTGATCGAAGGGAAGGGACCTCCTTTCTTTATGGACATGAGGCACCTGGAGAAGAAGGACGTAGAGCATCTTCAATACGTGCTTATGCCGGGGGATAAGGCCACATATTTGGATTACTGCGAGCAGAAAGGCATCGAATACGCCAAAGAGCCCCTTGAGGTCGAGATATCTGAGATCTGCTTCAGTGGAAGTCTTATGACTGAAGAGACCTTTCAAACAAATCTGAATGGCCTCTACAACGGTTGTGTGTTCTTTGCTTTTTCGGGGGCCATTTGCGGCGGATATTATGCCGGGAACAATGCCGCAGAGGCGGTGCGCAGCATCGATAGGTGGGAAGATATGTCTGAACAGGTCGTTGCCCTGGAAAAGGCGCGGGTGTACAGACCTATTCGAACCGGAAAGGATATGACGTACAAGGAATTCGAGGGTGCCGTTCGACAAGTCATGAATTACTACATGGGTTACAGGAGAAACCAGTCGGGCATGGAAACCGCTCTGGAGAAGCTCTCCTTTCTCGAAAGGTATCTGGATCGAATCGGGGCATCGGACTACAGGGGAATGATGAAGGCCAATGAGTCGTCAGATTTGGTCAAAATGTGCAAGCTCGCTGCCAGGGCCAGTATGGAAAGAAAAGAAAGCGGTCGAGCATACTTCAAAAGATCGGACTATCCGGAACTGGATCCGTCGTTGAATAAACCTCTTGTTATCTGGAAGGAAGAGGGGCTTCAAAAAATGTCCTGGGGGGCCTGAAGCCCTATCTCCTGCGTTAGTGTGATAAATAAAAGTGAGAGCTTATACCAAAGAAAGGAGTAAGTGACTATGCCCCCTAAATTCAGTAAAGAACTGAGCAAGGCTACAATATTTTCAAGCGGTTTGGATTTTCAGAGAAGAACCTCGCCATGCGAAGCGTTTTGCCCTGCGGGGAACCCTATTCAAAAAATGAATGAATTGATCAAAGAGGGCCGTTTGGAAGAGGCTTTAGAATACATTCGCGCACGCAATCCATTTCCGGGGATAACCGGTCGAGTCTGTAACCATCCCTGTGAAATGCACTGTAATCGAAACAATTATGATGAAGGCATTGCGATTCGTGATCTTGAACGATACGTTGCGGATCATGCGGATATGAATCGTGTGAAGAGGCCTTTTAAAAGTGAGGGGAGCGGGAAAAAACTGGCTGTTATCGGGTCCGGTCCTGCCGGCATGACCTGCGCCTACTTTTCCGTTTTGTTCGGTCATGAAGTGACCGTGTTTGAAGGATCCGATATTCTGGGAGGTATGCCAAGAGAAGGTATCCCCGAAACCCGACTGCCCAGGCACATAGTGGACAGAGAGGTTGGGCAGGTCCTCCAGATGGGGATCACGGCAAAGGTTAACACGGTTATCGGGCGGGATATCGATCTTGAAGAGGTGCTCAAAGCCTATGACGCCTGTCTGATTGCGACAGGCACCTGGAAAGAGAAGAACCCGGATGTTCCCAATGATCAGCTCGCAACAAGGGGCGTGTCTTTTTTGAGAGAGGTCAATCGGGGCAGGCGAGATCCCATTGGAGAAAGGGTGGTGATCGTTGGAGGAGGAGGCGTTGCCTTTGACTGTGCTTTTGCCGCGCGCCGATTAGGAGCCTCGGAGATCCATATCGTATGCGTCGAGGATAAGGAAAACATGGTTGCAACACCTGAGGATATCCTGCAGGCGGAGAAGAACGGGATCTTCCTTCACAATGGGCATATGATTTCAAGGGTGCTGACCGAAAATCAAAAAGCTGCGGGAATCGAATTTTTTGAGGTCTCCTCACATCATTTCGAAAATGACGGGCATTTGTCTGTGATTCCTGCATCCGAAAAGAAAAAAGAGCTGAAGGCGGACGCGGTGATCCTTGCCGTCGGTCTGGAACCGGATCTTGGCTATGTGGGGAACCGGTTCAAGAGGACTTCAAAGGGAACACTCGAAGTGGATTCGGCCACCATGTCCACATCCGTTTCCGGCGTTTTTGGCGCAGGGGATGCCGTCAATGGGCCCGGGACAGTAGCCGCAGCCGTGGGGAGCGGACGCTTGGCCGCGGTGGCGATTCACCGATATCTCAAAATGGGTAAGCCGGATCTGAATGTCATCATCAACCTTGAAGAGGACGCAGTGATTGCGTTCAAGGAAAATGGGCACCTGCCGGAACCCCACGTGGTGGGTTACGATGAAATGTTTGACGTCGAATTCTTTGAAAAGAAACAACGGACATTGGGAAGTATTCCAGATTCCGTGCAGTCGATGAACTCTCTTGAAGAGATCGATCCGGGTTTCCGATCATCAGAAGAGGCCAAACAGGAGGCCGGGCGTTGCCTTCACTGTGGACATTGCCAGCTTTGTGGAAGATGTGTCGAGCATTGTCCGGGCTACGTGCTTGAAATGACGGAAAAAGGCCCAAGGGTCGCTTTTCCGGATGAGTGCTGGCATTGTGGGAGTTGTAGGGTCAATTGCCCGTCTTCCTGTATTTATTATGAATTTCCGGTATCCATGCTTGTTTAGTACATACTAATGAGTCTATTAGATAGTTTTCATCCAGAAATGGCCCTTTTCCGCAATTTCGGCGTCAATCAGCGGGATTCCTTGTGCGGAGTACACTTGTACGCCTCCGCGTAATCCCTTGATTTCCTAGAACTTGCGAAAAATTGCTCATTTCTGAATTGAAAACTCACTCGTGCCCAAACTGCGTTTCCGGATGGGCACTAGATAGCCGACATTTCCGTGTGATATATGAACCTTTTTCTTCGATTCCTGTTCCAAAGGGCATTTCAGGTGCTTTTCTAGAAAGCTTCTGACCTCTTCCATCGCATCGGCCGCAGCGACGGGATCGTAAAGCAGACGGTGGCCCTTTATGGTTTTGTCCATGCCTTCGGCATCGAAGCCATGGTCAGCGCCTTTGTAGACTTTAATGGTGATTTCGTGACGGCCTTTGCGTTTCAATGGCGTGCTGCACCTGTCGGCCGGACACCAACGATCCTGATCGCCGATCAGCACGAGTAATGGTGAGTTCGATATATCCAGGGCGGCCGCACAGTAAGGATAAATGGCGACGGAAGCCTTGAAAAGCCCGCCGGCATTTTGAATTTCAAAAGTTTCGTCCGTCTCACTCAATATGGCCCAGCCTTCCTGCTCCTATCCCATCACAGCAATCCTTTGTGAATCGACAAGGGGTAATCCTTCGAGATAAGACCGGCGTTATAGGCATCCTGTAAGAGCATCCGGATCGAGATCGGTGCGTGATCCGAGGCTATTCACCAACAACGCAAGGTAACCCCGACCCGCAAGCCGCTCCACCCAAGTATTGTGATATCCACAAATACCCAAAGAGCCGTGTAACAATACTACGGCAGGACTGTGGAAAGCTTCATGATGCACTCGATCTCGGGGCTCTTCTTCCGGAAGATCTCGAGGAGTTTCAGGCCGTCTATAATTATTTTCTTGGCAATTTAAGGATGAAGGGAATGGCCGTCAGACCCAGGCCGGCACTGACCAGGTAGGCGGCTCGAAGTCCGATCGTGTCGCTGATAAGACCTACCAGGACAACCATAGCGGACCTGGCCATGAAGGAGACCATCATATACAGGCCATTGGCTGCCGAGGGGCTGCTCTTTGCGTGTTCCTGCACCAAAGCCAGCATGACGGGCGAGGTGGAAAGCAGGGTGAATCCGGTGAACGCAAGGGCGATATAACGGGGCCATCCGGCGAATGAAATAAAGAAAAACAGGAACACGGGCGCACTGATCAGAGAGTACAAGAGAACGCGTCGTCTGCCCAGGTAGTCGCTCAGAGACCCGGCCGCCAGGATGCCGCCAACGCCGGTGGCCTCAAAAAGGGTAAGTGCAATGCCGGCAAGCCAAAGGTTGCCGGTCTCGGCCTTGATGAAGGTAGGAAGGAAGGTTGCCAGAGAGGCATGCATTAACCCGCGTCCAAACAGGATACCGGTCAGAGGCATCAGGATAGGACGCATTTCCCGCCATGTCTTTCGGACGGATGCGGGCCGCTGTCCTTCACGGGTTATGGGCACATCCCTAAATCCCAAAAAGAGCCAGACGGAGGCGACAAGGCCGAAGACCATGATAGGATAGAAACCCTGCAACCCGAGGAGGGAAACCGCACCGACCGCTGCCAGGGGGCCTAAAGTCCGTGCAAGCTCGCCTCCGGTCATAAAGAGGCTCATCCCACGTCCTGCCTTGGATCCGGACAGTTTGTATACCATGACCGGTGCAGGCACATGAAATATCGAGACGCTGATGCCCGTTACCAGAAGGAGCAAAAGCAGCACGCCATAGTTCGGGGCCAAACCGATGAGACTCATGGGAACGGCGGTCAACGACGGGGCCAGGATGATGAAATAGCGCACGCTGACGCGGTCGGCAAGGAGGCCGATATAAGGGTTTGCGAGTGCGGGGAGCTGCATCACCGTGGAGAGAAAACCGGCCTGTGTGAGTGTCATGGAGAGTTTTTCAATCAAAAGCGGGAGGAGGGGCGCCAAAAAACCGGAATAGACGTCGTGAATGAAATGACTGACGGATAACGCAAGCACACGACCGGTTTGAAAGTCGCGTCGGGTTGTCCCGCGACCCGGTTTGAGGTTTTCGGGGGTGATGGCCTTGGATATCATCTTCGCAAACCTTTCATTAACAAAAACTCCATTCCACAGTTATGACGGCCTGATGAGGGGTATAACGATAAAAAAAGAAAGGCGTATCCATGCGCACTTTCTTTTAAAGCGGGGCGTCATAATGATTTTTAATATGGTGCAGTCTTTAAGGGTTGTCAAGTGGCGACGACCTTCCTTGAGGCAACATCAAGACATGATATGCAAATTAGGTGTTGGATTTAGGACCTCGGAGAATGCGTGCCTCTCACGGATTTCGATCCAAATGTTCGTGAAAATATCGGAGTAAGGGTCCTGAAACAGACCATGTGAGACAAAGCTTACATAAATGCACGACAATTGATGAGGCATCGTCAAAACTTTAATCGCTGAATGTCAAGAGAATGACAAAGGCCGTTCCATTTCAGACAAAACCGCCCTGACAGCCTGAACGCCCTCCTTTCAATATTTTCAACCTGGCCGGAAAATGTCACTATTTTTTAACGTGCTCTCCATTACCCTGAAATCATTTCATATATGAAAGCCGACTATGCCCTATTCCTCCTGCTATTGTTGTCTTTGGTCTTTCCTGCCAAAGAGGGAGGCCTTAAGAGGGGGATCCCGTCTTTTGTAGAATTAAGATAAAGTGGCATGAAAATCGCATATTTAACCGGATTGTGGCGTTATGCCGAATTTCCCTACAAGGAAATCTCACAGGTTGCGTAGGTAAGGGGTACCGGAGTAAGGGATCCCGCAGGATCGAAATTTGCATTATTTCGGAAGGGGATAATAGTTACAAGTGACTAAAATGTCGAGTGACTAAAGTTGCGGTGTCGCTTCGCGACCTTCATGAGAAAAACGATTCTAATGATAGAATTCAAGGCGTCGGAGTATGATGAATGGTGAATAAGTCTGAAATGTTGGTTTCAGAAAATTATTTTTTAAAACCGGGATATATCCTGATCGCCAACAAACCAACGGCGATATCAACGGTTCTGGGGTCTTGCGTCTCGGTATGTCTCTATGATCGAAAACGAAATGCGGGTGGCATGAATCACTTCCAATTGCCTTCGATCGGGGAGTCCGAGGCCGCTACGGCACGATATGGAAACGTCGCCACGCTGGCCCTCATCGGCATGATGGTTGATGATGGATCACGAATGAAGCACCTGGAAGCGCAGATTTTCGGGGGCGCACACAATCCAAGGGTATCTGACAACGATGTAGGGAAAGATAACATTCTTGTTGCGAGAAAAATTCTCAGGAAAAAGGGCATCCGCATCGTATCTGAGGATGTAGGCGGTGAAAGGGGCAGAAAAATCGTTTTCGACACCAACACTAATGAGGTCGCCATTATAAAGGTGGACCAGTTGAGAAAAGGCGACTGGCACCCCTATGAGGACAATCGATAATCTTTGATATTAAAATCATTAAAGCATTCGGAAATAAGTCCGATAATATAACACGGGTAAAAAAAACCCGGAACAAGGCAGCGAATCACCTATGAAACTCGGGCGAATACAAATGATTTTTGTTCCCGGGAACGGGGCGGGGCGGGTTCATACCTTTCAAGTGAATCCAGCTTTTATCAAAGCCCTTTTCTTTGTGTTGTTCATCTGTGTTTGTTCTGTGCCACTCCTTGAAACAGGGCTTCTTTCACTTGGCAAGAAGGTCAATCAACTCGAACAGACAAAGTCTTCTTTAGAGACAGAAATCTCCAGGCTTCAATACGTCAAAAGGTCCCTGAGTCGTCTTGAAGAAAAGGAGGCGATGTTGAGGGATTTTTTTGGTATGGCCGAATACCGAAACCTTGAAGAGATTATCGGAGTGGGCGGTCATCCCGTTGCGGTGAAATCGTCGTCGGGGCAACAAGAAAGGGATGAGGGGACAGTCTTCGATGAAGTCTCCATGGGATCGCGGGAAAAGGCTCCTCAGATCCTTCTTCACGACAAGATCGAAAATCTGGCTTCAAATTTTGACATCCTCCATAAGCTCGTTGCGAAGCAGGAAGTCACCTGGGAGAGTACACCGAGCATCGTTCCTGTGGATCATGATGCGCCCAAGGTCACCTCAAAATTCGGCTGGAGAAAGAATCCCTTTACCCACCGCCGTGAGTTCCACTCGGGAATCGATATTATTGGACCCAAGGGCACAATCATTATCAGCCCCTGCTCAGGGGTTGTCTTGACCAAGGGATATGACCGTTGGTTGGGCAACTACCTGGTTCTGGGTCATGGTTCGGGTGTCAAAACGATTTACGGTCACCTCGAAACGATATCTATAAAAAAGGGCGCGCAGGTGAAACGCGGTACACCTTTGGGGGTGATGGGCAACACGGGGCTTTCAACAAGTCGCCATTTACATTATGTCATCCTCCTGAACGATCGGGCCGTGGACCCCATGCAATATATTCTGGATGTGAAGGGTTGATCATGTTCCGAATGCGCCGCCTTTTTATAGGGACGATTCTGCTGGCTACCATTTCATTTGTTTTTGTGCCTGCTGAGCAGGGCATTTGCAGTGCCCCGATCAGGCTTGATGAAGAAGCCGTCTTTTGCCTCTATTTCAAACTGAGCGGTGAGCCCATAAACGATCAGGATATCGAAGATCTCTGTGACGCGATGGGAAAACCCATCTTTTCAGCGTATAAGCCTGCGGAGTTCGTTTTCAAAAAGACTCTGACGGAGAATAAAGACAGACTCCTGGGACTCATGAAAGCCATGGATGAAAAGTCCGAATTCGAATGGCGTTTGAGTTGTCAGGGTGCGTCCCGAAAATCCGGCTCCGGCCTTCTTGACTCGAGTTCCCTGGATGGCGAGTTCCCGGCAGCAACATCTCTTATTCGAGGCGCAGTTTCAAAAAAAGGGAAGAAAGCCCTGGCCAAGGCATTTCGCGAATTATGGGGTCGGGCGACACGTTCGACCAGGGGCGGTCTTCTGGCGTTGGATGTGCGTTTGGTGCCCGAAAGGGTCGGCAAGGCATATCAGACGAGAAACATCGCCAGGGAAAATGTCCTGCTACCTATTCGTTACGTGTTTTTTCGCCCCGTCAGGATAGAGATGATCACCCCAAAAGGATCGGTGGTTGAGCCGTTGGTTTGCAATATAGATGAAAATTGATGAAAACGGGGCAAGGAGGGTCCCGCAAGCGGGACAGGCTTCTTGATGAGCCTCAGGCAGACGACGCTTGGGCAAAAATTTGCACGGCAAAGGAGGGAGAGGTGCTTCGCCCGCCCTGGCAATGTTCTTGTGCGGATTACCGGGCAGCGTTTTTTCGTTTTTGAAAAGAGATTGACATGAGCCATTTTTCGCTGAATGCGTTTCAAAAAGCGAAACAGTCACGATTTTTTATAAACCGATCAGGATTGTCAAAATCATGACGTTTGCGTCGGTAGCAATGGTCTTTCCCCATAGATGGGAACGATGAAATCGACGCTTCCAGGGGGAAAACAATCTCGCAAAATTTATCCTGTTTTGCAGCGATTTCTGAGGCAGGTGATTGGGTTCAATAAAATTCGGATAAGCGATGGAAATGATGGAATTAAAAAAATCAAATTTGTTTATGCGATGAGCAGGCAATAAGTAAAAGGGAACTATGCCAATGAAGGAAAACGAATTGGTATATATCTTGCTGTCAACATTGTGAAGACCGTCATTCGGCAACTATGCCTCATCCGCGATTCGATCTTATTATGTAAAACACCGAGCGGGAGAGATTAAATAATGTCCTCATTTGTAGCAAATGAACATGGATTTACCGTGGGAGAAGGATATATGCACAATGTGATCATGAGTAGTTTAAATGGCCAACAGGAGAAAATCGCTTTTAATATGCAGAATATTCTCCAGATCATTACAAGTTCCGAGGCAAAGACGGTCTCCTCAGGCGATGAGCTGGGGCTCGCCATTGATCTGGGCGGGCGGTTTTTCCCCGTGAAGGGGCTGGGTGGAAAGAAAGATCTTAAACCCTATTTTATCCTTCACAGATCAGGGGACGCGTACAACGTGGAGGATTACCAATTGCTCTTCAATGTGAGAGAGGTTTCCGAAAATAGGATATCGGGTAAGGATGTCAATGGAAACGAATATCTTTGTAAAAGGCAGGGAGGAGAAAGCTTTCAAAAAGATATTTTGAAGAACCTCTCGTTTGAGGAAATCGAAGAAAAAGTAAAAACAGTCGACAGCTCGATGGGAGAATTGAAAGAACTGAAGGACATGATTTCTAAACTGAAAAGTGGTGAATTCTACGAGTCCCTCACCATGGAGTTTTCAGGAAAGGTCAAGGAGATAGCACAAGAGCTGATTGACTTTCGAAAAGACATTCAGGCCAGGATAGAACCGGAAATCGTGGAGATGGCAGCCAAGGACATTCCGGAGGCCAGTTCCCAGTTGGAGGGTATCAACGAGACCCTTGAATCGAGTACCATGAAGATCATGGATATCAATGAGGAACAAATGGAACTCGCCAACAAGAGACTGGAGATTCTAACCTCTCTTATATCCGAAAATGGTCATGACGGCGAGGCCGCCGGCAAAGCCATGAGGGTAGTTGAGGAGGATGTGGATGTGCTGAAAAAGCTTGGAAGCCTTTCCATGAGCATGATGGAACCCCTGAGCTTCCAGGATCTTGTCGGTCAACGCATCCAAAAAATCATTAAACTCGTCAAGTCGATGGAATTCCGCATCGAAGACCTGGTTATTTCTTTCGGGATCAAAATTCAGAGGCATAGGGAGAACCCTGAGAGGAGTTTCGAGGATCTTCGAAAGGATGTCGAGAATTATAAGTCCGAACTCAAGGGCCCGCAAAACGAGGGCGAAGGTCTCGATCAGAGTGATATCGATGATCTCCTGGCGGCGCTTTAAGTCCTGGAGTCTTTTTACCGGGGCACATCAAGTCGCCCAGAGGCATAAGTCATATTTGAAGATTATTAAATCGGAGGGAGGGTCAAAATGCCCATAGACACTTCAATGAAAGTTTTAGTGGTTGATGATTTCGCGACTATGAGGCGCATTGTTAAAGGAGTGCTCAAGCAGCTTGGTTTTTCAGATATCATTGAAGCCGAAGACGGCAGCTTAGCACTAGAAGAATTGAAGAAGGAAAAAGTCGGTTTGATCGTTTCGGACTGGAATATGCCGAATATGACCGGCCTTGACCTACTGAAGGCCGTGAGAGGTGATGATAGCCTTAAGAGTATTCCATTCATCATGGTTACTGCTGAAGGACAAAAAGAAAATGTTGTGGAGGCCGTCAAGTGTGGAGTCAGTAACTATATCGTGAAACCTTTCACGCCTGAAACATTTAATGAAAAGCTGCAGAAGGTATTTGTTTAATAAGCCTTCAATGTTCTTTGATCGGAAGTTGAGCAGTTTACGACCTCAATGAGGGGAGTGTGAGTCGATGTCTGATATGATAGAGAAAGTGGGGAAGGATTTAGAAAAGATCGCTCTGGAAGTGGTGACGCTGGAATCTGGCGATATACCCGCGATGGGAAATGTGATGAACGGCCTTTGCGCGTTAGAGGTAAATTGCCGCGAGATCGAACAGCCTACATTTTTGGATCTGAATCTGGCGCTTAAAAGTTACTTGGAAAAACTGATCTTGGCCGAGACCGATGATCTGAATCCGCTGGAAGAGGGGATTGAACGGCTTCAGGCAATGTATCGGGCCATAAGTCATCAGGAGCCGTTCAAAGGCGAAAACACTCCTATCCTGGAAAAACTTGGATATCATTTTGAGGAAGACGGCGGCATAGAAAACGGCGGAGGCACGGTGACCGAGACAGCAGAGACCGAATCGAAGAGCCAGGGGGAACCTGTGGAGGTCTTGAGCGAGGAGGACAGGGAGATCCTCGGGGATTTTGTGATCGAATCCGTCGAAAACCTTGGCACTATAGAAGTCAGTCTCATCGACCTTGAACAGGATCCTTCGGATGTCGAGACCATCAATGCTATTTTTAGACCCTTCCATACCATCAAGGGCGTTTCGGGTTTCCTCAATCTTGGGAAAATCAACAAGCTGGCCCACAGTGCGGAGAACCTCCTGGATAAGGCAAGAAACGGAGAGATCAGAATCGAGGGGGTGATCATCGACATTATTCTCGAATCCGTGGATATGCTTAAGAGGATGATCGAAGGGGTTCAGGAAGGGCTTGAAAACGGCGCCCCACTGGACAGTGGTGTCGATATAACGCCCTTGGTCGAACGAATAGCCGGGATGAATGCCCGGTCCGAGCAAGTAGGAGAAAAACCTCTTGGTGAAATCCTCGTCGAAAAGGGGGCCGTCAAACCCGATGACCTAAAGGTCGGGCTGGAAAAGCAAAAAGAAGAACCCCACCGGAAAATCGGTGAAATCCTTGTGGAAGAAAAGAAGACGGAATCCAAGGAAGTGATATCCGCCTTGCGAGACCAGAAGAAGTTCAGTAATCGGCATGTAGATCTTCAGGTCAAAGTCGATACGAAGAAACTTGACAGTCTCATCGATTTGACTGGCGAACTGGTGATCAATCAGGCGATGTTGAGGCAAAACCAATGGGTTTTGAGTGCAAACGATCAGAAACTTTATCACAACTTGAATCAGCTCAATCAGATCACATCCGGCCTGCAAAAAACCGCTATGTCCCTTCGCATGGTGCCCATCAAAAGTACCTTTCAAAAAATGATAAGGTTGGTGAGGGATCTGGCAAAAAATTCCGGTAAAGACGTGGCCCTGGAAATGTCCGGTGAAGATACGGAAATTGACCGCAATGTGGTTGATGAACTTTACGAGCCCATGGTCCATATGATTCGCAATGCCGTGGATCACGGCCTGGAGACGCCCGAAGAAAGAGAAAAAGATGGGAAGGAGAAAAAGGGCACCATCCATTTAACGGCATATCACCGGGGTGGGAACATCAATATTGAAATAAGGGATGACGGGCGTGGTCTGGACAGGGAGACGATCGTAGAGAAAGCACGGGCAAACGGCCTCATCTCTGAGAATGACAAGCTTAGCGATACCGAGCTCTATAACCTGATTTTTCAACCCGGATTTTCAACAGCAAAAAAAGTCACGGATGTTTCCGGCCGCGGGGTCGGCATGGATGTCGTAAAAAAGGCTATAGAGAAGTTGAGAGGTCGGGTTGAGATAACTTCAGTAAGAGGAAAAGGATCGACGTTTGTGATCAGTCTGCCTCTTACGCTTGCGATTATCGAGGGGATGGTGGTTAGAGTCGGCCTGGAAAGGTATATTATACCGGCTCTAGCAATTTTGGAATCATTCCGCCCGGATGAAAAGCAGTATTCGACCGTGGAAGGAAAAGGTGAACTCATTTTGTCAAGAGACAGATTGATACCACTGATCAGACTGGATCGGATCTTCGGTATCAATGGGGATTCAGGCAATCCCTGGGACGGATTGGTGGTTGCCGTCGAGTACGATGGTGAGCAGAGATGTCTGCTTCTTGATGAGCTTCTGGGAAAAGAAGAAGTGGTTATCAAGAGCCTCGGCGAAAGCCTGAAGCATACCAAAGGTATCGCAGGCGGCGCTATCATGGGCGATGGCAGAGTGGGGCTTATTCTGGATATCTCGGGCGTTTTTGAGATTGCCCAAATCCATTGAATGTTTTCCATGAGAAGGAAAGGAATGCGCTTGTGAATTTAGTTGTTGGCGTTTCGGACATGAAAGTGAGTAATGACCCTGAGTCGGTCCTGATTACCTATTCTCTTGGATCTTGTATCGGGATTGCGGTTTATGATTCAGTCTCAAGGGTTGGTGGTTTGCTCCATTTTATGCTGCCTGATTCCAACTTGGACCCCTCGAAAGCCCGGAAAAACCCGAACATGTTTGCTGATAGCGGAATCCCTAATCTTTTTAAATCCGCTTATAAACTGGGCGCAAAGAAACAACGGATGAAGGTTATCGTTGCCGGAGGATCTCAGGTGCTGGATCAAAAAGGGTTTTTCAATATCGGCAAAAGGAACTATATGGCCATCAGGAAAATGTTTTGGAAAAATAATGTGATGATTGATTACGAGAATGTGGGCGGCCATGTGAATCGAACGATCAAGCTTGCCCTTAAGGACGGGGCCGCATCGCTAAAAATCTCGGGTCAGGGGGTGTTTGAAATATGAAGGACATCAAGGCGATTATTCAGAAAATAGACAAGCTAAAACCCATGCCCCAAGTGGCTCAGAAGGTCATGTCCATCGCTCAAGATCCTCAGAGCTCCATGTCAGATCTCTCGGAAATCATCATTTATGATCAGGCCCTGACGGCTAATCTGTTAAGGGTGTGCAATTCTGCTCTCTTTGGGGTGCCCAAAGAAGTCGAATCCGTTCAACAGGCTATCGTCTATCTGGGAATGGATCAGGTCGTCGATCTTGTCCTCATGAGCGGTGGGGCTGCAAACATGAAAGACAAGCAGGACGGATATGATCTGGGGGAGGGAGATTTGTGGAAATACTCTGTTTCATCCGCCCTTATCGCCCGTGAATTAGCTGAGAGGGGCAAGGTCGAAAACAGTCATCTGATATTTACGGCGGCGCTTGTGAAAGATATCGGAAAGGTCGTATTGAACCAGTATGTGGCTGATTCATACGAAAAAATCAACTTATTGGTATCGAAACACGAATTCAGCTTTAAAGAAGCGGAAAAGGCGGTGATCGGGATTGACCACGCAGAGCTCGGAAGCATGGTAGCTGAGAAATGGAATTTCAGTAAAAAGATGGTGGATATTATCAAATTCCATCACTCACCGGGTGAATCCGAGAAATCCCTTCTTGAAACCTCAATCGTCCATATGGCGGATACGCTTTGTATGATGATGGGTATCGGCGTAGGATCGGACGGTCTGTCGTATAGATTTGACAATGATGTGGCGGAACGGTTGAATTTTTCCGAAAGGGATCTCCAGGAAGCCATCGCCGGTTTCGGAGAAAAAATTCAAAAGGTTGAGGAACTCATCAATGCCGCTTGAAAACTGGATCAATCGGACATGTCTTTGCGCCATTGGACAAAACCGGATAAAAATAAAGGGAGTATGAAAAAATGGCCTATAATGTTTTAGTAGTCGATGACTCTCTTCCCATGCGATCGGTCATAAAGAAGACCATCAAGGCCTCCGGCTTTAAGGTGGGTCAGATCTTTGACGCCTCTAATGGGAAAGAGGCGCTGGATGTTTTGAAACAAGAATGGTTTGACTTGGTTCTAACGGATTACAATATGCCTGGCATGGATGGTATGGAGTTCATCAAAGAGATGAAGCGCGACGAAGCATTGGAAGCCATCCCGGTGGTCATGGTGACGACGGAGGGAAGCCGGCAGAGGGTGAAAGAGTTCCTGGAAAACGGTGCCGCAGACTATATTAAAAAGCCTTTCACTCCGGAAGAGATCCGAACAAAACTAAACCGTATCATGGGAGAAAAGGAAGATGGAGAAGGGGAAAATGATTTCGGCGATGAAGGACTCGATTTCTGAAGTTTTGGAAAAAATGTTTTTCTTGCCGCTTGAGTTCTCTGATATCGCCCGTTTTGAGGATTGGTGGTCCGAAGGCACTGAGGATGGTCTTCTGGTTATAAGGCTGAGTTTCACGGGGCCTGTTTCCGGCATGTTTTTTTTCTTTATGCCGAAGAGCCTGGGACTTTCTCTGGCTGCAAGTTTTATGGGTGAAAACGAGGCGGACGTTTCCCAGGAGCATGTGGCGGACACAGTGAAGGAGATTATCAATATGATTGCCGGGAATGCCTTCGGTATCTGGGACGATCAGGCGATTTTTGACCTTGGTATTCCTGAAACAGTGCCCTTTGGAGAAGCCGAAAAAGGACATTCTGAGGCCGCCGAAAAAGTGTTTATCGGAATTACCACGCTTGATGACAGCTTGGCCCTTGAGTTAGTAGCTCAACCCTGAGGTGTTATGGAAAATGACATAAAAGTTTTGGTCGTTGATGACTCGGCAATCGTTCGGAAGGTTCTTTCGGAAGAACTGTCCAGAGAGAAGGACATCAAGATTGTCGGAACAGCGCCTGATCCCTATGTGGCGAGAGACAAGATTGTAAGGCTGAAGCCGGATGTCATTACCCTGGACATAGAAATGCCCCGGATGGACGGTCTTACTTTCCTGAAAAAACTTATGAGATACTATCCCCTTCCCGTCATCATCGTCAGCTCACTGACTAAGAAAGGCGGTAAACTGGCCATGGATGCCCTGTCTATGGGGGCTCTCGAAGTGATTTCCAAGCCCTCTGCCGCCTATTCGGTCGGTGACATGAGTGTCCAGTTGGCGGACAAAATCAGAGCCGTGGCCCATGTAAGCGTCCAGGCAAAATCATCCTCCAACCCGTCTGCCGAGATCGCGAATCAGGCGGTCCCGTTGAGGGCTCTCTCTGCGACAACCAACAAAATTATTGCCATCGGCGCATCGACCGGCGGGACCGAAGCTATCAAGACCGTTCTTACAAGTATGCCTCACAATGCCCCCGGTATACTCATCGTACAGCACATGCCCGCAAAATTTACGACTTCATTTGCGGAAAGACTGGACGGTCTGTGTGCCATTCATGTGAAGGAAGCCGAAGACGGAGATTCGGTCGTCAACGGCACGGCACTCATCGCTCCGGGGAATTTCCATATGCTTTTAAGGAGGAGCGGCGCCAGGTATTATATCCAGGTCAAGAGCGGCCCGATGGTTCATCATCAACGACCCTCTGCGGATGTCCTCTTTAAATCCGTCGCGGATTATGCCGGGGGTAATGCCTTGGGTATCATTCTCACGGGTATGGGGGCGGACGGTGCCGACGGATTACTCCAAATGAAAAATGCGGGTGCCAAGACCATTGCCCAGGACGAAAAAAGTTGTGTGGTATTCGGCATGCCCAAGGAGGCGATTAAACTGGGAGCCGCCGAGGTGGTGGTCGATCTTCATCGCGTCACGCAGACCTCTCTGGAAATGATCAGTTAGTCAATCTTTTCCCTTTATCGGAAGATTTTTCCTATCCTCTGCCTAAAAACACTCGCCGTCATCGGCAAAATATACCCCACCCGAGGGACTTCCATCCAGCCATAATGCTTAGTCGGTGCTTAATTGGTTGAATTAAAGAGGAAATATTCGTTACTCTTTGTCTTTTCTAAAAAATTAAACATTTATTGAGTTGATTCATTGTGGCAATCATTTTGCATATAGGATTATGTTAGAGTTGAATGAAGGCAAATGATCGAGAAGGAGAGAACAATGAAGGTACATGAAGACCAAGCGCCCCTGCTGCATCAAACTTCGAAAAAGGTCACCAGAAAGGTGGACGGGGCAAATGATTTCCAGAAAATTATGGAAGAAAAAATGGTCGGGGTCGAAAGGAAAGACGTTCAGAATGGTCCGTCGAATATTGATTCTATCGTAAACGGCGTTCAGATTCTGCAGGGAACCCAACAGGTTCGAAGACCGCCCGAGACCCTTGAACATAAACCGGTCTTGGATGAAATCCAAAAGACCCTCGATCTCGTTGATTTTTATGCGGAAAAATTGGGGAATACCTCTTTGCCCGTCACAGGGTTGGATCCCCTCGTCGATCATCTGGAGAAAAGACTGGAGGGTTTGAAGGGCATGGAATCGAATCCGGAACTGCCCGATAAGCTACGGCCAATTCTGTCGGATGTCGTTATGACGATGGGAACCGAAATCGCTAAATTTAAGCGGGGAGATTACTCGTAGAATATCAGCAGGATCGAGGGAATGATTGAGCATTCGTGCCCTGAGGTGTTTCGATCCAATGGGACGGAGTTAAGAAAAACCGTCTCGCTCGATCAAGGGAAGGCTTAAATGGATTTGATTGCGGGATGAGGCGGTCTTTACATCTATTGATGCACCGGCCTGTTTCAACAGGGCTACGGCCAACGTCGTTCCGACGTCGCGATCTTCAATTTTGATGACCTGAGCAGGAGATATTTCCCATTCGATAGCTCGAGAGAAGGACTCGGGCAGATTCGTTCCTTCCACAGTAAATAACACTTCGACGATTTTGTCCTCGGATCGGGCCGTTATACTCAGATCCGGTATTTTTTCTCTCTCCAGTTCTTCGACAAGGGCCTGGACAAACCAGATAAGGCCCAGGGGCACTCCTTCAGCGAATCTTGTGATTGCAGGGAGATCGTTCTCTATATTGAAATTCTTCCGGACATTGTGCTTGAAATAGAGATTTGCCTTTAAAAAAGAAAATTCCTGGTCCAGGAGGTCATTGAGGTTTCTGTATTCATAAGCATTATGCTCCATGTTCGCTTTCATGGAAGCGGTTCGAATGAGTTGATTGATGGCATCGAATTCGCCTTCCATACGCCTGAGGCGGGGGCCGAAAATGGCTTCCGGGTTTTTATCCTCCGAAGTCTTTTCCATCAGAAGGTGGGTCATCATCTCGAGATCGATGCCGATATTCTGTAACGGGCCGTTAAGGTTATGAATCAAGCCAGCCATGAGTTTCCCCAGTGCGGCCAGCTTATGAACCCGGATCAGGTTTTCCAAGGATATTTCAACCGTCAATTTGTCCCCCCTGAATCTGTTTTTCCCGTCTTATTTCCTGCCTCTGTTTTTGAAAAACGATTTTTATAATGGCATCCTTCGCGGTCTCATCGATTTCTTCGATTTGGGCTGCAACCTCAGAAATATTCCCTCTCCGCTCAACCCGCAAGACTTCTACGATCAACTCCACTTGATATTGAAAGGTCCCGGGCATGATGATATTCATTTTTATAAAGTTGCCGAGAGAAAGTTTTTCATGAGTAAGAAATTTTAGGCCTGAACCGCTAAGTTCCGTAATTTTGTCCTGGTGCTGCTGAGATTCCGTCGATTCGAGAAATGTGTTGTCAATAATGAAGTCGAGTTTGTTGTTGATCAATTGAAGAGAGCGATACAATTGCTCTTCCCGGGAACCGGGTGCGGTTTGCTTCAAAATCTCGTCTATCGGGCTGGGTACTTCCTTCCGTTTCAACAAAGTGCTTCCCATACCCCTTCTGAGAAGCTCGGTTTCTTCGACTGTCAGGGCCTTCCACCTGAAATACAGCGTTATGTCGATTCGAAAATCCTTGCGCCTGTTATCTGAATCCATGGTTCCACCTCGCCATAATTTTGACACTAAAGAAACACATAACTATGAACAATGCAACAAAAATGCCATGAAATTCAAACGTTGCCTTCATCTCTAAATTTTCTTGACTTGACGGCGTTTTACTGTTTTCCTAGTCTTCATTTCCTCAGGATATTTTGGACCTTCCTTATCCCAACGGACTCGCAAACCCTGAGTGAAGGGCGAGTCCTATGATTAAACGATAATCAAACACCTGGTAGAGATAATGGCAAAATTCAATCCGAGAGACAGGGTTATCGAGTGTAAGATCGTTTATTACGGTCCGGGTCGGGGGGGGAAGACAACGAACCTGGAATACATTTTTAAGGCCTTTAATAAGAACACCACAGCGGAGATGGTTTCAATAAACACAAAGGGTGACCGAACCCTGTATTTTGATTTTTTGCCCATAGGATTAGGTAAAATTCGAGGATGCGATGTGAAGATTCAGCTCTATACGGTCCCGGGGCAAGCCAAATACAGCTCTACACGAAAATTGGTTCTCAAGGGCGCGGACGGTGTGGTGTTTGTGGCGGATTCATTGAAGATCCGCAGGAAGGCAAACCTATTGTCATTAAAAGACCTTCAGCAGAACCTGGCAGAAGAGAATATGAACATTTTCAAGATCCCCCTGATTCTCCAATACAACAAGCGGGATCTCAGCAAGGAGGGGATCCCGATCCTGCCTCTTGAGATATTGGAGAAGGATTTGAACGGTAAGCTCAAGGTCCCCTCATTTCCTGCGAGCGCTCTGAAAGGATCAGGTGTCGGGTCGAGTCTGAAACAGTGCCTGCTCCTAACCCTGCGGCATCTGCAAAAAGAACTGAAGTGGACACGTTAAGGAAAAACATGCGAGATAGGTCACCATTTGCGGGAGAATTGAGCTTCATTAGCCTTGCGGATGTCTTTCAGATACTGGGGGGCAATAAAAGCACCGGTGTCCTGTCCCTCAATAACCCCTATGCGGAATCACAGGGCATCATCTATTTTGAGAATGGAAATCCCATCAATGCAGCCCTGGGGTCTCTCTACGGTACGGATGCCATCTACGCCCTCTTTGGGTGGACCACCGGTTCATTTGATTTCCGGCAAGAAAGAGTACATGCCGGGAAGATTGTGGAACAGAGCCGGATGCAAATTGTCCTTGACGCTTTTAGAATGCTGGATGACGGATTGATTAAGAAGGTCGGTCCCGCTTCGCTCGCCGAAAAAGATGTTGCTGAAAAAAGAGGGAGGGGTCTGATCATCAAGAGACCCTTTGTGGATTACCTGTATGTCATTGATGAAGAGGTGGTCCTGGACGGTGAGGTCGTTGTGAAGGAGGGTGCCCATGGCAAATGGACGTGGGTGATCCTTGAAGGGCAGGTAAAGATAACACGAGAGACGAGCACCGGACCCCTAACCATCGCCCAACTGGGTGAAGGAAGTTTTATCGGCTCGATCACTTCTTTTCTTTTTAGTGAATACGAGCGCAGTGCCACCGTAACCGCATTGGGCAATGTGAGATTGGGCCTGTTGGACAGCCAGCGGCTCCATGAAGAGTATTCGTTGCTTTCGATAGATTTCAGGGACCTCCTCCTGAGCTTGGCGGGCAGACTCAGAAAAATTACGGACCGGGCCTTTGAACTGTCCATAAGCAGCTCCGGAAATGTGGAGATTCCTCAAGATGCGAAAGTAATCCTCAAAAAGGGAACTCAAGACGATATGGCTTTTGCCATATCGTGGGGTAAAGGCTATGTCGTGGGTGAGACCTCGGAAGGGTTGATCCCTTTGATGACGCTGAACCAAAAGGATGTTTTCGGTCACATACCTTTCCTCGATACAGGGCATGAACCTCGATCTGCCTCGATTTTCGGTGCCAAAGACCTCGAAATGAGACTTATCGATACAAAAAAACTGCAACAGGAATACGCAGAACTCTCTAGTACATTCAAACACTTAATTGAGCATTCGTGTAATGCGGTATCCGTCACCACGAGGCTGGTGTATCAATTGCACGAGGGGAATAAAAAGAGATGAAGCATAGATGGTTGATCAGAGGGGCATTTATTTGGTTGAATGTCCTGGGACGTTATGCTAAATTGAATATCGGATAGGCCCCGTCACGAAGTCCATCGGTAATAGTTGCCATAATAATTTATTCATAGGGACCCTGAGACCTGGCCTATCTTTTTTTGTGCGTTTCCTGCCTCCGTTGTTTCCCTAATCCAACAATTCGAAGATTCGTTCATGAAATCAATTTAACTATCAGTTCCTCCGCCTTTTCCAAGGTCATGCGATTCATATTCAGCACCAGGTCATAGGTGATGGGATCATCATGAGACTCTTTTTCGGAAAAAAAGTTCAAAAATTGTTTTCTGGTCTGATTTCTGTCTTTTATGGCCTTTTCGGCTTCATTGCGGTTCAATTTATACTTCTCCATCACAAATAGAATGCGGGGTTCAAAGTGTTGCACGAGCAGAATATGAAACGTTCCCTGGTAATTCTCGAGTATGAACTGACCGCCACGGCCAATAATGATCACATTCCCCTGCCAGTAGAGATCCTGAACGATCCCCTTGACTACGTCTACATATCCCTTTTCGTCCACATAGGCGTATTTTTCGGTGATGAGGCGATCAATGAAATCCTTGCTGACTATTCTATCAAGGAATTTCATCAATTTGCTTCCACCCGTCTTTTCAAAGGCCAAGACCTGATCAGGCGAAGCGCCGATTTTAGAGGCAACCTCTTTGATCATGTCTTCATCCACATAGCGGTATCCGAGCCTCTTTGACAGTCTCTCGCCCAGTGTCCATGCACCCGCCCCGAATTGCCTCGATATGGTAATGACCGGCATGTTTTACCTCCATTGTTTGCCCCAAAGTCGCAACATTGGGGTTAATTCGGTGGAGCACCAACCATCGGACCCCCTTAACGCGGCGCCAAGACAGCCTTTATGATTCTTTGTGGCGGGGTACCGGGTCCATCGTAATTTTTTTTGAAAGAGACCCCGTGACCAAAACTTGTAACCTTCCATCAATAAAAAATAATTTAAAAATTTTGTGATAACGGGGTATGGGATAAAATCTTTGCGTGAAAGCGTCAGGCTGTGCAGATACTCAAACCAGAATCTGTGAAAGAAATAAGAGGGAGCGACGAATCATCTTAAGATAAACCCGTAACCCGTGGACAGAGATCGAATCAGGGGCTTGCGAGAAAATTCGACCATTGAGAAAACTATCAAAATAAATTATAGCAGAGGTCATGAAAAAATGAAACCCCATTGAAAAAAGTTGCGTGCCTTGGGCTTCCGAAGATCTGCTTTGATGAATGATAGGTGTCTTCAATGAAAGGAAATCACAAAAAGAAGGACCGGAAGGCCGTTTGGGGTTGGGTTCTCTATGACTGGGCGAATTCCGCCTTTGCCACAAGTATCATGGCCGGGCTCTTCCCTATTTTTTTTAAAGCTTATTGGAGTCGTGGGGCGGATGTCAATATGAGCACGGCCCTTCTCGGATTCGGCAATTCAATGGCCAGCCTTCTGGTCGCCCTCGCGGCTCCGATACTTGGGGCCGTTGCGGACAGGGGATCGGCGCGGAAAAGGTTTCTTATATTGTTCACCTATCTTGGCGTACTGATGACCGGATCCTTGATTATGGTGAAAGAAGGGGCTTGGGTCTGGGCGATCTTGATCTATGCGATGGGGACTATCGGGTTTTCGGGTGCCAATGTCTTTTATGATTCTCTCTTGCCCGGTGTCGCTACCGAGGAAAATATAGATTTTGTCTCGGGGTTGGGGTATGGGGTGGGCTACCTCGGTGGGGGTCTGCTCTTCTTTTTGAATGTTTGTATGATTAGCATGCCGGAGAGATTCGGATTGCCGGATACCGTGACTGCGATGAGGTATGCTTTTGTGTCCGTTTCCATCTGGTGGGGTGCATTTACCTTCTTCACGATCGTGTGGGTGCCTGACGAGAAAATCGGCAGCGTGCCCATCGGACTGCGGAACGCCATCGGGGAAGGTTTTGAGCAACTCCTTGAGACTTTTCGGAAGACCAGACAATTGAAATCCGTTCTCATTTTCCTGCTGGCCTATTGGTGTTATATAGACGGTGTTGACACCATCGTTCGAATGGCCGTGGACTACGGTCTGTCGCTGGGTTTTGATAGAAAAGACCTGATCAAGGCCCTTCTGATTGTGCAGTTCGTAGGGTTCCCGGCCGCCGTGGCCTTTGGAAAGCTGGGGCAGATGTGGAACGTTCGAAAAGCGATATTTTTGGCCATCGGGTTTTATGTCTTTATCACCTTTTGGGGGGTGATGATGACCAAGAAGGAGGAATTCTATGTCCTGGCCGTTATGATTGGACTGGTTCAGGGCGGCATCCAGGCCCTGAGTCGTTCCTATTACTCCCGATTGATTCCCGAACAGCAATGGGCGGAATTCTTCGGATTTTATAACATGCTGGGAAAATTCGCCGCGATCATCGGTCCGGCCATGATCGGTGTTGTGGGTATCATGGTGAGAAGGTGCCTCATGCCGTCTGCAGCAACACCCGAACAGATTGAGGCAGTGGGCTACATGGCTTCACGATGGGGCCTGGCCTCTCTTTTATTGCTGTTCATGGCGGGTGCGACGCTTTTGTTTTTCGTAGATGAGGAGAAAAAAAATGCCGGATCAGGTGGCACGTTGGTTTGATTTGAGGGATAAACCTATTGCGCTTTGCTGCCGCGAGGCGCGGTGAAAGCGAAAAAAACTCCCAGTGGGATCACCAGGAGTTTTTTAGAAATTATGTGTTGTTTTATTGTCTATTTAACCTGGAATGAATCATAGGCGCGTTTCGAATTAATGGAATAAGTCCAGGGAAGGCCTTCGTTCTTCCATCCACCCAGTTTGCGCTGGCCGTTGAATGCACTGACCTTGCATTTGATTTTGTCTCCCTCAAATCCGCCGAGCATGTTGAAAATCTTTTCAGATTTAAAACCGGCTTTTATGGCCTTATCTGCGGATTGACAAGAGCGTTTTCCACTTCTGCACATGAAAATCAAGGTGTCGGTTTCAGGGTTGAATCTCGCCAGAAGGTCCTTGGCGAAATCAGGGTTGTCCACAAGCTTGTATGCCTTTTTCCCCTTGCTTTCGATCATTTCTCCGGTCCAAAATTTGCTGGGTACATGGTATGCACCGGTGGGATGACCAACGAAGTTGTATTCCGGCCTCGTGCGAACGTCCACGATGAAGGTGTGTTTTTCATCCTTGAGCACCAGTTGCATAGCCTCAGTGGGGGAAACATCGCTTCCCGGATGGCCGAGCTTGACTTTGTAAGCCCATCCGCCGGATGTTTTTACTGCCCCTTTTTCTGTCGCGTTGACAGTGAGTGCCAGAACAAAGGTCAACAATACGAATAATGCGGTCAGCGCGTAACGAGATACTCTTGCCATATTATCCCCCCTTTATTGATATATCGATTTTTTACAGAATGTTACACAGGTAAAATTATTTTTCCGTGTTTACAATATACTTTATTTGATATGTTGAATATAACAGCAGGAAGAGAAAGTATTCAGATTTCGTTCAGAAGGGCTGTCAATGAATGCTGCTAAAAAGGATGCCTCATTTTTATAAGATCGTGACAGCCGGAGGCTTTCATCGTTTGAAATGCCATTTAAACTCATCCTATATTTTTTTTATCGATTTGGTCAATAGGTTAGGAAAAAGATACATTAAATAGATTGAACACATTGTTTGATGAAAATAACCAGAGCTATAGTTGAATGCGTATCCATCCAGAAAGAAATTGAGATGAACACGGGGCGGCAACGGGGACTATCACATTGATACAATTATAAATTGACACGTGCTGGGCCATTTATTATATAGTGCGCGGAAAGCTATGAAAACACAAGGCGTTGTATTGAACAGGGCCGCGCATTGAGAAAAGGCATATGGTTCATTTTAACGGCCTTATGCAAGACACAGGTGCTTATCCTATGAAAATCATTATTGGGTCTGATCATGGAGGTTTTGACCTCAAAGAGATCTGCGTTGGATTCCTGGAGGAAACTCCGGATTATGTAATGACCGATGTGGGGGTGTTCAGTCGGGAATCATCTCATTATCCCGAGATTGCCCATAAAGTGGCCCGGGCGGTGGCAGCGGGTGAATTCGACCGGGGCGTGCTGATCTGCGGTTCCGGCATAGGCATGTCGATCACGGCCAATCGTTACCGGGGCGTGCGTGCCGCTTTGTGCCACAACCTGTATACGGCCCGGATGAGCCGGCTTCATAACGACGCCAATATCCTGGCCATGGGCGGAAGGGTCATCGGTCCCGGTCTTGCTACGGAGATGCTGGAGCTTTTCCTCAATACCGGGTTTGAAGGGGGTCGTCACAAAATGAGAATAGATCAGATCGATCGTTAAGGGAGGTTGGTTTGATTGAACAAGGTTTAGAGCAGGTCGATCCCGAGGTGGCGCGGGCCATACGCTCGGAGATTGACCGTGAAAAGAACAGCCTGGTTATGATTGCGTCGGAAAACTATGCTTCCCGGGCGGTCATGGAGGCCCAGGCCAACGTCATGACAAATAAGTATGCCGAGGGGTATCCCAGGAAGAGATACTACGGTGGATGCGAATATGTCGATGTGGCGGAGAGACTGGCTATCGATCGGTTGAAAACCGTCTTTGGCGCGGAGTACGCGAATGTTCAGCCCCATTCGGGTTCGCAGGCCAACATGGCCGTCTATTTGTCCTTTTTGAAACCCGGGGATACGATTCTGGGGATGGCTCTGGCCCATGGAGGTCACCTGACCCATGGAAGCCCTGTGAGTTTTTCCGGACGCCTTTTTCGAGCTGTTTCCTACGGGCTTGATCCGAAAAAAGGCCTCATCGATTTTGCTCAGGTCCGTGACCTGGCCCGGGAGCACAGGCCGAAACTCATTATTGCCGGTGCGAGCGCCTACCCCCGCATCATCGATTTCAGCAGGTTCAGGGAGATCGCTGAAGAGGTGGATGCGTATTTGATGGTCGATATGGCCCATATCGCAGGATTGGTGGCGGCCGGCCTCCATCCATCCCCCGTGGGTCTGGCCGATTTCGTGACATCAACGACCCACAAGACGCTCAGGGGACCGAGAGGAGGCGTGATCCTGGCCGAGGAAAGGTACGGGGATGCCATTGATAAGGGCGTCTTTCCGGGCATTCAGGGAGGCCCCCTGATGCACATCATCGCGGCCAAGGCCGTGGCATTCGGTGAGGCTCAGACGCAGGATTTCAAGGACTATCAACGCCAGGTGGTCGTAAATGCCGGGGTCTTGGCGGAGGCATTGGGCGGTTACGGGTATGACCTGGTTTCCGGCGGCACCGACAATCATTTGGTCCTGATCGATCTAACCGATAAGGGTATCTCCGGTCTGGAGGCCGAGGCGGCACTCGGACAGGCGGGCATTGCGGTGAACAAAAACACCGTGCCCTTTGACAAGAGGGGCCCAAGGGTGACCAGCGGCATGAGACTGGGAACGCCGGCCCTGACGACGCGGGGGATGAAGGAAGAAGAGATGAGACTCATCGCCGGTCTGATCAAAAAGGTCCTGGATGAACCGACCGATGAGAAGATCATCCAAAACACCCGTTTACAGGCCACCGAACTTTGTCAGGGGTTTCCCATATATGAATTCATGAATTCGTAACATGTTCATCAGATGAAAGGATTGTTCAATTGACGAGACCTTCCTGGCCCGAATATTTTATGGGAATTACAAAGATGGTGGCACTGCGATCCACCTGCCTGAGACGCAAAGTCGGGGCTATCCTGGTCAAAGACAAGCGGATTCTGGCAACGGGTTATAACGGCGCACCTTCAGGCCTGAAGCATTGTGAGGAGGTAGGCTGCCTGAGGGAAAGTTCCTCTGTGCCATCCGGCATGCGCCATGAATTGTGCAGGGGATTGCATGCCGAACAGAATGTCATCGTGCAGGCGGCCTACCACGGCATTGCGATCAACGGCGCCACGCTCTATTGTACCAACAAACCCTGCGTGATTTGTTCCAAGATGATCATCAATGCAGGGATACAGAAGGTCGTTTACGAAGAGGATTATGACGATCCTCTGGCTGACCAGATGATGGCAGAAGCCGATATCGAACTAGTGAGGTTATGCATATGAGATGTCCCTATTGTACGAAGATCGATAATAAGGTTATTGATTCCCGGCTGAGTAAGGACGGCAGAACGATCAGAAGACGCAGGGAGTGCATTGACTGCGGAAGACGGTTCACCACTTATGAGAAGCTGGAAGAGGTCCTGCCCCTGGTCATCAAGAAAGACGGTCGCCGCGAACCCTTTAACCGGGACAAGATCATTGAAGGGATCAAAAAGGCCTGTCAGAAGCGACCCGTGAGCATTACGAAGATCGAGGAATTCGTCGATTCCCTGGAGCTCTATTTCCAGGAACTGGGCAAAAAGGAAGTCGAAAGCACGGATGTCGGGGAAAAGGTCATCTCCAGTCTCAAGGAATGGGATGAGGTGGCTTATGTCCGTTTCGCCTCGGTTTATCGTCAATTCAGGGATATCAATGAGTTCATGGAGGAACTCGAGGGCATCTTGAGAGCCAGAAAAGATCAGGCTGTGTGATTTCCTGTTCCGTCGGCAATCGTCCTTTCCCTTGAGGAACCGGCTGTGGTCTGGAGTATCAGGAGAAGGGCCAACGAAAGGTTGGGACCTTGATCAACTAAAAATGATTCATCAAGACGAAATCTTCATGAAAAAGGCCCTGAGACTGGCAAAGAAGGGCCTGGGGCGGACGTCCCCGAATCCGGTCGTCGGCGCAATGATCGTCCGGGATGGAAACATCATTGCCACGGGCTACCACAAGAAGGCGGGCGGTGCCCACGCCGAGGTGGAGGCCTTGGCCGATCTTCAGGGCGAGGTCGGGAAAGAGGACGTTCTCTACGTTACGCTCGAGCCGTGCAATCACTATGGTCGAACCCCTCCCTGCACGGAGGCCATTCTTCAAAGGGGCATCAGGAAAGTCGTTGTGGGGATGATGGACCCGAATCCGGATGTGACCGGAGGCGGGTGTGCTTTCCTTGCTCAAAGAGGGGTGGAGGTCAAAACCGGCGTTCTCGAATCAGAATGCCGTCAATTGAACGAAGTTTTCATAAAACACGCCACGACCGGGCTGCCCTTTGTGACGGCCAAATCCGCCCTTACACTGGATGGGTGGACCGCGACCGGTACAGGCCATTCCCGTTGGGTCACCAATGAACGGTCGCGTCGGTTCGTCCACCGCCTGAGGGACAGAATGGACGGCCTGATGGTGGGCATCGGCACGGTGCTGGCCGATGATCCGTCTTTGACCACCCGTCTTGACAGGAGGAATGGAAGGGATCCGGCGCGGATTATCGTGGATACTCATCTCAGGGCCCCAAAAAACGCCAGGGTCATGACCGTTGACTCCACCGCCCCGACCATCCTGGCCGTGGGAGAAGGCGTAAAGGCCGAGCGAATCGATATCTTAAGAAAAAAGGGCATTATCCCTTTGATCTGCCCGATAAAGCGTGGCAGAATTGACCTTGTCGCTCTGTTGACCGAACTCGGTAGGATGTCCATCACTTCAATCATGGCGGAAGGCGGGGCCACCCTTATGGGTTCCATGATCCGGGAAGGCCTTGTGGATAAGTTTTATATCTTCCAGGCCCCCAAGCTACTGGGAGGAGATGACGGCGTTCCCATGGTCTCCGGGCCCGGACCCGAAAGGATGGATCAGTGCCTGAATCTCAAGGACCTGCGGGTGAGGCGTTTCGGGAATGACATACTCGTCAGAGGTTATCCGGATGTTCACGGGACTCGTTGAAGGCAGCGGTCGAATCAAGATCTTGAACCGCATCGGAGATGATGTGCGGCTCACGATCATGCCCCGGTTTGATTTTTCCGACACCCGGGTGGGGGACAGTATATCCGTGAACGGCGTTTGCCTGACCGTAACCACAATGAGCGAGGGGGCCTTTGGCGCGGATGTATCGGTGGAATCTCTTTCCCTCACGACTCTCGGGCATTTGAAAGCCGGGGATGAGGTGAATCTGGAAAGGGCGCTGCGGCTCTCGGACAGGTTGGGTGGTCACCTCGTATCCGGGCATGTGGACGGCGTGGGGAAGATCCTCAAACAGGAGCAGGTCCAGAGGTCCTGGCGGTTGAAGATCGGCATTGACAAAGGCCTTTCAAGATATACCATCGAGAAGGGTTCGGTTGCCGTAGACGGAATCAGCCTGACCATAAACCGTTGCCATGAAACCTCATTTGAGGTTAATATAATCCCTCAAACGGGACAGGAAACCATCATTCTCAAAAAGAGGGTCGGCGACCTTGTCAATATCGAAACCGACCTGATCGGTAAATATGTGGAAAAATTTTTTATTAGAGACGAGAATTCCCGGAAATCGGGGAAACCCTCTGTCATTGACAGGGATATGTTAAACAAATACGGATTTGGTGAATAAATAAAATGCCTATATCAAAGATCAAAGATGTTTTAGAAGATTTGAAGCAGGGAAAGCAAATCATCCTCGTGGATGACGAGGACCGAGAAAACGAGGGCGACCTGACGATGGCCGCGGAAAAGGTTACGCCTGAGGCCATCAATTTTATGGCCACCTTCGGGCGTGGCCTCATTTGCCTTTCCATGGCCCCGGAAGTCGTTGACAAACTTCAACTGCCTCTGATGGTCCATGATAATCGTTCTCCTTTTAAAACCGCTTTCACGGTATCCGTGGAAGCCCGGGAAGGGGTGACCACAGGAATTTCGGCCGCCGACAGGGCTCATACCATCATGACGGCCGTGGCGGATGATGCCCGACCGGGGGATCTGATTCAACCCGGCCATGTGTTCCCCTTGAGGGCAAGGCGGGGCGGGGTCCTGTTCAGGACCGGACAGACCGAAGGATCCGTTGATCTCGCTCGGCTGGCGGGTCTCAAGCCCGCCGGAGTCATCTGTGAGATCATGAACGAAGACGGCACGATGGCCCGCATGCCCGACCTGGAAATATTCGCGGAAAAGCACGGCCTCAAAATCGCAACGGTGGCGGACATCATCGCTTACAGGATGAGGAATGAATCGTTTGTGCACAGCGCCGCCGAGACCATTCTGCCCACGCCCTTCGGGGAGTTCAAGGCCGTTGCCTTCGTGAATGACATTGATGATCACGAGCATCTGGCACTGGTCAAGGGGGAGATCGACCCCGAAAAAGAGGTCCTTGTGCGGGTTCATTCCCAGTGTCTTACAGGTGATGTCTTTGCGTCCTATCGCTGTGACTGCGGTACCCAACTCGAGAAGGCCATGCAGATGGTCCAGGAGGAGGGCCTCGGTGTTATCCTCTACATGCAACAGGAGGGGCGCGGTATCGGACTGGCCAACAAGATCAAGGCCTACGCCCTTCAGGACAGGGGGCGGGATACGGTTGAGGCCAACGTGGAACTGGGATTTGACGCCGACCTTCGGGATTACGGCGTGGGTGCCCAGATTCTGGCCTCCCTCGGGATCAGGAAGATGAAAATCTTGACCAACAACCCCAAAAAGATTATCGGGCTGGAGGGCTATGGCCTGGAGGTAACCGGCAGGGTGCCCATTGAGACAACGCCGAGACCCGAGAACATACGATATTTGACGACAAAATGTCAGAAGTTGGGGCATTTGCTCCATCTGGAAAAATAGTGCCCGTTTGGAAATGAACTTCTGCACGAGTGAGTTTATAATATGAAAATTAAATAATCGCCAATTTGTCATCATTAAAGAGTTGTGGCTCGTGCGTGGACCCCTGGTAGAAAGAGTGGAACAACACGAAAAAGGGGAACTGAGACGGGACACAGGGAGTGAAATATCAGAATTCTAATGGCCTGCCGAACGGAAGAGCAGGCCCCACGGAGGAGGGGATATTCCTATGCCCAGGACATTTGAAGGTAAGATATCTGCGGAAGGCTTCCATTTTGCCATCATCGTAGCTCGATTTAACGATTTTATCAGCTCAAAACTGGTGGAAGGCGCCATGGATGCCTTGAAGCGGCACGGTGCCGATGACGATCAGATTTCTCTTATCAGGGTCCCCGGAGCTTTCGAGATCCCCATCGCAGCCAAAAGGCTCGTGGAAAACGGCCGATATCATGCCGTCATATGCCTTGGCGCGGTGATCCGAGGGGCCACTCCCCATTTCGACTATGTGGCCTCCGAGGTGTCCAAAGGGATTGCCGCCGTAGCCCTTGAGAGTAAGATTCCCCTGACATTCGGTGTGTTGACGACAGAAAATCTGGAACAGGCCATCGAGAGAGCGGGATCAAAATCGGGAAACAAGGGGTGGGATGCCGCCATGGCGGCCATGGAGATGGTGAATCTTTTCAAGGCGTTGGATTGATTAGCTGTTAAAAACCTGGTCCTTAGGGCGAGTCGAAGATCCCGTTTTGCGGGAGTCAGGGACAGTTGGCTATGCCGGTATAAAAGGATCAGGAATATTGGAATACTGGAATGTTGGGGTATTGGAATATCGGGACAATGACAGACAGCCGTGGGGTGCTTAAAATGGTGGTCATGGCATGCTGCCTTAGCCGTTAGGCGTGTTTTTCCATTACTCCAACACTCCGGGACGCTTGAAATTCAAATAATATAAAACCCCTTAGGGGTTAGCCCAAAGCCGGGCCCTCTGGACCCGGATTCTTTACTCAACCCCGGAATGCATCAGGTTCTTAAGGATTCATCAGCAAGACAATGGGTAAAAGACGTCGAGCCAGGGAACTGGCTATTCAGGTTCTTTTTCATATGGAATATAATGCCGGCGATCCGGAAAAGATGTTTCAGATCGTGTGCGAGAGTTTCGATCCGCCCAAGGTCGCCAGACCCTTCTCGAGAGAACTGGTCCTCGGGGTTTGCCGCAACAGAGATGAACTCGACCGTTTGATCAGTCGGTCCTCTAAAAATTGGCGACTGGGAAGAATGTCCCATGTGGACAGGAATATCCTCAGAGTGGGGGCCTATGAAATTCGGTTCATGAAAGAAATTCCCCCGAAAGTCTCGATTGATGAGGCCGTGGAAATGGGAAAAAGATTCGGAACCGATGAGTCCGGGGCTTTTATCAACGGAATCCTGGATCACGTGTTCAATGCCTTGAAAGAAGAGGATGCCGAAGACGGCACCACACCTGATTCGTCGCAGGGATCAATTCCCTGATGCGAGCCGGAGGCATCGACCTCACTTTTGATTAATGCAAATGAAATACTCAAGCGATAAGTGATCACATCTGCAAGTGAAACTCATCAAGCGATAATGATTAGATAAAAAGGTGATTAACAACCATGAAATATAATCCTCAAGAATTGGAAGAGAAATGGCAGGCTCACTGGGAACGGAATGACCTTTTTAAAGTTCACGAAGATCCGGATAAAGAGAAATATTATCTCCTCGAAATGTTTCCCTATCCTTCGGGCAAGATCCATATGGGCCACGCCAGGAACTACACGATCGGCGACGTCGTCGCCCGGTATAAAAGGATGAAAGGCCTGAACGTCCTGCACCCCATGGGATGGGACGCCTTTGGCCTCCCTGCGGAAAATGCGGCTATCGAGAACAAGACCCATCCCGCCAAGTGGACCTATGAAAATATCGACAACATGAAAGCCCAGTTGAAACGAATGGGCTTCAGCTATGATTGGGACCGGGAATTTGCCACCTGCGATCTCGACTACTATCGCTGGGAACAGTTGATCTTCCTGAAGATGTTCGAGAAGGGACTGGCCTACAAGAAGAGGACTTACGTCAACTGGTGTGAGGCATGTCAGACGGTCCTGGCCAAGGAGCAGGTAGAAAACGGATGCTGCTGGAGACATCCTGATCAGGAAGTCAAGCTCAAGGAAATGGACTCCTGGTATTTCAAGATCACCGATTATGCCGATGATATACTGGAATACTGCGACAAGCTTCCGGGATGGCCCGATAGAGTCCTCACCATGCAGAGGAACTGGATCGGCAAGAGTTTCGGCGCCATTCTCCGATTTCCCATCGTGGATGATGACCAAGTGATCGAGGTGTATACGACCCGGCAGGATACAATTTTCGGCGCCACCTTTCTGTGTTTTGCCCCTGAGCACCCTATGCTCAAGGACCTCATCAAGGGGCTGCCTCAGGAAAGGGAGGTCCTGGATTTTATTGAGCGTACCCTCAAAGTGGATAATTTTATTAGAACCGCCGATTTCACGGTCAAAGAGGGGGTGTTTACCGGCAGGTATTGCCTGAATCCCGTAACGAATGAGAAGATTCCTATCTATGTGGCCAATTTCGTGCTCTTTGATTATGGCACAGGGGCGATCATGGCCGTGCCGACCCATGATCAGAGGGACTTTGAATTTGCCCAAAAATATGATCTGAAACTCAGGGTTGTTATCAAGCCGCCCGACCGGGAACTGCGTGAAGAGGCCATGACCGAGGCCTATGTGGAGGAGGGTATTCTGGTAAACTCCGGACCCTTTGACGGCCAGAGGAACCTGGCGGCGTTAGACAGTATCGCAGAGTATCTGGACTCCAAGGGACTGGGTCATAAGACGGTAAACTATCGGTTGAGAGACTGGAACATATCCAGACAGCGTTACTGGGGTGCACCGATCCCGGTCATTTACTGTGAAAAGTGCGGCACCGTGCCGGTCCCTGAAGAGGATCTGCCCGTGGTCCTGCCCCTTGATCTCGAAATGAGCCCAAACGGCCGTTCGCCCTTGCCCCTGGAAGCTTCCTTTTATGACACCACCTGCCCCGTTTGCAAAGGGAAGGCAAGGCGAGAAACCGATACCATGGATACCTTTGTGGAATCATCCTGGTATTTTGATCGATATGCCTGCCCGGGTTATGACAAGGGACCACTGGATCCCAAAAGGGTGGATTACTGGATGCCGGTGGACCAATATATCGGCGGCATCGAGCACGCGATCCTTCATCTCCTCTATTCCCGTTTTTATACCCGGGTGCTGAGGGATTTCGGCCACCTGAAAATACGGGAACCCTTTACCAATCTCCTGACCCAAGGCATGGTCTGCAAGGAGACCCAGGAGTGCCCGGAACACGGTTATCTCTTTCCCGGCGAAGTAGAGGACAACCGGTGCGTCCACTGTCGGAAGGAGATCATTACGGGTAAAACCGTCAAGATGTCCAAGTCCAAGAAAAACGTGGTGGATCCCCAGGAACTTATCGAGCAGTATGGGGCGGATACCGTGCGTATGTTCTGCCTCTTTGCCTCGCCTCCCGAGCGGGACCTGGAATGGAGTGAAAAGGGAGTGGACGGCTCCTTCAGGTTCCTGAACCGGGTCTGGCGTCTGGTGGATGACAACCTCGGGGCGATGTCCGGCGTGTCCGTCTATCGGGGCAAGGAACCGCTGACGGGGCATTTGAGAGATCTTCACCGTAAGACGCATCAGACCATCAAAAAGGTGACCGGCGATATTGAAGACCGATTCCATTTCAATACGGCCATCAGTGCCGTTATGGAGCTGGTCAACGATGTCAATAAGGTTTTGAATACTGATCAGGACAAGGGTGAACGCTATTGGTCAATTGTCCGGGAGGCCGTTGAAACCACCGTGCTGCTGCTGGCCCCCGTGGTGCCCCACATGACGGAGGAACTCTGGCAAATGCTGGGGCATGACCAAAGTCTGCTTGAGACGTCCTGGCCTGTGTATGAGGCCGATGCCCTGGAGGTGGAAAAGCGGCTGATCGTCGTACAGGTCAACGGAAAGGTCCGGAGCCGGATCGAGATGCCGACCTCCTTCGGCGAGAAGGAGATCGAGACTGAAGCCCTCAAAGACGAAAAAATCCAGCGCTTTATTGGTGAAAAACAGATCAGAAAGATCATCGTGGTCAAAAACAAGCTGGTCAATGTGGTCGTCTGACAGGTCCATGATCGAGTCCATGAGGCTGTTTACATGAAACGATCGGCCCACGGGATCTCAAGGGCTTTACATATCGGAAAGGAAAAAAAGTGAGTTCACGCAAACGCCGTCTGTCTTCTTTATGGCCTATTGCTTTGATGTTCGCGCTCGGTTGCCTGTTCACGGGGTGCGGTTATCATATCCGGGCGGACGGCAAGCCGGTGGGTGTCGACCTCAGGAGTCTGGCCATTCCATTAGTTGAAAGCACTTCGTCTTCTAAGGGCTTTGAAGTGGATTTCACCCGGATTCTCAGACAGGAATTCATCAGTCATGCACAGGTTTATATTGTGCCCAAGGAAAGGGCCCAAACGGTCCTTTCCGGGTCTATTTATGAAATCACGACGGATGCCTTGTCCTATAATACTCAAGACGTAACGGTCAACGGAGATTCTAAGTCCTATTCAGTCACAAACAGCCGGAGATTGAAAATCAAGTTGGACATGAGACTTACGGAGCGGGCCACGGGGAAGATCATCTGGCAGGATCGAAATATGGAGGAAAAATCAAAGTTTCCCCTTGGAGACGAGCCTCTGGAGACCCGCTATAATCAACAAAAGGCGCTTGAAATGATTGCCCGAGATCTCGCAAAGAGAATATATCTGAAAACAATGGAAAGATTTTGATGCCGGGCGCGTTGCGACCAGAGGACATTCTCGAATCATTGAAAAAGGGCCGGTTGGCCCCTTTTTATCTTTTCTATGGACCGGGAGAATTCAGGCTTGAGAAGGTTCTGGACAAAATTAGAGACAACTATATCCCTGAGTCTGCCAGAGATTTTAACCTCGAGATATTCTACGGCGATGAGACCGGACCCGGGGAAATCATCAATCGGGCTCAGTCTCTTCCATTTCTAGCGGATAACCGGCTTAGCATCGTCAGGAGGACCGAGAGCTTCAAGGCCGAGGCTTTAGAAAAATTTTTGCCCTATTTCGATAGACCCGCCGAAACAACCTGCCTGATTTTTGTCTCTTCCAAGACAGATTTTAAAAGAAAATTCTACAAAAAAATAAAAGCCATGGGGAGAACCGTTGAATTTGCGGCCTTAAAGGAAAATCAGGTCGTCCCCTGGATCAAAAACGTTGCGGATGAAATAGGGCTAAAGATCGATACGAAGGCCGGCGCTTATCTTTCGCAGATCGTAGGAAACAACCTGCGGGAACTTTACAGCGAGCTGGAAAAAATCTACCTCAGATACGGTGAAAGCCGGGTCGGGTTGGACCAGGTCAGGGAACTCGTGATCCACAGCCGCATGTACACGATTTTTGAACTCATGAACGTATTTTCCGCCAGAAATCGCACGGGGACCCTGAGTGTCTTGGGGAGGTTTCTGGAAGAGGAAGACAAAAGAGGGGGGCCTCTTCGCCTTCTCGGGATGTTGAACAGGCAAATAAGGCTGTTGTGGCAAACCAAAGTAATTTTGGAAAAAGGGGGCGGGACGAAAGAGGTGGCCGCAAAATTATCGTTACCCTATTTTTCGGCACGACAATTTGCCGATCAAGCCAGGCATTGGTCCACGCATGAACTAAGTAAGGGGCTGCAGTTGCTTTATGAGGCTGACGGCAGACTGAAGTCGGGCTCTCGCGCTAAACCGATTTTGGAAAATCTGATGATGTCTCTCTGCAGTGAAAGCGGTTCACGATGAGGACAACTGATTGACCTGCTTGGTAAGACGGGATATTTTGCGGGACGCGTTTTTCCTGTGAATAACCCCCTTTGAGGCGGTCTTCTGGAGGATAGCAACGGCCTTGACCAGACTTTCTTTGGCCTCGTCGGCAGCGTTATTGGCCACGGAAGATCTTACCTGCTTGACGGCGTTTTTCATCCTGGTCTTATAGGACATGTTCCTCAGTCTTTTGACATCATCCTGTCGAGCCCTTTTGAGAGCTGATTTATGGTTTGCCAAATTACAATCTCCTTTGTTTCTTATATTTAATGGTGAATCAAACTATTTAAAGAAATTTACAGGAATTGTCAAGACAAAATCAAGATCAAAATGCACTGCAGCAGGTCATGCCGAGTCCGTCGGTCGGACAACCGGATGACGGGCTTTTTTTCTAAACCGAACGAGTCGTAAAATTGAACAGCCTGGAACGATCCACGTCAGAAAAGAAAAATGTCAGTGAGGCAGCGGGCATTGTCGGCTTTTTCACCCTGCTGAGCCGAATCCTGGGACTTGTGCGGGACATGGTCTTTGCACGCTACTTTGGTTCCGGAATGGCAGCGGATGCCTTTTTTGTGGCCTTTCGAATCCCCAACCTTCTCAGACGGCTCTTCGCGGAAGGGTCACTGACCATCGCCTTTATCCCGGTTTTTACCGAATACCTGACCCGAAAATCCAGGGAAGACGCTTTCCTCCTGGCTCGGGCCGTACTCACTCTCCTTTCCATCATCCTGGTGTGCGTCACTCTCCTGGGTGTCCTCGGGGCACCGTGGATCGTCAGGGCCCAGGCCTTCGGTTGGGGTGGATCCGGTGTGAAGTATGAACTCACCGTCCTGCTCACCCGGATCATGTTCCCTTACATCTTCCTCGTCAGCATCGTGGCCCTTTTCATGGGGATACTCAATACCCTTCGGCACTTTGCCGCCCCGGCCTCGGCTCCCATCCTTCTCAATGTGGGGATCATCGGCGCAACCCTCTGGTTGTCACCCCATTTTTCCGAGCCCGTCGCGGGCGTGGCTGTCGGCGTGCTTATCGGGGGTATCCTCCAACTGCTGCTCCAGTTGCCATGGATTTACAGGAAGGGGGTCTCTTTGCTTCCCTGCTGGATGCCCCGTCATCCGGCGGTGAGGAGGATCGGTCTCCTCATGATCCCGGCCGTCTACGGCTCCGCCGTATACCAGCTCAACCAGTTCATCGGGACCCTTTTGGCCTCCTTTCTGCCTGAAGGGAGCGTTTCCTGGCTTTACTATGCCGATCGCATCGTGGAGTTCCCCCTGGGGGTGTTCGCCATTGCCATCAGCACGGCGGTACTCCCATCCCTCTCCAAGCATGCGGCTGAGAGGGACCGTGCCGGGTTCGGAGATACCCTCGGCCACGCTATCCGGCTGGTCTTGTTCATTACCATTCCATCCATGGTCGGTTTGATCATCCTGGGGCGTCCTATCATCCAGGTCTTTTTCGAAAGAGGAGCATTCGGCGTCCTGTCGACCGGTATGACGCTGACGGCCCTTTTTTATTATACACTCGGCCTTTGGGCTTTTTCCGCCAACCGGGTCATGGTCTCGGCCTTTTATGCCTTTCAGGATACCAAGACACCGGTCAAGATGGCGATCCTGACCATGGCCGCCAATCTTGTCTTCAGTCTGCTGCTCATGGGTCCCCTCCAACATGGGGGCCTGGCCCTTTCCCTTTCCCTGGCATCCACCTTTCAGTTCTTTCTGCTCTTGCATTTCCTGAAAAAAAAGGCCCCCTTTCTCGCGTTGAACCCCATCCTGAAGTCTGCGGGAAAAAGTGTGACGGCCGCCTTTTTTATGGGGATCGCCGTCTATTATCTCCTTGCGGAATGGACCTTGTGGTTTCCTGCCAAGGGTCTGTGGGATGTAAGCCTCATGCTGGTCGTTCTCGTCCCCACAGGCGCCGTCATTTACTTCGCTCTGGCCGGATTGCTCCGGTGCGGCGAACTTGCGGCGCTGGGGGATATCGTCAGTCCGATTGTCAGAAGGCTGAGGGGCAGGTAAACCACAAATTTGCATCAACAACAGGTTGAAAAATCTGTAAAGGGAAAGAATAGTAAAATGACCCGGTGCCTTTAGCGTATGGCACTGGACTATAGACAGCGTAAATTTTAGCTTTTAAGAGAAACACAACATGCATTTTCGGATAGAGACCCCCTAGGCTTTCAGGTATCTTCTCTCCTTCTTCTTCCTGACAACATACACCCTGATGAGAATAAAGAGAATCGGAGCACCGACGAAAATATAGTCGTCGGTTCTCCCGATGGTCAGGTCCGGCAAGAAGTAATAGGTGATTCCGGCAAGCAGGAGACTAATGCGGAGGGCGCGCGTGTATCCCATAAAGGTGAAGACCCTGAAAAATGCCATAAAGGAGAAGGCAAAAAAAAGGAAGATCATAAGACCGGCAATATACCTGTATTTTAAAGGGACGCTATCCAGGAGCGGATCGACAGCCTTTTCATACAAGGGGGCGTTGGCCTTGATCCGTTTGCCGATGACCTCCCCGATGGTCATCTTCTCGTCCACATAGGTTCCGGCGGGGATCAGGCAATCCAGGGTCAGTGAGGCATCTCGTTCATGTAAGACATCATTGGTGGCCCGGAAGGGTAAGTCGAGGACTCGTTTGGACAGCAGGTAGCCGGAAAGGCAGAGCAAAATGACCAAAAAAAGCATAACCAGTTGAAGAATCGTCTTTTTCATCAGGACGGCTCCTTTGGCGTTGAGACTTGGTTTCATTTGTTATTTAACGCCAACGCTTAAGGATGATGACCGAGATTAAAGAATTATCGATAGGGGGTTATGATGTCATTCAAGGGTTTTGCGTCCCGTTCCGGAGACATGGGCAGTGCCTGGGGAAGCGGATGATAGGGCCGACTTCTTAACACATACAATCATATAACAGTAAGGAAGGGCGATATCAACAAGAATTGTGCCGGTCTTTGGTCTTGATGGGCACAAACCGGAAGAAATAAATGGTGTCATTTCAAAAATGCTTGCACTATATATAGTATTTCTGGTAATCAGCTAAGATAATTTTTGTATTGTATGGTTCGTTATTGGATTATCCTGCCCTTGGACGTGAGTTTTTTGCAAGACGCTTCATGCCCCTGGGAGGGGTAATGCGCGGTTTCGCGTTAAGTCGCTCTCTTATTTTTCGATTCAGACCTCTTGATCAGATGAAGATGCCGAATATTGCTTCCATTGATATAGGAAGTCATACCGCACGCCTTTTGGTCGGTAAAATGATGGAAGGGGCGGAAATGTTCCGGCCGCTTCTTAGGAAAAGGATCACCATTCGTCTGGCAGACGGGATAGGGGGCGCTGAAAATCAAATCATTAAACCCGAAGCCGGGAACCGCACCCTGAAAGCCTGTCAAGAGTTCGCCGCCTTAGCCAAAGCATACGATGCGGGCGCGGTCCTGGCGGTTTCCACCGGTGTTACAAGAACTGCGGCCAATGTGGCCGACCTCTTCGCTCTCATCCATGAGCGAACAGGGATCCGTATCAAAGTCCTGTCCGGAGCGGAAGAGGCTCGACTTACCGGAAAGGGGGTCTTGCATTCTCTGGGGGTGCGGGCGGGACCCTTTATGATTTTTGACCTGGGGGGAGGATCGATAGAGTTTTTGGAGGGAGACCCCGAAAAAACAAAGGCGTTTTCACTGCCGTTGGGAGCTGCCGTCCTGACGAAACGATTTTTTTCCACTGACCCACCAGGAGAGAAGGACATAGAGTATCTCTCCCGATATATCGATGAAACCCTCAAGCGTTCATTCGGAAGCAGCGGATACGAGATCTGCGATGCCGCTTTTTTTTCCGGAACGGGCGGGACGGTGACGACATTGGCGGCCATGGTTCATCGGGTCGGGTTGGAGAAGATCCGTCCCGAGAGGTTGGACGGATTGAAACTGGAAAAGGGAGAGGTTGGGGCCATCTTTGAGAAGATGAGAACCATGACCGTCGCTCAAAGGCAGGTCTTGGACGGCATGGACCGGGGGAGGGTGGAGGTCATCCTGGCGGGGGCGGCGGTTGTGATAAGACTCTTCGACTTTTTTAGGGCCCGGGTGTTGACCGTCAGTTTGTCGGATTTGCTGGAAGGTTTGCTCGTCGAGCATCTTGAGCGTAGCGCATCTGTAAATATGCCCGGATAGAATGGATACATTTGCACGGAGTGGATGGATGCGTTCCTATCTGGATGGCACTACCTAGGGAGAGAAAAATGAACAAAAATGGCATTAAACGAGGATTTACCTTCGATGACCTGCTGCTTATGCCGGCCGAATCCTCTATTCTGCCCGCGGAAGTCGATGTCAGGACAAGGCTGTCCAAAGGTATCGACCTCAACATACCCATTGTCAGCTCTGCCATGGATACGGTGACGGAATCCGAAACGGCCATTACGATCGCAAGACAAGGGGGATTGGGGTTTATCCACAAGAACATGAGTTCGGAGCAGCAGGCTCTGGAGGTGGAAAAGGTCAAGAAGTCGGAAAGCGGCATGATTGTCGATCCCATCACCATAGAGCCGGACCGGAAGATCTATGAGGTTCTGGAGATCATGAGCAAATACCGGATCTCCGGTGTCCCGGTGGTCAAGGGGGGCAATCTTGTCGGCATTATCACAAACCGTGACTTGAGATTCGAGACAAATCCGGACCAAAAAGTCGAGATGGTCATGACCAAGGAAAATCTTGCGACGGCCAAGGTGGGGATTACCCTCGAGGAATCCAAAGCGATTCTTCACGAGAGAAGGATAGAAAAACTGCTGGTGGTCGATGATGCCGGAAAACTGAAAGGCCTGATTACCATCAAGGATATTGAAAAGATCAAAAAATACCCCAATTCCTGCAAGGATGATCTGGGACGGCTGAGAGTCGGCGCGGCTGTGGGAATCGATGCGGATACGGAGGAGCGTCTGGAAAGACTCATCGCGGCCCATGTGGACGTGGTGGTTATCGATACGGCCCATGGTCACTCAGAGGGCGTGATAGAGGCGGTGGAGAAAACAAAGAAGACGTATCCGGATCTCGAATTGATTGCCGGGAACATCGCTACGGCCGAAGGCGCCAGGCGCCTCATTGACGCAGGGGCCGATGCTGTTAAAGTGGGCGTGGGGCCGGGTTCCATCTGCACCACCAGGATCGTGGCAGGTATCGGGGTGCCTCAAATGACCGCCATCATGGATTGTTCGGAGGAAGCCGCCAAATGGGGCGTTCCGATCATTGCGGACGGTGGCATCAAATATTCCGGGGACATCACCAAGGCTATTGCCGGAGGGGCGGATTGCGTCATGATCGGGAGTCTCTTTGCCGGTACGGAAGAGAGTCCCGGTGAAACCATCCTGTTCCAGGGCCGGACCTACAAAGTTTACAGGGGAATGGGTTCGATAGAAGCCATGAAGGAAGGCAGCAAAGACCGTTATTTCCAGGGAAAAATCGAACAGGAAAAGAAGCTGGTGCCCGAGGGCATCGTGGGAAGGGTCCCCTATCGGGGCCCTCTGGGCGATACCGTCTACCAGTTGGTGGGCGGACTGAGAGCCGGAATGGGTTATTTGGGGTGCCGCGATATCCAGGAACTTCGCACCAAACCTGAATTCCTCCAGATTACGCCTGCGGGCCTCAAGGAGAGTCACGTGCATGACGTCATTATCATCAAAGAATCGCCGAACTACATGCTGGAATGATGTGATCGTTAATTTACAAAGATAATTCTTATGAAAAGAAGTGATGAATCTTAATAAGAAAAAATGATGGTAACAATGGGAAAAGACATATACAAACAAAAGATTCTGATCCTGGACTTCGGATCCCAATATACTCAGCTTATCGCAAGGCGAGTGCGGGAGACCCAGGTCTATTGCGAGATTCATCCCTTCAATATCAGCATCGAGAAGATCAAAGATTTCGACCCCCGGGGTATCATCCTGTCCGGAGGACCATCCAGTATCTATGACAAGGACGCCCCCATGGCGGACAGGTCCGTCCTCGATCTGCAGGTCCCCATTCTGGGGATATGCTATGGCATGCAGTATGTCACCCATAACATGGGAGGGGTTGTGGCCCGGGCAGAGGACCGGGAATACGGGAGTGCTACCATCACGATCCGGGATGACCGCAACCTCTTTCACGGCCTTGGGGTCGGCAAAGAGGAAATGGTCTGGATGAGCCACGGAGACCGCATCGATCAGATACCCGAGGGATTCACTATCCTGGCCGATACGAAAAACAGTCCGGTAGCGGCCATGGTCCATTCCTCGAAAAAGATCTACGGGGTCCAATTTCATCCCGAAGTGGCGCATACCCCCGAGGGAATCCGCATCCTTAAAAACTTTCTTTTCAGGATCTGCCGGTGCGAACCCTTGTGGACCATGAGTTCTTTCGCAGAACGGACGATCAAGGACCTGAGAGAGAAGATCGGGCATGAGCGAGTCATCTGCGGTGTCTCCGGGGGGGTGGACTCCACCATCACGGCGGTCCTGCTGCACAAGGCTATCGGCAAGCAACTCTCCTGCATTTTCGTGGATAACGGCGTATTGAGACGGGGAGAGGCACTGGAAGTCATGGAGTTCTTTCGGGAGCATTATCGAATGGATATCCATCTGGTCGATGCCTCTGAACATTTTCTCCATTGTCTCAAGGGTGTCACGGATCCGGAGAAAAAAAGGAAGATCATTGGCGGAGAATTTATCACGGTCTTCGAGAGAAAGGCACAGGAACTGGGCAGCGCGAAATATTTGGCTCAGGGCACGCTTTATCCGGATGTGATAGAGAGCGTTTCATTCAAAGGACCTTCCTCGACTATCAAGAGCCATCATAACGTCGGTGGACTTCCGGACGTCATGAAACTGGAGCTCATCGAACCCTTGAGGGAACTTTTCAAGGACGAGGCCCGCCAAGTGGGAGTCGAACTCGGTCTGAGTCGTGAAATGGTGATGCGCCAGCCCTTTCCGGGTCCGGGACTGGCGGTCAGGATTCTGGGAGAAGTGACGTTTGAAAGGGTGGAGATCTTGAGGTCGGCGGATGCCATTCTGATGGAAGAGATCAGGAGCGAAGACCTTTATGAAAAGGTCTGGCAGTCCTTTGCCGTTCTTCTTCCCATAAAGACCGTCGGTGTCATGGGCGACGAACGAACCTATGAAAATGTCGTCGCCCTCAGGATCGTGGACAGCCTGGATGCCATGACGGCCGACTGGACCAGGGTCCCCTATGAAATCCTCGGCAGGATATCCAACCGGATCATCAACAACGTCCGGGGGGTGAACCGGGTGGTCTATGACATCTCTTCCAAACCGCCAAGCACAATAGAGTGGGAGTAAACCCTGTCGCTGCAAAAGATCCGATCACATTAGTTTGAATACGGGTCAGGCCGCTGATTGGACCGTCTGTTCCTTGTCGGTTTTGACAGACGTGTCTTTCAGGGCCGGCTTCTTTTTTTTGCGCCAGGGTTTCCCCTTCTTTTTCTTCTTGATTTCGCCGCTATCAGAATCCTTGCCGTCTCCTTGGGTGTTTCGGGTCTCGGGGACCAGGCCGAAGACCCCTCCCGGCTGTGAGCTGGTTCTGATTTTTCTGGGATTCCTTGACTGTTGCGGCCTCTTTCTCTCCGGAACACGGCCTTTCACCCTGGTCGGGCTTTTCTTGCGCTCCCTGTATCTTCCGGGGATCGGCCCGCCCTTGTCTTCTAAAAACCAGTCATCATCAGGCCATACCACAGGAATTTTATCGCCCAGCATTTTTTCGATGGGTTCAAGATAAAAAACACAATCCTCGCAAGCAAAGGATATGGCGCGTCCGGTCTTACCCGCTCTGGCGGTCCGACCGATGCGATGGGTATAATTTTCGGCATCCTGGGGCAGTTCATAATTGATCACATGGCTGATATCTTCGACATGGATACCTCTTGAGGCCACATCGGTAGCGACCAGAATTTTGGTCTTGCCCCCTTTGAAACGCTCCATAAGCTTGAGCCGCTGGGGCTGAGGCAGGTCACCCGTGATGCCCTCCGCCGGAAAGCCGTTTGCGCTGAGCCTCTCCGCGAGATGTTCCACGCCTGCTTTGGTATTGTGAAAGATCAGAAGACGGCTCCAGTCTTCCCGCTTCAGAAGACCCAGGAGCAGAGGAAGTTTTTCCCGGGATCCTACATGGAAGAGGGTCTGATCGATGCCATCTACCGAGACATTCTCCGGCGTTACGGAGATAAACTCCGGAAGATTCATGTAGTCATAGGTCAGGGCCAGGATACGGTAGGAGAGGGTGGCCGAAAAAAGCATGGATTGCCGCTTTTCATAGTGAGGAAGCTTGCGCAGAATGTAGCGCATGTCCTTGGTAAACCCAAGGTCGAAAAGACGGTCAGCCTCATCGACAACGACAATACTGATGTCGGCCGTCTTGAAGATGCCCTGTTTGAGATAGTCGATAATGCGACCCGGCGTACAGATGACGATATCCACGCCCTTCTTCAGGATCTCGGCCTGCTTCCGATAATCGATACCGCCGACGACCTGGGCTAAGGTCAACCCGGTGTGTCGTGCCAGGACCGCCGCATCTTCATAGATCTGAAGGGCCAACTCTCGGGTAGGCGCGACGATGAGTGCGGCCGGCATACCGTTTTTTCGTTTCTCCATGCCCAGTATTCGGCTGAAGACCGTCACAAGAAAGGCCGCGGTTTTGCCGGTGCCTGTTTGCGCTTGTCCGGCCACGTCTCTGCCTGTCAGGGATACGGGGAGGACTTGGGCTTGAATGGGCGTACAATGTTCAAAACCGGACTCATTCAGTCCATCCAGGATTTTTTCGGATAAATTAAAATCTTCAAACTTTGTTTGTGTCAGAAATTCCGGTTTCTCGGCCCGTGGGAGCGTGAGCTGTGGGTCGGATTCTTCTTGCATGTTTCTCCTTTTGTGGTCAAATTGATCGAGATATATACTTATATAACAGACACAATATAATATTTTTTCAGTGATTGGCAAGACATTGACAAATTTTGTGTCATTTTCGTTACCTTGGTCACCGCAGGGGAAAGCTCGCCAGAGGTTTACTCTTCGGAGTGCGCCGAGAATAAGGACTTTGCCGGAGGATAGCGGAATTGGACTGGCACCAGCTGCCCGTAAGGGCGAGGGCCATGGACGGCCCTCAGCCAAATCAAGGGATTGCGCGTCCCGCAGACTGCGGCGGGAACAAGGAAACCCACCGATTGACGTCGAAATTGCGGAAAAGGGCTATTCCTGGATGAAAACTAATTTGGATATCATGCCTTTATGGTTGATCAGGGACGATTCATTCGCTTTACAGAGCACTCTCTTTATCCTATATTAATCATCTCTTGACGTTCCTCATCCTGTCTCAACGCGTGAGACGGGCGTCTCCTGCAGGTAAACCCGGGTCGTCGCATCTCCCCGCCGACTGATGCAGGATCTTCGACCTGTGCTTGTCCCGCGGCTGGACTGCCAAGGGTTCGTGGTAGGTTCTCCTGCTTTCAATTGGAGTTCAAAGGTCATTCTTATGAATATGGAAAAAACAATGAGAAATCTCGCCCGGAATCATTTCTCCGTCTTTTTCGAACCGGAGAGCTTGGCCATCGTCGGTTCATTCAAAGAAAACTTTTTCGGTGGTTACGTGGTTATCAAATCTCTTCTGGAGGCCGGATATTCGGGACGGATTTATCCCGTGAACCCCCACACCAAAGAAGTGCAGGGTCTGGAGGTCTTTTCCTCTCTAAAAGACATTCCGGACAAGCTTGATCTTGTGCTTGTCATGATCAACGCACGGTCCGTATCCCAAGTCATCAGAGAATGCGGCGAGATCGGGATCAGGGGCGTCGTTGTCATCGCAGACGGTTTTGCCGAAAGAAACGGGGAGGGTGCCCGGCTCCAGGAGGAACTAGTTGGAATTGCAGGACAATACGGTATTCGAATGATGGGACCGAATACGGCGGGGATCCTCAATGCCTATAACGGGCTCAACCCTGCGCCCTATGAGGCCGGTTATTACAGGCTCAAGAAGGGTCCTGTGGCTATTGTCTCCCAAACAGGCATGATCAATCCTCAGGCCGTACCCTATCCCGATCTTCCTTACGGTGTGAGTAAGATTTGCGACCTGGGGAACAAGAGCGATCTTGATGAGTGCGATATCCTGGAATATCTTGCCGAAGACAGTCAAACGGGTGTGATCAGCATGTATCTGGAAAGCATTCGGGACGGGCAGCGTTTTATCAGGGCGTGCAAGGCCGCGACCCTTAAAAAACCCGTGCTGGTGGTCAAGGCGGGAAGGACGGGGGCAGGGGCCCGGGCGACCGCTTCCCATACCGGGTCCCTGGCGGTAGACGACAAGATCTTCAACGCGGCCTGCAGGCAGGGAGGGATGCTCAGGCTGGATAAATTCAACGAAATTTTCGAGCTGCCCAAGATCTTTGCCATGCAGCCGTTACCCAAAGGAAACCGGCTCGGGATTTTGAGTATTACCGGTGGCGTGGCCGTCATGTGCATCGACAAGGGGGCGGAATACGGCCTGGAGCTTGCCGGGTTAAGCGCGGATACGGCGGCGGTGCTCGAAAAAATTTTTCCCGGTGTGGGAAAGATGCCCGTAGATATCGGTCCCATGATGGCAGCGGTCGATGACGCCTTTTCTCTCTATCCCCGAATTCTCGAGAAAGTCATATCGGATGATCATGTGGACAGCCTTCTCAACATTATCTGGGCCAATCCCTCGGGCAATATCATAGAAAATTACATGAAGTCCTATGAGATCCTGAAAGACCGAAAAGAGAAACCTCTGGTCACCTGGGTCTATGGTCCGGACAAGCGCGTGACGTTCGATGTGAGCAAGCGTTTGGAGGATATGGGATTTCCCGTGTTCACGGAACCCGAGACCTGCGTGAAGGCCTTGGGGCTCGCTTTTCAATATTCGCGAAATCGATCCACCATTGAACGCATTTCATCCTGATCGAACATTTCCGGTCCATCGGGGTCATTTCCAGGGGGAAAACCATGTCTAAAATGTTTGAAGCAACCGAAATCAATGGGATGACTCTTTCCAACCGATTTGTCCGTTCCGCCACATGGGAAGGCATGGCCACGGAAGAAGGTGAATGTACTCCCAGGCTCATTGATTGGATGACAGAGCTTGCCAAAGGACAGCTCGGATTGATCATCTCCAGCTATGCCTACGTTCGGGAAGACGGCAAGTCAGGGCCCGGTCAAATAGGGATCTACAAAGATGATTTGATCCCGGGACTACGAAACATGACCGAGACGATCCATGATCAGGGGGGGAAGGTCGTCTCCCAACTCACCCATGGCGGTTTCTTTTCAAACCCCAAGCTCACCGGGAAACCCATCCTGGCGCCCTCGGATGTGGCGGGTTTTGCCAAGGCCTCCAGGAAGGAGATGACCGAGGTGGATATCGGTGAAATTGTCGAGGCCTTTGGGGAGGCGGCCCGCCGGGCCCGGGACGCGGGTTTTGACGGCATTCAGATCCATTCCGCGCATGGTTATCTCTTCAGCCAGTTCATATCACCTGCCTTCAACAAGCGGAACGACAAGTACGGCGGCTCCGTGGCACAAAGGACAAGGGCCCTTCTGGAAGTGCTCGGGAAGATGAGGAATATGGTGGGTGACGACTTTCCGATCCTGGTAAAATTGAATTGCGAGGATTTTATCGAAGGCGGACTCACCCTCGAAGACTCCCTGAAAGTGGGCGCCATGTTGCAGAAAAACGGCATGGATGCCATCGAGGTGAGCGGAGGGACCCTGGTCTCCGGAAAGTTTGGGCCTTCCCGGCCGGGAATCAAGACAGAGGAAAAGGAAGCCTATTTCAGGGACGCGGGGAAGGCGTTCAAGGAGGCCCTGGATATCCCCATCATCCTTGTGGGAGGAAACCGGTCTTTCCGGATGGCTGAAAGGCTCGTGAAAGAGGAATATGCGGATTACATTTCCATGAGTCGACCCTTTATTCGGGAACCCCATCTGATTAAACGCTGGGCCGCCGGGGATCTGCGGAAGGCGGAATGTGTATCGGATAACCAGTGTTTTTCTCCCGGCATGAAGGGAAAAGGGGTCTATTGCGTTACTGCGGAGAAAGGGAAAAAGTAACGCATGGCTCGCCATAGAAGCCCCGGTGAAATACTTCGCGCATTTCACCGGCGCCTCTGTGGTCGATGTTCCCTACTGACCGTTAATGAGCTTATCGTATCTTTCCCTGGCCAGTATATGGTACGTGCCTGTCGCCCTTGAACACACCACACCGTCCCGGTTTATGAGTTCCGCTTCCATATCGATTCTGGGGTTTTCTATGGAAGTCACACGGCAGATCACCCTGACCGGATTCCCCAGGTAAACGGGCCTCAGAAATTTTACCTGGATGTTCGATGTCACCGCCATCTCGCCCGCGGCGACATGGCTCATCCAACCCATGATCTCGTCCAGCAACCCGATCATGATTCCACCGTGCAAAATATTGCCCTGCCCGATATACGGGGCGGAAGGCGTATACTCGGTGCTTACCTCCCCGGTCTCTTCGTCCAGGTAGAATTTCAATTTCAGGCCGTTTTGATTATTCGGACCACAATAAAAACATTGACCGTCCAGATATGGATTCTCGATTTCTCTCTTCAAGTGTCACCTCCGTTTTGATTAGAGCATTTTGTCCATCCTTTTATGACTCCGGCAATCAGATATATCAACAGAAAAGATGGTCTCTCTCGTCTTTAATAATTTTAAATGAGATTCATTTTGCATTTTTTTTCGCCGGAGTAATAAGTGAAAAAACGGACCAGGGAAAGCTTTCAGTAAAAAATTTCGGCGCACCCTAGACTCCCGCCCAATTCGGTGGGAAGAGGGTTGGTTTTTGGCAGCAAAAAAATGGGAAATGTTTTTGCGATTGCTTCGTCGATCCAACGTCGGGTAAAATGACGCATCCCCAAAGTTGCAACATTGGGGATAAAATTTGTTTTAAAACAAAATCTCGTTACAATGGATGCGACTTTTTTTGCTTCATGGGAGGATAAAAATGAACGCTTCGAAGAAGAAAAAACGACCAAATCCTCTGAGAAAGGGTTTGTTCCTGAAAAGTCTCGTGCCGTTTTTGGCTCTCGTGGTTCTCGTCAATACCGGAACATGGGTTTCGGCAAAGGACAAAGTGGTCCCGGAAAAAATGGTTGAAAAAGGGTTGGCCCTTAACCTGAACGACCGGGAGGTTGGATCGGTGGATAGCGAAGGAAACGTTTATAATCGCTATGAGAAATTCATCGGGTCGGTCGACGAAAATGGAAATATTTACAACACCAGCATGACCCACATAGGTGTGGTGGATTCCCGGGGAGAAGTGCGGAACCAGACCGGCACCCTTCTTGGATATGCGGATGAACAGGGCAATATTTATAACCGATTGAGAACAAAGGTGGGATCGGTCAAAGGAATCGGCGGCCTGAGTCTCATAGGAGGGGCCGCCCGGCTGTTGTTTTTCAGGGGACGTTGATTCCGGCAAAGCCCCCCGAACGCATTCCTTTTAGGATAAAATGTCGACCTTATGATTTCATACAGGCATGATCCGGATTACTCCGGAGAGTCCGTAACCGTAAATTCTTTGCCTGCCAGCACCACCCCATCTGAAGAAACGACATCGACACGCCAATTGCCCATCCATCCCTTCAGTATCTTTTTTGAACTCCAGGTGCGCCAGTTTTTTGATTTTATCTCCAGGACCGTCCTGGCCGTTTCTTGGTCATTTAAATACCAGACATGGGAAATCGTCACCGGCTCCACCGCTCCCGTGATCTTGGTGAAGCAATAGACCCTTCCCACGATATTCAAGAAAATGGTATCGACTTCAACGGGTTCACGATCCTCAATGGCCCTGCAAAATGAAAGTTCTTCGACTATCAGGTCGTTCGTATCCTGTGCAGAGCAGGGCATCGCCATAAAAAACGCCGGAACAATAAGTGTAAAAAGTAATAGCTTTTTCATAGATCTCCTCCATCGTCATGTGTTGGTCACTGCAATAAATCCATTCATCTTTTACGCCGGCCGCAAGGTCAATCGCCGGTCGCCAATTTTGTTTTGCGGTTAAAAAAATATGGTCTTCTGCGCCAGGACTATTTACTCCAATTGTTATGCCATCATTAAAACTCCGGGCATGTGTTCGGTTTTCATGCCTGTTGCAGGGAGCGGTGCAACACTTCACCCAGACGTCGTGCCCCCTCTTCCAGGTCGGAGGGCGACAGCATCGTGAAGTTGAGCCGGCAGTAGGGCCCTCCGTCGCCATTCACATAGAAGCGTGCCCCGGGTATATAGGAGACGCCTGCGGCTTCGGCCCGGGGTAAAAAATCGGAACTGTCTATGCCTTCGGGTAACCGAAGCCAAACAAAAAAGCCTCCCCCTGGTGTGGTCACAAGGCATTCTTCCGGCAGGTATCGTTCAAGGGAGCTGATAAGAACGTCCCGGCGCTTTCGATACACTGTCCGCAACGTCTCCACCTGCAGATCCAGGTGCCCCGTTTCCATGAAGGCGGCAACGACATGACCTGTGAAATGGCTGACCCCGCCCCCGCTGTCCAGCACGCCGCTCTTCACAAAACGTTCGACGATCCAGGGCGCGGCCGACATCCAGCCCAAGCGGAGTCCGGGTGCCAGGATTTTGGAAAAAGACCCGATCCGGATCACCGTCCCGGCCGGATCGAAATGGTAAAGCGAAGGGGGCGCCGGGGTGTCGTACCACAGTTGATGGTAGACATCGTCCTCTACCAGGAGCAGGTCCGAACTCCGGGCCAGGTTTACCAAAGCCTTTCTGCGCTCCGGAGAAAGGGTTGCCCCCGTGGGATTGGCGCAGGTCGACACCAGATAGAGCAACCGGGCCTTGCGACCCTGGTGCTGAAGCGCATTCAGGGCGTCTTCCAGTGCATCCACCCGGAGACCTTCCTCGTCACTCGGAACCGGCATCAGCTCGAGTTGGTGGTCCCGCATGACTCGAAGGGCAAGATGGTAGGTCGGGGATTGGACCAATGCCGTATCGCCGGGATCTGTAATCAGCATGCAGAGCATGTCCAGGGCCTGGGACGAACCTCCCGTGACCATCAACTGATCCGAGGGCGGCGCTGATTTTTCCATGCGTTCCAGCCAGGCACGAAGTTGTCCTATCAAATAACCCGGTCCCTGTTCGAAGCCGTAAGACAGTGCCTGCGGGGCCGCGCTTTCGAGGACGGTTCGGGTGGCCTCCTCCAGACCCTTTGCAGGGAGCAGGTTGAGATCTGGGTGTCCTGCCCGCAATTCGATGATTCCGGGTCGCAGGACGTATTGAACATCAGGTAACTGGTTTTCCTTCATGTCTCCGTGCCGTCATTGTCTTTGAAAATGTATCGGAATTCATAATTATACCAATCCGCTGGAAAAAGAAAAGGAATTTAGGTCCGTCGACGATCATTGATACCGATTATTGTTTATTTATGACTATGCGCACTTACTGAAGGACGTGGGACCAAGTTTCCCTCAGCGGATCGGACACTGCTGGATTCATTTTGACTTTTTCGGAAATTTGACGGAAAATTTTATAATACGAATTGATCTTCACTGCCACAGTTTACATTCCCACGACAACTAATTGAAATCCGACATTGTGATCGAGGAGGCCCTGAGGAACGGTTTGGCCGAGGTTTGGGGGGGTACGTCTATAAAGGGCAAGGAGGCGACCATGACCGATCAAACAATAGGGGCGTGGATAGAGGGTGCTCTCTGTAATTTTCGTGTTTGGGCTCCAAATGCCGAAAACGTCAAGGTTCTTTTGCAGGCAGGCGATTGCTGGGACAGGCAGATGCGAATACGAGAGGAACCCCTCATCCGTGACGACATAGGGTATTGGAAAGGCGCTGTGGCAAATGTCCCGCCAGGTACACTTTATCGCTATGCCGTCATATATGATGGTATTACTCGGGAAAAATTGGATCCGGCGGCGCGGGACGTGATTCATTCAGGCCTGACCCGCTTTGACCCGGACAACTGCAATGCATCTATCATCCTTGATCCCGGTTCGACGGACTGGGTTCCTTTCGAAACGCCGGCCTTTGAGAACTTCATTATCTACCAACTCCATGTGGGATCATTCGCCGGGCGAAACGATCACCTAAACGACAAGGCCATTGGCGGTTTCCTCGATGTGGCGACCAAATTTAGTTATATAAGGGACCTGGGATTCAACGCTATTGAACTACTCCCGATTCACGAATTCGCAGCCGATCGTTCATGGGGGTACAATCCAGCCTCCTTTTTTGCGCCTGAATCCGCCTATGGTCGCCCGAAAGATCTCAGAGAATTTGTCAACCGGGCGCATGCTGAGGGCCTGGCCGTAATTTTTGACGTGGTTTATAATCATGCAGGACCCGGTGACAACGTGCTATGGCGTTTTGACGGATTCGATCAACTGGGGCAGGGGGGGATTTATTTCGAAGGGGGCCAAATGACGCCTTGGGGCCGGGGACCCGCCTGGTGGAAACAAGAGGTTCAGAACTACTTTTTTGAAAATGCCTCTATGTTCTTGGAGAACTACCGGGGCGATGGACTGCGTTTTGATGTCACCACCCAGATTAACGGAAACCACTTGGCGAAAGTGGTGGGGCGGTTGAAGCGACATTACCCTGAAAAATATTTCATAGCCGAACATCTGCCAGCAGACCCCTGGATAACTATTTTCGGAAATTTTGACGCGACCTGGCATGCGGGAGCTCACCACGAATGCCAACGCGCCCTTAACGGTGCCGACCCGATCGGAAAGGTCAAGAGCTTTCTCGGTTGGGAGGGGTTTGATAATGCCTGGAACCTGATCAAATACACCTTGGGTTCCCATGACGATTGCGGCGATCAGGAAAGCGGCGATGCAGAACACGGATTGAGCAACTGGGACGCTAGCCACCGCTATTTCGTGGACCAGTTCGGCGGTCGAAATAACTGGCATGCCCGATCCAAGTGTCGTCTCGCCTGGGCGCTAAACATAGCAATGCCCGGCACCCCAATGCTGTTCATGGGCACTGAATGCCATATGGGGGCACCCTCCGCAGTCTGGGGCTATTGGCATGACGGTCCGGACCTGAGAGGGGATCACCGTTTTGACTGGGGCATCGCCGGAGACTCCTTCGGCATGGAAATGCGTCGTCTCGTGAGGGCTGCGAACCATGTCCGTTGGAATCATTCAGCCCTGCGGAGCAATACCCTGTCCATCACTCATGAGGATGAGGATAACGGCGTCTTGGCCTTCAAGCGTTGGGATGGGAATCATGTTGTGCTTGCCGTGATCAACATGGGGGACAGATCTTTCAGTCGCCATGATTACGGTGTCCACACCGGGGGTCAGAAAGGCCGATGGCGTCAGATCCTCTGCACCCAGGATGCCGAATTCGGTGGGTGGGACGGCGCTGGAAATGCATTTTATGATCCCTGGACTCAAAGTGACGGCCGCATCTATATCAATCTGCCGAAATGGAGTGTCGTGATGTTGAGGTTGGGCTAATGTTCTTCCGGTGGTTCCTAGAAGAATAGCGTGTCCTACTTTCGTCCATTGCTCAGGTAGTAATGCCACAATAATCTCGCAGCAACCGCCCTCCAGGGCATCCAATCAGCGCTGATCTCATCCATCTCTTCCAGGCCGGGTCTATTCACCAGCCCTTTAATCCTTTGCATCGCCACGGCCAGTGCCACATCCCCTCTGGGCCAGACATCAGGACGTCGTAGCACCATCAGGAGGTATATCTCTGCGGTCCAGTGACCGATCCCTTTGATTTTCATCAATTCAGATCTCACAGATTCATCGTCCATCGTCCTGAGTGCTTTCAGATCCAGTTCGCCCTGCAATATCGAGTGTGCGAGATTGCGACCATAAGCGGTTTTCTGACGGCTGAAGCCGATGGTTTTCAGTTCAGCATCATCAAGACGCAGAAACCGTTCAGGAGTGAGAGGGCCAGCAGAGGCCGTTAAACGATCATAAGCGGCCTTGGCCGATGACAAAGAAACCTGTTGCTCAAGGATAATGCGAATGAGGCTGTGAAATCCTTTCAAAAGCAGCAAAGGGCTTGATAGGATCGCCGCCAACGAGATCTGCAATCAAGCCGGTATTCAGGCTGGATTTTGACCATCGAAGCCGTCTGACAATGGCCATGGACGGCGCTGATGTGTCGATGTTTAAAAAAAAATAAATATTTGGCTTGCTATTACGTATAAAGGTGCTTAATATGTTCCATCAATTAAGTTCCGTCGTAAATTGGCGGAAGGGTTTCTTTCTGAGGGGATTATCCGTTTGTTAAACGCTATCATCCTTCAGTTTGTAACGTTGAAATTTTTCGAAAGGAGGATGATCTTATGGCAAATGGAACGGTTAAGTGGTTTAATGACCAAAAAGGTTTTGGATTCATCGAACAGGAGAACGGACCGGATGTATTTGTGCATCATAGCGCAATCAATGCGACCGGTTTCAAATCCCTGAGTGAAGGCGAGCGAGTGACTTTTGACATAGAGCAAGGACCAAAAGGTCCGGCTGCTGCAAACGTGACCGTTGCCTAACCTGTTTTTTAAGGCAATCAAAGGCATCTCTTGTGAAACGGGGGATGCCTTTTTTTATGAACGCTTGCATCAAACCGCAATTATGCCTGCTGAGATTTTTTCGCCTGTTATCAGCGATCTTATCGATTCGACAAACGACCAGAAAGGAAACGCCATGGCAAAATCTCATTACCAGTTCAAGAAACGTCAGAAAGAATTGGAAAAGAAAAAAAAGAGAGAGGAAAAAAGGCAACGCAAGTTGGCAAACAAGGCGGTTGAAACCGACGGAACTGATGAAACTGTCGAAACCGATGAAACTGATGAAACTGAAAAAGACCCGACCCCTTCAACGTGAGTCGGGGTCAGCCCTTGACATTGGGCAAACAACAATTCGCTTGGACCCCTTTTCTTTTTGTCTGACAAGCCTTCTAATGTGCGACCCCATAACCATGCACTTTTGTATTGGGCTTGCCTCACGACCATGCCCTCTTGAGCCGATGTAGCTTCAAGCGAAGGCGCTTGTCCTTCTTCCCCCCCTCTTGTGAACTCCCAGCCTTCAGCTCCGCGAATACCAGGCACGAGGACTAAAACCTCGTTGGTGCTGTGCCATGCCCGGCACACAACCTGAGGGACTGCCCCAAAAAGCATTACCTCAGCAAATGATCAGTTGAATTTACTTTCTTACCAGCGCCTATTCTCGCATATTCATTGGTCATTCTGTGCGGTTGGCTGCAGGAATCTGTGCAACTTCCTGCACGTTGCGTCATATGACTTCTCCTGTGCTTCTGAATGAAGATGGCGGCAGTATGGTCCTCCGTCTTCATCGACGTTTCGCCGGAGGTCTTCCTCCGGCGGAATGTCGTATCCGTCGAACATGCTCACGGAGCGGATTATCTCGCCACCCTGTTATTTTTGGGTTTGGAATTCTTTTAAGCGGGTGCATTCAACTAGCCTATCCAATGTCTTAGCGGTAAACACTTTTCCCTTGGTCGCAAGGATCATCTTCTTCATGTCTTCCCGGCGGACCCCGAAGCCACGACCGCCGATACAAGCGACGACCTCATATTTAGGGTTGTTTTCGGAGCGACCGCTAAGGCTCAGTTCGCCCAAATGTTGAATACGAGTCACCTTGTCGCGGGCCGTGCCGTCATCCTCAGTGATCTTTGCTTCAATGATGATCTGCGGATTGAATTCACTGGGAATAATGAAGTCCGGCACCTGATCGAAGCCCTCGATTCGTTCAGCGCGTTTGGTTTTACGAAAACTTATCCCTGCTTTGGCAAGAACATCCTCAATCGCTGATTCCAAGCTGTCGCCGATGAGTTCGCTCACGGAATCCCGATGCCCGGCAAAAGGCCTTCCAAGGAATCGTTCATAAAGCAGCATGGCGTAAGGAACCCCAATCCCGGCCAGATTCGTGATGCTGTCAACACCCTGTTTTGTATCGGCTTTGTCTAAGCGATGCAACTGGTTGTCTTCTACTGCAGGGACACCGGACGAAAGCAATTGGCACGCTGTGTGGACCATGGCTTTGAGCCGTTCCTGTGTAACGGCGTTTGTTTTCAGTTCTTTTTCCGGTTCCTTGCGTGCTTTCCGGTCCAGCGAACGCACGAAGCCTTGGGTAACTGATACGCCTGTTTTTTGGGTTGCGACATATCCCCACTCCGGTGGTGTGAACCCAAGCATTGAGCGCAGAACCACAATCGTGATAGGTTCAGAAAACGTCACCGGAAAAATTTTTTCTGGAACGAATTTTGAAAAGCCTTCGGTTGCAGCCTTCAAGGCTTCGTATCCTCGCTCGAAGACAGGATAATCAACAAAACCAACCCCCTTTGGCATGACAAGGAACTCTGATTCCAGGCATGAAAAAACGGCATCAACGTAATTTTCAGGGTTCTGGAAAATTTTCTCCAGGGAAACTTCAAAAGGAAACGTCGGCATATTCGGCTCCATATTCAGCAACGCCTTCGTGTACAGCGAATAAAGGCATATTCCTTGTCATTGCTGTTTCAACATAGTCAATGCACTTGTCTACCTCGGCCCATCCTCCGAAGCGATGGAGCCAATCCTCCACTTTTGCGATGCGTGATGTTGTTGTTTCTTTCCTGTCCCACCCGAGTCGTAATGACCAAATCGCAAGACGGATCAGATGCCCATAGATGATGCACTTGATGTCACCAGGCGTCGGCTTTACATTTCCGGTCCGTAGGAGAGCCAGGTCCTCTTCCACAATCCCGGCAACTTCACTCGAAGAATTTGCCAGCCATTTTCGTTTCATAGTGCCTGTCGAGCGGCAGACAAATACGGTGTCAATGATGGAGGATCCTGTCCCGTTTATGTGTATGGATGCACCCATTTCCGCCGGACAAGGAAGCGACGCTGAACATGTCAAGCCTGAATCAAGGACTGCGACCGCGACAGGGTAGTATGCTTCCATATTGTTGTGATGGTATGTAAACGCAAGGGGCGCACCGGGTTTTAAGGCCTTCGACATGCGTTGAAATACGGCGGAAAGCCCTTCTGTGAAATGACTTAGATCTCGGCCCATTTCCACGTTGCCGGTCAATTCATACGTATTCCTGGTTGAAACAGCGCTGAATGCCTCGGATTTTTGGCCAATCAATCGTTTGAGCCAGACATAGCAAAAGTCCATGAGCTCCGCATACTGGACATTGCTGAAATAGGGGGGATCGGTAAAGACGGCGTCCAATGAACCATCCGGTAAATTGATCGCGGCGGCGTCCTGGCACAAGATATTGACTGTGCGTATATGGTCGGGATCAGAACCCTTAAGTTGGTCTCCAATCCATTCTCCTTTAATTGGGATCACCTTCTTTCTGCGTCCGTGGTGCATCACTTCAAATGGACTGTCGCAATACATTTTCGCCTTTTTGAATTTTACAATGATGTTAGCCCAGCCTCCGCTCCCGACGCACATATATCGGCCCGGCTCCAGAATACCTAAAAAATTGGATTCACACTGGATCAAACCTACCGGGAAGCCATGCACAGAAAAAATGTCAAGCGATTTCAACGCCCGAGTGTCATAGCGGCATAACATGTTTTGGTAGCGAAGCAAATCGGACAAGTTGGTCGCAAGCGCATTGCGTACTCTTTCGTTTGCCGTTTTGGCGATAATAAGGGCCGAGAGTTCCAAACCGAGAAGCTGTCGGAAATTGAACATTTCCCGGTAGTGCCTGTACCCCCAACGGTGCAGGCGATTGGTTTCATCTCCGCTTGGTATTTCGTCATCCGGAACATGCCTCGAACGAATTTTTGACCACATGCCTTCCGCCTCGACGACCCGTTCGATATCTTGGAAATCAGGCTTCTTGAAGAACCTTCCACTATGGGCGGGTTTGCATGTGGGGCAGTGGTATTCGATAGCAAAAAGTCGATGGCGTGGTGGACCGAGTTCGGCATCAGGATACAGATTTTCGGTTCCGCACTCGGGGCATCTGCAATGACTCCGCTTTGCCGGTCCATTAAGACTTAAATCCGCAGAGCAATGGCTGCATGCTCCGGGATTTTTTCTGTCGGCGGTTTCTGTCAAACCACCGCAATCAGGACACACAAGGACATTCTTTGGGTGCCTGGAATCAGCGGCAAGGAGATATCCGGGAAACAGATCCATATCTTTTCCGCATTTCCGGCATTTTTTGACTTTTACCCAAAGAAAGTATTTGACGTGCGCCTCTTCTGATCCACATAAAACGCAACGTGTCCGGTAAAGATGGCCGACCTTTTTTTCAAGATTCGCCCGTAGCGATTCTGCAGCTTTAGCATAAGCAGGAAGATCAAGATGCTCGATTTCCTGTTTGACAATCCAATAGGACATTGGGTTTATATCAACCCCTGTTACATCGCACCCGATGCGGTTGGCCTCGATAATAGGGGTTCCGCCACCCATGAAGGGATCCGCGAGGTGAAGCCCCGGCAGGTTGTTCGATTCGTAGAATGCTTCTTGCAGCGGCTTTTCCGAGAACTCGGATAGAAGCAACCCTCGAAACAGAGTGCCCGGCCGGCGGGCAAACCATTTATGTACAGCAATAACAGGTCGGTAATTCTGCTGAATCTGTTTTTCCCGAAGCGCAAGATCAGCAATAAACGGTATATCGAAATCTTCTTCTATCATGCGATTTTACTTCCGATCTTCATTCATGTGGCATTACGATAAAGTCACCTGCCGGTGTGAAGTTAAATGGAACACCGATCATGCGAACTAACATGTTCACGACCCAGAGAACAGGATCCATGACCGGAAAGTTACCGGTTTGTGGGGTCTATCAAAGTGTTGAACAAATTAACAAAAGGACTAACCAAAGGCAAGTGCCTTTACGAAAGGCGTTGGCGGATCAAGAGGGCAGAAACGCGAGGGACCGTCTAAAGCATGTCCCTCTCAGGAGGGCTTGTTCGTCAGGCGGAGATAAGTATGAGTGTGCCTGCCCCGCCGTAGTTGTTAACGAAGACGGATGGCGTGGGGGACGGGGGGAGCCGCCCGGGCACCTGATTATGCGGTTTGGACAATGGGTCGCTAGAATTCCTTTTCCTCCGAAACACAGACAATATTTTCTTGAATATCCGTTTTTCTGAATTACGTATAACGTTACTTCTCTGGGCCGCGTTACTTCTTGCGCGTCCAGTGTAGTGGATATTTATGTCATCCTTTATACGTTCCGCCTGTGTTTTCCGGAGTTAGCGTCCCTTCATGTTCGATAAGCAGGCATGACACCTCTGTGGTGCAAATCGGGCGGTGTTCGGTACCTTTTGGAACTACACACATTTCGCCAGCATTTAATTCAACGGTTTTATTTTTGAATTCTAATTGCCGAAGCCTAATTTGCGATAGAAACCCTGTTTTCCTGGCGTAACGTATATCAGGATCGTCGAATCTCCCGGCAATTTTTCAAGGAGAGCATTCATAATAGATTTGCCTACTCCCTGGCTCTGAAATTCCGGCAGGACGACTATATCATAGATAGTTGATTGGTATTGACCATCTGAAATGGCACGACCAAAACCAATAATTCTGCCATCAACAAAAGCAGAGCAGACCGTGTGACTGTTTTCTGATGCAATTCTCAGTTTTTCTGGTTTACGTGTACCGAGAGGTGCGAGTCTGAATACCTCACACAATGCTACCCAATCGATATCTTCGGTTCCGTATTTTATGGAAATGTTTATAGTTGTTTCAACCATTGAGCGGCGCTGTTTACAAGTGAGAGACGCTTAGTGGACAGAGTCCTTGGAAAACCGCATGTTCGCTTCATCGGTATAGATCTCTCCAGATAAGAGATATCAATCGGCATCCCATGAAGGGAAAGGCACCAGGCTTTTCCGTAAGAGGTACCTGCGCTTGTTACCCCCGAGGCTTCTGCCAATTCTGTATCTCGATAATGTTCCCTTCGGGATCAGCAACATACTGAAAGGTTAGCAAGCTCATGCCGGGGATTTTTCGTACCGTAAGCTCACCAACAGCGGAACCGCCATGTTCAAAGACTGTCACCGCTGTAGCCGCAACGTCATCGACTCCAAAGACAATATGCGAAAATCCCGGCGTATTCGGACGGACCGATGCATGCTCCGGCATGGATCCATACTGAAAGAGTTCGAGTGTCGGCCCGTCTTCTCCGTACCCGGGAAGGCGGAGATGCACTCCAGAAATGTGCGACCCTCTGAGCCCTGTAGCCTTGTCGAGCCATGCACCGGACAAATCTCGTTCGGCGGGATGGGTGTGCATCCGAAAACCTCTCGATAGAAGTTCGATAGATGCTTCCAGTCTTTCGCAATCAAGTTTGTATGCGCATATTTCGTTGGCATTTTGATATCCTTATTTCGTATTTGCGGCAAAATCGCTCTGTAATCTGCCAAAGATCTTCTGTCAGACCCTCCCTCACCTTGTTCAGGATACGTGGAGCAACAGGACCGTAGTAGGCTTCAGCAATACCCCCGGTGATGCACGCCAGGGTATCGCTGTCACCCCCCAGGGAAATTGCGTTTCGAAAAGCATCCTCGTAGGAGTCCGAGTCCAGGAAAGCAATGATGGACTCCGGCACTGTCCTCTGACAGGACACATCAAAGGCGTAGGAAGGCCTGATGTCTTCCACGGTGCGATCGAGATCGTATCCGAACCGATCGGCCACCTCTCTTTTTATCAGGGTCTTGTCGTGTGTCGTCCTGGCCAGGTAGACGCTCAATGCTGTTGCTTGGGCTCCCTTTACACCTTCAGGGTGGTTGTGCGATATCTCTGCTGTATGGGCGGCCTCTTGGAGGACTGTGGCAACGGTGTCGAAGGCAAAGCCGACCGGGCTGACCCGCATGGCCGAGCCGTTGCCCCAACTGTTATAGGGCTTGGGCGCGGTTGAACGGAGCCAATGGATGAACGACCTGCCGTAGCCGGCATGGGGATACTTCCTGCCGATCTCCCACACCGCCTTTAAGTAATTCCGGTCGTCTAATATGGCTTTTGCAATGGCAATGGTAAGCACCGTATCGTCCGTGAAGCGACACTGCGGATGGAAGAGGGAAAAATTCTTTGTCTTGATGGGATGGTGTTCGTAAACCGACCCGATGATGTCACCTGCAATGGCTCCAATCATATTTTATGCCTTCAATGCCAAAGGGGCTGCTCAGGGTTCATCCTTTTTTAAACCAATACTTATCTTTCCGGGAGGTGGCTATTGTGATCCGCCAACCGGTGTTCAAGTTGAGCGATTTTATTCGGCTTCGTCAGAATACCCTGTCCCGCTGAAAGCGGGATCGCAGGGATATATTCATGATTAACCTCCTTTGTTTGAAAAAACGGATAAAGAAACCCTATGACCACTGCCTTAACCAATAACCCTAAAGCTGAAGGTCGCTCTGAACGCTCCGCAGGTGCTTCTGCGCGAACGCACTAAATCCCTGAGAGTGCAAATAAGGAGAAGACCAAGTATTGTCGCATTTTGAGATTGGGAGATATGCCTGGGAATGCAGGCGCTATTCGAGGCCTGCCTTTTCGAGCCGGGAAAGTTCCTTTTGGATGTCCATGATATGCCTTCTCATCTTTTCATGAGCCATCTCAGGGTCTTTTTTTTTAATGCCTTCTATGATTTGTTCGTGCTGTCGAATAAGGGCACGCTTTCCCTTATCATCCAGCCTGATATTCTTCATACGAACGGCATGGATATCCGTGAGCACCTTCATGCGCAGAGCAAATACGCGATTCCCCGATATTTCCGCGATCAAACTGTGGACGCTCTGGTCATGCTCGGAAGCCGCACCGCCGGACATCAACTCCCCCGCATGCCTCTTATTGGTCGCTTCAAGCTTTTTGATATCGTCATCATTGGCCCTTCGCACGGCTTCTGCAGCTACTCTAATCTGTGTTTCGATGAGGTGGGAAATTCTTTGGGGTCGGACACTTGAAAATACTTTTTTGTCCATTCTTATCGACGCTTCGTTCATTCGGTTTCACCCGTAAATGACCCAAAAGGCGTAATGATTTAAATCTTTAATGGTATGACCATTATAGGTGTGAAAAATGCCCTCATGTTTTGTCAACAAAAAATTGAATCCAATTCATTTTTTTTTGACTTTAGCACAGAAAAAGGTAATGTCTCGGTAAACAATCGAATATAATGGCTATTCCATAATACAACACCACAAAATAAAAATTAAAAAAATGCTTGACATCTTTTGCGCAACGCATCATGATGAATCCAGTTCAATATTGAAATCAACTTAGATGGTTGCGATAATTGGATTTCCTCCCTGAAAGATCTCCACAGGTTTCATTCTTTGTTCAAATCCCTCTTGCGGCTGAACAGAGTCCCGTTTCTCATTTCAAACCAAATTTTAAGAACAACTCAAGAGCCTTTTTCCTAGTAAGGGCATAAAAGATGGAACGGATTGCATTCCCGATCTTATTTTTATGTTTTCTTGGAACTTTAGCCGGGACATTGCGGGCGATATGGAGCCGGTCCCGCCATAGCCGGGAGACTTTGACCTTTTTGAATTCCTCCTTGAAGACCCTCTTCAGGCTTGAAAAACCGTCCATCACTCTAAAGGTTCTTCCTTTGACAGGAAGCTCCAGTCCTCTTAGATCATTAATAAATTTATACAACAGAGATTATACGGCCGGAAGAGTAGAGGGGAGATGATTGAATCATGTGGGACAATCAACATGGCATGAATAAGTGAAAAGCGATTCCAATGAGACGAAACCGGCCATGTCCCGGCCCCAGGTGCCGGGTTGCCAGATAGGAGGTTGAATTGCCATATACAATAACAACTTGGAACGACTTCAAGAATTACCAGAACACCTGCTATAGGAACTACCTATATGCTTCTGAAGGCCTTCGTTGCATGGGCTCTACTTGGAGTCCGTTGGCTCCCCTTAAAGGGCTAGGTGATGATATATACATCATTGGTGGCGAGCCACACGCCGCGTCAATGGCGGGGACCTTGCCTGAAGAGGCCCGTGAGAATATTGCAGCTTCTGAAATTGCAGGTTTAGGTTTTCACTCGTGTAGTTACCTGAAACTGTTCGTAGGGGAAGTGATCCGCGATAAAATAGGCATTACAGATGGAACAATCAAGGAAGGATACCCCAAACCGGATTTGATCTGGACCACACATTTGTGCAATCTGCATTCAAAATGGTACCAGGAAGTTTCAAGGCTTTTAGGTGGCGTACCTTTGTACCCGATAGATATGATCGGCGGGGGGGATGCGGAGAAAGATCCAAAAATTGTAAATTATGTGTGCGATCAGATGGAGGAAGGAATACATTGGCTTGAGAGAATAACTGGTAGGGATTTTTCAGACGAATCGTTCATCAAGGCAGCTAGAAACGAAATCAAGGTGCTGGTTCTATGGGGTAATATATGTGCACTCAATATGCATGCTCCCGCGCCGTTGGATGAGCGGCGACTTATCGCTCTATTCCCGCCAGCCATGGTAGACAGGACAACGGATGAAGCTGTGCGGTTATATGAAGCATTACTTAAAGAAGTGCAGCACATGGTTGATACCGGGCAGAGTGTGGTTTCAGATCAACGCTATAGAATAGCCTATTTTGGACTGGCTCACACTTATGGCCATCCGGAAATTTCGAGAATCCTTAGAGACGCCGGAGCTGAGATTGTAGCCTCAGTTTACACTTTTGGCACGGCCGGCAATTTCAGGGGATTTGTAGATAGAAAATGGTCATGGGAACCCATCGACCCTGCATGGGTAGACGGACTCGATTTGTCCAGCCGAAGAGATGCCCTATCTGCGCTCGCTAAAATAGTTCTGGGTTGGCCTACTTGGCAAGGGGTAAGATCCTACTGGGCACTGGAACAAATGGGTAGGGCAATGGTAGAAGAATTCAACGCAGACGGGCTTTTGTTAGCGCCTACCCGTAGTTGTGAAACTGACTTTAGGAACGGTTACATAGCGATGCAGCGCATTTTTAAAAACGAAATTCCTACCGCAGAATACGATACCGAAACGGTAGATGTCCGGAAAATGGATATACCAGGTTCCAAACGGAAAACAGAGTTGTTCGTGCATCTTATGGAAGCGCACAAGAAAGGAGGTGCATGAGAAATGATGGAAAAGGACTCTAACGAAATAATCGAACATTTTCGCCGCATCACTGAGGATACACATGAATACGCCAAAACCCTTCAAGGGAAAGGGCATCTCTTAGCCGGATATATGTGCACTCATGTTCCCGAGGAAATTTTATATGCAGCCGGGATTATACCCGTGAGAATCCTTAGCGCCCATGAATCACAAGCCATGACAAGGAGCTATATTCATGAAACATACTGCACTTTTTCACATGATTGTGCATACCAGGGACTGCAACATAATTATGATTACCTAGACTTGATCACGCATAGTAGCAGTTGCATACATATGGCCGAAGCGTTTAATGTTTGGCTTAGGTTCGCAGGATTCCAGGAAAAAAGTTTTCTCATAACGTTCCCTCATATCATACATACCAAACATGCCGGTGGGCTTATGGTGGAGTCTTATGGAGAGTTTAAGCAATTCATCGAAAAGTTTGCGAAAAGATCCATAACAGATGATGACATCGAGAGGGCCATCAAAGTTTATAATCGCACCAGAAGACTCCTTAAACGGCTTTGGGAGTTCCTGAAGCGTGACAGCCCGCCTGTAACGGGACCGGATGTCGCGACTGCGACTTTGGCTGCCCAAGTTATGGACAAGCAAGAATGCAATCAGATGCTGGAGGAACTCATTCAGAGATTGGAAGCCGAGCCTGGCAAAGAGGCCTCAGGGGCAAGGCTGATGGTAACGGGAGGTGCTTGTGACGACCTTCGAATTTTCGATTTAATCGAAAATCTGAAATACAGCACAAACCTGGTTTTTATGGATAATTGTACCGCGGCCAGGTACTTCTGGTTTGAGGTGCCTGAGGATAGATCTGACAAGCTTGAAGCCATCGCTGAGGGATACATCAGTAGAATCCCGTGTCCCGCAAAAGACACTGTTCCGGGTACCGGGGAGAAAAAAAGGCTTAGGTTCCTTCAACAGTTTATCGAGGACTTCAGACCGGATGGAGTAGTCATGATCTATCAGAGATTTTGCAGCCCTCAATCTATGGACATTATGGCACTGAAGCCTTCCTTGAATATGTTGGGAATTCCGTGGACTGAGCTTGAACTTGATACAACCGTACCAATAACTTCATTTGGGACACAATTGGAAGCCTTTGTGGAAATAATAAAGCGGGTGGCGCCATGAATAAGGGGAAACTACTGGCTGGACTGGATGCAGGCCATATTAATACGAAAGCCATAATCATGAGGGGACAGGAAATCCTTGGGGATTGCACGGTACCCACAGGATTTGATGTCGTCAATGCGGCTCAAACGGCACTAAATGATGCTGCGGAAAGTGCCGGAATTTCCATGGGTGAACTGGGCGGAATCATAGCGACCGGAATCTTTAAAGATATGATGAAGGTACCGCCACTGAGCGCAACTACAACTGTACACGAATATATGGCGGATGCTAAGGGCGCTTTATTCCTTAATAAGAATTCCAGAACCGTTATCGACATCGGTGGGAATATACATAAAGCTGTCTGTTATGACCAAAACGGGGATCTCGTGGACGTTGTTCAAAATGATAAATGTGCTGACGGTCTGGGTATTTTTTACACGACCATGGGCAAAGCTCTGGAATTAAGTGAGCAAGAAATGTCCGAATTGGCACTTAAATCCACCAAGAATCTATCGATCGCTATCCAATGCGCCCTATCCGCTCAATCAGACGCTATTGATTTGATATGCCAAGGCAGGGACATCGCAGATGTGGCAGACGCTATCTCTAAATTCATAGCTGAACGCGTTGCTGATATGAGCACCTATATGTCCCTCACAAAAGAGATCGTGGTCGCTGGAGGATTAGCCAAATCTCAAGTGCTTATTAAGCACCTTTCGAGTTTATTGAACCAGGACTTAAGCGTATTGAAGCCTCCGGAATATGTAGGTGCAATAGGCGCGGTGATCAGTTATGAGGGAGAAAGATGAGCGAGAACGTTTCGGTCGACGAACAGCTGGATTGGAAAAAGGCTAAGGTGATAGCAGTTGGAGTGGATAGTGGCGCAGTGAGCTCCAAAGCTGCGATACTGCTGGATGGACAACCCTATGCATTTTCTCAAATTAGAACCCGAACACCCAAAGAATCTGCTTCCGGCGCTATAAACGCGGCTTTAGCCAAAACCGACTTAAAATTAGAAAACATCCAAAACATAGTGGCGACCGGTCGCGGGAGGGATCAGGTTCCGTTTGCACATGAAACCCTATCTGAAATTGCGTGCGGCGCCGCAGGGGCGGTAAATATTTGGGGCCCATCGGTGCGTACGGTGCTGGATATTGGCGGTGAAAGTTGCAAGGTCATTCACTGCACCGAAAAAGGCAGAGCAACCGATTTCCTTTGGAATGACAAATGTGCTGCGGGTATTGGACGCTATATGGAAACCTTTGCTGATCTGGTTCAGAAAGAAGTCACCGAGATTGGAAACATCGCTCTTCAATCTGATCATTTCCCAAAGCTAAGTGACTTTTGCTCGGTGTATGCCCAATCCGAAGCCCTGGATTTAATTCAAAGCGACGTCTCGGTAGAACAAGTAATAGCAGCTTACCACAATGCTATGGCTAAGAGAATCAGCACGTTAGTGGCCAGGTTCGGTATGGAGAAAAATTTCGTAATCATTGGAGGACTGGCCAGGAATCCGGGAATAATACATTGGTTGGAAAGCATCTTAGAGGTGAACAGGCTGGCTCCTAAACCTGAATGGGACCCTACTTTAACAACAGCTCTGGGTGCAGCCGTATTTGCTGATGCTTTCTATAGACGGCAACAATCGGACACATCAACCGCAGCAGGGGTAGACCAGGCACTTTCAACATGATTGTGTCTGGAGTTTTTGTCCGTTGTGGTGCTGCGAGCGGGCTGTACTCAATTTGATAAAATGCCGCGGCGTTTCATAGTTTTTTGTTTGTCCCGGACAGTGATCGGTATGTGTGCCAACCATGACCATGCGACACTGGCTCCCTGGAAGGCGTCTCACGAGCTGGGGAGGAAAAGCATCCAACCTATGGCGGTCAAGGCAAGCTGGATATGCTGGGTATCTGAACAACTGGGGGAAGAGTTATGGCCGATTGGCGCCTGCACAGTTGCGCACCATGCATAACGTACCGAATTTAATGGTTACAAAAAGGACCTTGATCGTATCATGTCCAAGAAGATTATCAGAAGAGAATCCATCATCCATGCAGCCATTGAAGTCTTCAGCAAAAAAGACTTCAACACTGCAAGTATCTCCGAAATAGCTCAAAAGGCGGGCGTCGCCGATGGCACGATATATCAATATTTCAGGAACAAGGAAGACCTATTTTTCTCCATCCCTATAGAAAAGACGAACGAATTCAGGAGTCAGCTCGAATTACATCTTGAGGGTATTTCAGGGGCTTTCAACAAAATCAGGAAATTCGTCTGGTACTTTCTCTATTTTTTTAAGATGAATCCCGCGTATGGACGAATATTGATGCTCGAGATGCGCGTGAGCAAGAGTTTTGTTAAGACGGAAACGTACGATTTTCTCAAACAGTCCGTCAACCAAGTCATCAATATCATCATAGAAGGACAGAATGAAGGCGTCATTCGGAAGGATATAGACATCTACATTTTGCGCCACCTGGTTCTGGGCACACTCGAGCATATGGTATCCCGCTGGTTGCTTAAGGGAGAGAAGTACGATCTCATCGAACATCATCAGGACGTGAGCCGAATGCTGATCGACGGGTTGAGGGCAAAACCAATCGTCACGTGACCTGAAGCGACACGAACCCGTTGTCCTTGATGTTCTTTAAACAGAAGACGGATCTTATCGGCAATCGACTCTTTGATCTTCTTTTTGATCCACCCAAACATCGCCATTGTATTTTATATTTTTTTTCTATGGGATAACCGCCGCTTTAAAAGCTTAGGAAAAATTCTGATTTTATTTGAGAAAGGAGTTGTATATGCAACCCGAGCCCAAATATTGGAATACGGTGATTGAGACGCTTCCTCCGGAAAAATTGAGAGATCTGCAGTTTATGAAATTCAAAAGAATTTTCTATTGGGCTTACCAAAATTCCCCCTTCTATAAAAAAATTTATAAAAAAGCCGGCCTTGAACCCGGCGATATTAAAAATTTTGATGATATTAAACATATTCCAAAAATTGATAAAAGTATGATGAAAGAAACACAGAAACATGCGCCCTTTCCCTATGGTGACATACTTTCAGTTCCACTTGACGAGGTTTCTGCATTCAGGCAGACAAGTGGTACAACCGGGACACCGGTATACCATGCAGACACTTGGCAAGACCTGGATTGGTACTCAGAAACGTGGGCCTATGTGCTTTATTCACACGGATATCGCAAGACGGACAGAGTTTTTATCCCTTTTGGTTATAATATATTTGTGGCTTTCTGGGGCGGCCATTATGCCGCAGAGAAGATTGGATGTGAGGTCGTTCCGGGTGGAGTACTAGATACGAAGGCAAGAATATTAAAAATGCAGGAACTTAGATGCACTGCTTTAATGGCTACCCCAACATATGTGCTGGGTATGGCAGATACGGCGAAAAATGCCTTAGGCATTGATGTATCAAAGGAACTGAATATCCAAAAAATTACTTGTGCCGGAGAACCAGGTGCAAGCGTTTCAACGACTAAAAAACGCATGGAGGCTGCCTGGGGCGCGAAGGTGTATGATCATATCGGTGCAACAGAGAGTGGAGCTTGGAGTTACGAATGTACAGAACAACCTGGAGGGCTTCATGTTAATGAGGGATTTTTTTTAGTAGAAATTGAAGATATAAATACCGGCGAGATAATAAATGAGGCGGGAAAGCCGGGGAAAATGATCATTACAGCTTTCGATCGAACCGCCAAACCATGTATTCGATTTGATTCAAACGACGTCATCAAGTGGGCCGGATATCAATGTGATTGTGGTCGCAGTTTCCGTCTAATCGATGGTGGAGTCATTGGCCGCTCCGATGACATCACAAAAGTAAAGGGAGTTCTTCTTGCACCCACGGCAATAGAGGAGGTTGTCCGAGGTTTTCCGGAATTAGCAGATGAATACGAGGTGGTTGTCAGTAAAAAAGGGGATATCGATGACATTTCATTAAAGATAGAACTTACGCCTGGATATGAGCAAAATAGTGAAACAATCATTTCAAATCTGAAGAACCAGTTACGATTAAAAACAAACCTGGGGTATCGAATAGAGGTACAACCACTCGGGTCATTACCAAGGTACGAATTGAAATCAAAAAGATTTAAGGACCTGAGAAAAAGGGGATAGTTATGGTGGACGATAAAAGTCTCGAAATCATGGCTGAATACATTCAAGATATGCGGAGTATTGCAGAACATTTAAAAAAAACCGGTACAGGTATCGTAACTATTGAGCGCAACGTAACAAGGATATTGTCAAGCATTAGACTATTAGAGATGAATATTACGGATGTGGCAAAAATAAATTAAAATATATCTTATGGGCGTGCCACACTTTGCACAGGAGAGTATAGGATTGACCCTATCTCCATTTGTTGTGGATAGGTCCAATCATGTGATGCGCGCCTCACACCCCGTGGCTACCGGAATAGGCCGAAGGCTTGGGGGAGAACCATCCCGCCAGCGCCTTCGGGTCGGGGCGATAGATCTCAATCTTCAGGGGGTAACAAGCCGCTGTATCGCTGGAATGCTCCGCGCTGCAGTCGCCGCCGGGGCAGGTCGACAGTGCGCCTAGCAGGTCGATTTCGGCGAAAAACTCGATGAAATCGCCGGGACGCACCGGGCTTGCCTTCATGAAATATTGATGCGTGTCATAGGTAAAACCCGTGCACATGGAAACGTTCAGCACATCATGGACCTGCGCCTCGGCCTGCTGTAGCGGGAGCCCGGTTTCCGCCGCCAAAGCACTGGTCAGGTTCGAATGGCAGCAATGGTGATAATCCTTCCCGCTAAGCAACCGGTTTGTATAGGGATCGCAGCGAGTGCCGATGACGTCATGCACCCCGCCACCATCCGCATCAAAGCCATACCAATCAAGCGTGTCATAGGTTATCGTCGCCATCGGTCGCATATGGGGAAAACTGCTCCACATCTGGTCACCGGTACTCAGGTGAGGCCATGCAGCGCACGGGTCTTGCCGCTGTAAAACCGTTCCGACAGGTCATCCTTGGCCCAGAGATTCAGATCACCTACCTGTGGACCGTCCATGCTGATGATCCGGAAAAAATTTCCTACTGAAACACGAAAAATTTCGGCATCGCGCGGCGGTACGATCACCTCATCCGTCAATTTCATTGATTCACGCGCGGCGGCATAGATGGCCATATTTGGCACCGGTAGGGTATCGACCGGATAGCATATGACAGGTTTGATTGCCTGCGGGCATCGGCATCAGCCGGAGCTTTGCTTTGGGCGGGTCGTTTCATAAGTCATCTTCTTTTCCTTTTCAATTGATAAATATCATGAGTCTCAACGTATTTTATGATTTCAGAATTATATAATTTATTCTATTTTGCGTCTCACCCGTTAATTTATGGAAATCTGTGTCCGTTGTGGGTAAAACTCAAATCCGCAACAGACTTTGCACTTCAGTTTTGATAACCTGATAAACCTGCTCTTGCAGATCTGCTGAAGGTAATATTTTTTCTTTTTTTATTTTTAGTTGAGACGTCAGCTCGAGGTAGCAGTCAACTGTCATTCCCTCCCTTTCAAAAAGTTTCGAGCCGCATCGCAAACTACAGGCATCAACAAGTAATCGCTTGTCCGCTGATTTGAGCATTTCCTTAAACTTACCCGGTATTATCACGGCTGGGAGGCAGGCAATTTTTAGATCCTCGGGGTTCTCTTCCCACAGCCTGATGCAGGCCTTGGACGCTGATACACCTGTAGCACAGCCACCAAAGCAGGTATAGATAAACAAACGCCATCGTTTTTTTGACATATTATTCCCTTTTAAGTTTTGGATCGTTTCGGTAGTTTTGCCTCAGGATTTTCTGCCTGGATTGTTGACTTCTTCAACAGAATGCCCTATCACATGATGATCTGCAAAGGTTATCGCCAATGTTGTTGGAGTAGGAAGCGACAAATAATCCTCCTCCCAGGTATCTCTTATCGTGTGTACTGCAATCTCTTCATGGGATTTGTCTTCTAAAATCATCGGGAGAACAATAAACACCAGGGTCGATATCAGTATGGACAAGATGAGTATGAGCTTGGACAAATATTTATCTGATTTCATCTCATTAGTTTCCTTTTGATCGGTGGGGTAGGCCGAACGATCCAACGGATTTTATAATAGGCATTGGGTGCAAGGCCCCTGGATACCCAATTCTGCCATTTGCCAAATATCCTCAGTAAATTCTTTAAAATTTACGATAAGGGTCCCACGATCCCACGCAAAAGGGAGAATTGACAACATAAGTCAACCGGCGACTTGACCCGTTCAATTAGCGCTCAATCACCGCTCAGTCTACCCACGAACAAATCAGGGTAGCTTCCGTCGACAAAGTTGCCCCCTGCCCGAATATTGGGGCTCTTGCCGATGGATTGGTCCCAGCGATCATCACTGCAGCACCATTCTCGGGGAATATTCCGTCCCATTCTGGCAAGGTGTGCACGGTAGGCGCAGGGTTGTTCAGGCTTGCAAATGTAATGGAGATAGTCATCCCGAAACGGTTGCCCCAGTTCCTTGGCAACCATGGATTCGACTTCCATGGTCGGGATTTCGATCTTGTCCAGAAACCTTTTGTGGGTGCGTGTTCCCTCAGTCCAAATCTTGTTGACCCAATAAGCACTGACTTTATGCTGGAAGATCCACTGATATGCATGATACAGTTCGTGTATCAAGCTCAACGCTGCATCCTGTACCCCGGTATGTGGGCCACGGTTGATCTGCATCGTGTCTTTACCTTCCCACATGACAACACCTCCGCGAAACTTCGCGACATCATCTCTGGTAATGACAGGCGGTGAGTATGCATGCCGGGGATCTCGCTACACAGAGCCACTGACCCCGTTCGAGATGACAACCAGTATGTGCCAATTGCTATTCTGAAGCATTTGAAGAACATTTCGTGCGGTGTATGACCGGGAAAGAAATGAATAGCTTTGGCGGTATTGCTGCATACCCCATTGCTCAACAGTCTTGTTTTTCCCTTTGGTTTCAATCATGACAAACTCCTTTGTTAATCGAGGTCAAACCAAGGTCCTATTGATCATTAGTGCTTGGCCGAAAAGTAGATTGATAAACAATTCAACCGGTTGCAATTTTATTGACGATGAAAATGCTCAAATTTCATGTATTTTGAGTTGTCCTTTTGCTGTCGGATTGTAAGGAAAAGTGCTATTATCTTTTTGATTTTATTAGGTTAAGATAAGTTGTTCAGTCGAAAAGCCCTTCCTTTGAAAAATACCCTTAAGACAAATATTCGTGGACAAAATATGGTAAAGTAATCGCGTCGCCTTTGGCATCGTAGCGCAACCATTTGTGGCCATTGCAAGCACTATCATCAATAGAAAATGCATAAGGTTTTTCATGTCTTTGATCATTTCCTCCTATCTTTAATCGTTGTGGACAATACTCTTAAAAATAACCATGAAATTGATGTCACACTGATCGAGTAGTCTTTAATTAAAATTTGTCAAAGCAGAATCAGTACACTGTATCAAATAAAAAAACCCCGGTTCTCCGCAAGTAGAGAATGGGGGAGAGACAATTTTGAATGTTAAATTGTGAATTTTGAATTGTGAGTTGTTGAAGAAAGCATTTGAGATTAGCCACAGACATAGACAAACGAATGAAGAAAGAAAGATTGTGAGAATAGGAACGTAATGAGTCACGAAATGAATACCAACGTCAACTGACAAGGATTCATCAGGCATGCTGTTTGGTGACTTCTGTTTGTGCTACCAGGGCCGCGCCAAGGGCTCCTATAATCTGGGGTTCATCCGGGATAAGAAGTTCAATACCGAATTCGTCTTCTAAAAATTTCTTTATCGCAACATTTTTGGCAACACCGCCGGTAAATACTGAATCCTTCCTGACGGTCAGGCTTGATGCCATAGCATTTACTCTCGCTGATATGGCCTTGTGCACGCCGGCTATCAGATCTTTTCTGTCTTTCCCTTCAGCCCTGAGCACCACGACCTCTGTTTCGGCAAAAACAGTGCAGGTGCTACTTATCCTGCAAGGTTCTTTGCTCTGTAAAGCCAGTGGCCCCATTTCAGCAACAGATGCCACTTCGAGCACCTGAGCCATCACCTCCAGGAATCTCCCTGTTCCGGCGGCACACTTGTCATTCATGGCAAAATCTGTCACCAGGCCTTCAGGGTCAATCTCAATGGCCTTTGAGTCCTGGCCGCCGATATCAATGATAAACCTGGTGGAGGGTATCAGAAAATGCGCCCCCTTGGCATGGCATATGATCTCTGTAACGGTTTTATCTGCAAAGCCGATAGATTCTCTGGCATAACCGGTTGAGACAATATAACTGAGATCGTCCGGGGAGATTGAGCGTCCGACCTTTTCTAAGGCCTCCTCCGTTACTATATTGGCGGCTACCTTAACGTCATAACCCGTAGGCCTGACGGCGTAACCCAGTATTTTGCCGTCTCCTAAAATAACGGCTTTGGCGGTTGCGGCCCCCACATCAATTCCAGCGACGAACAACATGTTTGTATCTCCCCTCTCTCAAACAGGTTTCTTCCTTCAGCTTCTATAAGGCCACGGATTTTTTCAAGTTCAAACCTTTTAGCGGCATAAACATCACCACACCTGATTGTATCCCAACTGCAATGGGCGGTGTCATAATCTTTTATGCCCTTAGTGATGCCTTTTTAGCCTTCAGCATTTCAGCAAATGTTTCCACCTTGGTCCTCAGGGAATCAGCACTGTAAGCCCTGCTGTCGAAACCATCTATTTCAAGTGATAGGACAGGAAGACCGGTTTTTTCTTCGAGATATTTCTTCTGTGGATGGGATATGGTTGCAACTGGACGGCAGTTATAAAGGTATGTGGCAATAAAACCGTCCAGTTTCATCAATTGAGCTGCCTTTTCGTAGAATTTGATTTGTGCTTCAGTTCCGTGATAGTATCCTCCTGACATCTCATATTCAGCTATTATCTCACCGGGGGTATGGTAATTTCCCTTTGGCTTGACTTTGACACCTCCCCAACTACCCAATATGAACGTCAGGGGGACGGCCAGCCCCGTCTCTTCCACCAAACGTGTTACCCTGGGGTCAGAAGTATGCCCCGCCCGAAGCATAACTCTCGGGGCTCCTTTTTCCGATACACCTATACCTGCCTTAACGCGTTCCTCCACCTCATGAATCAGGATGTCCATGGCCTTGATTCCCTCCCGTAGGCCCCGGCCTGTTGAGGAGGAAGAAAGTGCTTCCATCAGCTCAAGTTCGGCTATGCTGATCGGAACAGGATCAGCTTTCATAAATTCCACCAGCCTTACCAGGCTGTCTCTAAACGGCTGGCTTCCTTTCAGGGACTTTTCCCAGGCATCGGGGACTATCTCAATATCCAAGACTTTTTCGGCCTTTTTCAGGGCCTGGTTTATCTGGGCGCCCAGATAGTGGACCCGTTCAGGCAGATAGCCGGGATATTCTCCCCAATGGGAATCCATAATGCCGTCAATATAGGCCACAGGGACCCCATAGAGGGCCGTGACAAGATCATCGGCCTTGGATCCCATGTCACAATAGTAACTGGAGGCCAGAGCCAGATCAGGAACAGGGATCATCCCCTTAGCGATACCCCCTACTTTAACCTGCCATAGTGAGCACAAAGCATGTCCCGGAGGGAGCCCGTTTTTCTCACCTGCCTCAAGAATGGGAACCACTTTGTTGAAGATTTGGCCCATGGTATGGTTTAAGACCATATCTGGGGCGCACACAAAAACATCTTTTGAAGAAGCACTCAGTATCAACCCTGGTCCGAGTATGGCCGGAAACCCGAAATAGACAATTTTTTTGCCCTCATCCTTGGCCAATACCACATCGATCAGTTCTTTGAGCCAGGCGCCAAGCAGTTTCCTGACGCCTTGTAAGGTTACATCGTGGTTTTGCCTGACCCAGCTATCGGCCGTCTGCATGTCATCGGGACCTATGCCCAATCGTTCAAAGGATTTCTCTATCCTGGGCCGTTCCATTTCTATTTCTTCATTCTCGAACCCGCATAGTGTGAGAAGATCGTCGTAATACTCAGACATGGCTTATCTCCTTATTGTATCGATAAAGGTCTCGATCCGTGTTTTTAGGGGGCCGGCCTCCATAGCATCGTATTCGGACTCCACCGGGAGCATGCGAAGGCCGGTCTCTTCCTTTAGTCGAGCAGGGAAAAAATAGGATTCAACCTTATAGGATTCCCGGTACAGTAACTGGTACCAAATTACTCCTGCCGCCTGATAGTCCTTTGCCAGTTTGATCAGAAAATCAAGGCGTTCTGTGCCCGGCCGAAACCATCCGGGGCAGACCCGCTCCATGAAATAGGATCCAGCCATGTTGGTCATGAGATCGCCATCGAGCTTCACATCCCCCCAGTAAGGGCGAATACCTTCGGCAAACTCCTCCATCACGATCAAGCCCCCGGTAGCCTCTATAAGGTCCATAACCTTTGAGTCACCCTGAGCAAGAGTGGAGCCGGTGAGGAGAATCCTGGGGCCGTCCTTGGACTGGGGAGTGGTTTCTTTGAGTTCTTCGAGAAATGATTCGAGGATTTCAACCATGACACCCTTGTCGGCAAGAAAAGAGCCGTGATGCAGAGCAATAAACTCTTTGCTGGCCACCGAGGGATTCTCGGATTTTCGTATCATGCTTATCTGTCTGAAAAGTTCCCTTTCCCTGTTACACAATTCGATAGATTGCCTGAGCCTCGATTCGGTGATTTCAACCCCGGTGAATTCTTCGAGCTTGTTTTTCAATCGTTTTATGCCTTCAAGATAATATTCAAGAGCAACAGCGTCCTTGACGTGAGGGACACCAAAGACAAAGGATGCTCTCTCAGGGGTATAATAGCCCACGGTATTGGAAAAAATTCTGACATGATTGTCGGTTATGGGAATAATAAGAAGATCGGCAATGTTATAATAAGGATCCTTTCCCGAAGTGACATAGCCTATCTGACTGCGCCAGAAGGGATCAAAAAATCGGCAGATATACGGCCCAGCATCCTTCAAGACGGCATTATCTCCTGCCTTCATAAAACACAGGGGTATCGCATCACAGGCCAGGGCAAGTTCTTCAGGGAAATAGCCTCCCGCAGTATATCCTATGACCTTCCGTCCCTGCTCCTTTGCCTTTAGGAGATCAGAGAGCCGGGTTTCAAGATGTCTATCAAGCTTCTCAAGGGCCTTCATCGGTGCCTCCTGTTCATTTGAGTGCGTGGTCAAAAAGTTTCCGTAACTGTTCAGGTTGTTTAGGCTGTAGGCTAAAGGCTATTAGTTTCCGAACCTTTCGCTATCCGCGCATTGATCGAAGCAGGGCGCCCAAAACCTTCTCGGCTTCCTCAATTTTTGATTCACAGCTAGAAATTTCACGTTCATATCTTCTTTGGGGAATTCCCTGGTTGCTCGATATGTGATCACGCATGTTCCCTTCCTGCGGTACTTCACGTCCTAAATGCCTACAGCCTATCTAGCTGAGTAGTTACAAGATTCTTTTCCCTTTTTTCAATCTGATTAAAGAATAGTTTGTTTTGATATTGTGAAGTACGTGCCCTAAGGTCCCATTAAGCCGGGCAGGAATGTGGCTATTTCAGGGAAAATCATTAAGATTAATACAGCCACAATGAGCGCGCCCAGGAAGGGCAAAATCCCCTTGAATATGATGGTGAGAGGCACAGTTTCTCCAGCTACTCCTTTTACAACATATGTGTTTACGCCTACAGGTGGTGTGATCGTACCCATCTCAACCAACAATGTTATGATGATTCCAAACCATATCGGATCAAACCCTAACCTCGTTATCAGTGGAAACACTATAGGGACGGTGAGTACGATCAGTGCGAAGGCGTCCATGAAGCAGCCCCCTATCAAATGCAGAAGGGCGAGGATACTCATAATGGCCATTGGATGGATATTCAGAGATCCCGCCCATGCAGATAAAGCAAAAGGGATCTTGGTCACAGCCAGGAAATGGCCGAAGATCATGGCGCCGGCGATGATGAACATGACCATGCAGGTTATCAAAAGTGTATCTTTGACGGCATTAATAAATGATTGCCAGGTGATTGCCCTCCTTGCCACAGCGATTAAAACAGCGCCGGCAGCTCCTGCACCCCCGGCCTGGGTGGGACTGAACCACCCCACGAACAATCCCATCATGACAAAAAGAAACAGGATGAGCATCTCGATAACACCGGAGAGACCTGCCAGTTTTTGCTTGAGAGTTGTTGCCGGTCCCGCCGGACCAACAGCGGGGTTATGCCAACACCAAACCAAAACCGTCACAGCAAATAGGAACGAAAGAAGCATGCCGGGCAAAATGCCGGCTATAAACAGCTTGCCAATACCCTGCTGTGTCAATATGCCATAGACAATGAGCAGTGCACTCGGAGGAATAAGTATACCAAGGGACCCTGCTGAGGCGACACAACCCGTAGCAAGCGTATCGGCATAGTCATATTTTTTCATTTCCGGCAGGGCCACTCTGGCCATTGCAGCGGCCGCCGCATTGGTCGAGCCACAGATGGCAGAAAAGCCGGCAGCCGCACCAATAGTAGCCATGGCCAAGCCACCCCGTCTTTTCCCGAATATTGTATAGGCTGCATTAAACAGCCTTGTACTGATTCCCGCTTCAAAGGCTATGGAACCCATGAATACGAACATAGGGATGACTGTAAGGGAATAGGAACCAAAATTTTCAAAAAAATCTATAGCCAGCAATTCAAGTGCTGCCGCGGGTGAAACCAGATAAAAAAAACCGGCGAAACCTACCAATGCCATGGCAAAGGCTACAGGGACACCTATACCGAAAAGCACCAGGAGAACTAAAATCCCTATAATCCCAATAACAGAAGCGCTCATCTTTTTTTCACCTTGATAAGTGTTTGTATGAAATGCACTAGTAAGAGCAGGAACAATGGTATACAGGCCAGTGCTACTCCATAAACAAAAGGCGTGTAAGGAAGATTTAGGGTTAGTGACAATTCGCCTGCTTGTTGAATATCACGCCCATACAGGAAAGTCCGCCAGATAAGTAGTCCAAAGAGCGTCATGCTGAGCAGTAAGGCAATGCACGACAGGACTCTTCGAGCCTTGACAGGCAAGATCATAATGACGAAGTCTACCCGAATGTGTCGTCCTTGATCATAGGTTCGTGCGGCGGAAAAAGCTGCTATTGCCACACCTAAAAAACAAGCCAGTTCAACTGCTCCGGGAAGGGGGGAACCAAAGATTTTGGCTCCAATGATATCAACTGTGACAACACTGATCATCGCGATAAGGGCTATAATCGCTACCCAGTTAAAGCAGTTGCTCCAAAGCTTCACGAACTTTTCGAATCCTTTGAGCATTATTACCCCCAGGTCTCGCGATTGAGGGAGTAATCGACCCTGGTTACTCCCTCAATGACAGTTGTTTAATATCGTTCAACCTTGTTATCTATCTACTTCAGGTAGTTCGGAATCCACTCTTTAACTGTCTTTGCACATTGCTCCGGTGTAGGCTGTCTCTGTGAATAGTACTGGGTGCGTTCCTGGACATAATCGATGTATTCTTGTGCAGGGAGCCCCATAGCTGTTTTTTCCTTTATATACTTTTCCATAATAGGCTTAACAATTTCCTCCCACTTGGGTCTCTCTTCCTGGGGGATCTCGATATATTTCCTGCCCTTTCCGAGGCTCAGAAAATACTCCAATCCCTCATTATCTATGAAATTCCATGCCTGTCCATGTTTATCTAAAAATTCCGCGCTCGTTTCGGTGAATATCTTTTGAATATCCTCCGGCAAAGCGTTCCACTTTTCTTTATTCATCACAACAAACTGACAACTGGAGCAGGAAACAGGGAACTTGCTGACATATTTGACTACGTCAGCATGCTGATACCCTTTCAGGGTTTCAAGGTAGGCAAAATTAGCCTCGGCAACGTTCTTGGCCAGGGCTTCGTACACTTCACCCATGGGCATCGTTCGTGGCGTGCCCCCCCACGCCTTGATAACTTCGGCCGATGTACCGCTGGCCCGTACGCTCATCCCCTTAAAATCCGCAGGTTCATCCACGAGACGTTTGGCACTCTGAAGCACGGCATGGCCAGGACCATGGAGATAGAGCACATGCACATCATCGTACTCTTTGGGCTTAAAGTGCCTGTAGAAGTCGTCGATAACCTGATCATTTACCCAGGCATTTGGAACATAGTGGGGCAGTTCGAAAAGCTCTGTGGCCGGAAAGCGCCCTTGAACATAGAGCTGGCATGACCCTCCTATGTCGGATATTCCTTTGACTACTCCATGATAGCACTTCCTCGGTGATGAAAGGGAACCGCCCGGAAAGACTGTTATCTCAACCCTTCCATTGGTGCGCTCTTTGATTACGTCGGCGAATTTCTGAGCTACTACACCGTTCATGTGAGTAGAGGGAAACATCGTGCTAAAAGTCAACTTAATGGTGTCTTCCGCCTCGCAAACAGATACAAAAGATGTGTGGTTACCAATTAGAAACAAAAACATGCTACATGCCAGGATAAAAAATTTAATGTGTTTCATTAAAATCCTCCTTTCGTATTATATGTTTATGTCTAATACCACCTGCCATTTGTTGACAAAAATTTGTTTCTTAGCAAGGGGACTTTTGGCCCCGACGGGCAGTCGGTTTGTGTTCACTCTCAAAAATTTCATTTCCCCCTCCTTTCAGGAATCTTACGAAATCTTCGTCGAACTCTCATGACCTGGAATTATTTGAAGCATTTAGGGTAAAACGGGCGACTTACCAGAGGCAATTCTATCGGACGCTGGCCTGTATTTACTTAATGGTTTATTTATCAATATCTAAAATATGTTTTCCTGTCAATGACCATATCCTAGATATTTTAGATCAAAATGCAGGCTATTTGCCACACTCAGCTTATAAAAAAGGCCATACGGATCGTTATTTCGAGGCCCAAGACTTCCAAGCAATTTCGAGGGCCGGCGAGTTGGCGTTTCTTGATTCATGAAGGAAATGGCTTTGGTTGTAATGCTGTAAGCGTCAGACCAATGCACCTATCGAAGTGTATTTGGGTAGGGTATGATTATGTTTCACTGACTGGAGAAGCAGGGTTGCTCTTTGACATGGTGATAGAGACTATCGGGGTTGGATGATGATTCCGCGCTAATCACCAACCATAGATAAAAATGACCCCGTTGATGCTCCTGAGCCCTTTAGTGTTTATCAGACCAAGATAACGCGCTGATTATTCGGCTTTAACGTCCCAGAAGAAGGTTTTTTCATGGGGTATATCCTCGTTTTCAGCCCCGAAAGGGGCCTTATAGTGACCGAGGCTTTCTCGAAGCTGATACTACATGTACCCTGGAATAAAATGTCGTTTTGCTCTTGCCATTACCGGCAACCTGTAACGGCCTTTTTGGCGTCAAAAATTGTAATATAGGGTATTATTTAGCTCCAATTTAACCACATTATTGAATCCGTTTATGAACTTGCCGCAGCCCGACCCCGCCCGCTTTGATATTTTAAACATTATATTATCCTCCTAGACCATAGGACCGTTATAGAATCGGGGGAACGATTCGTTGGACCAACCACCATGTGGTATTCCCAGCTTTCCGTTAACTTAAGGGGACAGATTCTTTATGTGGATTATTTAGCACCAACCCTTGACAGATATTTGTTGTGCAATCTTGTAAGTGAAACAAGGGCAATGATCGAGCCTATGAGGCACAGGAACATGTCCGTTTGGGTGTCCCAAATGTAACCTTGGGTTCCAAGAAAGGCTTCTGTATTGGTCGGATCGGAAAGGGAAATCAACCATTCGATAATCTCATATAGTGCTGAAAAGGCAAGAGGCACAGCGATAGAAATGAATCCGAGCCATTTACCGGTCTTCAGTGGCGATGTTCGGGAGACGATCTCGCGCACATAAATTGTCGGAGCAAAGCCCTGAATGAAGTGCCCAATCTTGTCGTAGTTGTTTCGCGTCCAGCCGAACCAGTCTTCCATCCAAAAGCCTAAAGGCACTTTGGCGTAGGAGTAGTGGCCGCCAAGCATCAATATCATAGCGTGTATAGCGATCAGTGTGTAGGTAAGATCGGTTAATGGGAACCTCCGGAACGTGAAGAGCAAAATTGGCAGAGCGATCATGTAAGGTAATGTTTCCAAGACCCATGTAAGTCGTGTATCGTGAGGTGAGATGCCCGACCAAATCCAGACTGCTAAAGTTATCAGCAACAATACCAGTGGATACCTGGTTGACGACGTGTGCTCAATCATTATGCATACCTCTTACATTTATTGAATGTCCCTGACCATTCACATGTCTTTCCACATCAGATCATAACCATTCGTGCTCTTCGCTGCCTTTATGTGATTGTACCATAGTGCAATTTCTTCTTCCGTTCCTTCTCGCCTTTATCCTACAATTCCCATGAGCCTTACGCCGGGTGGGGTCTCGAATTTCCCGGCAATGATCGATTTCTGCCAAAAGGCTAAATCGCTGTTCACTGCAAGAATGCATACCCGTGGATTTCGCTCTAAATTTGTTGACATTTTTACGGGGAATTTATCGAAATAGAAACCTGTCTTATCCTCACGAAGGAAGAGGGCACCAATAGGCGCCATATTCGGAAAGCCACCTGGGTTTACCGTTGCGATTGCAAAATGCATTGAACTGTTTTGGCTTTCCCGAAATACCGCTTGAATCGTTTTCCAGTGCTCGCCCATTCCCATAAGTTACTCCACCTTTAAGGTTTAGGCCGGATTCATTCCTTTACAATATTAAGCGTTACAAACCTTTCTTCAATTTCAGGGTACCCCGAAGGTTGCCTCTTATCCCTGATTTCATGAAGCTCTCCTTTAAAGGAATGACATGGACACCTTCCTTCACGATTCCTTCCAGTTCGATGGGGGCCAGCATCCCGATTTCGGTCTTCTCACTGAAGGCCTCCGAGCTCCCCCCTTTCTGAGAGTCCCCGCCGATATTCCCTTCAAAATGACCGGGGATGCGATCGATCCGCAGGAAGATCTGGTACTTCAATTCTCCCTTTTTCGGCTCATTCGGTTCTATACCTGACGCCTCCAGGGTTTGCAGCATGGCTTGGGCCTGCTCGAGCACGCCGCGCATCTGCTCGGGGACCATGGCTATGTCCTCCTGAGTGATTTCCTCGTCGTCTTCTTCCTCGGGCCTGCTGATCGCCAGCCTCAAAAGACCGTAGCCCTTCTTGCTCCTTTCATCCCCGGCCCACTCATCACCCCCATGGCCCCGCACCGAACCCTTGGTCCGCATGGAATAGACCTGCTGCACCCCACCGCTTGCGCCGCCCGTGGCGCTTTCGGAAAAATGAAACCGGCCGTAAGGGATCAGCTCGATATCCTCTCCCGGGACTTTCTTCTTCAAGGAGCCTTCATCCCTGGGATCGAAACTGACGCTGACCTCACCCCGCTCCGTCCGGGACAAGGACAACGTCATAAAACCTCGAGCCGTCTGGCCGAAGGCGGATTCCCCGCTCCCCTGACCGCTGATTTCCCAGGATAGATCCAGCTTGGCGGTGCAGCCGTACTTATGGGCCTTGAAAGCGATATCATCTCCCTCGTCCTTGGTATGGGGCATTTTCTTGAATTCCTCATCGACATCGGCCTTTTCGCCCGGTGCTTGGCCCCCATTTCTTTGCTTTTTCTGCTTTTTGACAGGTGGCAGACTTGTGTTGACAAAGGCAAGCGTCACCTGCTTCAGGTCTTCCTCCGGCATATCAAAACAAAAGTTCACCACGTCCCGTTCACTCCAGTCCTCTGTGCGGGATTCACCGTTTTTCAGCTCGATCAGAGCCATGATATGAATATAGGGGTACTTGAGGCGTAATTTCCCCGGTTCAAAATCAACCGAGCGAATCCAAGGCTTGTCCACCTTGTGCCGGTCCAGGAAGATCCCCAGGGGTTGGATGTCTGCGGACATATTCGGTGGTTTGCCGGATAGAAACGTCGTCTCCATCTCGGGCTTGATGGGGAAGTCCTTCCCATGATCCTTGAAAAACTTGAAGGGCTCTTCATTATAGAGCCAGACCGCGAATGTCTTCAAGGCCTCGGTCAACTTCCCGGGCACGGTCGTATCGATCGCTTTTACCGCATTCACATGGGCCGGTTCGCAGGCCTCCCAGATCTTTTTGATCATGGCATTTCCGTACTTCTGGGCCAGAAAATAGGGAAAGACATAAGCACCGTATTCATGACTCATGTCATGGGTCGTTAGGCTTCGGCACATCGCAAACTCCCGGAAATAGTCCTCCAGCCTCTCCTGCTCAATATCCAGGGAGGGGTAAACAAAGTGCTCGGCCCAGGTCGCCGTGGCCTCCTGCCACCAAGTCTCCTCCAGGCTGTCGAAGGCATACTGGATACCATGGAAAAACTCATGGGCCACCGTGTCTTTGACCCGGTCGGGTTTTGATTTGATAGCCTCGTCGATCCAGATCCACGGATAAGTCTTTCGACTGGAGCCCCCAACCCTCGCCTCGCACAATCCATAGGAACCCATCTTTCTAAAAAAAAAGTCGATTTTTCCGTCATCGCCCACCTCTCCGTTGTCCGAAATGGGATGCCGTCCCATGAGGGTCGTTTCCTTCTCGTAGATCTTGTCCTTGTCAAAGGCATCCCTTACTATTTCTGCAATTTTTTTCTGATGCTTCTTGTACCAGATCTTCACCTTGCCGTTTTTCGTGACGAAATATTTGAGCCCCTGATGCTTCGGCTTCTCCGCATAGGCCTTGCCGACCAAATCAAAGAGGCTCGCCCCTTTGTCGCCTTTCTCATCGCCGATGAACAGGATGCTCCCGGGATCGAGGGGATTGATAAAAAAGGGCTCCAGTCTCTTTTTTGTTCCTTCTGAAAGGTCATTCCAGTTCCTGCGGATATCGTTGAAGGTAGACGTTCCTCCGTCGGTCATTGTATCGGATCTGTATTCTGTCGGCAGATCAGGGTGTTTGAAAATGGTGAAGGCCTTATAAACCAGGGCGGTTTCGTAATCGATCCGGTTCCCTTCCAGGGCCTTATCAATGAGCTTCAGGGAGGACACGGCCGGTTTGGATTCCTTCCGCACCTCTTTCTTGGGTTGCTTCCCGGACCCCTCCTCCTTGCCGCATCCTGACAGAAAGCACACGGAGAAAACAATAATTCCCAGTAAAAGAAGACTATGACCGATACTTTTGGTGTTCCACATTGTGATCACTTCCTTTCGAACTGTTCATGGATACGTTTTTTCTATGAGAATTCAATCTTTATGTTCCGCCATTGCTGTCAGGCAAATTTCGATTTGAACTGGAGGTATTTGATGAGCAGCATGGCAATCAGTGCTGTCCAAATTTGAATGTACAAGGCGTTTTTACTGGTTCCTACAAATGTCTTGATTTTTAAATTTTGTTTTAGGGCCTTAAGGAAAATTTCAATCTGCCATCGGTCCTTATAGATTGCCGATATGGTTGTGGGGCCAAAATCCAGGTGATTGGTAAGCAGAACGATTTCACGTCCTTCGGTAGAATCCCATACCACCACCTTCCGAAGGACGTGAGGACGGTCCTTCTTGGCATAGAATCCGGTAAATCGGATCAATTGATCCTCAAGGATATTGCGGTTTATCGGTAGATCGCGGTTTTCCAACACCTCATAATCAGTGTTTTCCTTTAAGCTGGTGACAAAAAAGATTTCATTTTCAGTCCAGTGGGCGAAGAGCGTGCAATCATTGTACCTGCGATCCATTGCAACAATGGATCCAGGCGCTAAGGGAACCTTGCGGGCAACCGTTACATCATGCTTTTTCCCGTTGGAGATATAGGCATATGTGGGCATGTAACCGTCATGGTCCAATAAAAGGTGAAGTTTGACGGCCCCCTTAGTTCGGCGGAATTTGGCCCATGGGAAAAAATTCAGGCAAAGAGACATGGTGGAACTATCCAGGGACAGGAGTTTGTTTCTAAATCGAAATTTTCTCTCTGGTGCTGAGGACCTGCACAGTTGCACAGTGTCGTAAAAAAGGTCCTGAAACATCTCCCAAGGCCTATGAGCGATGGCATATGAAATGGGGTATTTGTTGGGGGCGTGGGTCATTTTAAGATGGCGAAGCTTGCCGATACAGCAGGATAACCCCTTACAAATCTCTCGCAGGCTTTTGGCTTGGGCTAATTGGCAGAATAGTATGGCCATTTATTCAAACCAGATAACGGCTACAATGAAGGGCTTTTTAACGCGGAGCGAGGCACGAGCGCCGCTGATTCTAACCATTGATTATCAGGTAGATCTACCTGATATTAGTATGTTGACCCACAAATCGGGGCGATCTACCTGTTTGCAATATGTAATATTTTCTGTAAATTGATATTAAATGCTTTTTTCGCCAAAAGAAAAAACAATATGAAACTATTAGACGAAATGCGTACCATAATGCGTCGGAGGCATTGCGCGATCAGTACTGAGAAAAGTTACAGTTCCTGGGTGAAAAGATTTGTCTTCTTTCATAAAATACCAAATTTGACTTTGTTTCCGGCTTAACGTCAGCAACCAAGAGTAATACATTAACGCCAATAAAAACCCCAGTTCTCCATGAAACGAGAAATGGGGTTTTGTCTTTCCATGAGCTTTCCTTTCTTGGCCGTTTGAAAATAAAACGACCCCTTCCAGCGATCAGCGTTCAAAGTTAACGGTTCAGATTTGGAGCATTACGAATAAAATTAGTTCAGAGTTGAAAAACAGGTAATGGCCTAAAATTGTGACAGTTTTCTGGTTTAAGAAAGCTATTTAAATGAATTCTTGAAAAGATAGCAGATCAAATGAAAAAGTCAAGAAATATATTGGATTAGACGCAGAGAAGAAAAAGAAAGCATTGAATGGTTAATTGTGAATGATGAATGCGTAAAGACAGAGGTTGATCGTGGGCATGGACCACTTTCGCCAGGGCTACAGGGGGCATACCCTCCGGAGGCGAGGAGGGACACGCAGACGACCACAAGCGAGAAGATCAAAAACCATTTGACATAATAGTTAGTGTCTGAACGAAAACCCCGGAATTTTTGGACTGCGGCCCTGATTGCGAGCCACTTTCCGGGTGAGTATTTGTTTTGAAGTCGAGAAAAACATAATTAAAATCGGAAATACTGA